>Ga0315281_10001842_pt1 | contig 31478 bp, 24 predicted proteins | sample YL17G07_0_MG_FD_204540 | JGI IMG/M metagenome (GOLD analysis project Ga0315281, IMG submission 204540) | Sediment microbial communities from Yellowstone Lake, YNP, Wyoming, USA - YL17G07_0 | ecosystem: Environmental > Aquatic > Freshwater > Lake > Sediment | place: USA: Wyoming | collected...
AACGGCACCGCGATGGCGAAGATCAGCAGCGTCCGCAGCACGGCGTGGATGATCCCGAACAGCACCATGCCGGTCAGGTGCAGCCAGCGCTCGACCGGCGCCATCAGCGTGTGCTCGATGGTGCCCTCCCAGCGTTCCCACGAGATCACCAGGCTGATGTCGTCGAGCACCGCCGACAGGTACGCCCACACCAGCGTGCCGATCAGCAAGAAGAGCACCAGCCGTGACACGTCGGCCTTGTTGGCGATGCCGCTGTCGCCGATCTGGTTGGCGATCAGCGTGACGGCCAGCGTGTTCACCACGCCGTACACCAGCCACACCAGCTCCCACGCCCAGTAGCGCTTCCACAGGTTCTTCTGCCGCTCGATGAACGCCCACGCGAGGGTGGGGCGGCCCGGCCGCGCGGGCAGGCGCAGTTGTCTTGCAATGCTAACCATGGACCAGCACCTCCTCGGGCACTTCGTCTTCCTCGACGCTGCGGCCGGTCAACTCCATGAACACCGTCTCCATATTGATGCTGCCGATCGGCCGCCCGTCGGCCACCATCTGCCGCAGCTCCAGCGGCGTGCCCTCGGCGACGATCCTGCCGCCGGAGATGAACGAGATGCGGTCGCAGAGCAGCTCCGCCTCGTCCATGTCGTGCGTCGTCAGCAGGATCGACGCGTCGTGGTCGCGCTGCACCTGGCGGATGAACGACTGCACATCGCGCTTGCTCCGCGGGTCAAGGCCGGTGGTCGGCTCGTCGAGCAGCATCAGCGTCGGCGACGTCAGGAACGCCCGCGCCACGGCGACCTTCTGCTGCTGCCCGCGCGACAGGTGGCTCATCGGCTCCAGCGCCCTCTCCCACTCGAAGCCCAGCCGGCGCAAGATGTCGGGCAGCCGCTCCCGGATCTCCTTCGGCGTCACGCCGTACACGCGGCCGAAGAACAGCAGGTTCTCCGTCGCCGTCATGTTGCGGAAGAACGACGGATCCGCCGACACGCGGTTGATCAGCGCCCGCACCTTCATCGAGTCGCGCACGACGTCGAGGCCGAAGATGCGCATGTCGCCGCCGTCCGGCAGCAGCAGCGTGCTGATCATCCGGATCAGCGTCGACTTGCCCGAGCCGTTGGCGCCGATGACGCCGAAGATCTCGCCGCGGCGGATCTCAAACGAGACGCCGTCGACGACGCGACGCGCCCCGTTGCCGGCGGCCTTGCCCCGCTGCCACGGCAGCACGCGCCCCACGTCGAAGCCGCCGCCGAACGACTTCACGACGTCGCGCACCTCCAGCGCCGGCACCTCCGCCGCCCTGGTTGATGCTTCGCTCACCTGTGTGCTTCCGTTCATCATCGCTCTGCGCTCCGTCCCATCTGTCCCCGCCGCCGCGTTTCGGCGCACCGCGGGCAACAAAAAAACCCACTCAGCTGATCCGCTGCAAGTGGGTGGAAGAGATCCCTGGCCGTGCGGTCAACTCAATGCATGAATTCTCCGCTGGGCACACTCATCCGCCCCACGTGCGCGCTACCGCCCGCAACGAGTCGCGTGCGGAAGGCGTTGGTGCCGATTCCTGTGCTCTGCATGATGCGTCTGCTTCCTGTGTGTTGTTTGTGCGGCTACGGGCCGTTCGGCATCATAGGCCGTCTGGCCCGAAGCTGTCAACTGCTGCCCGGCGCCGGCTCTACACTCGTCAGTGTGGAAACAGTGGAGGGGAATAAGCAGAAATGCACCCGGGTTGAGGATGTCCGTGGCGGTGTTGTTCCTTGACAGAATGGGCAGGTAATCGGGCGATCTTGACGATCGCCCGTAGCACGGCAGCTGTCGCGTGTGCGACGCTACACCCCCTGCAAGGATGCGCCTTGCGTTCCCGTGAGCCGGGCGCTGTTCCATGCGCAAGGTAGCAACGCCATGCCCCTGCCGTCGCGGCTACTACCGCCCGGTCTTGCGCCGCCTACGTCGTTAGTCCTAGGACTACCGGCGTATTGCCGCCGGGACGATGGCGGCAACAGACTGGCGCTTATTGCTGTCCGCGCGGCATCTTTCCGGCGCGGCAGTTACGTCTGCGTCTACGCGAGAGGCGTGATGCGCGCACAAACCAGACGGATGGGATGGATTCTGGCCGCGGCGACGCTTGCGGCGGTCCTCTTCTCGTGGCTCCCCGAGGCGCGCCGCGTCGACTCGGCCCAGGCGGGCACGGGCGGCGTCGTGATCAGCGCCGGCGGCTCCCACACCTGCGCCCTGAACGACGGCGCCGTCCGCTGCTGGGGCTCGAATTTCTACGGCCAGCTCGGCAACAACACCACGACGGGTAGCCTGGTGCCGGTATCGGTGTCAGGGCTCTCGAGCGGCGTCACCGCCATCAGTTCGGGCGCGTTTCACACCTGCGCCGTCAAAGATGGCGGCGTCCGGTGCTGGGGCCTGAACGCCAACGGCCAGCTGGGCAACGTCAGCACGATCGACAGCCCGCTGCCGGTGGCGGTGCTGGGGCTGACGAGCGGCGTCACCGCGATCAGCGCGGGCGAAAGTCATACGTGCGCGCTGAAGGACGGCCACGCTTGGTGCTGGGGCATGAACCTCAACGGCCAGCTGGGGGACAACAGCACGGCGGACAGCTCGCAGGCGGTCTCGGTGCTGGGGTTCACGGCCGCCGTCACGGCCATCAGCGTCGGAGCGAGCCACTCGTGCGCGATCAAGGACGGCGCCCTCTCGTGCTGGGGCTCGAACCTCTTCGGCCAGCTAGGGAACAACAGCACGCTCGACAGCCACGTGCCCGTGACGGTGACGGGGTTTGGGGGCGGCGTCGGGGCGATCAGCGCGGGCGGGCAACAGACGTGCGCGCTGAAGGATGGGGGCGTCTCGTGCTGGGGCTCGAACTTTTACGGCCAGCTCGGCAACAACAGCACGGCAGACAGCCCGGTGCCGGTGGCGGTGACCGGGCTGACGACGGGCGCCAGCGCGATCAGCGCGGGCCAGGGCCACACCTGTGCGCTGAGGGACGGAGGCGTCTCGTGCTGGGGCCTGAATTTCTGGGGCCAGCTCGGCGACGCCACGGTGACGGACAGCCTGGTGCCGGTGGCGGCGTCCGGACTGGCGAGCGGCGTCAACGCGATCAGCGCCGGCGGCGGTCACACCTGCGCGCTCAATGACGGGGCGGTCTCATGCTGGGGCCTGGATGGCGACGGCCAGCTCGGCAACAACAGCCTGACCGACGTTGCCGTGCCAGTGGTCGTATCTGGCGCCCCCAGCGGCGTCACGGCGGTGGCCGCGGGCGATAGCCACTCGTGCGCCCTCAAGCACGGCGGCGTCATGTGCTGGGGTCTCAACCTGAACGGGCAGCTCGGCAACAACACCACCGTCGATAGCCCCTTGCCGGTGGCGGTCTCCGGGTTGGCAAGCGGCGTCACCGCTATCACGGCCGGATTCAGCCACACCTGCGCGCTGAAGGATGGCGGCGTCTGGTGCTGGGGGCTCAACCTCGACGGCGAGCTCGGCAACAACAGCATCGTGGATAGCCCCGTGCCGGTGGCGGTGGCGGGGCTGACGAGCGGGGTCAGCGCGATCAGCAGCGGCCCGGCGGCAAACCACACATGTGCCATCAAGAGCGGCGGCGCCTGGTGCTGGGGGCTCAACGGCGACGGCCAGCTTGGTAATGGCAGCGTGGTGAACAGCCTCGTGCCGGCGGCGGTGGCGGGTCTGTCCAGCGGCGTCAGCATGATCGTCCCGGGTGGACGGCACACCTGCGCGCTGAAGAACGGCGCGGTGTCGTGCTGGGGGCTCAACGGCAACGGCCAGCTCGGCAACGGCACCATTGTGAACAGCCTGGTGCTCGTGACCCCGACGGGCCTGACCTCCGGCGTCAGCGCCATCAGCGGCGGCGCCAACCACACGTGCGCGCTGAACCACGGCGCGGTCTCGTGCTGGGGGCTGAACGGCAATGGCCAGCTCGGCAACGGCACCATCGTAAACAGCTCCGTGCCGGTGGCGGTGTCCGCACTCTCCAGCGGCGCCAGCGCGATCAGCGCGGGCTCCAAGCACACCTGCGCGCTGAAGGACGGCGGCATCCTCTGCTGGGGTCTGAACGGCAACGGCCAGCTCGGCAACAACACCGCGGCCGACAGTACCACGCCCGTGACGGTGTCGGTGCTTGCGGCCGGCGCCAGCGCCATCGGCGCCGGCGGCAGACACACGTGCGCGATCGACGACGGCGGCGCCTGGTGCTGGGGCCTGAACCTGAACGGCCAGCTCGGCAACAGCAGCCTCGTGCCGAGCCTGTTGCCTGTGTCGTCGACGTCGTCGATGTCGACCTACACACCCACGGCCACGCCGGTGCCGCCAACGGCTACCTACACCCCGACCAACACGCCCACCAACACGCCGACCGCGACACCGACCAATACGGCGGTGCCCACGGCAACGAACACGCCGACGAACACAGCGACGGCGACGAACACAGCGACGGCGACGAATACGCCGACGGCTACACTTACGCCGACCAGCACGCCCACCCGCACCAACACGCCGACGAATACGCCCACCAACACACCGAGCCCAACGGCGACGAGCACAGCAGTGCCGACGGCGACGAACACGCCCACGAACACGCCGGTGCCGCCGACGGCCACCAACACGCCGCCGAATGCGCCCACTAACACGCCGACGGACACGCCCACTCCGACGAGTACGCCCACCAACACGCCCACTCCCACCAACACGCCCACCAACACGCCCACGATCACGCTGACGCCCCTCTGCTTTACCGGGGACACGCCGATCTTGACTGCCGCCGGTGCGGTGCCGATCGGCCACCTCGTCGCCGGCGACGAGGTGCTCTCGTACAACCTCACGTCCGCGTCATTCGTGTCAGGCCGTGTCGCGAGCGTGTTCTCGCGCGAGGTGCGGGGTTATCTGAAGGTACGCCTTGCCGACGGCACGGTCATCCGCGTGACCGAGGAGCATCCATTTTACGATCCTGCGAGTCGGTCGTACCGCCCGATCAAGACGTTCCGCGCTGGTGACAGCGTGAGCCACGCGGCCGCAGAGGGCCTGGTTCCGGTGACGGTCGTGTCCATCGAGCGCGTTGATGAAAGCGTTAGGGTCTACAACCTGCACGTCGACGATGATGACCACAACTATGTCGCCGCGGGCGTCCTGGTCCACAACAAAACGCCGACCAACACGCCGACCAACACGCCCACGCCGACGAGCACGGCGACAGCGACAGCGACCGGCACGACCACGCCGACAGCGACGGGCACGACCACGCCGACGGCGATCGGCACGACCACGCCAACGGCGACCAACACGGCCACGCCGACTGCAACGAGCACGGCCACGCCGACGGCAACGAGCACGGGCGTCCCGACCGCCACGCTGACGCCGGCGGCGACCGCCACGGGCGGTCCCGGCATCGTCAAGGTGCCGGAAGGCGTCGGCTCCAACGTCAACCCAAGCGTGCCGGCCGCGAACCTCTGGCTCTGCCAGCTCGGACCGTGCAGCGGGCCGGGCGAGGGCGATCTCGTGGTCATCGAGCACGCCTTTGGCGTGACGACGAACCCCGCGAGCCTGGGCCTCGGCGCCTACGAGTTCCAGGTTGAGTTCGACCCATTCGTCATCCAGTCGGTGAACCCGACCGACATCGTCTTCTCGCCCGGAGGCGCCGGCGCCGCACGTGGCCCCGCGAACTGCAGCTTCTCCATCACGTCCGAGAACTTGGTGCGCTTCGGCTGCACGACCGCAGGCCAGCTGCCGGGCCCGACGGGCGACTTCGACCTGGCGCAGCTGGGCCTGATCCCCGCGGCGGATGACGTGAAGGACACCTTCCCCGGCAACGACAACGGCATCAACACGATCGTCAAGGACAACGGCTGCGAGCTGGCGGACACCCTGGGCCACCCGGTGGTCGGGACGATCGGCAACGCCGGCCAGCTGCCGGTCTGCGGCGACCTGGCGATCACCATCCGCATCCTTGAAGGCGACCTCAACCTGGACTGCAAGGTCGACGTCCTCGACGAGGCGATCATCGCGCAGCACTACGGGTCCGCCTTCGGCAGCGCGCTCTACGACAAGTGGTTCGATGTGGAGCCGAAGTACCATGACCTCGACGTCGACATCAAGGACCTGCAGAAGGTCTTCGGCCGCGACGGCAGCAATTGCCAGGCGCCGATTCCGCCGCAGCCGCCCACCGTGCCGCCCTTCCCGATGACCCCATAGGACAGGCGCACCGCGAACGTGGCAGCACTCCTGCCCCTCCGATTCCGCCGTCAGAGCCCGTTTGGCGGCCCCGCCCGCACGGTCTTAGGACTACCGGCGTATTGCCAGTGGGAGGGTACTGGCAACAGATTGACATTCCACAACTACAGCGCGTACGCGTTCGCACCGGACCAGTCTGGGCGGCGGCGGGATACGCGTATACGCGGGAGGCGTAATGCGCGCGCAAACGAGGCTGGTCGGATGGGTTCTCGTCGCGGCGGCGCTTGCGGCGGTGCTCTTCCTGTCGCTTCCGCAAACGCGTCGCGCGGATTCCGCCCAGGCGGGCGCGGGCGGCGTGGTGATCAGCGCCGGCGGCTCCCACACCTGCGCACTGAATGACGGCGCCGTCCGCTGCTGGGGCTCCAACTTCTACGGGCAGCTCGGCAACAACAGCACGATTGATAGCCTGGTGCCGGTCTCGGTCTCCGGGCTTTCGAGCGGCGTCACCGCCATCAGTTCGGGCGCGTTTCACACCTGCGCTATGAAGGACGGCGGCGTCCTCTGCTGGGGGCTGAACGCCAACGGACAGCTCGGCAACGTCAGCACGATCGACAGCCACCTGCCCGTGTCCGTGGCGGGCCTCACCTCGGGCGTCACCGCCATCAGCGCCGGCGAGGCCCATAGCTGCGCCATCAAGGACGGCCACGCCTGGTGCTGGGGTATGAACCTGAACGGCCAGCTGGGCGATAACAGCACGGCGGACAGTTCCCAGGCCGTCTCGGTGCTGGGGTTCACGAGCGGCGTCACCGCTGTCAGCGTCGGCTCGAGCCACTCGTGCGCGATCAAGGACGGCGCGCTGTCCTGCTGGGGCTCGAACCTCTTCGGCCAGCTCGGCAACAACAGCACGCTCGACAGCCACGTGCCCGGGGCCGTGTCGGGTCTCACCGGCGGCGTCGGCGCGATCAGCGCCGGCGGGCAGCAGACGTGCGCGCTCAAGGATGGCGGCGTCTCCTGCTGGGGCTCCAACTTCTACGGCCAGCTCGGCAACAACAGCACGACGGATAGCCACGTGCCCGTCGCGGTAACCGGGCTCACCGCGGGCGTCAGCGTGATCAGCGCCGGCCAGGGCCACACCTGCGCGGTGAAGGGCGGTGCCCTCTCATGCTGGGGCCTCAACTTCTGGGGCCAGCTGGGCGACACCACCACGCTCGACAGCCTTGTGCCGGTGGCGGTCTCGGGGTTGGTCAGCGGCGTCAACGCCGTGAGCGCCGGCGGCGGCTACACCTGCGGGCTGCAGGACGGCGCCGTCCTCTGCTGGGGACTGAACGGCGACGGCCAGGTCGGCGACAACACCAGGACCGACCGCGCCGTGGCCGCGGTCGTATCGGGGATCCCCAGCGGCGTCACGGCCGTCGTCGCGGGCGACAGCCACTCCTGCGCGCTGAAGCACGGCGGCGTCATGTGCTGGGGCCTGAACCTCAACGGTCAGCTTGGCATCGGCACCATCGTCGATAGCTCCGTGCCGGTGCCGGTAGTCGGCCTGTCCAGCGGCGTCACCGCCATCACGGCCGGCTTCACCCACACGTGCGCGCTGCGGGACGGCGCCGTCCTGTGCTGGGGCAGCAACCTCAACGGCGAGCTCGGCAACGGCACCATCATCGACAGCGCATCGCCCGTCGCGGTCTCCGGGCTGACGAGTGGCGTCACCGCGATCACCACTGGCTCGGGCGCCAGCCACACCTGCGCCATCCAGAGCGGCGCCGCCTGGTGCTGGGGTCTCAACGACAAGGGCCAGCTTGGCAACGGCGCCGTCGTGAGCAGCCCCGTGCCGGTGGCGGTGACCGGTCTGTCCAGCGGTGTCAGCGCGATCGCTCCCGGTGGAAGGCACACCTGCGCGATCAAGAATGGCGCACTCTCGTGCTGGGGCCTCAACGGCAGCGGCCAGCTCGGCAATGGCACCATCGTGAACAGCAGCGTGCCCGTGGCCACGACGGGGATGACGGCCGGCGTCAGCGGCGTCAGCGGCGGCACCAGCCACACCTGCGCGGTGAAGGACGGCGCCGTGTCGTGCTGGGGCCTCAACGGCAACGGCCAGCTCGGCAACGGCGGCATCATTAACAGCTCGCTGCCGGTCGCCGTGTCTGGACTCACGGCCGGCGCCAGCGCGGTGAGCGCGGGTTCCAAGCACACCTGCGCTCCCAAAGATGGCGGCATCCTCTGCTGGGGCCTGAACGGCAACGGCCAGCTCGGTAACGGCACGCGGACCACCAGCACGACGCCGGTCTCGGTGTCCGGGCTGACCACCGGCGTCGCCGGCATGGCGTCCGGCGGCAAGCACACCTGCGCGGTCAAGGATGGCAGCTTCTCGTGCTGGGGGATGAACCTGAACGGCCAGCTCGGCAACAACACCATCGTCGACACCACGGCGCCGGCCGCGGTGTCGATGCCGACCAACACGCCCACAACGGTCCCGACGATTACGCCGACGAACACGCCAACCAATACGCCGACGAACACGCCCACCAACACACCGACCCCGACGAACACGCCCACGAACACACCGACCCCGACCAACACGCCCACGAACACACCGACGCCGACCAACACGCCCACGAACACGCCGACGCCGACCAACACACCGACGAACACGCCCACCAACACACCGACGAACACGCCCACCAACACACCGACGAACACGCCCACCGACACACCGACGAACACGCCCACCAACACGCCCACCAACACGCCCACCAACACACCCACCGACACGCCCACGAACACGCCCACCAATACGCCGACCAATACGCCCACCGATACGCCGACGAACACGCCGACCAACACGCCCACCAATACGCCAACGCCGACGAACACGCCGACGAACACGCCGACGCCGACCAACACGCCGACGGACACGCCGACGCCAACGAACACGCCGACCAACACGCCGGTGCCGACCAGCACGACGACGCCGGTGCTGCCCGACCTGACGGTCCAGGCCATGCACATCACGCTGCAGACCGGGGACTCGTGCGCCTTCACGTCGACAGCACTCGGCGTCGAGATCACGATCGCGAACGCCGGTGCCGGCGCGGCAGGGCCATTCGCGGTCGACGTCAACGGGGCGCAACAGAGCGTGCCGGGGCTCGGCGCGTCCTCTACGGTCTCGCTGTGGATCGCCGTCAGTGTTTCCGGCACCGCGACCGGAACGGCCGACGTCAACGACCAGGTCCCTGAAAGCAACGAGAGCAACAACCAGCTCACGCAGTTCCTCCCCATCCCGACGTTGCCGCTGCCGTGTACGCCCACGGCGACGAGTTCGCCGGCGCCGACGAATACGCCGACCGCCACGTCGACGCCGCCAGCCAGCGTCGGCGGCATCGCGGAGATGCCCGACGCCGGCACGCTGCCGCCGCGGACGGCCGCCGCAGGTGACGAGCACAGCGCGGCATACGTCATCGCCATCACGGCCGCGGCGCTGGCAGTCGTGGCGGCGGGCTGGGCCACCAGGCGGCGATGGCGCGGCGTCGACTGACGCGACGATGCCGCCGGACGCGGCCATTTGATGCAGAACACGCCGGCCAGGTGGCGCGCCGCTCGTGCCCCCGACCGGTGAACGTCACCGGCGCTGACCCGGATCGGGCCCTTGCGGGCTCGAACAGCCGGCCTCCATCGCCGTAGCGTAGAGGGCAACGACAGCGGATTCCGGCGCGCCACAGCGAATGGCTGCATGGCGGTTTAGAGTGGCTCAGCCCCATCGGCGGGCCGCGGTTGAAGCGGGACCACGGGCGTCCGGCGCGAGGCGGCGCATACGTATCGGCCACCTGTCCTAGGACTACCGGCCTATTGCGATTGGGTGCGCACGGCCAGAGAGTGAGATTCGTGCTTGACCGTACGGCATCGTTCCGTGGCGGCCGCCCGATGGATGCGGGAGATCTGATGCGCGCGTCAAGGAGCCTGGCCCGGCTGGTCCTGGTCGCCGCGATGCTCGCGGTCGTGCTGCTGGCGCGGGTTCCCGCTACCGCGCGAGTCGAAGCGGCCCACCCGGGCGCCGGCGGCGCGGCGATCAGCGCGGGCGGCAGCCACACCTGCGCGCTCAAGGACGGCGCGGTCTTCTGCTGGGGCTCCAACTCCTACGGCCAGCTCGGCAACGGCAGCGCGCTAGACAGCTCTGCGCCGGTGGCGGTGTCGGGCCTTGGCAGCGGTGTCAGCGCGATCAGTACGGGCGCGAACCATACGTGCGCGCTGAAGGACGGCGGCGTCTCGTGCTGGGGCTACAACTTCTACGGCCAGCTCGGGAACGCCAGCATCATTGCTAGCGCCGTGCCGGTGCCGGTGTCGGGGCTGACGGCTGGCGTCACGGCGCTCAGCGCGGGCGCGTTTCACACCTGCGCGGTGAAGGACGGCGCGGTCTCGTGCTGGGGCCTGAACGCCAACGGCCAGCTCGGCAATAGCAGCGTCGTCGATAGCCACGTGCCCGTTGCCGTGTCGGGGCTCACGACCGGCGTCAGCGCGCTGAGCGCTGGTGAGGCGCACTCGTGCGCGCTGAAGAACGGCGCCGTCTCGTGCTGGGGCATGAACGCCAAAGGCCAGCTCGGTGACAGCACCGTTGTCGAAAGGCACGTGCCGGTTGCCGTCACGGGCCTCGCGAACGGGGTCAGCGCCGTCAGCGCCGGTGCCAATCACACCTGCGCGCTGAAGAACGGCGCGGCGTCGTGCTGGGGCTTCAACTTCTATGGTCAGCTGGGCAACAACACCACGACCGAAAGCCACGCGCCTGCCGCGGTTTCGGGCCTGTCGGCCGGCGTCAGCGCGATCGGAGCGGGCGGGCAGCAGAGCTGCGCGGTCAAGAGCGGCGCCGCCTCGTGCTGGGGCTCGAACTTCTTCGGCCAGCTCGGCAACAACACCGCGGTGGACAGCCTCGTTCCGTCGCCTGTGGCCGGTCTGTCCGTCGGCGCCGCGGCGATCAGCGCGGGCGGTGCCCACGTTTGCGCCCTGAGAGGCAGCGGCGCCCTGTGCTGGGGTCTGAATTTCGTCGGCGAGCTTGGCAACAACACGACGACCGACAGCCTGGCGCCGTCGCCCGTCTTCGGGCTGGCGGGCGGCGTCACGGCGGTCAGCACGGGCGCGTTTCATTCCTGCGTGCTGAAGAGCGGCGCGGTGCTGTGCTGGGGCTTCAACTCCAACGGCCAGGTTGGCAACGGCACGACCACCGAGAGCCACGTCCCGGTCGCGGTATCCGGGCTCACCGGCGGCGTCAGCGCGATCAGCGCCGGCCAGGACCATACCTGCGCGCTGAAGGACGGCGGCATCCTCTGCTGGGGCTGGAACATCTACGGCCAGCTCGGCAACAACAGCACGGCGAATAGCGCGGTGCCGGTTCTGGTGTCGGGGCTTAGCAGCGGCGTCACGGCGGTGAGCGTCGGCGGGACGCACAGCTGCGCGCTGAAGGACGGCGCCGCCTGGTGCTGGGGCCTGAACCTCAACGGCCAGCTAGGGAACAACAGTACCGTGGAGAGCCATGTGCCGGTCGCCGTGTCGGGGCTGACCACCAACGTCACGGCGATCAGCCTCGGCGGGCAGCACGCCTGTGCGCTGAAGGACGGCGCCGTCTCGTGCTGGGGGCTGAACCTGCACGGACAACTGGGCAACGGCACCACCGTCGATAGCCACGTGCCGGTCGCCGTGCCGGGGCTCACGGCGAACGTCACCAACATCAGCGCCGGCCAGAGCCACGCCTGCGCCTTGAAGGACGGCGGCGCTTCGTGCTGGGGCCTGAACTCCAGCGGCCAGCTTGGCAACAACAGCACGGTGGAGAGCCACGCACCCGTGGCGGTATCCGCCTTTGCGAGCGGCGTCAGCGCGATCAGCGCCGGCGGCGCCCACTCGTGCGCGCTCAAGGACGGTGGCGCCTGGTGCTGGGGCTCCAACTTCAGCGGTCAGCTCGGCGACCTGACCACCACGGACCGCCTGACAAAGGTGCAGGTGTCCGGCCTGACGGGCGCCATCAACGCTATCGGCGCTGGCGGGCAGCAGACGTGCGCGCTGAAGAATGGCGGCATCTCGTGCTGGGGGCTGAACGCCAGCGGCCAGCTCGGCAACGACAGCACCACCGACAGCCAGGCGCCGGTGGCGGTGGTCTTCGCGACGCCAAGCGTCGGCGGCGTCTCCGAGGCGCCCGACCCGGCCGGCCTGCCGCTCCGATCCTTCGGCCGCGCAGGCCACCGGACGGCGTTCGAGCTCGCCGGCGTCATCGTGCTGGCGTCCGCCGGAGCCGCCTGCGCCTGGGCGGCCCTGCGCAGGCGACGCGCCATAGGCTGAGCCCGGCTGTTGGCCTCTGGCCGCCCCTCTGCTCCCTGCCCCCTCCTCTCTGCTCTCTGCTCTGCGTCGCTTTGCTGTTTGCTGTTTGATGTTTGCTGTGGCCTCTGGCCGCCCCTCTGCTCTCTGCTTTCTGCGCTGCCCGCCCTACAATGCCTCCGTGCACTACGATGCCGCCCTCCGCTGGCTCCTCACCCTCCCTGACTTCGAGCGCACCGGCGATTTCGCCGGCCGCCCCGACCTCGCCCCCATGCGCGCCCTGCTCGCCGCCCTCGGCGACCCCCACCTCGGCCGGCCGACGCTGCACGTCGCCGGCTCGAAGGGCAAGGGCAGCACCGCCGTCATGATCGAGTCGATCCTGCTCGCGGCGGGCCGCCGCGCCGGCGCCTACATCAGCCCGCACCTGCACCGCTACACCGAGCGCATCCGCATCGCCGGCGTGCCGTGCGAGCGCGATGCCTTCGCATCGGCCATGACCACCGTCCACGAGGCGATGGACGCCGTCGCCCCGCGCTTCCCCGGCCGCGCCTTCCTTGCCTTCGACGCGCTCACCGCCGCCGCCTTCGTCGCCTTCCGCGCCGCCGGCGTCGATGCGCAGGTGGTGGAGGTGGGACTGGGCGGCACGCTGGACTCGACGAACGTGTTCGGCGGAGCCGAGCAAGGCTCGGCACAGCAAACAGCAAACAGCAAACAGCAAAGCGACGAAGAGCAGAACGCAGAGGCCAGCGAGCAGAGCGGCTCGCAGCCAGCGGCGCATAGCCAACAGACAACAGCCAACAGCCAACAGCCAGTCGTCGTGCTGACAGCGATCAGCCTGGAGCACACGGCGATCCTCGGCACGACGATCGCGGAGATCGCGGCGCAGAAGGCCGGCATCATCACGCCGGGCGCGGCCGTCGTCGTCGCGCCGCAGCGCGAGTCGGCGCTCGATGTCTTCCGCGCGGTTGCGGCGGCGCGCGGCGCGCGGGTGGTCGAGGTGGCGGCGGCGTGCCAGATGGCGCGCACCTCCGCCTCGAGCGAAGGGCAGGAGTTCAAGCTCAAGACGGCGAGCGCGACCTACGCCGCGAAGCTGCCGCTCGCCGGCCGCCACCAGCTCGATAACGCCGCCACCGCCATCGTCGCCTGCGAGGAACTGGCGCGGCAGTGCGGCTTCGAGCTGACGCCGCAGCACGTCCGCGACGGCCTGGCGAAGGTCGTCTGGCCCGGACGCCTCGAAGTCCTCAAGCGCAACCCGCTCGTCATCATCGATGGCGCGCACAACGGCGACTCGGCGAAGCGCATGGTAGCCGCGCTGCGCGAGTACTTCGGCCTCTCGCACGCGGTCTTCCTCTTCGGCACGCTCGCCGGCAAGGACGCCGGTGTGATGGCCGACGCGGTCGCTCTGTTCGCCGATCACGTCTACGTGGCGGGCTGGCCGCACGCCCGCGCCGCCGACCCGCGCACGCTCGCCGATGCGTTTCGCGCCAGCGAGGCGCCGGTCTCCGTGTTCGGCGATCTTCCCGGCGCGTACGAGGCCGCCGCAGCTGAGGCGGGCGCGCGCGGTGCCGTCGTCGCGTTCGGCTCCATCGCCTTCGTGGCGGCGCTGCGCGAGTACCTTCTGGGGATCGAATCAGATATGCTCTGGCTGGCTCTCGGCGCGCCAGCAGAGCCCGATCCGGACGCCTGATGCACAGGATAATCGCATGAGCAACGGGACCAACGGCAACGGCCGCACCCGCGTCGTCATCACCGGCATGGGCACCATCAACCCGCTCGGCCACACCGTCGCGGAGTTCTGGGACGCCGCGCTCGCCGGCAAGTCCGGTGTCGACTACCTCACGCAGGTCGACTCCGCCAACTACGCCACGCACATCGCCGGCGAGGTCAAGGACTTCGTGCCGGAGGAGTACATCGACCGCAAAGAGGCGCGCCGCATGGCCCGCTTCTCGCAGCTCGCGCTCGGCGCCGCCCGCGAGGCGTTCACCCAGTCCGGCCTCCAGATCAAGGATGAAGATCCGTACCGCGTCGGCGTCCTCTTCGGCAACGGCATGGGCGGCTATCCTGACACCGACAAGGCCGTTAAGGACATCGTGCAGAAGGGCGGCAACCGCGTGGACCCCTTCTACATGGTGAAGATGCTGCCCAACATGGCCGCCGCGCAGGTCGCCATGCAGTACGGCGCACGCGGCTACAACGCCACCATCTCCACCGCCTGCGCCTCCGCCGGCAACGCCATGGGCGAGGCGCTCGACATGATCCGCGCCGGCCGCGCCGACGTCATGATCACCGGCGGCTCCGAGGCCGGCCTCACCGAGCTGGGACTCGCCGCGTTCCAGGTGATGAAGGCGCTCTCCACCAACAACGACCCGCCCTCCGGCGCCAGCCGCCCCTTCGACGCCAGGCGCGACGGCTTCGTTTCGGCCGAGGGCGCGGCGGTCTTCATTGTCGAGTCGCTCGAGCACGCGAAGCGCCGCGGCGCGACGATCCTGGCGGAGCTCGCCGGCTACGGCTGCACCTCCGACGCGCACCACGTCGTCGTCCCGGTCGAGGACGGCGAGACCACCGCCGCCTGCATGACGCTGGCGCTGGCCGACGCCGGCGTCTCGCCCGCGGACGTCGACTACGTCAACGCCCACGCCACTTCGACGCAGATGAACGACAAGTACGAGACGATCGCCCTCAAGCGCGCGCTCGGCGAGTTCGCCTACCAGATCCCGATCAGCGCCACGAAGTCACTGATCGGCCACACGCTCGGCGCATCCGCCGCGATCGAGGCGGTGGTCTGCGTGCAGTCGATCCTCACCGGCAAGGTGCACCCCACCATCAACCAGGAGAACCCCGACCCGGACTGCGACCTGGACTACGTCCCCAACGTCGCGCGCGCGGCCGATGTGAAGGTCGTGCTGAAGAACAGCTTCGGCTTCGGCGGCCAGAACGCCTGCCTGGTGTTCCGAAAGTACGAAGACTAGTGCCGTTCCAACTTGATTGCGCGAGGGACGCGCAGGCGACTGTCACCCTGAGCGAAGCGAAGGGTCTCGCGCGGCCGAAGCGTGAGATGCTTCGCTGCGCTCAGCATGACAAGCTGTTTTCTGTCCTCAACGCCACGTCCCCGCGCATACTCATCTACTCGGAGGGGTACTAGCGTGCGCGTCCTCGTCACTGGCGGCGCCGGCTTCATCGGCTCGTGGGTCACCCGCGTCCTGCTCGAAGAGCAGCACGAGGTCACCGTCGTCGACAACCTCAGCAAGGGCTTCCGCGCCCTCGTCCCTGAGGGCGTCCGCTTCATCGAAGGCGACCTGCGCGACGAAGAACACCTGCCCGGCTGGCTCCGTGGCCACGACGCCGTCATCCACATGGCCGCCTTCATCGAGGTCGGCCGTTCCGTGCAGGAGCCGCTCGTCTTCGCCGAGAACAACATCATCAACTCCGTCCGCCTGCTCGATGCGATGCACAAAGCGGACGTCGGAAAGATCGTCTTCTCGTCCAGCGCCACAGTCTACGGCACGCCGCAGTCGCTCCCCATCCGCGAGAGCGACCCGCTCGGCACGCAGTCCAACCCGTACGGCGCCAGCAAGGTCGCGACCGAGGCCTTCGTCGCCACCTACAACCAGCTCTACCAGATGGACGCGGTCATCCTGCGCTACTTCAACCCCTACGGCCCCAACGAGCTGCACGAACCGGAGACCCACGCCATCCCCAACTTCATCCGCGCCGCGCTCGGCCGAAAGCCGGTGCCGCTCTACTGGAAGGGCGAGCAGGTGCGCGACTTCATCTACGTCGAGGACCTGGCGCGCGCCCACACCGCCGTCCTCGCGCAGAAGGGCCTGCAGTACTACAACGTCGGCAGCGGGACCGGTACGCGGATGATCGACGTCATCGGCGACATCACCGACATCCTCGAGTACCACGTCGACATCGAAGATCTGGGCGAGCGCCCGGGCGACGTCCACGCGCTCTACGCCTGGAGCGAGAAGCTGGCCGCCGCCACCGGCTGGCGCGCGCAGGTCCCCCTGCACGAAGGCCTCCGCCGCACGATCGAGTGGTTCCGCTCGCGCGCCTAAGCTGGGCGGTGGTGGACCGATTACTTAGACCACGCCCTGAGGCCCTACGGCGGGGCGGCATCGCCACAGCGACTGCGGAACGTAGTGTCGTACGTTGCCGAATCTACGACCTTTGCGTCTGGAAACTTCGATACATTAGCCAGCGACAGATCCCGCAAGAAGTCCTGCTTGCTCGGGGCCGCGCTTCCCTGGACCTCGATTGACACGTCCGGCGTCCAAGCGAATGTATCAGGGCTGCGCTGATAATTCATCCGAGAAACGCCGCATGCCGGTTCCACGATCAATAGGAGCGGGGTGCCCGTGCAGCGCGAATCGAAGTCGCGGTTACTGCATGTCCCGTAGCCGTACGTTAAGAACATGACGGTGTGCGTGGGACCGTTGTGTACTGGAGAGTACGAAGGTTCGGCCCCCGCGCGAATGTCTGTCAGATCCAGCCCGTTGTACCTCCGCCCGAGCCAATAGACTGGAAATTCCGAGAACGTGGTGAGCGGTTCGATACTGGTCACGGGGCCCTTTGGGTACTTCGAGTTCGCCGGGATGATGAAGAAGAGCGAAATGAAGACGAACGCGAGCGTTGCTGGCAGCGACGCCACGCCGACGAGGACAGCGCCGATCACGCTTCGAGCGACAAAGTAGAACACGAGTCCACCCACCACCGACGTTCCAATCAACGCAGGACCGATCGTCGATAGAGCTGTCTGCCTTTGCAGCAGAAACAGAAGCAGGCCAGTCAGATACGATGCCGCGAATGCACACACGAACGCCACGGGCCAACGCCACCATCGCGCGCGCCGCGGACTCGATTCGATCATGAGCGAAAGGTACCGCATCGGTCCACAGCGCAGGCGGGTGTGCAACACGGCGCCCGTCCGCCAACAGCCAACAGCCTGATCCGCCCCGTGTCGCAGGAGCGTCATCTACGGCCGGCGGGCCATGGTTCATTCAACGGCGTCGGATTGCCGGCCACCGAGAACTGAGAACTGTGAACTGAGAACTGTGAACTGAGAACTGTGAACTGTGAACTCGCCTACTCGGCGCACTGCCGCTTCACGCTGTCCACGAACGTCTGCGCCACGCCCGTCATCCACGGGTTCACGAACGACTCCCCCGCTTTGGGCGCGGGCCCAAAGTAGAACTGCACATCGAGCTGGAGTCCATCGCAGGCGATCGTCGCGGCCAGCGCCCGCCCGGTGCCCGTGGTGATGCGCTTCAGCACGCCGTCCGGCGCCGCGCCCGCCGGCAGCGCCACTTCGTTCAGCACGACCGTCGGCCCCGTGATGCCGTCGACGTCCACGTCCCGCGCCGAGTACCCGACGCGCCCCACGCGCTGTCCGGCGTCGTCCGGGAATGACACGGCCAGCGCCGCGTGCTGCTGCGTCGTCGCCGGCAGGTCCGCGGGCACGAACGGCTCGAAACCGATCAGCTCTTTGAACTGGTCCGCGTTCTCGACCTTGTGCCAGGCGACGAGTCCTTCGGGCAGGTTGAGTTCCGATTGCTTCGGGTCGGCCGATATGCCGGCGACCTCGCTCACGCGCGCCGTCCGCTCGTCGTGGACGATGTACAGCACGGCCAGCACCGCCGATCCGACGATGGCGAAGAAGAGGACGCTTGCGCCCAGCACGCCGGCCAGCCGCAGCGGATGATTCGGCTTCGAGATGGCAATCACACCATATCGAACGGCAGCGCCCTCGCCCTGTATCACCGAATCGCTCCTCTCCTGAGTGACGTGACGCGACCCGCTTGGAGTTCACGTCCGCTCTGCGCGATCCTACGCCCCCGGCCCACGCGGATCGAGCGTCGATGTCAAGTTCGCGTGAAAGGCGAGGTCTCCCACCTGGGTGGCCGAAGGCCGGGGTGAGGTGCGCGGCTGGCACGGTGCGTCGCCGCGAGAGGCTGAGCGTGCGTGTGTCGCGCCCGCATCACGAGGAGCACAACCAGCATGTGGCCCGAACCCCTCACCCCCACCGCGCGCGACATCGATGACTACCGCTTCGCCGTCGACGTCACCGATGGTAGCGGCGCCGTCGTCGCCACCGCCGACGCGCTGGTGAACCGCGGCGCGCGCTGCGGCTACCTCGCCGAAGCCCGCATCACCGACCCGAGCGGCGGCCTGCGCCAGAAGCGCCGCGCCATCGTCCTGCTCGTGCGCGAAGCCTGCCGCCACGCCCAGGCGATGGGCATCACCAGCACCACCAGCGAGCTCACGCCGGCGATCCGCGCGCTGGGCGAACGCCTCGCTGGCGTAGCGGGCGAGCCGGTCGGCGAGCGCCACCGCGTGCGCGTCGACCTCGCCCACATGCGCAGCCACCTGCTCAACACCACCGACGCCGACGGGAACGACTAACGCCACCAGTCACCAGTCACCAGTCATCAGGAGACCAGACCGATGCCGCAGTCCGTGTTCATCCGTACCAACACCTGCGCCATCGATGCGATCACGCCCGCCAGCACGTACGAGAACATCGGCGACAGTTGGCGTCTACATCACCGGCGGCACCAAGGGCATCCTCCGCCGGCTGCTGGCCACCTTCAACCTCTACGGCTCGGCCGCGGAAGGGCGGCCGCTGAAGCCGACCGACAACGTCCTGCTGGCCGAACTCCTCGCCGACGCCGAAGGCATCAACGGCCCGACGTTCCAGATCGATACGCAACGTCTCACGCGCGCCGACTACGTCGCCGCGCAGGCCACCTGGAACAACTACAAGACCGCCACCGCGTGGACGGCCGCCGGCGGCGACGTCGCGCCGTCACCCGCCGTCGCCTCGTTCACCTCACCGGCGCACACGGGCGACCAGGTCATCCAGAACAACCTCGCCCCGTTCGTTACCGACGCCCTCGTCAGCCGCAACGGCCTCGTGCTCCTGCGCTGGAACGCCAACAACGAGAACCCCGGCGTCACGACATTCTGCACACTGGTCGCCGCCGCCGGCTACACCCCGGCGCTCCGCCTTCGCGTCACCTACGCCGACGTCGCCCCCGCGCCCATCGACCGCCCGGCGGCAGCCACGGTGCCCGGCGCCACACCCGCATCGCCAGATCGCCCCGCCCGCCCCGCAGCGCCAAGCCCACCGGCAACAGCAAACAGCAGACAGCAAACAGCAAAGGGCACGGCGAAGGGCTAGCAGCCACGCTCGTCGCACTCACCAATCACCAGTCACCAACCACCAGGAGACCAACCCCATGACCACCATCGCCACCATCCGCGCCCGCGTCCGCCAGGACTTGCACGACGAGGACAGCGCGAATTATCGCTGGACCGACGCCGTGCTCGATCGCCACATCGGCCGTGGCGTCAATGAGTACAGCCTTCACGCCCCGCTCGAGCAGAAGACCACGCTGGCGGCGACGCCCGGCTCGCGTGACGTCTCGATCGCGTCGCTCGCCAGCCTCATCGATATCGAAGCGGTCGAATGGCCCGTGGGCGAGTTCCCGCCGCGCCGCGTCGGCTGGAGCGAGTGGCAGACCACGATCACGCTCGACGTCGTCAACGGACCGAGCGCCGCCGACAACATCTACGTCTTCTGGACGAAGATGCACACGCTCGACGCCACGTCGTCGACCCTGCCCGTCGCGCACGAGGATATCGTCGGCGCGGGCGCCGCCGCCTACGCCGCGCTCGACTGGACCTCGTACGCCGCCAACCGCATCAACACGGGCGGCGACGACGTCTGGGGGCGCTACAAGGCATTCGGCGAAGAACGCCTCCGCTACTTCCGCGGCGAGCTCACGCGCATCGCCCGCCGCAACAGCGTCCGCCAGCGCCGCCTCTACACCACCGACGCCCCGTCCATCTTTGAGCAGAACCGCGTGAAGTATTGAGATTGGAAGCTGGAGGTCGGAAGCTGGACGGAGCGCAACGTCCAGCTTCCAGACTCCAGCTTCCAGACTCCAGCTTCCAGCCTCCGCGCCTTTCCTCATCGACCTCACAGCCGAAAGGACGTCACGAACGATGCGCAGTCTCAGTGCAGATCTTCTCGCCGCCCAGCGCAGCGCGTCTGCTGAGCCCCGCGTCGATGTGGTCATCGAGAACGCCGTCGGCGGCGTGCGGCGGCTCGACTTCACGCTGCTCGATGGCACCGCGCAGACCATCGCCAAGCATGGCGTCGCCGTCGCGTCCGACGGTTGCGTGACGCGCGTCCGCTCCGACAACGCCGGCAACATCCTGCAGCAGCGCGTCGCGCCGCCCGTGGCGGGGGTGGCCTGGGCATCGTGGACCACCCTCGCCACCGGCAAAGGCAACGTCATCGCCTGCGCCGCGCGCGGCACACGGGTCGCGATCGTCTACGCCGACGCAGCGGGCACCGGCATCAAGCTGCGCGAGTCGACCGACAGCGGCGTGACGTACGCGGCCGAGACCGCCGTCGTCACCGCCGCGGCCGTCGTCGTCTCGCTGGCCGTTGCCTACAAGAGCAGCAGCGGCGACCTGGCGATCGCCTGGGTCACGGCCGCGCAGCTCAACATCATCAAGCGCACCGGCGGTGCGTTCGGCGCGGCGGCCGGCGCGGGGTTGACGGTCTCCTCGCTCAGCGGCGTCGCCATCTGCTACGGCTTCGACTGGGACATCGTGCTCACCGGCGTCGAGGCGACCACGCTAGCCCGCACGCTCTGGACGATCGTCTACGGCGACGGCGCCGACGCGCCGGCCGGCACCTGGGGCGCGCTCTACGTGCAGCAGCAGGCCGAATCCGACAGCTCCGTCACGTACGCCGCGCCCGCGATCGTCTACACCGACACCTACCGCATCGACTTTGTCGAGGCCGACGCGTTCACGGGCGGCGCCACGCGCGCCTACCGCACGGCGGTCCACCCGGCGAAGACGTTCGTTGCCGGCGCGAACACGCTGCGTACGCCGGCACCCGTCGACTACGCCGGCGCCCAGGGCCTGGCGCTGGCGGCCGACGCCGGCGGCACGGGCTACGTCTACGAGAGCGCACCCGACGCGATCTATCGCGCCCCGCAGGCGCAGTCGCTGCTAACGCTCACGCCCGACCTCATCGCCATCGCTCTGGATGAGAAGCCCGACGGGACCAGCGGCTACATCGAGATCGACAACGCGTCCGGCGCCTACGCCGGGCCGCCCGCGCCGATCGCGCCGGGCAACCTCGTCAGCGTCTCGTGGGGCTACCGCACCGCCGCCGGCCTGCAGTCGAGCAAGATGGGCGATCTCTGGATCGCCGGCTGGGAGCACCGCCGCACCGGCGGCGTCTCCACGCTGCGTCTGCACGTTGAGGGCGGATGGGAGATCCTGCGCCGCAATCGCCAGCGCACACAGATCGTGCACACGGGCGGGGAGACGTATCAGCAGGTGCTGATCCGCATCCTCTCGCGCGCGGGCCTGCATCTTTCGGCGTCGGCCGCGTCGTCTCGCGCCGTCACGCTGGCGCCGGCGAAGTTCACCATCCACCCGCAGACATCGGGCTACGAGGCCGCGCAGCAGGCACTCGACTTCCTCGCCGACCGCATCCGCATGAACACACTCGCCGGCGCCGTGCTGACCGAGCCCCTCGCCGCGGCCGCCAGCGACTACACCTACGGCGCGGCGCACCCGCTGCGCGATGTGCGCCTGCGCACGGAGCGGCCGTCCGTGGCCGAGGCGCACGCGTTCGGCGCCGGCGCCTTCGGCGAAGCGCTCGACTTCGCGACGGCGGCGCAGGGCGGCGGCACGCGCGAGCAGCAGCGCGACATCACCAGCGCGACCGCCGCCGCGGCCGGCGCGACGGCCGCAGCGCACCTGCGCCGCCGCGCGCTCGATGCGGCGGCCGGCAGCATCGTCGTCCCGCCCAACTGCGGCCAGGAATTGCTCGATGTCGTCGACTTCACCGATGCGCTGATCAGCGGCGCCGCCGTCAAGCGCCGCGTCACCGCCATCCGCTGGACATACGACCGCCGCCATGGCGCCTACGAGCAGCAGCTAACGCTGGGCGCGCTGTGAGCGCACATCCATCTGTGAACTCTGTGCCCTCTGTGGAAGGACCCCCACCATGCCCGCCGAGACCCACCAGACCGAAGTAAGACAGGGCGTGTTGAAGGCGTGGGACGCTGCCAACTGGCTCGCGACCGTGCAGCTCACCGGCTCGCTCCAACTCTGGTTGAAGACCGTGCCCGTCAGCCGTTCGATCGCCAGCGTAGAGATGGTCGTCGGCCGCAAGGTCGCCGTCCTGCTCTTCGACTCCACCAACCACACCGACGCCGTAGTGACAGCGGTCTACACATAACCGCCCGCTGCGACCCGCTGCGACCCGCTGACCTGCTGACCCGCTGACCCACTGACCTGCTGACCCGCTCACGCGCTACCATTCCCCTATGCCCGACCTGATCCCCCTCCAGCCCGTCGACTCCATCGAGATCAGCATCCTCGTCGACAACGCCTGCGACCTGCTGCTGCGCAGCGACGAGCGCGCGCGCCGTGCCACGCTCGCCGCCACCGGCGCGCCGCGCGTCGAAGCGCCACTGATGCTCGACCCGCACCTGCCGGAGATGCTCATCGCCGAGCACGGCTTCTCTGCGCTGGTCACCGTAACGAGCGGCGGCCGCACCCGCCGCGTCATGTTCGATGCCGGCCTTAGCGTCGGCGGCCTCGCGCACAACCTGCGCGCGCTCCAGATCAGCATCGCCGACGTCGAGGCGATCGTTATGAGCCACGGCCACTTCGACCACGTCGGCGGCCTCAACGGCCTGATCCGCGAGGGCGGCGTCTCACGCCTGCCGATGCTCCTGCATCCCGACTTCTGGCTGCGCCGCCGCATCGCCGTCCCCAACGTCGAGCCGTTCGAACTCCCGACCGCCAGCCGCGGCGCGATTGAGGGAAACGGCTTCGAGGTGATCGAGGGCCCACGGCCGTCGCTGCTGATGGACGGCGCCGTGCTGATCACCGGCGAGGTCGACCGCACGACCGAGTTCGAGCGCGGCTTGCCGGCCCACCAGGCGCACCGCGGCGGCGAATGGACGCCCGATCCGCTGATCCTCGACGACCAGGCGCTGATCGCGAATGTGCGCGCCAAGGGGCTGGTCATCCTCACCGGCTGCGGGCACTCGGGCGTCGTCAACATCGTCCGCCACGTGCAGAAGCTCACGGGCGAGTCGCGGCTGCACGCCGTCATCGGCGGCTTCCACCTCAACGGCCCCGCCTTCGCGTCCGCGGTCCAGCCGACGATCGATGCGCTCTCCGCACTGGCGCCGTCGATGATCGTGCCCGGCCACTGCACCGGCTACGAGGCCACGCGCGCGATCTCGCTCGCCCTGCCCGCGGCCTTCGTGCAGAACAGCGTCGGCACGCGCTACATCCTGTGATGCAGCGCCTCGTCGCGCCCAGCATGACCATCGGCCCGCGCACCTTCGCCTGGGGCGCGCGGACGTACATCATGGGCGTCGTCAACGTCTCGCCCGATTCCTTCTCGGGCGACGGCCTGGCCACCGTCGGCGACGCCGTCGCGCAGGCCGCGCGCTTCGTCGACGAAGGCGCCGACATCCTCGACGTCGGCGGCCAGTCGACGCGCCCCGGTGCCGTCAAGAGCGAGGCCGGCTTCGACGAGATCGCGTCCGACGAGGAGATCCGCCGCACCCTGCCCGTGATCGAGCGCCTGCGCGCCGAGCTGCCGGACGTGCCGATCAGCATCGACACCTACAAGCCGGAGGTTGCGCTCGCCGCGCTCGCCGCCGGCGCCCACATGCTCAACGACATCTGGGGCTTCCGCCGCGATCCCGCGATTGCCCGCATCGCCGCCGAGGCCGGCGTGCCGGCCGTCGCCATGCACAACCAGCGCGGCCGTCCCGCGACGGACGTGATCGCCGGTATCGCGGAGGGCCTCCGCGAATCGGTCCGCATCGCCGGACTCGCCGGCCTGCCGCGCGCGCAGCTCATCCTCGACCCGGGCTTTGGCTTCGGCTGGCAGCCTGAACAGAACATCGCGATGCTGCGGCGCCTGGGCGAGCTACGCGAGCTGCGGTTGCCGCTGCTCGTCGGCCCGTCGCGCAAGTCCAGCATCGCCGCCGTCCTCGGCGACGCGTCGATGGAAGCGCGCGTCTGGGGCACCGCCGCCACGGTCGCGCTCGCCATCGCGGCCGGCGCCGACATCGTCCGCGTGCACGACGTGGCGGCGATGAAGAGCGTCGCGCTCGTCGCCGATGCGGTCGTCCGCGGCTGGCAGCCGGAGGAGCGCTGATGCTGCCACGCGTATTCCTCGGCCTCGGCTCGAACGCCGGCAACCGCATCGAGAACCTGCGGCTGGCGCTGCGGCTGCTCGCGCCGGCATGCCGCGTCGTGGCGGTGTCGTCGCTCTACCGGTCGGCCGCCCTCGTGCTCGAAGGCTCGCCGCCCGGCCCCGACTACTACAACGCCGCCTGCGAGATCGAGACAGAACTCGCGCCGCAAGATCTGCTGCGGCACCTCAAGCACATCGAGCACGAGATCGGCCGCCGCCCCGCCGCGCGCTGGGCGCCGCGCCCGATCGACCTCGACATCCTGCTGTACGGCGACGAGGTCATCGACACGCCCGAGCTGATCGTGCCGCACCCGCAGATGCTGGCGCGCAACTTCGTGATGACGCCGCTGCTCGAACTCGCGCCCGACGTCGTGCACCCCGTCATCGGCACCGCGATCGGCGAGCTGGCGGAGGAGATCGACTTCACCGGCCTCGAACACATCGCCTGGCCCGGTCAGGTGACAGGGGACAGGGGACAGTGGACAGGTTGGGACGTCGACGAAGACGACAGCGAGCCCCCGTCCTACGATTAGGGCGCCGCCGGCAACAAGAAAGCCCGGCGTAGCCGGGCTCCAATCCCCATAACCTATAACCCAGAACCTATAACCTCCGCCGTTACGACTCCAGCAGCCGCCTCGAAGCGCCTGCGGCAGCGCCATTCGCAACCCCGCCGGCAGCCGCCAGCGTGCCGCCCTTCTTCGCCGCCTCCAGCTCGTCCGCCAGCTGCGCGAACGCCATCAGCATGCTCGTCTCGGCCTCCAGCGTCTTGCTCAGGCCGTTCAGCAGGCCGAAGACGCGGCCGACCATCAGCAGCTCCGGCGGCATGGCTGTCAGCTGGTTCTTCTTGAGGATCTTCGTCACGTCCTCGTACGATTCCTGGAAGACCTCGCCCTCGGCCCAGCCCGCGCTGCTGTCCTGCATCTTCTTCGCTACTTTGCCAACGTAGGCGTCGCCGAGCTGCTCGTAGCCCGTCGCGTCGTCCTTCTTCGTGCGGAAGCCCAGGTCGCGGAACGCCACGCCCATCGCGGCGTTGTCGCCCTTGAGCAGCGTCCGCGTGAAGCGCACCAGCACCTCGCGGAACGAGTCTTCCAGGTTCTTCGCCTGGCCGAAGTCGATCAGCACGAGCTTCGGCCCCGGCATCACCATCAGGTTGCCGGGGTGCGGGTCGGCGTGGAAGAAGCCAAACTTCACGATCATCTCGGCGAAGGCGTACACCAGGATCTTCGCGACGTCGGCCGTGGTGACGCCGATGCGCTCCAGCCCCGCCAGGTCGGTGATCTTGATGCCGTCCATGTACTCCATCGTCAGCACGCGCCGGCTCGTGTAGTCCCAGTAGATCTTCGGCACGACGACGTCATCGACGTCCGCGAAGTCCGCGGCCACGCGCTCGGCGTTGTGGCCTTCGTTGATGAAGTCCAGCTCAAGCGGAATGTGCTTGCGCATCTCCTCCGCCACGAAGCGATAGTCCATCGAGCGGTCGAGCTTGTTCAGCACGCTGATGAAGAACGACATGTTCGCGAGATCAATGTCGACGACGTGCTCGATGTCCGGGTACTGCACCTTCACCGCGCACACGCGCCCGTCCTTCAGCACCGCGCGGTGCACCTGCGCCAGCGACGCCGACGCGACCGGCGTTTCGCAGAACTCGGAGAACATCTCCTCCAGCGTGCGCCCCAGCTCGCGCTCGACGTGTGTCCGGATGTTGGCGAACGACTCCGGCGGCACCTCGTCCTGCAGCCCGGCCAGCACGTCGACGTAGGCGTCGGGCAGCACGTCCGGGCGCGTCCCCAGGAATTGGCCCGTCTTGATCAGCAGGCCCTGGTTCTTCACCGCCGCCTCGTAGAACTTGTGCGCGCTCCAGTAGTGGTGCTTGGCGCGCCGCGGCTCGCCCCAGGCCGCGCCCTTCCGCTTCTCGCGGATGCTGATCAGCTTGTACCCCAGGAAGACGCGCACCAGCATCTGCCCGACGTTGAGGAAGCGTCGGACGCGGTTCCGGGGGGCGTCCCCCCGGCTGCGGGTGCCGTAGGCGGCAGTGCGCTGAACCATATTCAGTCCCTATGTTACTGGATTCACAATTGCCGGGGTAGCCGGGCTTGTTCGTGCCGGGACGGCCGGGCAGCTTGACATGAGTGTAAGCGGTGACTTACAGTAAGCCATGACTTACGCTTCGGTGTTTGCAGCGCTCGCGGATCCGACCCGCCGCCACATCTTCGAGGCGCTGCGCGAGCGACCCAAGACCGTGGGTGAGCTGGCGAAAGGCGCGCCGGTGAGCCGTCCGGCGGTGTCGCAACACCTGAAAGTGCTGGAGTCCGCGAGCCTGGTCAGTGTCGAGCCACAGGGCAACTGCCGCCTGTATCTGATCAAGCGCGATGGCCTGGATGATCTGCGCGAGTATCTTGAGAGTTTCTGGTCGGATGTCTTGTCCGCTTATGGCAACGTAATCGTGCGACGTGTGGAAGAAGAATAGGAGAACATGATGCTGGATCCGGTTGCCATGACCATCGAAGTTCCGTGCAGCCAACAAAAGGCGTTCGACGTGTTTGTGAGCGGCATGCCGGAGTGGTGGCCGCTCGACAAGCGCTCGATGTCCATAGTACATAGCGGCAATCCCGCCAAGTCGTTGCGCGTCGACGCTAGGCAAGGCGGCCAGATCGTCGAGACCGGTCACGACGACACGGAGCACCTGTGGGGCACCATCAAGACATACGATCCGTACGGCTATGTGAGCATGGACTTCCACATGGGCATGCCGCCGGAAAACGCGAGCCTGGTTGAAGTCACGTTTACCGTGCTCGATGATGAGCGCACGCGAGTCGAACTGGTACAGAGCAACTGGGAAGCATTCGGCGATATGGCCGAGATGATGCACGACAGCTATGGCTCAAGTTGGGTACTGCTCTTCGAGGAGGCATACAAGTCCGCCTGCGGCGGCTGACCTCGAAGGTGGCGTGAGCACGGTGGTGGACGGTCTCTGGAGCGCGGATTCCGACGTTGAAAGGAACTCTCTCGGGCGACCAGGGGAGCCCCCGGGGATGCTGGATGCTGTGTCCGATCCAGCTTCCACCTTCCACCTTCCATCCTCTAATCCGCAGCACCCCTCCCCTCCACAACCCACGCCCAGTGCATCCGCCCGTGGTCCGCGTTCACGGCCATGACGCCGCCCACCGTGCCATCGGCCCACGGCGCGCCCGGCAGCTTCTCAGCGAGCTGCGCGTCGCTCAGCTCGGCCAGCAGCGCCAGCGTCTCGGCGCGCGCGTGCTGGCCCAGCGCCACCACCTCGCTCAGCGGCTTCGCGCGATGCTGCACCACCCACTGCTCCGTCATCTCGTGCACGGCCGACATGATCTGCTCGCGCGTGCGCGGCGCGCCGTCCGCTCCGGTCGCCAGCCCCACGGGGTTGGCGTCGCCGCTGAAGTGGCGGCGGATCATCCGGTTGAAGTTCTTCTCGATGCCGGCCAGGTGCGCCAGGTGGTCCTTCGCGCTCCACGACGTCGACGGGTCGTGCTCGCTCGCCGTCACGCCGCGCAGCAGCTCGTCCGCCGGCAGCGCCGCGTACGTGTCGAGCAGCCACGCGCGGTCCTTGTTCAGCTTGATCTCGATGTCGATGCGGTCCATAGCGGTGCTCCTGTCAGGGTTCGTCGTAGGTCGCGGCGGCGACATCTGCCGCCGGTATCGTGAAGACGATGAACTCCGGCCGGCCGAACGGATCGTTGTGGTTCTCCTGGAAATGGTGTTGGAACGTGCCGAACAACAGGAATTCGGCCGGCGCGAGCACCACCACGGCGTCGCGGCCGTCGCGCTCGAGCCGCGTGCTCGTCTGATCGTACGTGGTGTAGCGCGCGCCGTCGGCCAGCACGCCGACCGCGGGGTGCGCGGCGAGCCCCGACGACAGGTAGACGTGCTTCGACGCGTCCCGCCGCGCCACGAACTCGGCGGCGTGCCCGTAAAGCGGGGCGAACGCGTCGTAGACGCGCCGGTCACTCGCCTGCCGCTCGAACAGCGTGTCGTAGTTGATCGCCGCGGCGCCGCCGATCGCCGCCAGCACCAGCGCGGCGAAGATCAGCCGCCCGCGCGCGAAGGGCAGCAGCGCGCGCTGCAGCGTCTCGATCGCCAGCCCCGCCAGCAGGAACAGCGGCGCCAGCGCGCCCAGACCGCGGATCCCGCTCGGGTTGCCCGCCGTGATCGTCAGCGCCCCCGGCACCAGCGCCAGCACCAGCCAGCCAAGCAGCATCCCCCGCCGCCACTCGCGCAGCGCCAGCGCGGCGGCGGCCGCCCCCAGCACCAGCAGCGCCGCCGTCACGGCGTCGACCATCGGCTCGCCGGGCAGGTTCGAGCGGCCGTTGCGGTCGCCCGCCGCGTTCATCATCTTCAGGCTCGATACGGCGTTGTCCCACAGTGGCCGCACGCTGCCCCGATCCTGGATCTCGCTCGTTACGCTCACCTTGCGCGTGCGCGCCAACACGCGGTCCGGATGCACCAGCGCGTACGCGCCCAGCGGCGCCGCGGCCAGCACGAACATCGCGCCGAAGAGCGCGAGCCCGGCGGCGTTGCGACGCAGCAGGTCGCGCTCGCGCACGGCGATGTACCCAAGCATGAACAGCACCACCACCGGCACCATCCGGAACGCCACGTAGGTGTAGAGCCCCGCCCCCAGCGCCACGCCCCCCAGCGCGAAGCAGGTCCGGCTGCGCGTCTCGATCGCCCGCAGCAGCAGGTAGATCGACGTGATCTCGATGACCGGCACGAGCGACGCTTCCCACGCGATGCGGCTGAACGTCACCGCCCAGCGCGACACGGCGAAGAGCGCGGCCGCCGCCAGCGCCGCCTCGCGCGTCAGCAGCCGCCGCGCCAGCAAATAGAACGCGACGACGGCGCCCATGCCCGCCGCGACGGGCACCACTCGCAGCGCCGCCTCGCTGGTGCCGAAGAGCTTGATCGCGCCCGCCAGCAGGTAGAGGAAGAGCGTCGCGCGCCCGTCGTTCGACTCGCTCCAGATCACGATGGTGTGGTTGTGCAGGATCGTCAGCGCCTCGACGCCGTTGACCGCCTCGTCGTACCAGAGACCCGGCGGGAAGTCGCCGAAGCGGTACAGCCGGAACGCCAGCGCCAGCGCCGCTACCGCCGCCCCCAGCGCGATCTCCCACGCCAGCGGCACGCCGCGCGTCGGCGCGCCGGCCGGCATCGCGTCGCCCGCCGATGCCCTCGCGGCCAGGCCGAACAGAATCGCCGCGGCGAGGAAGCCGAGCCCCACTGCCGGCACGCCGGCGTCGTGCGCCAGCGCGAACTGCGTCGCCAGCGTGAGCGCCCCGCCGCCGAGCGCCGCGCACGCGATCGACCGCGCCGACGTGAGCCGCAGGCGTGACGCAGCCCCGCTGTTCGCTTCGAACTTCACTGGCGGCTCAACTGGCATGCGTCCTCGGCGGTGTGCATTCGTCCGGTGCGCGGATTATACGCCGGAGCGTCGCGCCGCAGATACGCGCCCGCGCTTGCGGCCCGCCGGCGCTCGCGCCACCATCACGGCACGGAGGTTGCCCATGGACGTCATCGACCGCATCCACGAGGCGCAGCGCGGCAAGTTCGGCGGGCTGCTCGGCGTCCGCTACGTCGAGGTGGCGCCCGAACGCATCGTCGCCGAGCTTGTGGTGCGCGACGACCTCTGCACCGTGCCGGGCATCATGCACGGGGGCGCCATCATGGCCCTCGCCGACAACCTCGGCGGCGTGGCCACCGGCCTCAACCTGCCGCCCGGCGCCGGCACCACCACCATCGAGTCCAAGACCAACTTCTTCGCGCCCGGTCGCGCCGGCGACACCGTGCGCGCCGAGTGCGTCGCGCTGCATCGCGGCAAGCGCACGATGGTCTGGCAGACGCGCGTCACGTCCCCCGACGGCCGCCTGCTGGCGCTCGTCACACAGACGCAGATCGTGCTCGAAGCGCAGCGCACCCCCGCGCAGACGATGGCGTCGCTCTTCGACGGCCTGGACCTGGCGGCCCGCAAGGCGCTGCTCGCCCAGCTCGAGCGCGCCGGCGCCGCCACCTACCGCGCCATGGCCGCGGGGGAGCCGGACCCCTCAGCCCGCGCCGCCCTCCTCGAAGCAGCAGCGAAGGAAGAGCAGAACGCCGAACTGCTGGAGGGGCAGTGACGCCAGAACCTAGAACCTAGAACCTAGAACCTAGAACCTATAACCTACCGTCATGCTGAGCATGCAGTTCATCCGCGACAACGCCGACGCGGTCCGCAAGTCCCTCGCCGACCGCCACACCCCCGGCCCGCTCGACGAGATCCTCGCGCTCGACCGCCAGCGCCGCGACCTGCTCTCCGAGACCGAGCGGCTGCGCGCCGAGCAGAACGCCGCCGGCAAGAAGATCGGCGCCGCGAAGGACCCCGTTGAGCGCCAGCAGATGATCGCGTCGATGAAGGGCGTCTCTGACCGCATCGACGAACTGGCGCCGTCGCTGCGCGACGCGGACGAGCGCCTGGAGCGCCTGCTGCTGGAGCTCCCGAACACCCCGGACGCGGCGACGCCCTACGGCGCGGGCGAGGACGAGAACGTCGTCTCGCAGCAGTCCGGCGAGGAGTATCGCGACGACTGGCGCAAGCCGCACTGGGAGCTGGGCGAGGCGCTCGGCATCATCGACTTCGAGCGCGGCGTCAAGCTGTCCGGCAGCCGCTTCTACGTGCTCAAGGGCGCGGGCGCCCGGCTGCAGCGCGCGCTCATCGCCTTCATGCTCGAGCTGCACATCGACAAGCATG
>Ga0315281_10001843_pt1 | contig 31459 bp, 27 predicted proteins | sample YL17G07_0_MG_FD_204540 | JGI IMG/M metagenome (GOLD analysis project Ga0315281, IMG submission 204540) | Sediment microbial communities from Yellowstone Lake, YNP, Wyoming, USA - YL17G07_0 | ecosystem: Environmental > Aquatic > Freshwater > Lake > Sediment | place: USA: Wyoming | collected...
CTTCCTGAGGAACTGATCTGTCGTTCCAACATACCCCATTATCACCCGGTCCGCGAACCCCTCCTCCGCGAGGTCCCGATTGTCGCCAAGGAACGGGACGACCCTGTCCTCAACGTGATTGATCCGGATGTTCTCCCTCAGGTAACCATATGCAAGGGGATTTATCTCGCAGGCGACGACCTTCTCTGCCCTGGCGTGGACCGCCAGAGGCAGCGTGAAGTATCCGATGCCAGCGAACATGTCGACGACAGTCTGCCCCCTACAGTCGAGCTCGCCCATTCTCTTTCGCTCGTCAACGTTACCGGAAGAGAACATTATCCTGGCGACGTCGAACTTGTAGTGGATCTCGTTCTCCAGATGCACGGTCTCCGTCTCCTTCCCGTACAGGACGCACAGGCTAGGAGTGCGGTACGTTCCGATGATGATGCCAACTTCCTCGCATACCGTCTTCGCCTTGAGTACCTCGGCATATTTCCTGGCAACCTCGTACTTCACGCTTTCGAATTCGCTGGGAATCCGCAGGACCAAGACGTCCCCGAGCATCTCCCACTTCCTAGGCAGAAGAGGTTTCAATGAGTCATCGATTCCGATTTCATCGACGATGCGTTGGTACGGCGAGATGTGACACGTTTGTTCCTCGGTAGAGCCGTCGACGATCTCGAAGCCGATCTCATTAGCCAGAGTCTCGGTCACGCTCTCCTTAACCGGAATGAACACGTCGTCGCCGTTCTCGAATATGCTGAGGTCCTTCCTAGCGACTCTGATCAAGAAGAGCTTCTTCCTGACAGTCTCGGCTCTGCGCTTCGGGACCTTTGCCAGCTTCATTCAAGAATCTCAGAAGGTTGCGCATATTTCATGCTTTTCATACAATCGGAGGCTATTTTCTCAACAGCGAGCCGAGGATCTGCGGGGAGAACTTGAGCAGGGAAGGTATGGATCTGAGGATGCTGGGCACCATCCTGCTGGGATAGTCGATGTCGCCTTGTGACAGAATCTCGAGGACATCCCTCCGGTTCATCAACTTGCCGACCTCGTCAATCTTCCAATCGTTCAACCTGACGAAGACCTTCCGTATCCTGTAGCCCTTGTCGAGCTCCTTGCCAATCTCAGACCTCCATCTCTCCTGGTATCTCGACATCATGCGGGACGAGAAATCATTCCCCTCAAGCGATTCCATCGCTGTCCTGGAAGCGCACTCCGCGGCCACCATTCCTGTGTACAATCCTCCGCCGCTGAGAGGCTTTGCCTGGGCCGCCGCATCTCCTACGACCATGACTCGGTCGGCGTAGGTGCTCTGTGGCGGTCCGATGGGGATTATGCCGGAGATCGAGTTCAATCGCTCCGCATCCCCCACTCCCACGGTCTTGAGAAAAGAGGATAGGAACCTGCTTGGAGCGCCGTGCCCCCGACTGACGCAAAGCCCCACTCGTGTGAAGTCCCCGCACGGTATCATCCAGGCGAAGAATCCCGGGGCTATCTTCTGTCCGAGATAGACGTGGATGCGATCCTGATCGTCAAGCCTGCGATCGATGTCGGCCTGTATCCCCTTGACCGTGTCTTTGGGTTGACTTATGCCAGCCGCCCTTCCGACACATGACTTATAGCCATCAGTCCCCACAAGCAAATTGGCACGAAGGGTTCTCTTCTCGCCTCCGGACACTGCTTCCACGATTAGAGAGTCCGGATCCCGGGAGAATGACGTGAACCTGGTGCCAGTCATGAATTCCGCACCTGCCTCGAGCGCCTTCTCGTAACAGGCGATGTCGAAGGCCCTCCTGTCGACCACGACCGCCTTCGTCTCCTTCCCATTGAGCTCGATCGAGATGCCACCCGGAAAATGTACGACCCCGCCGCTGATCCGGTTCAAGACTGTCTCCTCGGCGCCAGCCGTCTCCACGACCCTTGGGGTCACGAGACCGGCGCACTGCACCGGAGTCCCGACCTCCGCATGCTCTTCCAAGACGAGCGTTCGCATCGACCTTGCGGTGAGAGCCGCGACCCTGCTTCCTACGGGGCCCCCTCCGACGACGATCAGATCCGAATCCATCCATGCGAAGGAACCATTCGGAGCTATTTGTTGTTTTGGATTTCTTGGAGGATCCGATCTAGCCAGGAACAGGCGTTTCTGCAAAGAGCGCACGGCCGATCAAACCACGCGACTGATGCACGGGCAGGAGCTCATCGCCTATCGTGCGCGGCAATCCTATCCTTCGTCTTGAACTGACTCTCATACATCGCTCGCATGGTCTCGATGGTATCCGCGTCTACAGGGTCCTTGTCCTGGCGGATGTTCTTGATCCTCGCGAAACGCAACGCCAGACCCGACTGGTAAGTGGGGCTCTCTTGGATTTCGTCGAACGCCACCTCGACAACCAGCGTCGGCCTCACCTCTACCACATGCTCCGACTTCCTCACGGCAGTGGCTAGCAGTCGCTCCGTCATCCACTTGAACTCCTCGTCTGTCAGCCCCTTAAAGGTCTTCCCCACCATCGAGTACCCCTCCCCGGAGACCGCAGCCAGGTGATAGTCGCTCAGCCATCCCTCCCTCCTTCCGTATCCCCATTCCGCCGCTGTGATCACGAGGTCGAGGGTCTGGCTCCTCTTGATCTTCAGCCACTTCTTCCCTCTTCTCCCAACGGCGTAGACACTCTCAAGGTCCTTAGCCATCAGCCCCTCGTGCCCCTCGCTGAGTGCGCGATTCAAGAACTCCGCGGCGACCATTGGGTCGGCGGTGACTATACGGGGCACGAGCAGATCGCTCGGAACGGTCTTCTCGATGATGCTCCAACGATCTCCGCAAGCCGCATTGACCAGCGATTCCCCGTTCTTCATAAGTATGTCGAAGACATACAGTCTCACCGGGACGGTCTCCTGAAAACCTTTTATGTCGTGGACCCTCGTGATTCTCCTCATGATGTGCTGGAACGGAAGAGGACGCTCGCGGAACGCGATCACCTCTCCCTCGAGGATCGCGGTCTCGTCCTTCAGCGAATTCCTGACCAGATCAACGATCTCCGGCAGACTGTCCGTGAGATCCGTCAGCCTGCGACTGTAGATTCTGACCTCGTTCCCTTTCTTGTGAATCTGAACCCTCGCACCGTCGAGCTTGAACTCGAACGCCGCCTCCTTCAGGATCGTGAGAGCCTCTTCGACCGACCCGACTGATTCGGCGAGCATCGGCTTGATCGGAACGAAAGGCTCGGGACCTATCCTCTCTAATGCAGCAGGTCCTCGGAGTATTGCAGTCTCCGCTATCCTCGCGATGTCGCCGGAGAGCATGTAGGCATTCCTTATCTCTTCGAGGTCTTGTGCCCCAGAGGCAACGGCGATGGAATCGAGAACGATGCCATCGTTCACCCCGGTTCGCATCTCCCTGAAGAGGCTCCTGGCCAGATACTCCCTTTCTTTGACAGACACGCGCCCGAAGAGATTCTGGAGAAGGTGCTCCTTGACCTTCCTTGACCCAGGCCCCTGCGCCTCCGCGATCTTGCCCAGGATCGACACGACCCCGCCGAGCGTCAGCTCCTCTTCGAAAAGGACGCTCTGCTTGTTGCTCGACCAAGCCTTGCTTATCGTAGCGTATCCGATGTCCAGTGTCCTCGAATCCGACTCGGGGAAGGCGCGTCCGAGCGTCAACAACACCGCGGATCCGATCTCGTCCGGATCCACCGAACGGAAGAAACTGGCAAGCATCTCGGTCTTCTTCTTGCGGCTACTGGTCGACTCGAGCTGCTCGGACAGATCGGTGAATGCGCGAATTGATGTTGGCAACGTCGAGAATGAACGGTCGAGATACTATTTTGATACTCCCACGACTGAAATCGTGGGATTCTTCGGTCTGCATCGTTCATGCCGGAGCCTCCAGAGGGGTATCAATGCGCCCCTTCAACGCATCCCTGTCTGCGTCGAATCGACCAACGCCTTCCTCCAGAGGGGGACGCAACGCTATGTTGAACGAAGCGTTGGCGTCAGCGTGGTCAACGTGCCCGCAGTGAGGGCACGAAAAGCTCTTGCCGTTCCTGTTGCCGATGAGACCGCATCTTGAGCATTCTTGACTCGTGTACTGCGGTGCGACATAGGCGACGGGTATCCCGCGCAGTCTGGCCCTGTATTCTATCATCTGCTGAAGTTGATAGAACGACCAACTGTTCAGCGAGTGCCTGAACGACGAAGCCTGCTTGCGGCTGTTCCTAATGCCGTCCAGTTGTTCCATTTTTATGCCGCAAGCGTTCTGGACGGCGACATCGACTATCTTCTTCGACACCTCGTGATTGATGTCCCTGACAATCCGATTCTCCCTGTTCTTTAGCTTCTTGACCTCCTTGTAGCGACCTTGTTCTTGCAACCTCCTTCGAATGCTCTCATACTTCTCGTGGACGTGATGGCATTGTTTGCCGAGCTTCCATACCTTGCCCGTAGCGGGATTGGCCGCCACAGCAATATGTCCGGTAGTGTTACGGTCCACGCCGAGGAAGTTCTGAGCCCCTATCAACGTTGGTTCGGGAATAGTCATGGTCATGAAGGCGTACTCTTCGTTCACCTCTACCTGATTTATCTTGCCGAAGAGCGGAAGATGGCCAGCATCCAGTTCCAGCTTGAGGCAGGGCATGCGAATGCTGCGGTTCTCCGCATCGTACTTGACCCCTTGACCCGGCACAGTCAGAACCACTTTCCCGACCGTCTTGGCTCGACGGTCGTTGCCGTACTTTCTCAGAACCTGGTTGGCTATCGCCGACTTCAGACCATTGTGCCTGACGTCGGCGGAGCTACGAGAACGATGCTCAATGGCGTACTCGGCGACCTTTCTAGCCTTCGCCAGTTCGTCGCTGAAATCTCGGTTATGCTTGAGCTTGTACGTCAAAAGCATCTACTTCCTCAATAGTTGGATGTATTTCATACGTCTTTCAAGGGGATTTCCGAAAGTGCTTCTTGTCGCCATTCATCCCACGATTGAAATCGTGGGCTTTCTGGCTCCACGGATTGTAACGAAGGTGCGGGAATCGGGATCTCGTCCAAAAGGAATTCCATCGAAATGACGCAGAAACATCATTCTAAGGAAAGGAAAAATAGAAAGGCCAGGGATGCGACGGCGGCCCCCCCGGGATCGGATTCTGATCAGGATCGCCACAGGCCGTGGACGTTGCAGTACGCCCTCGCCCTCGGGTTCTGCGCCTTCGTCTCGAAGGCGGCCTCCGGCTTCATCCCGGGCTTCAGGCACTTCCTCTGCACCATGCCGTCCCCGATGATCTCGACCCACTCGATGTAATGCTTCTCCTCCATCGGGTGCGGCACCGAACTGACCCTGACCAACACGCCGGTCGGCGTCCTCTCGACCACCGGCACGTGCTTCTCCTTCCCGGCGTCCGCGGTCTTTTCCTGCAGGAGGGTCATCGGCTGCCCGCAGCAGACCGGCTGCCCCTTCCCCGCATGCAGCATCTCTATGATGTTGCCACATATCTCGCACTTGTAGACTTGCAACATTTCTGTCAACTTCACCAACTCCTATCCTTCACTCAACTAAACTCAGTACTCCTCGTTCTTCAACTGGTAGAACGCCCTCGGGTGGTCACAGGACGGGCATTTCTCCGGCGGGGTCTTGCCGAAGTGCTGGTATCCGCACTCCCTGCATACCCACCAGATATCCTTGCTCCTCTTGAACGTCGTGCCGTCCTCCAGCTCCTTCAGTATCTTCGAGAATCGCTCCTGGTGATACTTCTCCGCCTCTAGGACTGCGCGGAACCTGGCGGCAATCTGCGGGAAGCCCTCCTTGTCCGCCATCGCGGCGAACTCGGGATACATCGAGGTGAACTCGTAGCTCTCCCCCGCGATCGCCGCCCTGAGGTTCTCGACCGTGGTGCCGAGCACCGCCGGGACATCGGCCTGGATCTTCAAGTCGGCCAGGTTCGCCTCCCCCTTCTTCCCCAGCTCGATCAAATGCCTCAGCATATTCTTCGCGTGGGACTTCTCCTGGTCGGCGGTGAGGAGGAACATCTCCGCGATCTGCTCGTAGCCCTCGTTCCTCGCAGCGCTCGCGTAGAAAGTGTATCGGTTCCTCGCTTGAGATTCGCCGACGTATGCCTTGGCCAAGTTCTCAATCGTTTTCTTCATAGAACAGTCTCATATCGCATCGATGCGAGCCGGTGATATTTCACTATTCTGATATCAGGTGACCTGAACGCGATGAGAACGGCCCTTGTCACTTGTCAACGGTACAGTTCTGACCAACGGGTCACGGGGGAAAGATGGAGTTCGCGTATCAGATGACAAAACCAGAGCACCAACTATTTAACCACTTAATGTGAATTAGAACGGCGGAATGGCGCGGGGAGACGGCGCGCATTGATCGCAGGATCTGATTCGGATGACGAGAGTGCTCTATGTCGATAGCGGGTCGGATGTGCTCGATATATCCAAGATTCTCCTTGAGGGAAAGGGGGAACTCGATGTTGACACCGCCCACTCGGCGGAAGATGCATCCGGCAAGTTGACCGTGAAGGAGTACGATGCCGTCGTTTCGGGATACAAACTCTCGGACGCGAGCGGGATAGACTTCCTGAGAGCTCTGAGGGAAAAAGGGAATGATGTCCCTTTCATCCTTCTATCCCAGAAAGGCAGGTACGGCACCGCGATCGAGGCGCTTGACACTGGTGCGGACTTCTGCCTTCAAAGGGATGGGGACCCGGAATCGCAGCTCGCCGAGCTCGTGAACATGATAAACCATTCAGTCCAACGAAAGATGGCGGAGGAAGCCCTCCAGCTAGCGAACCGGAAGCTCAACCTGCTCGGGCATGTCACGAGGCATGACATCCGAAACCAGCTAGCCGTTCTCTCAGGTTATCTGCAGCTGGCGAGGGACCGCACGACGGATGAGAAGACCTCGAGGTACCTGGAGAGCTCCATCAGGGCCATGGAGAACATCGACAGGCTCCTTGAGTTCGGCAAGGATTTTGAGAAGACCGGCACGATGAAGCCGGAATGGGTCGACGTGAAGAAGGTGTGCCAGCAGCAGATGTCGAACCTCGTCCTCCGGTACGTCGTCCCGAGGATCGAATTGGAAGGTCTGGAGATCCTGGCGGACGGGTTGATAGGCAAGGTGTTCTACAATCTCGGGGACAACGCGCTGAAGCACGGCAAGAACGTCAAGGAGATCCGCTTCTACTACAAGGAATCGAAAGACGGTCTGACCCTGATATGCGAAGACGACGGGTTCGGCGTGAAGAAGGAGGACAAGGAACGTATCTTCGATGGAAAGCGCGGACACGGCCTGTACCTGGTAAGCGAGATACTGAGGACAAACGGGATGAGCGTCGAGGAGACCGGCGAGCTGGGAGAGGGCGCGCGGTTCGAGATACACGTGCCTAAGGGCAGCTACCGGATCAAGAAGAGCGGATGATGCGGGCGATCAGACGGTCAGCTGGGAGTTCTCGCCTATGACGAACCTGCAACCCTTGGGGAGCTGGTTCTCCGACGAGGTGATCCGACATCCCCCGCCGATCAAGCTATCCACGATCTTCTTCCCGCAGTCGATGTACGCGTCCCCGATGATGATGGTCGATTCGATCTCGCCGTTCAGGATCGTGCTCCTGTCCCCGATGGCCGTGTAAGGTCCGATGTAGGTGTCCGGTCCGATCACGCAGTCCTTCCCGATTATGACCGGCCCTCTGACGACCGTCCCCTTCTTGATTATCGTCCCCTTCCCGACGTTGATCCTCCCGATCAGCTTCACACCTTCCTCGATCGTCCCCTCGTTCCTCTTCTCGATCGTCTCCAGAATGAGATGGTTCGCTATCAGGATGTCCTCAGGTCTTCCGGTGTCCTTCCACCATCCCATGACCTGTCTCGCCATCACGTTCCCTTTCTTCTTTCTCAGATTGTCGATGGCGTCGGTGATCTCCAGCTCGTTCCGCCAGGAGGGCTTCAGCTCCCTGATCACCGGGAAGATGCTCTTCCTCAGAAAGTAGATGCCGATCATGGCCAGGTTGCTCTTCGGCTGCTTCGGCTTCTCGACAAGGCTCAGTATCTGCCCCTTATCATCCAGCTCAGCGATGCCGAACTTCTCTGGGTTGTCAACCTGACAGAGGGCGACCATCGCCTCGTAGTTCTTCGAGGCGAACTCCTCGACCATGTATCTTATGCCTCCGGTCAGGATGTTGTCGCCCAGATAGACCACGAATGGATCGTTCCCCATGAACTCCTCCGAGCAGCCGACCGCATGCGCGATGCCCTTCGGCTCGCCTTGGACGATGTACGTGATCCTCACACCATGCTGGCTGCCGTTGCCGAGCAGGTCCCTGACCTTCTCGGGCATGTTGTTGCCGAGTATGACCCCGATATCCGTGATGCCAGCGTCCCTCAGGTCCTCGAGGCAGTAGAGGATGTTCGGCTTGTTCGCGATCGGTATCAGCTGCTTCGGACCGGTATGAGTCAGCGGCCTCAGCCTCGTTCCGCTGCCGCCGGCGAGAATCAGACCCTTCATTTCTTAACCTCCGTGGAGCGCATGTCCCTGAGACCTTCTTCGAGAGGGAGCATCTTCATATTTAACTCTCCCTCCACCTTTTTCACATCGAGACACGAGCAGACAGGTCTCCTGGCAACGAGCTCGGATTCCTCCGTTGCGATCCTCTTGATCAGGGAGGGGTCCAACCCGAAGACCTCAGCGATCTTGACCCCGACGTCGTGCCTGCTGACGCAGTCGGGCCCGGACGTGTGGAACACGCCCCTCGAGTTGTTCTCGAGCAGGCCCAACAGCACCTTCGCGCAGTGCGGGACGTAAGTGGGGGAGACTGTCTGATCGTGGAAGAGGGCCACCTCCTTCCCTCGCCTCAGCGAGTCGATGACCCAGGTGACGAAGTTCTGCTTCTGCGAAACCCTGTTCCAGCCGTACAGGACCGAGACCCGGCAGACGATGTTCTTTGTTGACGCGTCCATCGTGAGCCGCTCGCCCTCCAGCTTCGTCCGAGCGTAGATGCTCAGGGGGTCCGGGGACTCGAACTCCATGTATCTGGACCCTTTGTCTCCGCTGAAGACGTAATCGGTGGAGACGTAGAGCAGCTTGGCCCCGACCGCATCGCACGCTTGCACGACGTTGAGCGTCCCCTCCGCGTTCACGGCCCAGGCCTTGGAAGGATTCCTCTCGCAGTAATCGACGTTCGTCAGGGCGGAGGTGAGAACGACCGCCTCCGGGGCGAACCGTCGAATGATCTGAAGCGTCTCTTCCGCGTTAGTCATGTCGAGATGTGCGGCTTCGATGCTTGATGGAGGTACTGGCACGTCGTGAAAGGTGCCAAGGACATGATATCCCCTCGCTAGGGCCTCAGCTGCGACGTGCTGCCCTAGAAGTCCCCCCGCCCCCAAGACGGCTACCCGCCTCACAGAGGAGTGAATGCCCATGCTCTTCTAAAATATGTTCGATTGATCGTCGCGATCCGGCCTAGGAAGCATCTCAAGGTTCAAAAGCCCGCAGGGACATTTGGTCCCGAGTGAGGGGATGAGCAAACAACTGATCGAGGGCGTGAAGGTCAGGAACCTCAGGCCGATCCCCGACGAGCGGGGCTGGCTGATGGAGCTCTTGAGAAGCGACTGGGAGGAGTTCGAGCGTTTCGGGCAGCTGTACGTCACGACCTGCAATCCCGGCGTGGTCAAGGGCTGGCACTACCACAAGAAACAGACGGACCACTTCGTATGTCTCAGGGGCATGGCGAAGGTCGTGCTGTACGACGCCAGGGAGAGGTCGAAAACGAAGGGCATGGTCAACGAGTTCTTCATGGGGGAGCGCAACTTCATCCTTCTCAAGATACCGCCGCTCGTATACCATGGCTTCAAGGGAATGGGGAACGAAGAGGCATGGATACTCAACATACCGACCGAGGCCTACAAATACGACGAGCCGGACGAATTTCGCATCCCCTACGATTCGAAGGACATCCCCTATGACTGGGACACAAAGATGGGATGATCTCCGAGTGAGATAAGCACCAGGCCTTTGCGCGAATCGATCGCCGGCGTACTTTCTCACTCTGCTGAGAAGGTCGGATTCCTTCAGCGGCTTCGAAATCACTTCCTTCGCGCCCGCACTGATCATCTCCTCGCCCTGACTCGCGGAGAAACCGGTCACGGCAAGAATCGCCGTCCTAGGATTCTCTGCCAACATTCGCCTCGCAGCTTCGACGCCGTCCATGTCTCTCATGACGATATCCATCAGAACAGCGTCTGGACTTTCCAGTCTGAACGATTCGACCGCCTTGTCCCCGCTCTCCGCTTCGATGACGTCGTACCCTCTCAGCATCTCTCTGAGCAACTCGCGTATCCGCTCGTCATCGTCCACGACCAGAACCTTCATCTTCCCCGTATCATGAATGGCCCAGGCGTTATTCAACGGTTGCCCGTCACGAAATCTGGCGCACCATCCGACCGTCCGAGATGCCGACGGACACTGATTGACAATCTCAAGGGGGGACACCCTTAAGAAACCACATTTCATGCATGCTAGCGGTGAGAAGTTGAAGGTATTGGCAATAAATGGAAGCCCGCGCAAGAACGGGAACACGGCCACGGTCCTGAGAGAGCTAGGCAAGATCGCCGGGAAGAATGGAGGCGAGGTGGAACAAGTCAACCTAATTGATCTGAACTTCTCCGATTGCAGAGAGTGCATGGACTGCAAGAAAGGTGCCGAGTGCGTCACCAACGACGACATGCAAGGCGTATACAAGAAGATGCAGGAGGCGGACGTCATCGTGCTCGGGTCCCCCGTCTTCATGGATGCTGAGACAGGCATGACGAAGAACCTCATCGACAGGACCTTCGCCCTCCTCGCGCCCGGGAAGGACCCGACTTCATTCGAGACCAGATTGAAGAAGGGGAAGAAGGCGTTCGTCGTGTTCACCTGCGGCATGCCGGACGGGGAGACGATATATCACGGTCTCACAACCCGCTACTTCGACACGTTCGTCACGATGCTCGGCTGCAAGGACTACCGTTCGTTCATCATCCCCGGGAACTCGGCGAAGAAGAACGTCCTCGAGATACCGGCGACGAAGATCATGCTCGAGGAGGCCTCGAGGTTCCTCGTCAAGGAATGACCTGCTCCTTCGACTCGAACGCGATTCCGTGAACGGGACGGTTGGAAAGTATTATCTGGCAGCATTGCTTCGCTTCCAGACGTAATCATGTTCGAGAACCCCGAGAGGATCCGGGCCTGCCCCTACTGCGGGAGCACGGACATCGCGCCGAAGACGCTGTTCGGAGGACCGCTGGTCGGAGTGGACAACAAGGACGGCTCGTACGTCTGTCATGGCTGCGGGCGAACCGGCGTGCCGCTGGATTTCGCATCGCAGGAGGAGCTCAGGTTCTTCCAGAAGGATGTATTGGGAACGAGGGAGAAGGAGAACCAGAGGAGGGGATTCGTCCATATCCCGATGGTGCCTGTCGACACCAGATCGCTCTTCTCGATCGCCGGCTTCGACCTGCCGATCGGTCAGGTGGCGGAGGTGGTGAGCGTCGAATGGAACGGGAGGACGCTCTCGAGGACGGAGTACAGAGCGCCGTTCGTGCAGTACTTGAAGGCAGTTGAAGGGAAGCGCTACAACGCCACGGACATCCTGCTCATCGACCTCTCCGGCATACAGGACGCGAAGCCGAACTTCAAGGTACTCCGCGAACTCGTCCGGAAGAAGTACAACGTCTGGTTGGACCTGGGCATGAGGTCGATGCAAGACCTCTTCGACTCCTTCGCGATGGAGATATCGAGGGCGGTCGCGAGCACTCTAACCGTGCCGAGCGTGAAGCTGTTCAGGGACATATTCGAGCTATCGGACAAGTGCCTGCCCTGCGTCTGCCTTGACAGGGACGTGGTCTGGTCCAGACCGAACGGCGGCCCGCAGAAGTTCGGGGATGCCGTCAGGGAGCTCAAGGGGATCGGCTTCGACGAGATCGGGGTCATCGACCTCACGAGGCTCGGCAAGCGGTCCGGGATCTCGCGGGACTTCGTTTCTAAGTTGTCAGATTGTGACCTCGATGTCGTCGTCGGCGGGGGCGTGATCGAATCGGACCTCAACAGGCTTCAGGAGGCTGGCTTCGCCGGGGCTTTCGTCGATCCTCACACACCAGTGATCGCTGACATCATCGACGAGAGGGAGGATGAGCTGCCGACGAACCACACGATGGCGACGACGAGGAAGGCCACGACCGCGAAACCCGCTCCGACCGACTGAGCATCAACATAGAAATAGAGTGAGAGATTAATGGTCACCTCGTGAACGGATGAAGTTCAAGGTTGTCATCACCGACTACATTTATGGGGAGCCAGACGAGGAGACCAAGGTTCTGAGCAAGGTCGGCGCTGAACTCGAATTGCACCAGTGCAAGACGGAGGACGAGGTACTCCGGGCCTCGAAGAACGCCGACGGAATTCTGAACACCTACGCGCCCATGCCGAGGAGGGTCATAGAGAGTCTGGAGAGATGCAAGGCAATAGCCCGGTACGGCATCGGCTTCGACACGATCGACGTGGAGGCGGCGACGGAGAAGGGCATAGCGGTCATGAACGTCCCCACGTACTGCGTCGACGAGGTGGCGGACCACACCCTCACGCTCATCCTCGCGGCGTCGAGGAAGGTGCTACTGTTCGACCATTCGATCCGGAACGGGAGCTGGGACTGGAGGGACGGCAGGCCGATACGGCGCCTCAGGACCCAGACCTTGGGACTGGTAGCAGTAGGAAGGATCGGTCGGGCGCTCGTGGAAAGGATCAAGCCGATCGGCATGAGGGTCATCGCCTTCGACCCGTACATCCCGGACGACAAGATGAGGGAGATGGGCGTCGAGCCGGTGTCCCTCGACAGGCTGCTCGAGGAGTCGGACATCATATCGGTGCACACACCCTTGACGAAGGAGACCAGACACATGCTCGGCTACGAGCAGTTCAAGAAGATGAAGAGGACGGCGATACTGGTCAACACCTCGCGCGGGCCGGTCATAAACGTCCCCGATCTGGTCAGGGCGCTCGAAGAGAGACGTATCACCCTCGCGGCGCTCGACGTCCTGGAGAAGGAGCCGCCGGCGAAGGACGACCCGATCCTCAAGCTCGACAACGTCATCCTCACTCCGCACACCGCCTTCTACTCGGAGGGTTCCGTCAAGGAATCAAAGATCACCGCCTCAGAGGACGTCGCCAGGGTACTCACTGGCAAGCGGCCGATCAACTGCGTCAACCCGAAGGTGCTGGAGAAGCTAGGCATCAGGTGAGCGCGCCGCACTCCGAAGAACGGACGAGAAGACAAGCGCCCAGTCGAAAGAGAATCCTGGATCCGACGACGATTAGATCCCGGAAGCGTCAGGAAACCATTAAGTATCATCACCATATTTTCAAACTGGTCAGACGATGAAGCAATTGCTAGTCACGGGCGGGATGGGCTTCATTGGAAGCAACTTCATACGATACATGCTCAAAGAGCACGACGACATCAAGATAACCAACCTCGACAAGCTCACCTACGCAGGCAACCCCAGCAACCTCAAGGGCCTGGACGAGAAAAGGTACAAGTTCGTCGAGGGGGACGTCTGCGACAAGGACGTGGTCGACAAGGCCGTCTCCAAGTGCGACACGATCGTGCACTTCGCCGCCGAGACGCACGTCGACAGGTCGATCATGTATGCGGGCGACTTCGTGACGACGGACGTTTTCGGGACCTTCGTGCTGCTCGAGGCGGCGAGGAAGTACAAGGTGAAGAAGTTCGTGCACATCTCGACCGACGAGGTCTACGGGGAGGCGGTCGGCAGACCCTCGAAGGAGACCGACGCCCTGATGCCGAAGAGCCCGTACGCGGCGAGCAAGGCCGGGGCGGACAGATTGGCATTCTCGTATTATTGCACTTATGGTCTGCCCGTGACAATCACCAGATGCACGAACAACTACGGACCTTACCAGTATCCCGAGAAGCTGGTCCCGCTCTTTGTCACGAATGCGATCGACGGTCTGCACCTCCCGATCTACGGTGCCGGGAAGAACACCAGGGACTGGATCTACGTCGAGGACCACTGCTCCGCGATAGACGCGATACTCCAGACGGGGGGCGGGGAGGGCGATGTGTTCAACGTCGGCTCCGGGGAGGAGAAGAGCGTGCTCGACATCGCCTCGATGATTCTGTCGATCTTGGGCAAGCCCGACGAACTGCTCGAGCACGTGAAAGACCGCCCAGGGCACGTGCTGCGGCACGCGGTAGATGCCGCGAAGTTGAGGAGCGCCCTAGGGTGGACCCCGAAGCACACCTTCGCATCGGCGATGAGGGAGACCGTCGAATGGTACAGGGACAACCCGGGCTGGTGGCGCCCGATCAAGTCTGGAGAGTTCAAGAAGTACTACGAACAGCAGTATCGTAATCGATAAAAGAGCAGAAAGGCAGCATTTTGCCTTTGTTTTTCTTACAAATTGTCAATCGAAGCTCTAGGATTTGACATTCTGATAGAGAAGAGGTTCCATGAATGACAATAGGTCGAGACAAAGGAGATGATGATAGATGCTCCGGACCTCCGTTTCCGCTGGGCATGTTTCTCTCCTTTACATACATTAACCATAACAGTACAAATCATTGACATTGGCAAGGTCAAATTCCGCTACTTTTAAGTATCAAGAAGGAAGTAACTACTTCGCAGTGACCGCCCATTGAGGCGGACCACTTAGGGGGAAAAACATGGGACTGAACGCAGTAGGTTTCGGAATGATGGCACTCGTCTATGGTCTCTGCCACTGGATTTTCTACACCAGTGGTGTCCGTGCCAACCCTGCATGGTGGGAAAAGAAGACCAAGCCAGGAGAGCTAGTTCCTGAGCAAGGCATCGGCGCAATGGGTGCATTGGCGGCAGCGGTCGGGCTGCTCATAATGGCGATTTGGCATTTCGCCACAGACCCATTCGGCGGAGCGGTTTCCACCATGTTCTCAATCGTCCCCGCGCTGTACGGATTCCTGTTCCTCGGAACATTTTTCGTTGCAACGCAGGGCTGGGACTGGAGGCCAATAGGCGACGCGGCTCTTTGGGGTGGTACGACCCAAATGATGCTACTCCCGGCAGCCGCCCTAATGGGTGTATCGTGGGACTTCATAGTCGGCTTGTGGGTGTACGGATTCACCGCGACCACATGGGGCCTTGTGATACACGGCAAGTGCAGCGCGAAGATCCACCAGTTCAACCTGATGTGCTCCATGTTCATAACATGGTGGTACATGTTCTTCGGTGGAGGGTTGCTGAACTGGAATTGGGTGCCAGCCCTCGGGCAAGTACAGGACGCGCTGGACGCCAACTCCTGGGCGGGACTATGGCTCGTGATCGGCGTCATCAACATGATAATGATGGTCTGGACCTACAAGAAGGGACCAGCCAAGCAATTCGTGTGGTGAGCTGAGAAGGACCAGAAGAAGCGAAACCCCTTTTTTCCTTTATTTTTTAATTCCCCGTTTTTTTGGTTCTTTGCCTTGTTGATGTGCCAGGCTGATTATCTGAAAGAGAGAATGGCCAACATAGGTTTATAAGAGCCGCCCTTGATGTTTTTCCCTGCCTGCAGTGCAACGCCCGGTCCTATCAATCGAGCTGGGTAATGTAGACTAGATGCCCTAGACGACGGTGGGGTCTGGCGATTCTAATGGAGGGTATGCTCTGGAAGCCAACAATGTCGAGGGGGCCGCTTCGAACAGCGACGAGAGGCACAGGCTCGAGTTCGTCGAGAACCTGATCGAGAGCATACCATACGCTACCTTGGTGATCAATTCAGAAGGGAGGATCCTTCTCGAGAACACGGCCCGCCGGAGGCTCATGACGATGGCGGGTGAATCAGGACAGGCCGAGGAACGCGTCTCAGATTTCTTGGATGCTTTGGAACAGACGCTGCTCAGCAAGACGGAGTACCGGGACAGCGTGAAAGAGGCGTTCAGAAAGAAGATTCCGGTGAAATTCGAAATCACGTTCACGCAGAAAGAGGGGACCGGCGACTCGTTCGGCATCGTCGAGGACCGGATCCTCCTCATATCGGTGACGCCGCTGACCTACGGTGGCAGATCGGATCTCGCCGTGGTCATCCTCGAAGATCTCAGCGACAAGAGAAAGCTCAAGAGGGAATTGCAGTTCCAGAAACGTCTCATCAAATCCCTCACGGACGTCGCCAACGAGGGCATGATCGTTACGGACCCTTCTGGAAAGATAACGTACGCGAACCAATTCATGACCGCGACGCTCTCCATCCCGGCGAACCAGGTCCTGGGTCAGAACATATCCACGCTGTTCGCCGATAAGGAAGCGTTCAATCAGGTCTACTCCTTCCTACGAGGAGAGAGGGACGATATCAGGATAACTAGTCCGGAGTTCCGGCTGCTGCTCCTCGACCCCAGGGCGAGAGGCGTACGATACGAGACGGAGTTCCTGGACAAATCCGGGAACAAGCTCACATTCCACATGTCCGAGTTCTCGGTGAAGGACGACGAAGGACGAATGAACTCGATCGTCAGCATCGGACGGGACGTCACCGACATGAAGAGATTGCAGGAGAACGTCCAGAGGACGAACAAAGAGCTCGTCGTGATGAACACCGTCCTCCAGATCGTCAACCAGAGCGCCACCGTGCAGGACTTGGTGGAGGACATCTTCAACAGGGTCCTGTCTCTCCTGGATATCGACATGGGAGGGATATATCTCCTCAAGTCCTCGGAGCTGAAGCTGATCGTGCAGAAGAACGTCCCGGAGGAACTGCTCGGGATGATTGCAGCAATACCTCTCGAAGAATGTTTCATGGGCAAGGCGATCAGGGAGCGCAGAACCATCACGACAGAAGAGACTGGATTCAACGAAGTAATAGGCAAGGGCATGAGGGCAAAGGGGGTCAAGGCGGCGGCGTCCGTGCCGCTGGTATCCAAAGGCAGGGTGTTCGGGGCGATAGCGGCCGCCAGCGTCTCGAAGGAGAAGTTCGACTCGAGGGACATAGACCTCCTGAACTCGATCGGAGAACAGCTCGCGGTTGGCATGGAGAACATCATCCTGATGGCGAAGAGCAAGAGGGCGGAGGAGCACTACAAGACGCTCTTCGACAACGCCGGCAATCCGATCGTGGTCCTCGACGAGGAAGGGAAGGGAGTCCTCGTGAACCGAGAGTTCGAGAGGCTGTCAGGATACACAAGAGAGGAACTGGACAAGTTCGGCCCGCTTTACAATATGGTCTGCGAGGAAGACAGGGGTAAGGCGATCAAATATCACAGCACGAGGAGGCAGGGAGGATACGCTCCGCACAGGTACACGACCGCGCTCAACAATGCGAAGGGTGAGAAGAGAATCGTGGACGTGGCAGTAAGCATGCTTCCGGGAAGCGGCAACAGCATAGTATCGATGGTGGACGTGACCGACCTCGTCAAGGTCAGGGAGGACCTGGAAAGGAGCGTCAGGGAGCGCACGCAGCGGCTCTACGCCGCGCAGCAGGAGTTGATCGACAAGGAAAGGCTCGCGGTCATCGGCACCCTGGCGGCAAGCGTGAGCCACGAGCTCCGGAATCCGTTGGCCGTCGTTCAGAACACGATCGACCTCTTGAGGATCAAGGAGCCGCAGATTGCGGCCCAGGTGAAAGACTACCTCCGCAGGATGGAGGGCGAGATGGAGAGGGTCTCGAGGATAATCGACGAGATGCTGGCATACTCGGAGTTGGGGACAGCGTCCCCCAGGAAGCTGCAGGCGCCGAGAATGCTCAAGGACGCTCTGAAGACGATGACGGTCCCGAAGAACATCGACCTCGTCACTGATTTGCAGGAATGCCCGGACGTGTTCGTCGACCCCGTTCAGATGGACAGGGTGCTCAGGAGCGTGATCCTCAACGCGATCCAGGCGATGCCCGAGGGAGGAAAGCTGACGATCTCGACCAGACTGAGGAAGGCGGGCGAGAAGATCGAGAGATCGTCGACCTCGATAGGGTCCAGGGAGGGGGACGGAGGGGACGAGGTCATGATAGTCATGGAAGACACCGGAGTCGGGATAGATCCGGAGGTCCTTCCGACCATTTTCACGCCGATGTTCACGACGAAGGTAAACGGCCTCGGCCTCGGTCTCAGCCTCAGCAAGAACGTCGTGGAGCAGAACCGCGGGCGCATATGGATAGAAAGCGCTAAGGGCAAGGGAACCATTGTTACCATCGCCTTCCCGATAAGGGAGGAGTAGCCTCGATGCGGCCCAAGATATTGATTATCGACGACGAGGAAGGGATCCGGGAGATCCTCACGGACATACTGAAAGCGAGGGATTTCGAGGTCTCCGCCGCGGGCACGGGGGAGCAGGGCCTCAAGGAGGTCGCCCAGTCACACTTCAACGTCGTCATTCTGGACATCAGGCTGCCGGATATGACCGGCATTCAAATTCTCGAGAGGATCGACGAGCTCAGTCCGGACACGCAGGTGATCCTCGTCACCGCCTACGCCTCGGTCGACACCGCGGTCGAGGCTGTCAGGAAGAAAGCTTACGATTACATCGCCAAGCCGTTCAAGATAGAGAAGCTGGTGGCATCGATCGAGGCCGCATTGGAGTATCAGCACCTCACCTCCGAGAATAGGAGGATGCTGAGCCAACTGAAGTTCCTGAACGCGATATCGGACAAGATGATCAGCACGCTCGACCTCGATGAGATCCTCAGGTACACTCTGAGCCTCACGCTCGACTTCTTCTCCGTAAATGCTGGCGCCGTGTACGTCAAGAACGGCAACGACTGGAACCTGAGGGAGCACAAGGGAGTGTCGGAAAGATTCCTCCAGAACTTCTCGCGACTTGGGAACGACCACCCGATGGTCAGGGAGGCGATGAACTTCCGCTTTGCCCAGTCGGAAGGCGCCAAGGGGGACATGGGCCTCGGGCTGTCATGGGCCGCCGTGCCGCTGCTGTATCAGGACCAGCCGTTGGGAATAATGATCCTGGCAGGAAAGAAGCCTCACAGCCTCGGAGAGGAGGACCGGCGGGTGCTTTCGATCCTCGGCGCACAGGCTGGCAGCGCTATATACAACGCGCTCATCTACGGCAAGGCGGAGCAGACGAGACGCTATCTCGAAGGACTGATAAACAACACGGCGGAAGCGATCACGACCTACGACCTCAAAGGGAGCGCGAAGACCTGGAACCCCGCGGCCGCGGAGCTGTACGGCTTCAAGGCGGAGGAGGCGATAGGCCATTTGCTGATCAACGTCCCGCCCATTCGGATAGAGGAAACATTGGACATGTTCCAGCGTGTGAAGGATGGGGGGACGATCGTCGACTTCGAAACGGTCAGGAAGAAGAAGGACGGGACGCTCATTCCCGTCGCGGTGACGTATTCCCCGATAAGGGATTCCTCGGGGGTCGTGGTCGGCGTATCTGCGATATCGAGGGATCTGACGCTCAAGAGGCAGATGGAGGAGGAGAGGCTGAGGACGAAGATCCTCGAGACGAGGGGGAGGATAAGGGAGGTCCTCATGGACGTCGTGCCGCTCCTTCTGAGAAGGCGGCTGCCCGAAGAGGACAGGAACGAGTTCATCTCGATACTGTCGATGAGGCTCGAGGACGCGCTGTACGAGGACTACCTCGGGGGAGAGGAGGAGGTTGACGCGAAGACCCTCGGGGACAGCATCTCGCAGGTCCTGAACGACATGGGAGGTTGCTTCACCGCCGAGGCGAGCGGGAACGAAATCGTGATAGTCGGTAGCAAGTGCCCTTGGGAGAACGAGTCGAAGCGGAATCCGGTCACCTGCATGCTGACGAAGAGCATCTCCTCGAGGTTCGCGAAGAGGGCGTGGGGCAACGTCAAGGTCTCGCTGACCGAGACGCTAGCGAACAGGGACGGGTCGTGCAGGATAGTCATAAGAAGATACGCCCAGGACGCGGTTCCGGCGAAATGATGGCGGCAAGTCTGAACTTTCTATTCTGAACAAACAGCTCTTCGGCTGACGGATTCTTGGACGCGATCAGTACCGCACGAGCCTCATCGCGTTCGTTATGACCCCGAAGGACGTCCCCAGGTCCCCTATCAGGATCGCGAGCCACAGCGTGATTAGCCCCGGGAACACGAGGGCGAAGAACAGCATCTTGACAGCCAACGACACCGAGACGTTCTGCTTAATCACGCCCGCCGCCTTCCTGCTCAGGCGTACCCCGTAGACGACCGTCCTCAGGTCGTCCCCCATCAGGGCGACGTCCGCGGCCTCGAGCGCTATGTCCGTCCCTGCGACGCCCATCGCAACGCCTATCTCTGCCGCGGCCAGCGCCGGGGCGTCGTTGACACCATCGCCGACCATGATGAGCGGACCATACTCTCTCTGATACTCCTCGACCGCCTTCACCTTCTCTTCCGGCAGTAGGCGGGCCTTGTACTCGTCGATCCCCAGCTCCTTCGCGACGCTCGCCGCGACCTGCTCATCGTCGCCGGTCAGCATGACGACCTTCTTGATCCCGAGCGCCTTCAGCTGGGCGATCGTCTCCTTCGCCTCAGGCCTCGGAACGTCCCTGACCGTCAGGAGGCCCATGACCTCCTTGTCGGTCCCGACGACGATCACCGTTTTCCCTTCCTTGTTTTTCTCCCGGATGAGACCCTCGTGCTTGGAGACGTCGATCCCTCTGTCTCTGAAGAAATGCACGCTGCCGGCGTACACCCTCTTGCCCAGGATCATCGCCGACACCCCTTTGCCCGAAACGGCCTCGAAAGACTCCGTCTCGAGCGCTTTCACCTCGAGCTCCTTCGCCTTCGTCATGACAGCCCTGGCAAGGTGATGCTCGGACCTGTTCTCGGCCGATGCCGCGACCTTCAACACCTCTTCCTTCGTGTAGCTGTTGAGGGGGATGATCTCCTCGACCTCCGGCCGGCCGCGCGTTATCGTCCCGGTCTTGTCGAACGCCACGACCGATATCTGCCCCATCCTCTCCAGGTAAGCGCCGCCCTTGAACAGGATGCCCTTCCTCGTCGCGCCCGTGATCGCCGACACGACCGAGACCGGCGTCGATATGACCAGAGCGCACGGGCAGGAGATGACCAGCAGCACAAGTCCCCTGTAGAACCACGCCTCGAACGGTTGCACGAACAGCAACGTCGGGAGGGTCATGACCATCACCGCAACTAGCACGACGACCGGCGTGTAGTACTTCGCGAACTTGTCGACCAGCCTCTCGGTCGGCGCCTTCTTCGTCTCCGCCTCCTCCACCAGCTTGACGATCTTCGATATCACCGTATCCTCGAACTTCTTCGTGACCCTGAACTCCAGATAGCCCTCGGAGTTCAGCGTCCCGGCGAATACCAGATCCCCGACCTTCTTCTTCGCCGGCTTCGACTCGCCCGTCACGGGGGACTCGTCCACCGACGACTGTCCCTTCTCAACCACGCCGTCCATCGGCACGCGTTCGCCCGGTCTGACGACGACGATGTCCCCGATGCTGACGTCATTGACGTCGTAATACTCCTCCTTCTCCCCCGCCCTGACGAGCGCCTGGTTCGGCGCGAAGTCCATCAGCTCCGATATCGACTTCCTCGTCCTGGCGATCGAGAACGACTCGAGCATCTCCGCAAGGGAGAACAGGAAGACGATGGCTGCCCCTTCCGTGTAGGCTCCGATCGCTATCGAGCCAGCGACCGCCACGACCATCAGTATGTTGATGTCCAGGTACTTCTCGATAATCGCCACGACGCCGCGCCGCGCGATGTAGTAGCCTCCGACGACGATAGCACCCGCGTAAAACGCGAGATAGAGGACGTCGAGGTGCAGGACGTACTCCGTAATCATCCCGAGGAAGAACAGGACGCCGGAGACAGCGGTGGCGACCAGCCTGTGGTTCTTCCACGAAAAGAACTCCTCGTACCTCGCCCCCTCCTCCTTCTCCAACTTGTAGCCCAGGATCCCGACCGACCGCCTAAGCTGGTCGACCGAGACCTTCCCCTTCTCCACCTCCAGGGACATCTTGCCGAGCGTGTACGAGACCCTCACCTGCTTCACGCCATCGATGTCCTTGACCGCCTTCTCGATCTTCTTGGCGCATTCGATGCAATCCATGCCATCGATGCGGCAGGTCATCCTCTGAGGCTCTTCCACTGGGGAGGAAAGGGCAACCATTGGCATTTGACTTATGCTAAGAAAGAGGGCAGAAGTTAGTAAGATCCGTAAAGGGAGCGCATTCTCACAGGACGCAAATGCAGTGCCGGATGTCCTTAACCGCCGAGAGCTCCTCGGTGAAGGACCTCACCTTCTCGTACTCCCCGATGATTATGATCTGCTCCACGCACCTCTCGTCGAAGTGCGTGTGGAGCGAGCTCCTGATGACATCCGAGTACTTGTGGATGATCTCCGTCACCTGGTGTTTCTTCTTCTCCTCGTACGAGAGGGAGACGAGGTAGTGACCCTCGCCTTCGGACCCGAGCACCAGACGGTTCGCCGAGATGAACTTGGCGAGCGCAGAGCGGACCGCGTCCGACCTGCTCGAAAAGCCGAGCTCCTTCGAGATCTCGTCGAACTCCTTCAGCTCTTTCGACGACAGAGATACGCTGATGACGACCATCTGCTCCGGACTACATCCACTTAATGGAATAAGCATGTTTTCGTTCGGGGGGATATCAACGGGCCGACGATCTCACTTCACCATCTCGACCAGCTTCGCCCCGAGCTCCTGGGCCTCCTTGAGCGCGGTCGGATGCTTCGACACCGCGCCCTTCCCTTCGATGCCGGGGATCAGGAGCTCTCCAGCGTAGTCGACGTCGATACTGAGGAACAGCGACTTCACGACCGAAACGGCCCCTTTGAAGCTCAAGTCGTCTCTTCCTCCGACCGATAGGAACGCGCCCACGCGCTTCCTCCCGCCCCCTATCGGCTTACCGAGGAGGTACTTCCCGGCCCAGAGGCACTGGCAGCGGTCGACCATCATCTTCAGCTGGGCGGTGAGGCCGGAGAAGAATATCGGAGACGCGATAACTATCACGTCGAGCTCCTCCAGGAGCTTGTAGATTGGCCGCATGTCGTCCCTTAGGACGCAGCGCCCGGTGGGGAAGCATCTCTCGCACTCGCGACAACCCCTCACCTCCAGTTTCGCCAGGACGACCTTCTCGATGTCACCCCCGGCCACTCTGGCGCCCTCCAAGGCCGCATCGAGCAGGAGATCGGTGTTGCCGCCGATCCTTGGACTCCCCATGATACCGACCACGCGGACCATGAACCTGCGCCTCCGCCAGAGGAATGTCCGTTTATGGAGATAATCCTTGCATCGGCTGCCCAAAACGAATCCGTGTGAGAATCAACGAGTGCGGCGATTGTGGACAAGAATGCGGGATCAGGTTACCTTGTACATCTCCATGTTCTCGAGTATCCTGTCCTTCAGCGTCTTGTAGTAGTGGAAAGTCTTGACAACGTAATCACAGGCGCCGCCCTTCATCGCTTCGAAGCTGATGGATGCGTCGTCGTAGGCGGTGGTGAAGATGATCGGGACCTTGAGCCCCATAGGCTTGATGCGCCTCAGGAGCTCGATGCCGTCGAAGTCAGGGAGCGCGTAATCCAGCACGATCATGTCGTACTTGTTCTTCTTAAGCTTCTCCATCGCCTCAGTGGCGCTCAGAGCGGCGTCGATGATGAACTGGTCCTTGGGGAGGTACTCCTTGCAGAGGTCCAAGTGCTCGACGTTGTCCTCCACCATCAGAAGCCTCACCACCTTGTGCGAACCTTCCATGCTTCTCCCCTGCTCCAGAGGATATTATGATTACCATTAGTTAAACCTTGTTTGCCTTCGGCAGGACGACCGAGAACACAGATCCCTTCGTGTGATCACCCGGCACCCGGTCCTCCACCCAGACGCTTCCGCGGTATCTGTTGCAGAGGGCGCTGACGACGGATAGGCCGAGACCGTGACCTTCCAGGCCCGTCGTCGAATCCAACTGATCGAACCTCTTGAAGAGGATCGGCTTCCGCTCGTCCGGGATGCCCTTCCCGGCGTCCATGACGTCGATTCGCCAGCAATCGTTGTCGTCCTCCACGAACGACTGCACGACTACCTCCACCCAGCCTCCTCCGTACTTGCACGCGTTGCCGATGAGGTTGTGGAACACGTCCTTCACGAACGGATCTGCCAGGACGTACGCGCTGCCCTCGGCGGGCTGGAAGTTCAGCTGCACCTCGCCATACACATGACTGGCGCGCATCACCTTGATCGTGTCGTTGATGAGCGGGATTATGTCTATCGGCTCGAACTTGGCTTCCTCTTCCCAGGATCTGAGCCTGGAAAGGTTCCTCACGTCCGAGATCAGGTTCGATATGTTCTCCGACTGGGTCAGGGCCGTGCGAACGTAGTGCCTCGCCTTCTCGTCCAGCTTCGGATCGGTCATCAGCATCTCGAGGAAGCCGTGAATCGGGACGTTGAAGTTCGCGACATCGTGGGTCAGCAGAACGTTGTACATCTGGAGCGTCGAGGCATACTCCCTCTGCTTCTTGAAGATGTTGGCGTTCCTGATGGCCATCGCGGCCTGCGTCGAGAACATCTCGATGAGCTGATATTCGGACTTCGTGAACGGCACGCCGGTCGTATTCTCAAGGGTCACGACGCCGACGAATTCCTCCCCGATCTTGAGCGGGACGCTGATCAGTGAGCTCGGTTCGTCGGGGGTGCCCTCGACCAGCTTGGACCTGTCGTCGCTCTCGGCGTGCTCGACCAGCATGCCCTGCCCGGTCTCCGCGACGATCCCGGTGATGCCTTCCCCTGGGTTCAGTTCGTATCCGACCACGAACTGGGAGTACTTCGAGATATCGGAGATGCAACGGAGCTTGCCTGTTTTCTTGTCGAGTTCGAACAGATAGCAGTTCTCGGCGTTGACCAGCTCCTTCGCCTTCTGGAGAATGAGTCGAATGACCTCCATGAAGTCGAGAGCGCCGGACACAGCCTGCGAAGTCTGGTAGAGGCTCTGGAACATCTCATTCCTCTTCAGGAGCTCGACCGACAACCTCGCGTTGCCGAACGATGTCGCCACCTGATTGCAGAACAGCTGCAGAATCGGCAGGAGCGGGCTGATGTTCCTGTTGAGCTCGGACGTCCCAAAGACGGCGCAACCGAGCACCTCCTGCCTGGATCTGATCGGAAGACATAGAAGCGTGGATATCTCGCTGACGGCCGGAACCTTTTCACGAACGACGTCCAGATTCTCGAACGCATACGGAGAATTGCCCTCGGCGGACCTGTACAGCGGGACGCCTTCCCTGAGCTCGCATTCGAGCAGCGCCCTTCCCTGCCTGAAATCCAACCCGGAGCAGAACATGAAGGGCCTGTTCTCCGGACCTTTGAGCCTGATTATCCCGAAGTCGAGCGACAGCGACTGGATCAACCGGCCCAGCTCGAGGTCGATCGTCTCCGCCGGATGAAGCGTGCCGACGATGTCCGCGGAACTCTCGGCCAGCAGCTCCAGGTTCCTGTCGAGCTTGAGCGCCTCCTCCTCAAGGCGGTTCCATCCCTTCGGATCGTGGGCCAAGCCCAACACCGCAGTGACGTTCCCTTCCTTGTCATACAGGAATCTTGTCTTGAACGAGAGCGAGAGCCGGTTCCCTTCCTTGGTCCGGATGGGGAGGACGACGGTGGTGACCCTCCTGTCGATCGCGAGCTTCAGTGCGTCGGTGAACCTCTCGAGACCGGGGGACCCTCCGTCGACGAACTTGGCCGCGTTCTCCCCGAGGACCTCCTCCTTCGAATACCCAGTAGCTGTCTCGGCGGCCCTGTTGAACAACACCACCGTCCCGTTCCCATCCATTGCAAGAACGACGAACGGGAGCATGTCTATGGCCTCGTCGATGAACTCGGACGAGGAGATGATCTCGATCTTTGAAGGTGGCGGAGGACTCGATTCCGAGGAGAATACGCATACGCCAGCGGTCGACTCCTGAACCCTCATCGGGACGAGGACGACCTCGAACGGCAATATCTCTCCGCTGGATGCGATGAACTTGCCAACGATAGGCTGGTAATCGGAAGAACCGGAGATGCATGAGCTCAACGCACTCTCGACATGCTTGGCGTCCTCCTCCGGCATCAGGTCGAGGAAGGACGATCCGACGATGTCGCCGGCTGGCCTTCCGAGCGCCTTCTCCATCGACGGGCTGACATAGGTCACGACATTATCGACGTCAAGGCCGAAGACCAACCCTAGGAATCCGTTCGTCTGGAAACTCGAAGAAAGAGGAATGCTGGAATTACCGTTCAAGCTAGCTTCCTGCCGAGGCGCAAGCTGATCCCTTTCCTGCATCGGAGATAGTCTAATCTGAGCAGGGTATTTAAGGCTGAAGGGCTGACTATCAGAATTCAGACTCACCAGACGGCGAAAGGAGGCGATCGGGAAGGCAAATGTTCACGGAGGGCCAGATGTTCACAAGAGTTGCCATCAGTACCGGCAATTCTGGAATAGTTCGTGCCCAGCCGATGGTAACGACCATAAGTTTCATATAGAAGCCTTAGTTTCTAGGCGGCCTAAGAGTGCTCGGGAAGGGATTACACCCCCCGTTTCCTCCCCTAGGTAGCAATTCAAGCACCAAATATCGGCTTGCTACTCCCCCTCCCGAGCCTCTTTTTCTCCCACCCGTCCATTGTTCGATCCGTCCCGCATTCTTTTCGCCTTCACATATGGCCAGGGAACCGACGATAACATCTCAAGCAACATCTTTGACACTCCCACGAATGAATTCGTGGGATTCTTCGGCGGCTCTCAGTCGATTTCACGACCTCACATCCCCGAAGTTTGGCGGTGTGGCCAATGCGCCGCTGTTCCCGAACACTTGGTCCAGGAACCGCCGACCGATGTTCATCGCCCCGTTCAAGTCGGCATTGTACTGAAGTCCGCAGTGAGGGCAGACGAACAATCCCTGATGCCTTCTCATTCCCAACGAGCCGCATGCATGGCAGGTCTTGGAAGTGTACGCCTCGTCGATACTGAAGACGAGAACTCCGGCCCACTGCGCCTTGTACTCGATGAGCTGAGCCATGCGGAACGACGGCATCCTGGCAATCTTCGCCCTGAACTTCCTGCCCTTGTTCTTGGTCCTTTCCCGAATGCCAGCCAGGTCGCCCAGAACGATGACCGCATCGTTCTCCTTGGCCAGTTGCACTATTTCCTTCGACAGCTCGTGCAACTGAGCATCGACCTGACGATGCTCCGTCCTTCCAATTTTCCGATTGGCGTCCAGGCACTTCTTCTCACCTAGCTTCTGCCTGAGCCAGTTATAGTGCATACGCACTTCTCGCACCTTCCTCGACGCCATGATGTGAGCGGTCATTCGTCCGTCCCGCAACAGCATGGCAGTTGCCGGACGAACCTCGCCTAGATCCACGGCCAGGACAGGTTGAGCCGGATTATGGAACGGTTCAGGAACCTCTTCCTGCACGACGATGTGCACGGACCAGTGGTCGCCCTTGCGTATCAACTTGCATTCTCGGATGTCGCATTCTTCGAGGAGTGATGCTTGGTTGTCCGGTAGCTGAATGGGACACCACAGACCTCCGCGCAGACAGGCCACCGGTATGTTGAACCACCACCTGCTCCGGTCGAAGTGTCATCCCAACGACCGCAACAGGCGACCGGCCTGTTGCTTTGTGGCCGAGTATAAGGGAACTTCCTGATTGCCTCGAAGCCAAGACTGCCAGCCATCATACTCTTGCCGTAGCAACGCCTCCTTGGTCGTGGTCAGATCGAAGATTTTGGATTTGATGGTCTTTTGCAGGAGCATTCAGTCCCTCAATGATGGGAGATATTAAACGTCTTTCGGAGAGGCCACCGAAAAGTGTTGCCATTCATCCCACGACTGAAGTCGTGGGCTTTCTCGCTCCACAGGTGGTAAGGAATCCGACCCTACATTTATGCGGAATGTTGGACATCCCGATTCCCGAGCGGCATGCGATTTGGGGTAACGGCAACAATCAAAGATTCCGGCGAGATGAGCAAGCTGGGAGTGGATTTCCTCGAATTGCTTGTGAGGGAAGAGGACCGGATCACCGACATCGAGAAATTCCTGAGATCGTTCCGGGGCGACCTGATACTTCACGCACCAGAGCAGATACGTTTCGAGGGGAGGGAGCGGCTTCTCGACCTGGCAAGCGCCGAGAAAGGGTTCAGAGAGGCATGCCGGAGGAGGATCGGGGAGATCTCCGCGCTAGCCGGAGAAATGGGCATCCCGCTCGTCGTTCATCCCGGGGGCGTCCTCCAGGAGAGGATCGAGAGGACACGGCCCCTGATCGACAACCTGATCGAATCCCTCGGCGCGATCGAGGGTACCATCTGGATGGAGAACATGCCGAGAAGGTATCACTTGGACGACAAGCTCCTTTCGTGCAACATCCTCCTCAACCCCGAAGAGATGAATGCCGTGAGAGGGGTGGTCGACGGATACGCTCTGGACGTGTCTCACGCCTTTCTGTCGGTCGAGGACAACGGCAATGCATCGATCGCGAGATTCCTCGACGAGCTCGGCAGGGATGTCTCGCACGTGCACCTCTCTGATGCCGAATACCCGGACATCGAAGGTGTCCAGATAGGAGAGGGCGACATCGATTTCTCGTTCCTACACCGCTTGGGGAATCTACCTGTCTTATTGGAGATCTGGGGCGGGCATGAGAATGGCGGCGAAGGATGTCGGGAGGCTCTGATAAGAGTGAAAGCGATGCTCCCTCCAGGTACCTACAATATCAGACCCCGAGCGCAATCCTGATCGCGTCCCTCGTTCCCGGGGCCAGGCCCAGGAAAACCATCGCGAACTTCATCACGTTCCCGAGATATGGATAGGGCTCGAGATCCTCGCGGAACCAGAAGTCTATGACGAGGACGATGGCGACGACCACGAAGAATTTGACGATGAGCAGAGTCGCTGCGGTCCCGGTGATATCGATCAGAAAGTTCGGGAGCACGTGCTTCTCGCTGTATCCGTAGATGTCTATCCCTCGGTAGGTGGCAGATCCGTCCAGAAAATGCGCGAAGAACATCAGAAGATTCGTCGGAGCGAACAGCAATGCGAGTTTCCTCGAGCCGAAATGTCCGATGACACCGAGGACCGCAGTGATCCCGAGGGCGATGCCGAATATCGTCCCGAGCTCGTCGACATGCGGATGGATGCCGTGGCCAGACTGGATGATGAACTCGAGACGCCAACCTTGATTGTAGTTGAAGGCCAGAACGTAAGCTGAAGCAAGGACGAGACATAGGAGGCCGGCGGAGAGCACCGCCGACGGGATAGGTTGCCGTCCCTTCGAGATCAGGAGATAGAAGACCGCGACAGACGCGACACCGAACACAATCGGCACGATCGTAGGCATGGAGTAGTTGAAGTCTGTGGGAGCCCCTAAGGTGACCGCGAAGTAGATCGCCTCGAGAACGGCGATGAAAAAGGAGAATGCCGCCGTCTTCCGGGCAAGAGACCACAGCGGGCCGTTCCTCCTGATCACCATCCCGGTCGCACAGGCGCCGATGAAAATGAGGACAACGACAGCGTAGATCAGGGGGGAGATGAAGAAGTACTGCACAGCCCCGTCGAACAGGTTGGCATCCTCGAGCGCTCTCGCGACTCCCCCGAAGAAGAACAAGGGCAGGGAAGAGAGGATGAAGAACAGATCGACCTCGATCCTAAGGCGCTTGGCTATCCTGTACATCGCATACAGCGCCATCGCCAGGAAAAGGGCGTAGACGACCGTGCTGTAGACGTTGTACCCTTCGCTTATCCCGTCAATCGGCCTGCCCTCCTTGTCCGCGACCACCGGGCCCCAGAAGTACTTGTAGATGAACGCATCCCAGAACAGGTCCGGAAAGAGCAACAGGCCGGCGATGATAACGGCGACGGGCACCATGACGATGTTGCTCAAGATCAAGACTCTATGTCTGCGATACAGAACAGCCAGTCTTTTAAGAAAACCCACTTTCACCGATAAATTGAAAAGGGTTAAGGGATATATGAGGGTTCGTTCGGGTGTTTTGATGGATGAGGGTGATTTCACTAAGGCCCGTTCTATGCTTTTTCCTAGACAGGTGCTCGCCGGACACGGCGTGCTCGACCAGATCTCATCCGTCTGCAGGGATTTCGGGCTTTCCGGTACCGCCCTCATAGTCGCCGGCGAGAAGACCAAGAAGATCGCTGGGAACCTCGTAGCCGACACGCTCAGGGACGATGGATACGAAGTCCAGTTCGCGTTGGTCGGAGACGCTAACGGCGAAGACCTCAAGACCGTCGAGAACACGGCAAAGGAGGTCAAGGCATCCTTCCTCCTTGGCGTCGGCGGCGGCAGCAAGATTGACCTTGCGAAGATGGCAGGCAAGGATCTCGGTCTCGCCTTCATCAGCATCCCCACCTCAGCATCGCACGACGGCATCGCCTCGGGCAGGGCCTCGATAAAGGGAAAGACCGGCCCGATGTCCCTCGAGGCGAAGGTGCCGCTCGGCGTCGTTGCTGACACTGGCATCATCCTGAAAGCGCCGTACAGGCTTCTCGCCTCGGGATGCGCGGACGTCATCTCGAACTCGACCGCCCTCATGGACTGGGAGTTCGCAAGAAGGCTCCGCAACGAGGAGTTCAGCCGGTCCGCATACGCGCTCGCGAATTACACCGCCCAGACGATCATAGACAACGCCGACCTGATCAGGCCGAACCTGGAGGAGAGCGTTTGGATCGCCATCAGGCCGATCATCATCTCCGGCATATCGATGAGCGTCGCCGGCAGCTCCAGGCCGACCAGCGGCTCGGAGCACATGTTCTCCCACGCCCTCGACATCATAGCGCCGGGCAAGGCGCTTCACGGGGAGCAATGCGGCGTCGGCTGCATAATGATGATGTATCTCCACGGTGGGGACTGGATAAGGATAAGGAGCGCGCTGGGCAAGATCAGGGCCCCGACCTCGGCGATCGAGCTCGGGGTCTCGAGGGAGCAGGTGATAGAGGCCCTGATGACGGCGCACAAGATCAGGAAGGACAGGTTCACGATCCTAGGTACTATGGGACTTACCTATGAAGCCGCGGAAAAGGTCGCGACGATAACTAGAGTGATCTGAAAAAGGAAGGTGAGATTGGTGGTAACGATTACGTTGATAGGGGAGCATCAGGCGAAGGAAGGCGAGGAGTTCGTCTACAGGGGGCCATTGACGGAGTGCAGGGACTGCAAGCTGAAGGCGGTCTGCTTCAACCTCGATGCGGGGAGCGCGTACAAGATAACGGTGATCAGGGACGTCCATCATGAGTGCAAGATCCATGAGGAGGGCGTCAGGGTCGTCGAGGTGGAGAAGGTCCCGATGCGCTGCGCGGTCGGGCAGAAGTACGCGATGGAAGGTTCGGTCATAACCCTGGAGGACATCAGATGCAAGAACCTGGGGTGCGAGAAGTACAGACTTTGCCACCCACTTGGACTCGAGCGCAACGCGAAGTACAAGGTGACGGTCATCAAGGGAGAGGTGGAGTGCCCCGAGGGTAACAAGCTCGTCGAGGTGGAACTGGGATAGTCA
>Ga0315281_10001844_pt1 | contig 31449 bp, 27 predicted proteins | sample YL17G07_0_MG_FD_204540 | JGI IMG/M metagenome (GOLD analysis project Ga0315281, IMG submission 204540) | Sediment microbial communities from Yellowstone Lake, YNP, Wyoming, USA - YL17G07_0 | ecosystem: Environmental > Aquatic > Freshwater > Lake > Sediment | place: USA: Wyoming | collected...
GGAAAAGCGCGCGGCGGCCTGCGCCGCGCTGTCGAACACGAAGCTGGACGTAAGATACAGCGCTTCGGAATGTTCGTTGAACTGGCTGCGGTGCACGCCCGCCCTGATCGCCAGCGTTTCCAGCTCATACTCGTCAGACATGATGTCCCCCCAAAAATGAAAAAACCCGTTCAGCCAAAGCTAAAACGGGTTTCCCACGCTTTAGCTGCATTTATTAAGCGCCCGCAAGCTGATATCAAATCGGCGCAACTCAAAATTACTCCCGGGTGCTTTTCTTGTCAACAGGCGTGACTCCATTTTTCAATGGAATCAGTCCATGGTCAGATTCAGGTCCAGCTGCGCCGACGACAGGGTAACGTTCTGGCCGCCGCACGGGTCGTTGCGCCGTGCTTCGACGCCGGCCAGGTACTCCGGCGTGACGTCGCCGGTGATGTATTCGCCGCTGAAGCAGGAGGCCTCGAAGCGGGCGATGGCCGGATTGAACAGTTGCACAGCCGCGATCAGCCCCTCCAAGTCCTGGTAGATAACAGCGTCGGCGCCGATTTCCCGGGCGATTTCCTCATCGGTGCGGCCGGTCGCCAGCAATTCCTCGCGCGTCGGCATGTCGATGCCGTAGACGTTGGGGAAGCGCACAGGTGGCGCTGCGGAGGCGAAGAACACCTTGCGCGCCCCGGCCTCGCGCGCCATCTGCACGATCTCCCTGCTGGTGGTGCCGCGCACAATGGAGTCGTCGACCAGCAGGACGTTCTTGCCGGCGAATTCGATGGCGATGGGGTTCAGCTTCTGGCGCACCGACTTCTTGCGCAGCGCCTGTCCCGGCATGATGAAGGTGCGGCCGATGTAGCGGTTCTTGATAAAGCCTTCGCGGTAGGTGAGGCCAAGCTGGTTGGCCAGTTGCAAGGCGCTGGGCCGGCTGGTGTCGGGGATCGGGATCACCACGTCGATGTGCAGATGGCTCCAGTCCTGCCTGATTTTCTCCGCCAGGCTCTCGCCCATGCGCAGCCGCGTTTCGTAGACGGAGACGCCGTCGATCATGGAATCCGGCCGCGCCAGGTAGACGTATTCGAAAATGCAGGGATTGAGCGATGGATTGGGCGCGCATTGCTGGCTGAAGAATGCCCCGTCCTCGCCGATGAACACCGCCTCGCCCGGCGCCACGTCGCGCACCAGCCGGAAACCCAGGGTGTCCAGCGCGACACTCTCGGACGCGACCATGTATTCCACGCCCTTCTCGCCATCCAGCCTGCCGATCACCAGCGGGCGGATTCCGTAAGGATCGCGGAATGCCAGCACACCGTGCCCGGCAATCATCGCCACCACCGCGTAGGCACCGTGGCAACGGCGATGGACCTCGGCGACGGCGGCGAAAATATTGGCCGGTTCGAGCCTGGTTCCGGGAGTCTTCTCGCGCAACTCGTGGGCGAACACGTTGAGCAGCACTTCCGAATCGGAATTGGTGTTGACGTGGCGCAAGTCCTGCCGGAACAGATCGCTCTTGAGTTCCTCGGCGTTGGTCAGGTTGCCGTTGTGCGCCAGCACGATGCCAAACGGCGAGTTGACGTAGAACGGCTGCGCCTCGGCAGAGGAGGATGCACAGCCGGCGGTGGGGTAGCGCACGTGGGCGATGCCCATGTTGCCGAGCAGGTTGCGCATGTCGCGCGTCCGGAACACGTCCCCCACCATGCCGGTGCCCTTGTGCATATGGAAGGTATTGGCCTCGCCGGTGACCATGCCCGCGGCGTCCTGGCCGCGATGCTGCAGCACCAGCAGGCCGTCGTACAACAGCTGGTTGACGGGGCTCTTCGAGACTACACCCAGTATTCCGCACATAGCTTGATCACTCGTAATTGATGCGTTTGGCCAAATCGTCCGGCAGCCAGGTTTTCACTTGCATGGCGACCGCTTCGAGGGGGGCGCTGAACATGGCGTTGCGCCAGACACCCTGGCGCGGCAGACTGGTGAGTCCCGCCAGCAGCAGCAGCGTGGTGACGATCAACAAACCGCGCGCCAGTCCAAACGACGCACCCAGCACCCGGTCCATCGGACCCAAACCCAGCTTTTTGACAAACCCCGCTACCGCGATAGTGGCCAGGCTCATCACCAGCAGGGTCGCCAGGAACAGTATCAGAAACGCCGCCAAAAAGCGCAAGGACAGGTTCGGGATCTCCTGGGGAAGCAGCGGCGCCAGCTGCGCCGTGTAAACGTTGGCTATCCAGAAAGCGGCCACCCAGGACAGCAGCGACAGCACCTCGCGCACCAGCCCGCGCATCACGCTCAACAATATGGACAAGCCGATGATCAATAGTACCGCGTAGTCGAAGGCCGTCATGTCATGGCACGCTACTTTTCAGCGACCAGCCCGTCCTGGATGCCCTTTCCCTTGAGCAGGTCGCGCACCTTCTCGGCTTCCTGCCGGCTCGCGTAAGGGCCCGCACGCACGCGGATTTTTTCGCCTGTGGGGGTCTTTGCCGTTTCACTATAGAACTTGACACCCAGCGCCGCCAATTTGGCTTGGCGCTGCCTGGCGTTAGCCGTGCTGGAGAAGGCGCCAAGCAGCACCAGGAACTGCGGTTTGGCGCTGTTCTCCACAGCCTGTCCGGTCTTCGGCGGTGCCGGCGCGGGCGCGGCGTTTTCGGGAATTGTTTCGGCTGGCGCAGCGGTAGCGGGTGCTACAGACGCCGTAGCTACAACAGTCGCGGGCTGCGCGGCTGCCGGCTCCGCAGCCACCGGCTGAACCGGCGCGGGCGCGGCCGGCTTCGCCGCTGCGGGAAGGGATTTCGTGGTGGAATTGCCGTCATCCTGGGACGGAATGCGTATCGCAATGTCCTGCCCGACCGGCTTGGGTTCGCTCTCCAGCACCATGGGCAGGAAGATGACCACGAGCGTGACCAAGGCAACCGCGCCAACCAGCCGCCGCCGCGCGCGTTTCTTCAACTGTAGCTCTTCGTCGCTGATGGATTGTGCCATGCCCCGTTATCCCTGGCTGTTCCCGCCGCGCAGCCGCAGCACATCCGCCACGGTGTAAAAGGAACCAAAGGCGACGATTCTATCATTTTCGCCCGCCGCATTACAGGCCCGCAGGAAGGCGTCGGCCACGCAGCCGCCCGCAACGGCGCGCGCCGCCAAGCCCTCGCCGCCCAGCACCTGCATGATTTGGTCGACGCTGGCGCCACGGCTTTCGGTGATCCCGCCCACGAACCAGAGGTCGACAACTTCCCCCATGGCGCACACCACACCGGCGATGTCCTTGTCGGCAAGCATCGCGAACACCGCGATGGTCCTCCCCGCAACGGGCATGGCCATGAGATTGCCGGCAAGCGCCGTAGCCGCGTGCGGGTTGTGCGCCACATCCAGGATCACCGCCGGCCTGCCGGGCAGAATCTGGAAGCGGCCCGGCAGAGTCGCTTCAAGCAGCCCTCTGCGGAGGTCATTGACGGACACAGGCAACCGGCCGCGAAGCTCGTCCAGCGCGGCTATGCAGGCCGCCGCGTTGCCCAGCTGGTAGGCGCCGGCCAGAGCCGGATAGGGCAATGCAACGGCGCTGCGGTGGCGGCCGTTAAAACGCCACTGGTTGCGCTCCATAACGAAACCGAAGTCGTGCCCGATGCGCTGCAAATCGGCGCCGACCTCGCGCGCCTGGCGCACCACACTCTCGGGCGGATCGGGCTCCGCGCAGATCGCCGGGCGGCCGGTGCGGAAAATGCCGGCCTTCTCGAAGCCGATGGCGTCAGGCGTGTCGCCCAGATAGTCCATGTGATCCAGCGCCACACTGGTGAGCACGGCGCAATCGGCGTCGAACACATTTACCGCATCGAGACGCCCGCCCAGCCCGACTTCCAGAACTGCAGCATCGATTCCGGCCTGCTCGAAAAGCCACAGCGCCGCAAGCGTTCCGAACTCGAAATAGGTCAGGCTGGTGCCATTGCGCGCATCTTCCACCGCCGCGAAAGCCCGGCACAAGTCTTCATCCGACGCCGGCTCCAGGCCGATCCGCACGCGCTCGTTGTAGCGCAGCAAATGGGGGGAAGTGTAGCAGCCGACGCGATAACCGGCCGCATGGAGAACGGCTTCCAGCATGGCGCAGGTCGATCCCTTGCCGTTGGTTCCGCCGACGGTGATGACGGGAAAGGCAGGCGCCAGCCCAAGCGCGTTTTTGACCAGATTTACCCGCTCCAACCCCAACTCGATGGTGGTCGGGTGCAACTGCTCCAGATAGGCAAGCCACCCGGGTAAGGTCGCGCGTTCTTGCGACTCAGGACTCAGGACTCAGGACTCAGCACTAAGCGACAGCCGGCTGACGCATCATTTGCGTGAGCAGGTTGGCCAGTTTGTCGCTCAACTGGCGGCGGTCCACGATGAGGTCGATGGCACCGTGCTGGAGCAGGAATTCGGCACGCTGAAAACCGTCGGGCAGCGTTTCGCGCACCGTCTGCTCGATCACGCGCGGACCAGCGAAACCGATCAGCGCATTGGGTTCCGCGATGATCACGTCGCCGAGCATGGCGAAGCTGGCGGACACCCCGCCCATGGTCGGATCGGTGAGGACGGATATGAACGGCAGGCGGGCGGCGGAGAGCTGGGTCAGGGCGGCACTGGTCTTGGCCATCTGCATCAGCGAAAACAGCCCCTCCTGCATGCGCGCCCCACCGCTCGCCGCGAAACAGACGAACGGCAGGTTATGCTCGACGCAGACCTGCACGCCGCGCACGAAGCGCTCGCCAACGACCGAACCCATGGACCCGCCCATGAACTTGAATTCGAAGGCGGCAACCACCAGAGGGACGGATTTCACGCTGCCCTGCATCACCACCAGCGCGTCGGTTTCGCCCGTTTCGATCTGCGCATCCGCGATGCGGTCGCAATAGCGCTTGCTGTCCTTGAACTTGAGGCTGTCCACCGGGAGGACTTCCGCACCGATCTCGTAGCGCCCTTCCGGGTCGAGCAGGAGGTCGAGACGGGCTCTCGCGTTGACGCGGTTATGGTGGCTGCACTTGGGGCAGACCTCCAGGTTTTTCTCCAGATCGGCGCGGTAAAGCACCGCTTCGCAGGTCGGGCACTTGCTCCACAGGCCTTCGGGCACGGCCTTCTTGGCTTCGCCCATCACCTTGCGCTTGATCTTGGGGGGCAGCAGTTTTTGGAACCAGCTCATTGAATGTCCTTTGTTGGCGTTTGCGCTCGTTACTTCCCGTCGATGGCGGCGCGGATGGATTTCACGAATGCCGAGACATTGGCGAGCAGCGACTCCCTGGGCGAATTCTCCACTTCCTGCACGATGCGGCTGCCGATCACCACGGCGTCGGCAAAAGCCGCAACCGCCCTGGCGGTCGCCGCGTCGCGGATGCCGAAACCCACGCCCACGGGCAGGCCGCAATGGGCTCTGATCTGGGGGATCTTGCGCGCGACTTCCGTGAGGTCGAGATTCGCCGCACCGGTCACGCCTTTCAGCGAAACATAGTAGACAAATCCGCGCGCCAACCGCGCCACCTGTTCAAAACGCGCGTCGGGCGTGGTGGGAGACAGCAGAAAAATCGGGGCTATGCCATGACGCGAAAGCTGTTCGACGAAATCGGCGCACTCCTCCGGCGGATAATCGACGGTCAGCACGCCGTCCACCCCGCTGCTCGCCGCCAGGGCCGCGAATGCCTCGTAGCCCATGCGCTCAATGGGGTTGGCGTAACCCATCAACACCACCGGCGTGGTGGCGTTGGTTCTGCGGAATTCCGCCACCATGGCGCAAACGTCGCGCAGCCCGGTGCCGTGCTTCAGCGCCCGCTCGCTGGCGCGCTGGATGGTGGGGCCGTCTGCCATGGGGTCGGAAAAAGGCACCCCAAGCTCGACGATGTCCGCCCCGGCCTCGACCAGCGCGTGCATGAGCGGCACGGTCAGCGCGGGCCCGGGATCGCCGGCCGTGATGAAGGGGATGAGGGCTTTCTTGTCGTGGGCCTTAAGAGCCTCAAAAGTTTTATCTATACGGCTCATTGTCAGTCTTCTTCAAAAAAATCCAAATCCAGGCGCTTGATTTCATAAACTGCTTTGGTCGAAACGCCCAGTGACCACGGTTACGCAAACATCAATCGATGGCCTTTGGGTTCCGGCACGGCATCGCCAAATTCCAATGCCGTATCCATCCATAGCTGAACTGCCTGTTTGGCATTGGACAACGCTGCTTCATGAGTACCCCCATGCGCCATGCAACCAGGAAGCTCCGGCACGTCAGCAATGAAAACCTGATCTTCATCACTCCAATAAATAATTATTTCGTACTTTTGCATGCGTCATCTCCTAACCGGTATTTCAGCACCACGGCGCGAACCTGTCGAACTTGATATGACTTGGCCTTGGCACCATCCCGCTGCAAGTTGACCAATTCCGCCACGCCCGATTTTCTGAAGGCATGGTGACTGCCGCGCGTCCGCTGCTCAAATCCTAAATGGCCCAACAGGCTGCACAAATCATCAAATGCAATATTGCTATCCGATGCGCCGCGCAATATCTGAAGCAGAAGCTTGTCATGTTTCCCCATTTTAAAACTTGATGCCGGACAGTTCCGCCACCGTGTTCATGTCCTTGTCGCCGCGCCCCGAGAGGTTGACCAGCAGCACCTGATCGCGCGCCATGCCAGGTGCGATCTTGGCGGCGTAGGCCAGGGCGTGGCTGGATTCCAGCGCCGGAATGATGCCTTCGTAGCGGCACAGGTCGTGGAACGCCTGCAGCGCCTCGGCATCCGTCACCGCGACGTACTCGGCGCGGCCGGTGTCCTTGAGCCAGGAGTGCTCCGGCCCGACGCCGGGGTAGTCGAGTCCGGCGGAGATGGAATGGGTCTCGATGATCTGGCCGTTCGCATCCTGCATGAGGTAGGTGCGGTTGCCGTGCAGCACGCCGGGGGTACCGGCGGAAAGGGGTGCTGCATGCTTGCCGCTGGAGAGTCCAAGCCCCGCGGCCTCTACGCCGATGAGGCGCACCTTCTCGTCCTTGAGGTAGGGGTGGAACAAGCCGATGGCGTTGGAACCGCCGCCGACGCAGGCAATCAGCGCGTCCGGCTGGCGCCCGGCCAGTTCCGGCATTTGGGTTTTGGCCTCGTGCCCGATCACGGTCTGGAAGTCGCGCACCATCATGGGATAGGGATGGGGACCCGCCGCCGTGCCGATGATGTAGAAGGTGTTTTCCACATTGGTGACCCAGTCGCGCATGGCTTCGTTGAGCGCGTCCTTGAGCGTTTTCGAGCCGGACTCCACGGGCACCACGGTCGCCCCCAGGAGTTTCATGCGGTAGACGTTGGATGCCTGGCGCTTGACGTCCTCGGAACCCATGTACACCACGCACTCCATGCCGTAGCGCGCCGCCACAGTGGCCGTTGCAACCCCGTGCTGGCCGGCCCCGGTTTCAGCGATCACGCGCGGCTTGCCCATGCGCTGCGCCAGCAGCGCCTGGCCGATGGTGTTGTTGATCTTGTGCGCGCCGGTGTGGTTGAGGTCCTCGCGCTTGAGATATATCTGCGCGCCGTCGAGATGCTCCGACCAGCGTTTGGCGTGGTAAATCGGGCTGGGGCGACCGACGAAATGCTTCAGTTCGCACGCGAACTCGGCCTGGAATTCTGCGTCCTCGCGGAAATGTTCATACTGCCGGCGCAGTTCGGTCAGCGCTTCCATCAGCGTCTCCGCCACAAACAGCCCGCCGTAAGGGCCGAAATGCCCCTTGTCGTCGGGCAAATCATACATCTGCATCACGCACTCCTTGCATGAACGCCGCCATCCTGGCCGCGTCCTTGATTCCTTTCGCCGACTCCACGCCGCTCGAAACATCCACCGCCCACGGGCGGACCTGCCTGATCGCCCCAGCCACGTTGGCCTCATCCAGACCACCCGACAGCACCACCGGCAGGGGCAAGCCGCTGGGGATCAGTCCCCAGTCGAACGACTGGCCGGTGCCGCCATGCGCGCCTTCGACAAAGGCATCCAGCAGCAAGCCCCGGGCATCGCTGTAAGAAGCCGCGTATTGTACCAAATCCAGCCCCGGTTTGACGCGCACCGCCTTGAGGTAGGGCACGCGGAATTGCCGGCAGAACTCGGGCGGCTCCTCGCCATGGAACTGCAACAGGTCGAGATGAACGGCTTGCAGCACGACCCCGACCTCTTCCGGCGCCGGGTTGACGAACAGGCCGACGCTGGTGACGAAAGGCGGCAGCGCGCCGCTGATTTCCCGCGCCTGCTGCGGCGCCACATGACGCGGGCTGTTCGCATAGAACACCAGGCCAATCGCGTCGGCGCCGAGACGTACGGCAGCCAATGCGTCTTGCACGCGGGTGATGCCGCATATCTTGACTCGGGTCATGGGGAGTTCCGGAGTTTGCTGTCTATCCGACAGCCAAGCGCTGATTTTAATCGAAACGAACCGAAGCGCGAAGGATTTACTGGCCAAGCCAAGGACCCGGGGAACGCGCAGCATTCTCCGGCAGTCCCCATTTCGCATCGTAGCCGATCCCGGTCAGGTACAGGCCATGCGGGCCAAAAGTCGGTGCGGCATTGATCCGGTTGCGGCCATCGAGGAGTTCGCGCATCCAGTCCGGCGGGTGCTTGCCCTTGCCAATGTAGATCAGGCTACCCACCAGGTTGCGCACCATGTGGTGCAGGAAGGCGCTGGCGCGGAAGTCGAACAGGATAAAATCCTGCTTGCGCGCGATACCGATACTGCGCATATCCTTGACCGGGGTTTTCGCCTGGCACTCGGCGGCGCGAAAAGCGCTGAAGTCGTGCACCCCCAGCAGCATTGCCCCCGCCTCCTGCATCAACTCGACATCGAGCGGGGCGTGGTACCAGCCAACGCAACCTGCAAGCAGCGCCGGGCGCACCGGATGATTGAGCAATACGTAGCGGTAACGACGTTCCTGCGCGGAAAAGCGCGCGTGGAATTCATCGGCAACGGGGCGCGCCCAAAGCACGCCGACGCTGTCCGGCAGCAGCGCGTTCACGCCGCGCACCCAAGCGGTTTCCGGACGTTCGGATGAGGTGTCGAAATGAACCACCTGGGAAACCGCGTGCACGCCGGCATCGGTGCGCCCCGCAGTAACGACGCCGACGGAATGCCCGGCGATGCCGGACAAGGCCCGTTCCACCGCGTCCTGTACCGCACAGGCAGACGGCTGGCTTTGCCAGCCGCAGAAACGGCTACCGTCGTATTCGAGGCCAAGCGCGATTCTCATGACAGCATCAGCGCGGCGAGGCTGAGCGAAGCAGCCAGGGCCGCGGCGTCAACCCAGGTGAAACGCGCCGTTTGCAGCGTCACCACCGATGGGGCGTCGCTGCCCGGCTCCAGTGCCCGACGAAAATCCTGCCGCCACGGCGCAACCCCGGCAGCCGCTTCGGCATAGTGCAGGGTAAGCCAGAGGCGCACCGCGATGCGCTCCGCGTTGACACCAAGCACCTTGCCTGGCAGCAGCAGAACATAAAGTCCGGCCAACAAGCGCTGCCGTGGCGTGGTGGCCATCAACAGCGCCAGCGAGGCCAGCAGGAGGGTTAGCTTCCAGACCTGCAGCGCGCCCGACCGCAGGCCTTCGGCGGTCGGACTGAAGGCGCCCAAGGACGGCAGCAGGCTTTCCCCCGGAGTGGCGAACGCGTAGATGGAAAGGAGGGAAAGCAGCAGAAAGCGGGCGCGGCGGAGGAGTATCGCAAGCTCGCGAGCCCGCAATTGCGCCAGCAACATGGCAAGCGCCGCCGTCAACGCCAACAGTTCCGCAGCATGCAACCACTGCAAGGCAACCGCGACGATCAGGAAGATCAGGATTCGGGTAGCGGGGTGAAGGACCACGGAGGCCTCGGGGACGGATGCGGCGGCGCGTGCAACCCGCACCGCCGCATGATTTCGGACTACAGGCTGGACACCAGCGCCTTGGCGTCGTCCTGCTGCTGCTGATCGCCTTCCTGGAGAACTTCCTGGAGTATCTCGCGCGCGCCTTCCTTGTCGCCCATGTCGATGTAAGCCTTGGCCAGATCAAGCTTGGTGGAGACCTGATGCCACTGGTCGTCGACAACCTCCGCGGCTTCGATTTCCTCCCCGGCGGCCATCGGAGCCTCATCCAGGTCAAGGCTGAGACCCGAGAAATCCATCCTGGATATCTCGCCCCCGGGAGCGGCGACGGCGGGGCTTTCTTCCTCATCCAGACCGAAGTCGAAATCCAGGGGACTCTCCTGGGGAGCTTCGAACACGATCTCGGGCTCCGGCGCCACTTCTGATTGTGCCAGTTCAGGGGCCGACTCCTGCTCTACCTGAGCAGCAGCCTCCCCGACAGGTCTCAAGTCCTGCTCGCCGACGAGGTCGAATGCCAGCTCCTGGTCCAGCTCGCTGGTCTCCGGTTGCGGTTCGGGAGCGGCACGCTCCTGCATCATCTGCTTCTCCACGGCCTGCGGAATGATCGTATCCAGATCGAGCGTCAGCCCCATGTCGCTATCGAAGCCTTCCTCGGCTGTCGGGGTCGGCTCCGCGGGCACCTCGGGCGCGGCGGACGGCGACACAGCGAAGTCCAGATCGAACTCCAGCGCCTCCTCCCTGGCCGCTTCCTCCAGCACGGGCCCGTTCCCGGCCTCCATCGCGGCAGGCAGTTCCAGGTTGAATTCCATGTCCTCCGGCGCGAGTTCTTCCGGAATTTCCTCCGGCTCCGCTGCAGCGGCCGGCGCCGGCACTTCCTCGGGCTCCTCGAGCAGGCCCGCCGCGACCGCGGCCGCCGCGACCGCGGCCGCTGTGACAGCCCCCACCGCAGCTACTCTGCCTGCAGCCGGCGTCTCGGCAAACGTTGCGGCTGGGCCGCCGCCACTATAGAGTGGATTATCGGGGTCCAGCTGGCGTCCCATCTCGGCGACCTTCTCCCAGAGTGGGCTGGCCTTCCCGCCGACAGCCGCGTAAAGCTCGCTCGCCAGGGTCTCGAAAGCGATCACATTCTTGCGGCCGGCATAGATCTCCAGCAACTTGACTTGGATCTCGTGGCGATCCGGATCCTTGTGCATCGCCTCCTTGAGGATTTCCTCCGCCTGCGCGTCTCGTCCGTAGGCCATATAGACCTCTGCCTCGGCGATGGGATCGACGTCGTTGGTGTCGATGGTGCCCAACCCGGCCTGGCTGAAGTCGGTCAGGAACGAGGTATCCCCGGTGTCGATCACGCCGCCGGAAGCCTCCCCGAACACGGTGTTGGCCTTCAGGTCGCCGCCGGTCATGATGGAGTCTTCAAAAGTGGTGAGGCTCTTGCGCCGCCGCTTTCCTACCGCCATCAACCACAGCAGGCCACCAAGCAGGACCGCAGCCGCGCAGCCGCCTAACACCAGCGGGTTGGACAGAAGGTCGTCATACCAGGCGGCCTCGGGCACCGGCGGGGGCGCGACCACCGCAGGCTTGGGTTTTTTCACCGACGGGGGGACGGGCTTCGGCTCGGGCTGCGGCTTGACCTCCGGCGGCTTCACTTCGGCAACGGGGGCCGGAACCGGCACGGGCGGAGGCGCCGCAGCGGGAGCCTGGGGCTTGGCCGCAGCCTGGCTCTGCAGTTCGGCCAGACTCCTGTTCTTGATTTCCAGCAGCTGCTGCATTTCCTTGATGTTTTTCTCAAGCGCGGTAATGCGCTCGTTGGCTTCCCTGACAGTTTTCTCCCGGGCCGTCGCCTCCTCTTCGAGTGATCGAATCCGATCCTGCATGCCTTTGGCAGCCGCACCAGTTTCGGCCTTGCCGGCAGCCACCGCTTCGCCCTTGGACAGCTTCAACACATCCTTGGCCGGCTCCTGTTTTGTGGCAGCCTTTTCTTCCACCCTGGGCGTGATCCTGCCGGCGGCCATCTGCGCGGCGGCGCCTTTTTCCGGGGCAGCCGCGCCCACTGCGGCGGCGAGCTTCTGCCGGTACGCATTCCAGTCTGCGGCGTGCAGTTTGATTTGGCGGGAGGCCTCCTTGCGGTCCATCGACACCAGGTTCCCGGTTTCCGGAATGTGCAGGATTTGGCCGGTTTTCAAACGGTTCATGTTGTTGCCGACGAACGCACTCTTGTTGCGTTCGTAGAGGCCGACCAGCATCTGCTCGAGGCTGATACCCTCCGGCTTCAGGCTGGTGTCCAGCATGTCGGTAGCGATTTGCGCAAGCGTGTCGCCTTTCTTCACCGGTCCGTAGGTGTCTTCGCCAGCATCAGGCTGGGCCGCCGCTGGCTTTGCCTGCTCCGGTTCGGGTTTGGCCACCGCGGCAGGCGCGGGTTTTGTTTCAGCCTTGGCGGGCTTGGCTTCCGTGGCCGTGATTTTTGCCGCAGGCGCCGGTTTGGCCGGAACAGCCTCTTCCCTGGCGGCGGGCGCTGCTGGCTGCCTGGGCACAGACGGCACGGCCACAGCCACGGGTGCTACCGGCTGCTGCTCGGCAAAGCCCGGCGGATCGAGCAACACCGTGTATTCCCGCAACAGGCGACCGGAAGCCCAGTTGAGCTCGATCAGCATGTCGAGAAACGGCTCATCGACAGGCTTGGCGGAGCTGAGCTTGAGGTAGATTTCGCCGTTGGCGCGCTTTTCAATGCTGAAGCGGATGCTGGAAAGCACCGACGCCCGCTCGATCCTGGCGTCCTTGAAGGCGTCGGCGGCAGCCATGCGTGCCGTGATGGCACTCGGATCTTCATTGGAGTCGGCAATCACCTCGATTTCCGCCCTGAGCGGCTGACCCAGCGAGGACGTCACCGTGAGCTTGCCGAGCCCTGCCGGATAAGCGTTCAGCGGCAACAGCGCCAAAGCGCAGACAGACAGCCATGTTCTAAGATTAGATTTGTACGTCATGCCACCCTCGAGGATGTCTAAGGCCAAGGATATTTAAAATAACATCATGATCTTAGTGATGCAAGCTAAACTTCTACATCACGTTTTGCTGCCTAACGCAGATATTTCTCGATCAAAATTTCCGCAATCTGCACGCTGTTGAGCGCGGCACCCTTGCGCACGTTATCGCTGACCACCCACAGATCGAGTCCCATGGGATGGGAAATGTCCTCGCGGATGCGGCCGACGAAGACCGGGTCGTGCCCCGCGCCTTCGGTCACCGGGGTGGGATAGCCACCCGGCTTGCGCTCGTCGTAGACTACAACGCCCGGGGCATTTTCCAGCAACTTCCGTGCTTCGTCGGCGGTGATTTTCTTGCGCGTTTCGATGTGCAGCGCTTCGGAGTGCCCGTAGAACACCGGAACGCGCACCGCGGTAGGATTCACCATGATGCTGTCGTCTTCCATGATCTTGTTGGTCTCCCACACCATTTTCATTTCTTCCTTGGTGTAGCCGTTGTCCTGGAACACGTCGATTTGCGGCAGCACGTTGAAGGCAATCTGCTTGGGATAAACCTCGACCTTGACGTCCGTCTGGTTGAAGATGGCAAGCGACTGCCCGGCCAGTTCGTCGATGGCTTCCTTGCCGGTGCCGGAAACCGCCTGGTAGGTAGCGACGTTGATGCGGGCGATGCCGACCGCGTCGTGGATCGGTTTCAAGGCCACCAGCATCTGGATGGTGGAGCAATTGGGGTTGGCGATGATGCCGCGTTTCTTGTATTGGGCGATGGCGTGCGGGTTGACTTCCGGCACCACCAGCGGGATATCGTCGTCGTAGCGAAAATGCGCCGTGTTGTCGATCACCACGCAGCCGGCTGCGGCGGCCTTCGGGGCATATTCCTCGGATACGCTGCCGCCGGCCGAGAAAAGGCCGATCTGGGCGCGGCTGAAATCGAAGGTGGCCAGATCCAGCACCGTCACCTGCTTGCCGTTGAACTCCACCTTGGATCCCGCAGAGCGGCTGGAAGCCAGGGGGAAAATCTCGCCCACAGGAAATTTGCGCTCTTCCAGAATAGCCAGCATGGTTTCACCGACGGCGCCGGTAGCGCCAACCACTGCAACATTATATGTCTTGCTCATTACCCATCCTCATGACCTAAAATCTCGTGGGCCGCGGGGCTTACCCTTGTCGTACCTATGCTTAGCGGACAACTTACCGGGATATTTAGCCTGCAACCGTTAAATTTTGTTTAGAAACCTGATACGGCGCGACGCGTCATAGCGCGGCGACGACCGCATCCCCCATCTGCTGCGTGCCGACCTTGCTGGTACCGTCGACGAAAATATCGGCAGTGCGATACCCCTGCTGCAGCACGCGTTTCACCGCCTGTTCCACTCGCTGCGCGGCGGTTTCGTTGTCGAAGCTGTAGCGCAGCATCATCGCCGCCGACAGTATGGTCGCCAGCGGGTTGGCGATGTCTTTGCCGGCGATGTCCGGGGCGCTGCCGTGGCTCGGTTCGTACATGCCCTTGTTCCTTTCGTCGAGTGAAGCCGAAGGCAGCATGCCGATGGAGCCGGTGAGCATGGACGCCTCGTCGGAGAGGATGTCGCCGAAAATGTTGCCGGTCAGCATCACGTCGAACTGCTTGGGATTCCGCACCAGTTGCATCGCCGCGTTGTCCACGTACATGTGCGACAGCTCGACTTCAGGATACTGCGCACCCACCTCGATGACCAGTTCGCGCCACAGTTCGCTGGTTTCCAGCACGTTGGCCTTGTCCACCGAACACAGTTTGCGGCCGCGCTTCATGGCAATCTTGAAGCCGACATGGGCGACCCGGCGGATTTCGGATTCGGTGTAGGTCATGGTGTTGTAGCCTTCCAGTTCGCCCGCGGCGTTTCTGCGGATGCCGCGTGGCTGGCCGAAATAGAGATCGCCGGTCAGCTCGCGCACGATCATGAGATCGAGTCCAGACACCACTTCCGGTTTCAACGTCGATGCGGCGGCAAGCTCCGGGTAGAGCAGCGCCGGGCGCAGGTTGGCGAAGAGATTGAGCTCCTTGCGGATGCGCAGCAGGCCCTGCTCGGGGCGTTGCGGGCGCGGCAGCTTGTCGTACTGATAGCCGCCGACTGCACCCAGCAGGACAGCGTCGGCTTGCCGCGCGAGCTTGAGCGTCGCCTCCGGCAACGGATCGCCGGCAGCGTCATAGCCCGCCCCGCCGATGGCGGCTTGTTCCATTTCGATCTTCAGGCCGTCGCTGGCCAGCGCCCGCAACACCTTGACCGCCTGTGCGGTGACTTCGGGGCCAATGCCGTCGCCCGGCAAAACTGCAATTTTCACTATTTCAATCTCTCACTTAGATTCATAGAAACACCCGTCGCATAGCTGCGCATTCTCCAGTAAATCTCGCCACCAAGAGCCGGAAAAAGAGCACCCCACAGCAAATTAAATCGTATCCAATTTTTGGCATTCTCAATAGCAGCCCCACTCTTCCTGACGAGAAAACAGCCCGAGAGAAAATCCAGTTTTAACCCGCAGTTCTCCGCCATTCGCCCCACTCGCTTGGGAGAAAAAACACTAACATGGCCGAATTTGGAGGCCGTGCGACGTATCCTTCTTTGTTGGAATGATGCCAGCCATTCCGGCGTTACCGGGAAGCCCCCAACCACCACGCCTTCAGGTACTAACGCCGCCTTCAGTTTCAGCATCAGCTTTTCTGGTTCGAACAAGTGCTCAAGCAAATGCAATACAATAATTACGTCATATTTCTCATCCAACGCAAAATCATCCAAATCGACATTGGCTTCAATTTGAAGCGAATATCCTGCCTCATTCAACTCTGGCTGCAACTTGCAATCCACCGCATCCCAGCATGCAACCCCATCAAAACCAGCATCCCGCACAAACCGCCGCATCTGCCCACGGTCAACGCCGATTTCGCATATGCGCAACAACCGCCCAAGGCGAGCCGACTCTTCCTTGATCAATTCATACATGAACCAGTAACGCAAAAGCTTAATCGGATAACGCGTTGCACGGGGGGTAGCAAAAATATCCTTTACCCAACTCTGGGCATCAAGCGAAGATAAACTCCAAGTCCAAGCTGCATGCAATGGGGTTGTGTTGGCTGTTGGCTGTTGGCTGTTGGCTGTTGGCTGTTGGCTGTTGGCTGTTGGCTGTTGGCTGTTGGCTGTTGGCTGTTGGCTGTTGGCTGTTGGCTGTTGGCATACTATCCCCCGACATTTCTTTGTTGTAAGTAAATTTGAATCACTATTTTCCTTCCGGGTAGGTGCGGCGGCAGAAATCCCGTAAAGCCGCCAGCGTCTCGAACAGGAATGACGTTTTCTCATACACCTGATTGAAGAACTCCGCCTGCCCGGCGGGATCATCCGTGTACTCGTGGGCCGCGTCATTGCGCACCGCCCGCGCCTCGTTCCATGCCTCGGCGGATGAAACCACGCCGATTTTCTCCATGTAATTGACCACATAGGTGAATGCATCGGCATTCACCTCCTCGATACGCGCTACCAGCCGCATGGCGGAGGCCAAGTGATCCTGGAGCTCGGCGAAGCGGCCCTTGAATGCAGCGAGGACTTCCAAACCGTCTGGGTCCATCTCGGCCAGCGACCGCATGGGAAAACGTCCCGATACCTTGCGCCGGGTGTAGTCCAAGTGTTCGCCCATGTTGCCGAGCTGTTCCAGCTTGCGGCGCAGTGCGGATATCATATCGGTGCGAACGGTCAAGGTCATAATTCCACTCCCATGGCAACGGCTACGCGGTCGATCGGCCGCAGCCCCTCCTCGTCCGCCAACACCAGATCGACAGGATAGGGCAACCGCGCAGCCAGCCTTGCCAGGCAACGGATACGCCGCCGGTAAAGGTCGTCACGCCCACCGGGTTCAACGTACAGATCCACGTCCCCGCCCCGCCCGGCATCATCGGCACGCGAACCGAACAATCGCACGCGGGCGTCGCTACCAAAAAATTCAGTGACGGCCTGGCGGATGATGGTGGCCTCGTTTTCGGAAAGTCTCATTTTGGGATTGTCCGGCTCAGGCGAACAGCCACGGCGCTTCGACCTTGCGCCGTTCTTCATATACCCTGATCTTGTCCGCGTTCTGCAAGGTCAGGCCGATGTCATCCAAGCCGTTGAGCAGGCAATACTTGCGGAACTCGCCGATTTCGAAGCGGAACGACACGCCGCCCGGAGTGGCAACGGTCTGCGCCTCCAGATCGATCGTCAGGCGGTAGCCCTCGCTGGCCGCGGCTTCCTGGAACAATTTATCCACCGTTGCCGCATCCAGCACGATGGGCAGCAGGCCGTTCTTGAAGCAGTTGTTGTAAAAAATGTCGGCGTAGCTGGGCGCGATGATGGCACGGAAGCCATAGTCCGCAAGCGCCCACGGCGCGTGCTCGCGGCTCGATCCGCAGCCGAAATTCTCGCGCGCCAGCAGCACTTGGGCACCCCGGTAGCGCGGCTGGTTGAGCACGAAATCGGGGTTGAGCGGGCGCCTGGAATTGTCCATGCCCGGCTCGCCGTGGTCGAGATAGCGCCACTCGTCGAACAGGTTGGGCCCGAAGCCGCTGCGCTTGATGGATTTCAGGAACTGCTTGGGAATGATGGCGTCGGTGTCCACGTTGGCGCGGTCCATCGGCGCCACCAATCCGTTGAGTTGGGTGAATTTATCCATCGACTACTTGCTCTTCTCTTCTGCTTTTTGCTCGATCTTGTCGCCCAGCTTGGATACGTCTTTGCCCAAGCCCTGCATCGTATTGCAGCCGGCAAGGAGAAACACTCCGGCAGCACAAACCAGGACGGTGATTCTCTTGAACATGTTGTTACCTCCGAAAAACGCGTCGCTCAACGATTTCTGACATCCACGAAATGCCCGGCAATCGCCGCGGCAGCGGCCATTTCCGGACTCACCAGATGAGTGCGTCCGCCGGGCCCCTGACGGCCCTCGAAATTGCGGTTGCTGGTGGAGGCGCAACGCTCGCCGGGCTCCAGGCGGTCGGCGTTCATCGCCAGACACATGGAGCAGCCGGGGTCGCGCCATTCGAAACCGGCGTCGGTGAAGACCTTGTCCAGCCCTTCGCGCTCGGCCTGCTGCTTCACCAGTCCCGAGCCCGGCACCACCATGGCAAGCTTCACGCTGGGTGCGACATGGTGGCCCTTCGCCACCGCGGCGGCGGCGCGCAGATCCTCGATGCGCGAATTGGTGCACGAACCGATGAACACCTTGTCCACGGCGATTTCGGTAATCGGCATGTTGGGCGTCAGGCCCATGTAGGCCAACGCGCGCTCGATACTGCCGCGCTTGACCGGGTCTCTCTCCATGGCGGGATCCGGCACGCGGCCGTCCACCGTGGTGACCATTTCCGGCGAGGTGCCCCAGGTCACTTGCGGAGCGATCCCGGCGGCGTCGAGCCGCACCACCTTGTCGAAGCGGGCATGAGCGTCGCTGGTGAGCGTGCGCCAGTAAGCGACGGCCTTGTCCCACAACTCGCCCCTGGGCGCGAAAGGGCGGCCCTTGATGTAATCGATGGTAGTGTCGTCCACCGCCACCATGCCGGCGCGCGCGCCGGCTTCGATGGCCATGTTGCACAGCGTCATGCGCCCTTCCATGCTGAGCGCGCGGATGGCGCTGCCGGCGAACTCGATGGCGTAGCCGTTGCCGCCCGCCGTGCCGATCTCGCCGATGATGGCGAGCGCGATGTCCTTGGCGCTGACGCCCTGGCCGAGGCTGCCCTCGACCACGATCTGCATGGACATGGCCTTCTTCATCAGCAGGCATTGAGTGGCCAGCACATGCTCCACCTCTGAGGTACCGATGCCGAAGGCCAGCGCAGCGAACGCCCCGTGCGTGCTGGTGTGCGAGTCGCCGCACACCACCGTCATGCCGGGCAGGGTGGCGCCCTGCTCCGGCCCGATCACGTGCACGATGCCTTGGCGCGGGTCGTTCATCCTGAATTCGGTGATGCCGAACTCGGCGCAGTTCTGGTCCAGCGTATCGACTTGCAAACGCGATACCGGATCGGCGATGCCTTTGCTGCGATCGGTAGTCGGCACGTTGTGGTCTGCCACCGCAAGGTTGGCATCGACGCGCCACGGCTTGCGTCCGGCCAGACGCAAGCCTTCGAAAGCCTGCGGGCTGGTGACCTCATGCACCAGGTGGCGGTCGATATACAGCAGCGCCGTGCCATCCGGCTCCTCGTGCACCACGTGGCTTTGCCACAATTTATCGTAGAGCGTCTGCGTACCCATCGGGAACAAACCTAAAATTTCAATTATATCCATGCCAGGCGCCGCGCGGCTAGTTTTCTCGCGCCCATCTGCGCCAAGCCGGAGGTCGGAGGGGCTTTTGCTCGCCACCAGGGATGCGGCGATGGGGTGCCCGAAGCAGATCGCCGGGGACATGACTGCACCGTGCGATAAACGTTAAACCTGGCCGTCTGCACTACAATACAAACTAGCCAACTCCATCTCGCGGGCGCGGATGCAAAACAACAGTCAGAGCGCGAACACGCACAACAGCAAACAAACGGGCGAGACCGCGGCGCGCCACTTGGTCAGGCGTGTCCCCACCGCCGCAGCGGAGGAGACCGCCGCGTCGGTTCTGGCCAGGCTGCCAGGCCATATCTTCGATTACGCGGACACAGTCTACATCGTTGACGACAAGGGCGTGCTGCTGGGCGCGGTGCCGCTGCCGCGGCTGCTGGCGGCCGCCCCGCACCATGCGCTGCGCGACCTTGCGCGAAAACCCTTTCCGACAGTGCACCCCGGGGTGGACCAGGAAACAGTCGCGTCGCTCGCCATCGTCAACTGCCTGGCCGCCATCCCGGTGGTGGACGAAAACCAGCGCCTTCTCGGCGTGGTGCCGCCGCAGGCCCTGCTGGAAGTGCTGCGCCACGAACACGTGGAGGATCTGCACCGGCTGGTGGGTATCCGTCACTACAACCTGCAGGCGCGCACCGCGATGGAGGCGACTCCGATCCGGCGCGTGTGGGACCGGCTGCCATGGCTGCTGGTCGGGCTATTGGGCAGCATGCTCGCCACCTACGTCATGGCCCGCTTCGAACATGCGCTGCAGTCGCGCGTCGCCATCGCATTCTTCGTTCCGGGCATCGTTTACCTGGCCGATGCCATGGGCACCCAGACCGAGGCGATTGCCGTGCGCGGCCTGTCCCTGAGCCACGCGACCATGCGCAGCATGATAGCCGGGGAACTGCGCACGGGATTCCTCATCGGCCTCATCCTCGGCACGCTCACCTTCCCCTTCGTCTGGCTCGTCTTCGGCGATACGCACCTGGCGCTCGCCGTGTCGCTGGCGCTGGTCGTGGCCGGATCGGCGGCCACCACCATCGGCTTTCTCTTCCCGTGGCTATTCTCCCGTTTTGGCAAGGACCCCGCCTTCGGCAGCGGCCCCATCGCCACCATCATCCAGGACGTTCTCAGCCTCGTCGTCTACTTTGCCATCGTCAGCCTCATTGTTCTCTGAGGCCATTCCCGATCAGGTTTCCGACTCTTCCACCGGCTTGAGTTTCAGCAACAGCACCAGCATCGCCAGCAGTGCCAGTCCGGCGGCGATGCTGAATGTCAGCTGCGGTCCCAGCGCCTCCCACGTGTAGCCGCTGTAGAGGCTGCCCAGCGCCCCGCCGGCGCCGAAGGAAAGACTGGCATAGATGGCCTGCCCGCGCGCCTGGTTCCTGCCGTGAAAATAGTGGTGGATCAGCGCCACCGCCGCCGCGTGGTAGGCGCCGAAACTGAAGGCATGCAGCGTCTGCGCAAACAGCACCAGGGCGAACCATTCCACCCCCCATGCGATGAGCAGAAAGCGCAGCACCGCCATGGCAAAGCTGAACAGCAATATCCGGCGCAGCGAAAAATGCCGCAACAGGTGCGGCATCCAGATGAACACCCCGATTTCGCAAATCACCCCGACCGCCCAAAGCCAGCCCACGCTGCTCTTGGAATAGGCGTGCTCCACCAGGTAGATCGAGTAGAAGGTGTAATACGGCCCGTGCGCCGCCGACATGAGGAAGCAAGCGGCAATCAGCGCCATCACCTCGGGCTTGCGCAGCACCCGCCACACCGTCTGCTGAGCGGCCTCCGCGCGCATGGCCGGCGCTTCCGGGATATGCCGCGAAAACAGCGCGATGCCACCGAGGAACGCCAGCACCATCCATGGCAGGCTGGAAATCGGCACCCAGTCCAGCACGTAGCCCACGCCCACCACGGCGAAAATGAAGCCGACCGAACCCCACAAGCGGATGCGCCCGTAGCTCGCCGTGCGCTCCCCGAGATGGCTCAGGGTGGTGGCCTCCACCAGCGGCAGGGACGCGCTCCAGAAAAAGCTCATCAGCCCCATCACTGCGAACAGCCACAGGAATCCGCTGCCGAAAAACACGCCGGCAAAAGCGACCAGGCTCGCCGCCGCCGCCACCTGCACAATCAGCACGCGCCTGCCGGTATGGTCCGCGATCCAGCCCCACACGTTGGGCGCGAATATGCGCATCACCGCCAGCAGCGACATCAGCACCCCGATCTGCAGCGCACTGAATTGCAGCGACTTGAGATACAGGCCCCAATAGGGCGACATGACGCCGACGAAGGCGAAGTAGAAGAAATAGAAGCCGGACAGGCGCCAGTAGGGAAACGGATTGGGCATGGAAAGGGGGTTGCGCTGGGCCGACGCGGACAGTGCCGGCACCACTGGGACTGCGCTACTCCTCGCCTAGCGGCGCGTCTTGATACACCGTTTCGACCGGCAAGCTCAGGCCCACGCTATGCAGAGCAACCGTTTCCCCGGGGCCGTAAGGGTGCAAAATCCACTCGCCGCCCTCGCCGCGCCGATAGCATTCGACGCCGACATGCTGCGAATCGACCAGCACGTATTCCTGCAGGCTTGCCAGCTGCCGGTAGGCGGCGAACTTCTTGTCGCGGTCGAACAGGGCGGTGGTCGGGGAAAGCACCTCCACCACCAGCACAGGCTCGGACTTGACGTAGGCGCTCCGGCGGTCGTTGTCGGAGCACGTCACCATCAGGTCCGGGTAGAAATAGGCATTGGCCGCTTCGACCCGCAGCTTGATGTCCACCATGAACGCCTGGCACGGGCCGCCGCGCAGGTGATTGCGCAGCGCCGTAGCGACGTTCAGGGAAATGATGTTGTGCGCCGAACTGGCGCCGGTCATGGCGAACACCTCGCCGGCGAGGTATTCGCTGCGCGTTTCGGACGCCATCTCCTGCGCCAGATACTGCTCGGGCGATACGTGTGCGGCGCTGTGTTGCGGCAGTCCCATGGCGATCTCCCTATTTGACGACTTTGCCCGGAATTTTCGGCGTCGCGCACACCACATCCGCGTTCTGCGCGCGATGCCTCAACGCATGGTCCATCAGCACGATGGCGAGCATGGCTTCGGCGATGGGCGTGGCGCGGATGCCGACGCAGGGGTCGTGGCGGCCGTGGGTTTCCACGATGGCCGGCTGGCCAGCCTTGTCGATGGAGCGGCGCGGCAGGCGGATGCTGGAGGTGGGTTTGATGGCGATGTGGGCGACCACGTCCTGGCCGCTGGAGATGCCGCCCAGCACGCCGCCGGCGTGGTTGGAGAGGAATCCCTCGGGGGTCATTTCGTCGCCGTGCCCGGTGCCCTTTTGCGCCACGCAGGCGAAGCCGTCGCCGATCTCCACGCCCTTGACCGCGTTGATGCTCATCAGGGCGTAGGCAAGGTCGGCGTCCAGCCGGTCGTACACCGGCTCGCCCCAGCCCACCGGGACACCCTCCGCGACCACGCTGATTTTGGCGCCGACCGAATCGCCCGACTTGCGCAGGGCGTCCATGTATTCCTCAAGCTGCGCGACGTAGCTCTCGTCCGCGGCAAAGAAACTGTTTTCGTTCACCACGTCCCAGGATTTGAACGGCACCTCGATGGGGCCGAGTTGCGACAGGTAACCGCGTATCACCACGCCATAGCGTTCATGCAGCCACTTCTTGGCAATGCCCCCGGCCGCCACGCGCACCGCCGTTTCGCGCGCGCTGGAACGACCGCCGCCGCGATGGTCGCGGATGCCGTATTTCTGCCAGTAGGTATAGTCGGCGTGGCCGGGGCGGAAGGTCTCGGCGATGTTGCCGTAGTCCTTGCTGCGCTGGTCCTCGTTGCGGATCAGCAGCGCGATGGGGGTGCCGGTGGTCTTGCCTTCGAACACGCCGGAGAGGATTTCCACCGTGTCGGACTCGCGGCGCTGCGTGACGTGGCGCGAGGTGCCCGGCTTGCGCCGGTCGAGGTCGGCCTGAAGGTCCTCCACGGACAACTCCATCCCCGGCGGGCAGCCGTCCACCACGCAGCCGATGGCCGGGCCGTGGGATTCGCCGAAGGAGGTGACGCAGAACAGCTTGCCGAGGGTGTTGCCGGACATGATGGGACCCAATGCTTAACGAGTGCCAAAGTTTAACCCAGATTATTCATTAGAGCGAAGCGCCACTGCAGGAGCGGCGCCCTCGCCGCGATTTGCGGCCGCATTCGCGCCGGGGCGGCGCTCCTGCATGCACGGGCATTCAAATGGACAATCCGGGCTTTAACGCAGGAGTGCCGGCCTCTCGCCGGGGGGAACCCCACGAACTGCAGCATCACCTGCGTGCCAGGCTCCACCGCCCGGTTCGGCGGCAGGTTGAAGCAGCCGGCGGCGCCTTCGGACTGGCGGGTCATCCAGGCGTAGAGGCCGCAGCGCCACGCGGGCAGGCCGCCAGGACCGTCGATGACGGTGGAGCGCGCCACGAAGCAGGTGGTGGAACAGCGCGCCGGGCACCAGGGTGGGGTCGGCGGACAGCACGGCCAGCACGTTGACCTCCGTCGGCGCCAAGCCGTGCTGCCCCGCGAACGCCTCCTTGAAGGCAACAGGGGGCTGGTGCCGATGTCGCCGTTGACGACTCCCAGGGCGCCTGGGGTCAGTGCGCCGGGGCTGGTTTGCACCCGTGGAAAGGCTTTTTTATCGCGTGTGCGGCGTCGATCCGCAGCAGGAAATGCGCTGGACCCGGTATGCGATCGCGGTGCTGTGGTTCAGCCTGTTGGGGGTCGCGGCGGTGTACGGGCTGCAACGGCTGCAAGGCCTGCTGCCCCTGAATCCGCAGGGCTTCGGGGCGGTCGGCGCGGATTCGTCGTTCAATACAGCCATCAGCTTCGTCACCAATACGAACTGGCAGGGCTACGCCGGCGAGACCACCATGAGCTACCTCACCCAGATGCTGGGGCTCACGGTGCAGAACTTCTTCTCCGCCGCGACCGGCATGGCGGTGGTGATCGCGCTGATCCGCGGTTTCGCCCGCCACACCGCGCAGACCATCGGCAACTTCTGGGTGGATATGACGCGCAGCGTCGTCTACATACTGCTGCCGCTTTCCGTCGTGCTGGCGCTCGTGCTGGTCGGCCAGGGCGTGGTGCAGAACCTCTCCCCTTATCAGACCGCGGCCACGGTCGATTCGATCAGCTACGACAAGCCGAAGCTGGATGCGGCAGGCAACGCCATGAAGGATGCCGCCGGCAATCCGGTCATGGAGAAAGCGACCACCCGCGAGCAGAGCATCGCCCTCGGCCCGGTCGCTTCGCAGGAGGCGATCAAGGAACTGGGCACCAACGGCGGCGGCTTCTTCAATGCCAACTCGGCGCATCCTTTCGAGAGCCCGACGCCGCTGAGCAATTTCCTGGAGATGCTGGCGATTTTCCTGATTCCCGGAGCCTTGTGCTACACCTTCGGCCAGATGGTGGGCGATACGCGCCAGGGCTGGGCCATCCTCGCGAGCATGACGCTGATCTTCGCCGGCTTCCTTGCCGTGGCGGAATACGCGGAGCTGCAAGGCAATCCCGCTTTCACGCCGCTGGGCGTGGATCAGGCCGTCTCGGCGGCTCAGTCCGGCGGCAACATGGAAGGCAAGGAGACGCGCTTCGGCATCGTCAACTCCGCGCTGTTCGCGACCATCACCACCGCCGCCTCCTGCGGGGCGGTGAACAGCATGCACGACTCCTTCACGCCACTGGGCGGGCTGGTGCCCCTGGCGCAAATACAGCTCGGCGAAGTGGTGTTCGGCGGGGTGGGCTCCGGCCTTTACGGCATGCTGATCTATGCCGTGATCGCCGTCTTCATCGCCGGCCTGATGATAGGCCGCACGCCGGAATACCTGGGCAAGAAAATCGAGGCGTTCGACATCAAGATGGCGTCGCTGGTGATCCTGATTCCGCCGCTGCTGATCCTTGGCCTGACGGCGCTCGCGGTTCTGGTTGATCCGGGAAAATCCAGCGTGGCCAACCCCGGCGCGCATGGCTTCAGCGAAATCCTGTACGCCTTCACCTCGGCCGTGGGCAACAACGGCAGCGCCTTCGCGGGCCTGTCGGCGAACACGCCCTTCTATAACACGGCCTTGGGCATCGCCATGTTCTTCGGCCGCTTCTGGCTGATGCTGCCGGTGCTGGCACTGGCCGGTTCCCTTGCGGCGAAGAAACGCATTCCAGAGGGCGCGGGCACCATGCCCACCCACACCCCGCTGTTCGTCGGCCTGCTGATCGGCGTCGTGATTCTGGTGGGCGCACTCACCTTCGTGCCGGCACTCGGCCTGGGCCCTATCGTCGAGCACCTGACCATGGTCGGCGCGCGTTAAGGGCTATTTAGGAGATTCAATATGACCAAGCATGTAAAAACGTTCTCCCTATACGATCGCGCGATCATCGGGCAGGCAGTCCGGGACTCGTTCAAGAAGCTGTCGCCACGGCAGCAGATGAAAAACCCGGTGATGTTCGTGGTGTGGATCGGCAGCATCTTGACCACCATCCTCTTCCTCCAGGCCTTGGGCGGCGAGGGCGAGGCGCCGGCAGGTTTCATCCTGGCGGTGACGCTGTGGTTGTGGTTCACCGTGCTGTTCGCCAACTTCGCCGAGGCCGTGGCCGAAGGCCGCAGCAAGGCCCAGGCCAATTCCCTGCGCGCCGCCAAGAAGGCCGTTCTCGCCAAGAAGCTGCGCGACCCGCGCCATGGCGCCCAGGTGGATCTGTTGCCGGGCACCGAGTTGCGCAAGGGCGACGTGGTGCTGGTGGAGGCCGGCGACATGGTCCCCGCCGACGGCGAAGTGATCGAAGGCGTGGCATCGGTCAACGAGAGCGCCATTACCGGGGAATCGGCGCCGGTGATCCGCGAATCCGGCGGCGACTTCAGCGCCGTCACCGGCGGCACCACCGTGCTCTCCGACTGGCGGGTGGTGCGCATCACGGTCAATCCGGGCGAGGCCTTCATCGACCGCATGATCGCCATGGTGGAAGGCGCCAAGCGCCAGAAAACGCCTAACGAAATCGCGCTCACGATTCTTCTGGTCGCGATGACCATCATCTTCCTGCTGGCCACGGTGACCCTGCTGCCCTTCTCGATGTATGGCACCGAGGTGGCGAAGGCCGGTCAGCCCGTCACCATCACCGTCCTGGTGGCGCTGCTGGTGTGTTTGATCCCCACCACCATCGGCGGCCTGCTTTCCGCCATCGGCGTGGCGGGCATGGGGCGCATGATGCAGAAGAACGTCATCGCCACTTCCGGCCGCGCGGTGGAGGCGGCGGGCGACGTAGACGTGCTGCTGCTGGACAAGACCGGCACCATCACCCTGGGCAACCGCCAGGCGACCACTTTCCTGCCGGCCGGCGGCGTGACCGAACACGATCTGGCGGATGCCGCGCAACTGGCTTCGCTGGCCGACGAAACCCCGGAAGGCCGCAGCATCGTGGTGCTGGCAAAAGAGAAGTTCGGCATGCGCGAACGCAACGTGCATGCGCTCGGCGCCACCTTCGTGCATTTCACTGCGCACACGCGGATGAGCGGCGTGAATCTGGATGGCAGGCAGATACGTAAAGGCGCAGCCGAGGCGATCCGCGACCACGTGAAGGCTATGTGCGGGGATTTCCCGCAGGACGTGCAAACCCTGGTCGACACCGTCGCGCGCCGCGGCAGCACGCCGCTGGTGGTGGCCGACGGCGCCGGGATATTGGGCGTGGTCGAACTCAAGGACATCGTCAAGGGCGGCATCAAGGAGCGCTTCGCCGAACTGCGCCGCATGGGCATCAAGACCATCATGATCACCGGCGACAACCGCCTCACCGCCGCCGCCATCGCGGCCGAGGCGGGGGTGGACGATTTCCTCGCCGAAGCGACGCCCGAAGCCAAGCTCAAACTGATACGCGAGCACCAGTCGCAAGGCCGCCTGGTGGCGATGACCGGCGACGGCACCAACGACGCCCCGGCGCTGGCCCAGGCCGACGTCGCGGTGGCGATGAACACCGGCACGCAAGCCGCGAAAGAGGCGGGCAACATGGTGGACCTGGATTCCAACCCCACCAAGCTCATCGAAATCGTGGAGACCGGCAAGCAAATGCTCATGACGCGCGGCGCGCTGACCACCTTCAGCATCGCCAACGACGTCGCGAAGTATTTCGCCATCATCCCGGCGGCCTTCGTGTCCACCTATCCGGCGCTGGCCGCGCTCAACGTGATGGGGCTGACAACGCCGGCCAGCGCCATCCTCTCGGCCGTGATCTTCAACGCGCTGATCATCGTCGTGCTGATTCCGCTGGCGCTCAAGGGCGTGAAATACCGGCCCATAGGCGCGAGCGTCCTGTTGCGCAACAACCTGCTCGTCTACGGCGTCGGCGGCATCATCGTACCCTTCATCGGGATCAAGTTGATCGACGTGATCCTCGCCGGGTTGGGTTGGGTGTAGCAGGCCGTCGCTAAAACGAATTTTGTCGTGCATGGATTTGGTTGGGCGGCAGCACAACCACCTCCCCCTTTGCAAAAGGGGGAACGAGGGGGATTTAGCGGCGCCGGAATCTACGCCAGCCGCTGTAAATCCCCCCCAACCCCCCTTTTGCAAAGGGGGGCAGGCTTGTCGAATGAGCCAGACGACGTAGAACTTGAATGAGTAAAGGAGCAAACCATGTTGAAAGAGATTCGTCCCGCCGTAGCCAGCTTCCTGGTGCTGTCGCTGGTCACCGGCATCGTCTACCCCCTCGCCGTAACCGGCATCGCGCAGGGTGTCATGCCCGCGCAAGCCAACGGCAGCCTGATCGAGAAGGACGGCAAAGTCGTCGGCTCGGCGCTGATCGGCCAGTCCTTCAGCGATCCCAAGTACTTCTGGGGCCGCCCCTCGGCCACCGGCCCCACCCCCTTACAACGCGGCCGCATCGAGCGGCTCCAACCAGGGGCCGACCAACCATGCCCTGATCGACGCGGTGAAGGCGCGGGTGCAAGCCTTGCGCGACGCCGATCCGGGCAACACCGCACCGGTGCCGGTGGACCTCGTCACCGCATCCGGCAGCGGCCTCGATCCGCACATCAGCCCGGCTGCGGCGGAATACCAGATTCCTCGGGTGGCGCGGGTGCGGGGGCTCCCTCCCAAGGAGCTGAGGCGGCTGATCAGGCAATACACGGAAGACCGCCAGTTCGGCATCCTGGGCGAGCCGCGGGTGAACATTCTGAAACTCAATCTGGCGCTTGACGGTGCGCGTTGAGTGGGGAAATGAGGCACGGCGGCCGTTGACGGCGAGTGTCAAGATTTAGCAAGTACTGCTTAGTGCCATAACAGCCGCTGTCAGAGCAAACCCATAGAATTCTGCACACGCTCAACCTACCAACTGAGCCGTTTTCGGGTCATAGACCACTTCGGTGATCGACCCATCCCGAATGCACTGAACCGCTTCGTCAATCACATGGAGCGGCACCAGGAACCATTCCCTCGGCTTCACCGGGTTTCCGAAGCGGTCTTCGATAGTCAAGTCGAGTTGTGCTGCACCGAACAGGCGATGGAAGATGTTCTCCAGCCTGATGCGGTTCAGGTTGTGGAGTTTGTAGGTGGCGACCACCTCCACGTCGGCCAACAGATAGGTGGCATCCTTTTCTGCGCCTGCGATGCGGGTCTCTACTTTGCCGCCAGTCACGCCGATCTTGTGGATCAGCTCGCGGTGCTCGGCGACGAATGGGTGGTTGGACAGGCTGCGCAGCACATAGATAGTTCCGGTTTCGATGTCGTCTGGTTCAGGCGCATCGCCAAACAACGGCCCCATGTTCGTCCCGGTCAACATGCGAGCGTTTTCGTCTTTGTAGAGCGCACGCTGTAGCGAGCGCATCAACAGATTGCTTTCGGTGCCGTTGGAGTAGACCACACGCAGGCGCGCATCCGGCTCGTTGTTGCCCGTGCGAAAGATGTCACCCTGCTCGGCCACATAAACCAGCAAACCGCCCAAGACAAAGAAATTGCCCACCTTAAAGTTGGAGTCACGACCAAACTGGCGGGACTGGCGCACACCAGCCTTTAGCTCCCTCTCCACCTGCTCAAACATCGGTTGGAACTTGTCAAAATCCGCACAAGGCGTACGGTCGGCGATTTCCTCTGAGGCACGCTTTTCAGCGCTGGAACGTACATGGCGCAGCACGGTGATGTCGCTTTGATCGGCGGGTTCATCGCCAATTCCCAGCTCGGCAAGCAAGGCATCTTCGTCCAGGTCATCCACATCTGCCTGGATCACTGCCGCGCCAGACAGCAGGCTTGGGCCATCCAACTCAGCCAGCAGGGTTTGCGCTTCTGGCAACTTGCGTAGCTGATCCAAGCGCACGGCATAAAGGCGCTCGAAGATGTCACGGCCCTCGCCATGCACCGGGGCGCGACCATGCGCTTGATGGAATCGAAGGATGTCCTCAAAGCCCGCGATGATGTGTTCCTCGCGCGGGGTTCGGCTGGAGGCCTTGAGCGGGGCGACTTCTACACCCAGCGCATCCAGCAGTTCGTCATCGTCCATTTCAGCCATTGCCGGACTCTCCTTGCGCCTGTGCCGCCTTCGCTTGTGCGCGGTAGCGCGCCAGCGCAGCCACGCCTTCAGCCATGCGTTTTTCCCATGCGTCGGCTGAGTTGATGTCAGGCAGGCGGCCACGCTCGTTCTTGAACTGCAAGGCGCGCTTTGCCAGCTCGCGGGCTTCGTCCTCGGGGATGCTCACCTTCTTGGCGGCAATGCTGGCCTGCACCTGGCGCAGCGATTTCTCATCCATCGCTTTCGCCAGCACCGCATAGGCGGCATCGAAGGGGTTGATGCGGTCGATCAGGTCAATGTCCAGATCGCGCACGTTAATGAACTTGCGCACCCCATCCAGCAACGCCGTACTGCCTTGCGTTGTTCCGTCACCGTTAGCATCGGCCAGGGCCAACGCCAGCTTGGCCTGCTGGGTGATGTTCATGGCGGCGATAGCGTGTTGGCGGATGGCCTCCTGGTCGACCGGGCTCAACTCCGGGTAACGCTCGCGCACGATCTTGCCCATGTGCAACTGGGTCAGCTCTTCTGGAAGGGTGTTTTCTTTATCGAACAGACCGCGCTCCAGCACGGTCTTGTCCTGCAAGAAACTGGTGACGACTTCGTTCAAGTCTTCCTTGCAGATCCGCGTAGCCTCCGGGCTTTGCGGTGTTACCAGCCCGCTGATCTCCACATGAATCTGGCCGGTGTCCTTGTTCACCCCGATGTTGTGGCCACCGTCCTTGTAGCCTTCCTCGCCGTAATCAAAGCCATCCTTGGGGCCGTTGTTCTTAGGGGTGAACTCATAGCGCGGGGCTAGCACCTGCTCCATCAGCAGACTGGCGGAAATGGCCTTGAGCATGTCGTTCACCGCCTCGGCCACGGCTGCTTGTTCGGCTGCGGGTTCGGCGATCAGGTTGGTGAAGCGCGCCCGCTCTTTGCCCTCGGCATCACGGGTGGCGCGGCCAATGATCTGCACGATTTCGGTCAGGCTGCTGCGGTAGCCAATGGTCAAAGCGTGTTCGCACCAGATCCAATCAAAGCCTTCCTTCGCCATGCCCAGTGCGATGATGACATCCACGTGGTCGCGGTTATTCTTCTGCGCTGGGTCTTTCAAGGCAGTAAGCACTTTGGTACGCTTGGCCGGATCGCTGTCATCCACCAAGTCCGCCACTTTCAGAGTACGGCCATCACTGGCCTGCACCAGATGGAAGCCGGTAACCGGATCAACGCCTTTCCATTCGCCCAAGCCGTGCATGATGTCGTTCACCTCGCGCTCCTTATCTTTGAGGCTTTCGCGGGCATTCACATTGGGAATATGGACGATGGTTTTTAATGCCGGATCCAACACTTTGGTGACGGCATCAACGTAAGCGCCTGTGTAGAAAAAGTAGCCGATGTCCAGCGATTTGAGCCACTGGTAGCCGTTGAGCTGCTCGTAGTAGGTATAAGTGATCGTCTCGAATCTCGCTTCATCCGCCGGCCCCAACACGGCCTCGCTGTCGCCACGGAAGTATGAGCCAGTCATGGTCACCAGATGCACCTTGTCGCGAGCGATGAACGCGCCCAACTGGCTGCCCAGCACGTTGCCCGGGTTACTGGAAACGTGATGGAACTCGTCGATGGCAATCAGGCGGTTATCGAACGTCTGGACACCCAGCTCTTCCACCGCAAAGCGGAAGGTGGCATGCGTGCAGACCAGCGCCTTGCCAGTGCTTGCCAGGAACTTGCGCACCGCATCCACCTTGGACTTGGCCACGCGTGGCTCGTCCACGCCAGGGGCGTTGCACAAGTTCCATTGCGGGGCCACCCGCCAATCCCAATAGAAGCCGTACTGGCTCAGCGGTTCGTCTGCAAAGCTGCTGCCAATGGAACGCTCCGGCACCA
>Ga0315281_10001845_pt1 | contig 31448 bp, 28 predicted proteins | sample YL17G07_0_MG_FD_204540 | JGI IMG/M metagenome (GOLD analysis project Ga0315281, IMG submission 204540) | Sediment microbial communities from Yellowstone Lake, YNP, Wyoming, USA - YL17G07_0 | ecosystem: Environmental > Aquatic > Freshwater > Lake > Sediment | place: USA: Wyoming | collected...
GAAGCCTTGTACACCACTCCCATGGCCCCGCGCCCCAACTCCTCGATGATTTCGTACCGCCCGATGTTCTTCATGACTCTTTGGGAGCAATCACTAGTTGGAAGAGGTGATTGCCAATGCGAAAGGTAGAGCCGCTCGCGAGCGGCGCCGTCTGGATCGGCCTGTCGCCCACCAGCGTGCCGTTAGTGCTTTCGAGATCTCGCAGCAACACGCCTTCGTCGCTGATTTCCAGCGCGCAGTGGACCCGCGAGACCATGCGGTCGCTGACGGTGATGTCGGCGTTGACCCGCCCAATGGTGAGGCGGGGCTTGGTCACTGGATACACCGTACCCTTTTCTTCACCCTCCAGAGCCTTCAAAGAGATTTCCTTATCTTCCGGCAGGTGCAAGAGGCGCCCATTATCCGTGACCGCCGAGGTAACAGAACTCACCTTCTTGTTCGTACTCCCGGCGCGGAAGGTCGCCAGCTTGGGGTTCACGACCTGGAGCGAACGCTTACAGGCAGGGCAAGTGAGCTCGGCCTTCTCGCGCTTCCCGAAAAGATCCCCCGTGAGCTGGAAAACATTGCCGCAGTGGTGGCACCGGACTTCCACAAGCCCCTTCGCCGTCCTCTCCGCTTGGCGTTTCTCAGGCGGGCTAATTGCGCGGAAGCAACTTCCGGGATGCGCGGCGGAGACGACCCCCGCTCGCCTCTTCCGCTGCGCCTCGCCACAAACATATACCACAACTTCAGCGGGCGGAATAGTGGGGTGACCCCAATTCCCGCGGCACGCCCCAGGAGTCTCACCGCTCGGTGGCCCGAAAACTCTTCGACCCCGTAGCGGCGGACTTTAGCCCGCCACCTGCCACCATGAAGAGCGGCGCTACGTCCGTATGTGCAGCAGGCATTTCCGCGTTGTCGGGACGCCAATGCCGGGCTTCGCGCTGTTTGACAATTCCCCAGCCTTCCCTTAGACTGGTTGGCTTCGGCTTGGACGGCCCAGATAGCCAGTCCACCTCAATTGGGTCTGCGTGGAAAGGTTCCTCCGAAGCAAATCCATTCCCTATAGGAAACGAACTCATGCCTGGAATCATCAAAGAGAGGCTGTTTACTCCCGGGCCTACGCCACTGCTGATGGAGGCCCAGGCGCGCACCCTGACCGCCACGCTCCATCACCGCACGGACGCGTTCCGCCAACTGATGCGCGAAACGCTGGAGAATTTGAAGTACTTCTTCGACACTCGGAACGATGTCTTGATGTTCACGAGCTCAGGCACCGGCGCGATGGAAGGCGCGTTTGCGAACCTGCTTTCGCCTGGCGACCGCGTGCTGGTCGGGACGGCCGGAAAATTCGGCGAGCGCTGGCTGGACCTGGCCAAGGCTTATGGTGTGGAGGTGGTCAAGGTTGAGGCACCCTACGGCCACCCCCTCGACATCGGAGAGATGGAAGTCCGGCTGAAGGCGGACGGGCCGTTTCGCGCCGTGTTCGTCCAGGCCACCGAGACTTCCACAGGTGTCTGTAACGACGTCCAGACCCTGGGGGCGCTGGTGCGCGAGTATCCTGAGACCTGCCTGGTGGTGGACGCCATCACGGGCCTGGGCACCACGGATCTCCGCCCGGACGAGTCAGGTTTGGATATCGTGCTTGGCGGCTCGCAGAAGGCGCTGATGGTGCCGCCCGGGCTGGCTTTTGCCAGCGTCAGCGAGAAAGCCTGGAAGCTGATGGAAAAGTCCAAGATGCCCCGCTACTACTTCGACTTCGCCAAGGAGCGCAAGAACCTGGCGAAGGGCGAGGCCAGCTATACTCCGGCAACCACGCTGGTGGTGAGCCTGCACGCGGCCTTGAGCTACATCCGGCAAGTCGGCCGCGAGAATCTGGTCGCCAACGCGGCGCTGCTGGCGGAGGCCACACGAGAGGCTGCCAAGGCCTGGGGACTGAAACTGTTTGCCGTCGCCTCGCCCGCGAACGCCCTGACGGCCATTTGCGCGCCCGAGGGCATGGACTCCGGTATGATTGTCAAGGAGCTGCGCTCGCGCTTCGGCGCTATTGTGGCCAACGGCCAGGGCTCCATGAAGGGCAAGATCTTCCGCCTGGCGCACCTCGGCTATTACGACGCTGCGGACCTGTTTGCCGTGCTGGCGGCGCTGGAGATCGTTCTGCTGAAGGTCGGATACAAGGTCGAACTCGGCAGCGGCGTACGCGCCGCGCAGGAGGTCTATCTGCGGCGGGCCGTGTAAGGGAGGGCTTTTAGGGCCCTGCTGGCGCAGGCGAGCACCACAAGGGTGCTCCCCTACGGTCGTCTGTTTCAACGCCAACTCTACATAGGAATCATCATGAAAATCCTGGTTGTCGACAACGTTTCTGAGCGTGCCCTCGAACTTCTCCAAGCCGAGAAATCCTTTGAGGTCGTCTATCTGCCCGGCAAGCCGCAGGCTTCCGTGCCGGACGAGATCCGGGACGCCGACGCCCTGGTGGTGCGCAGCGCCACCAAGGTCACCGCCGCGCTGCTCGAGCTCGCCGGCCGGCTGCGTGCCATCGGCCGGGCCGGCGTGGGTGTGGACAACGTGGACTTGGACGCCGCGACGAAAAAGGGCATCGTGGTGATGAACACCCCCGGCGGCAACGCGGTCAGCGTGGCGGAACACACGCTGGCGCTCCTGCTGACCCTGGTGCGCCGCATCCCGCAGGCCGACGGCGCCCTGAAGCAGGGAAAGTGGGAAAAGAAGAAGCTTTTGGGAACCGAACTGCGCTCGAAGACGCTGGGCCTGATTGGCCTGGGCAAAATCGGGGTTGAGGTAGCGCGCCTTGCCCAAGCGTTTCAAATGGAAGTCATCGCGCACGACCCTTACGTGTCCTCCCTTATCGCGCAGGAACAGAACGTCAAGCTGGTCTCTCTGGAAGAATTGCTGAAGACCAGCGACTTCATCAGCATGCACGCCTCAGCGACCCCGGAGACGCGCCATTTGCTCAACGCGCGGACGCTGGCGCTGGCCAAGCCGGGCGTGCGCATCGTCAACTGCGCGCGCGGCGGGCTCATCAACGAGGAAGACCTGCTCCAGGCGCTCGAGAGCGGCCAGGTGGCCGGCGCCGGCCTCGACGTCTTCGAGAGCGAGCCGCCCAAGGATTTCAAACTGGTGCGCCACCCGAACGTCATCGCCACGCCCCACATCGCCGGCGCGACGGAAGAGGCGCAGGAGATCGTCGGCATCCGCATCGCCGAGCAGGTGCGCGACTACCTTCTCCAAGGCGTGGCGCGCCACGCTGTCAACCTGCCGACAATTTCGCCCGAGGAGTACAAGAAGCTGGAGCCTTACATCCAGTTGGGCGAGAAACTCGGCGCCTTTGTGGCGCAGATTGCCGGCGGGCGGTTGGAGGAAGTCCGCATCAGCTACGACGGCGGCTTGGCGGAACTCAACACTCATCTGGTGAAGAACGCCGTGCTCAAAGGTATCCTCAACCAGGTTCTCTCCGAGCAGGCGAACCTGATTAACGCGGGCGCGCTGGCCCAGGAGCGCGGCATCGAGGTGATGGAGCTGCGCAGCGCGCGGCGGGCAACGTTCTCGAACTCCCTCGGGATCGGCCTGCGCACGGAAACCGATTCCGCCTCGGTGCTGGGCATGGTGGGTGTACGCAGCGCGCTGCGCATTCTGGGTATCGACCAGATTGACATCGAGGCCCCGCTGCGCGGCGTCATCCTCTTCATCCGCAACCAGGACGTGCCGGGCGTCATCGGGCGCGTGGGCACGCTCCTGGGCGACCGCAACATCAACATCGCCAACTTCGCTCTGGGGCGCAGCCAGAAGGCCGAGGAAGCCATCGGCCTTGTCAACGTGGACAACCACGTCCCCGAGACCGTGCTGGCCGAAATCCGCGCCATCCCCGCCGTGCGCCTGGCACGTGTCGTATCGATTGAATGATTGAGCGATGGGATGATTGTTCTCGCAACCGTATGTGGTCCGTCGTCAGTTGTCCGTGGCAACGGACTACGAACAACCGACAGAGCAGTTCCTTCACTCCATCACCCGATCCCTCAATGAAGGCTTGGGTCTTCAAGGTCAACACGAAGCGCGGGTGGAAATTCGATGAGTATTTCCGCTCGCGGACGCGTGGGCCTTACGAGATGGGCGACGAGGGTTGGATCCGCAGCGCCTCGAGCCTGCGCTACCTCCGCGAAGAAGTAAAGCGCGGGGACATTTTCCTCTGTTACGAAGTGGACCGAAAGCAGGTGGTGGGCCTGGCGCGGGCCGCCTCGGACGGCCGGGACGTCGGCCTGGGTTCGCTGATTGATTTCTGCTCACCGCGGGAAGCCGTCCGCCTCCGAAATCCCTTGGCGCGCCGCCCCCACCTCGACCATATCCTGGCGTTCAGCCCCCACCGCGGGCGAGGCACGGTGCAGAAAATCGACCCTGATGAGTTCGCTCGCCTGCGTCGTGTTATCCTGCGGAAGAATCCCAGGCAGGCGGAAGCGCTGCGCCGCCTGCTCGGGTGCGCAGACCGACGGCAAGCGGAAGGACGTCGAGCAGAAGACCGGCCGGCCCCCCTTGTTTGCGAACCGCGGCAAGACTGCTCTAGAGATCGCCTCGATTGACTTGAAGTATCATCTTGAAGTCTGAATTATGAATGCGGAATGGCGAATTTGACCTGCCGGGGGGCGGTGATCGTTCGTAATTCATAATTCGGTCCTCGCCATGCGTATCAGCGAATTCTTCCAGCTCGCTGTTCACGGCACAACCGTTCGCCAGGAAGCGCTCGGCGGCGTCACGACCTTCCTGGCCATGTCCTACATCATCTTCGTGCAGCCGGGAGTCTTGTCCCAGGCCGGCATGGATTTCCGCGCCGTGATGTACGCCACCTGCCTCTCGGCGGCGCTCGCCACTTTCCTGATGGGTCTGCTGGCCAACTATCCGGTGGCCCTGGCGCCAGGCATGGGGGAGAACTTCTTCTTTGTTTATACGCTCTGCGGCGTTGCCCCCTTGGGGTTCGGCTTGACCTGGCAGCAAGCGCTGGCGGCGGTGCTGGTGGCCGGCATCTTTTTTATCCTGCTCACTCTGTCGGGGATCCGCTCGAAAATCATTGATTCGATCCCGAATTCATTGAAGTGCGGCATCGCCGCGGGGATTGGGCTATTCATCACCCTGATTGGCCTGGAATACGGCAACCTGGTGGTGTCGAGCCCGGCCACGCTGGTGCGCCTGGGTGATTTCCGTCAGCCCGTGGCGCTGGTCAGTGTGCTGGGCTTGCTGGTGATGATCGTGCTGCTCGCTTACCGCGTCCGCGGGGCCATTCTGCTCGGCATCTTGGCCACGACCGCGATTGCTGCGGGCTTGGGGCTGGTTCACTTCCGCGGCATCATTTCAGCGGACTTTCACTTGGCGCCCACGTTCTGGAGATTCGACCTGCGTGGGCTTTTCGGCCTCCATCCCGCCACGCTCGCGACAGCTATCTTCGTGCTCCTTTACCTTGCCCTGTTTGACACGGTGGGGACGCTGGTGGGCGTGGGACAACAGGCCGGCTTCCTACGCCAGGGGAAATTACCCCGCTCGGGTCAGGCGCTCTTTTCAGATGCGGTGGGCACCACCCTGGGGGCGGCGCTCGGCACCTCCACGGTGACCTGCTACATCGAGTCGGCCGCCGGCGTCTCGGACGGTGCCCGCACCGGACTGGCCAACCTGGTGACGGGCGCGCTGCTCCTGGCGGCGATGTTCTTCAGCCCGCTCGCTTCGATGATCGGCGGAGGCGTCACCGTGGGCACCGACGCGGGCGGCAACCCTATCGTCCGCTACCCGACGCTCGCGCCGGCGTTAATTGTGGTGGGCGCGATGATGCTCAAGGTGGTGCGAGAACTGGAGTGGGAAGACCCCACGGAGTATCTGCCCGCCTTCCTGACGCTGGTGGCGATTCCCCTGACGTTCAGTATCGCCTCTGGCATCGCCTTCGGCTTCATTTCTTACGCCGTCGGCAAGCTGGCCACCGGCCGCGGGCGCGAATGCCCCACCCTGACGTACGTCTTCGCTGCCCTGTTTGTAGTGCAGTTCCTGGTCCTGTAGCGCGGAGGTCTTCTCCCACTCCGCGGTTTTTGTGTCGGCAGAAACCAGCAAGAGATACGGACCTGAAGGTCCCCGCGCCGCCTACACCACCTGCTGACCATCCTCCAGTCCCCGGATGACCTCTTCGTGGTTAATCTCCTTCTCGATCTGCTTTGGAAGTTCTTCCTGAAGGCGTCGCATCTCCTTTTGCAGCCGCTGTTGCTCCTGCTGTAATTCTCCTTGCCACTCTCGCGCCTGAGCCTCGATCGCCTGGGCGTAGGCCTGGGCTTCGGCGGCTATCTCCTTCATCTCCTCGGGGTCAACTCCCATCAGCTCAGTGTGGGTGATACGACGCGGACCCACGCGCTCGGGCGGCTCGACTTCGACCGTGAGCGTCTGCTCGCGCCTGTCGCGCACGATGGTCAGGGTGACCTTCCGCTTCTCCTCGGTGTCACCGGCGAGCGCGCGGCGCAGCTTCGACACCGTGGCCACCTCCTTGCCGTCCACCGCCACGATGACGTCGCCGGCCTTGAGCCCCGCCTTTTCGGCCGCACTGCCCACTACTACCTCGCGCACCAATACACCCTTCCCCTGCTTGACCCCGAAGTACTCGGCCAGTTGTGGAGTAAGCTCATCGGCCGAGATACCAAGCCGCGCGCCCCGCGCCTGCCCCCAAAAACCAAATTCGGGGATTTCGATGTCGGGCAGTCGCGGCACAGGCGGCGTCACACGCATCTCGAAGGAGCCTCCCTCACGCGCCTCAGGCTGGGCGCTGAGCGTTTTGGTCTGGCCAGCGCGGTTGACCAGAAGCGTGACCGTGCGGCCAGGCGGCGTTTCACGTACCAGTCGCCGCAACTGGGTTGCACTCCGCACCTTCTCTCCTGCGAACTCCACAATGACATCGCCCTTGGCCACGCCCGCCTTGGCCGCGGGGCTGCCTTCGTCCACGTCCCTGACAATCACGCCGTACTCACCGGCGAGTTTCAACTCTTTTGCCTTCTCCGCCGTCACCTCTTCGAGCGCCACGCCCAACCAGACTTCGCCTCTCTCACGCGCGCCAATTATGATCCTCTGGCGTGCCCGGTGGGGGCGAGGTTCCGCCGCTCCGCCCGGTTGCGGCGCGGACGGCTCCTGCGCATCCTCATCCTCGGCAGCGAAGTACATGTTCTCGGGTTCGTCGCCGGAAACCACGGCAAGGGCAGTCGGCTGGGCCGAATCGTCCCTCGCTCTGACCGCTCCTATGCCCAACAGTGCGACGACAAGCAAGCTCCCCAATAACACCAGGATATTGCGTTTCATTGTTTCCTCCAGTTCTCCAAAAGGCTTACTCGACGACCCGGTTTCACAGCAGTTCCTCGCTCTCGGTTACCCGGATGTTGCCCCGCACGGTGCGCAAGCGAACCTGCACGCCGCCTTGCCCCAGGCGCGTGTGCCACGAGGCGTCGCCAGGCACTTCGCTCACCTTAAACACATACTTGCTTTCAATTCTCCCTGCGACCGCGCTCAATTGCAGATCGGCGTTGGCCCTGGCGGGCAAGGAGAGGAAGATGTGCCCGTTCACCGTGTCCAGCTGGACGGGAGCCGCTCGTTCCGGCAAAGCGCGCAGGGAAACCGCAACGTTGCCGTTGATGGCACGGGCAACGACGCTCCCGCTGATGTTCCTCTGCTCGATGTTCCCGTTCAGCGTGCTCGAGTCCACGCTACCCTCGATCTCGCGCACCGTGATGCTGCCCTCGACGGTGCGCAGCCGCTCCAGCCGCACCTGCCGGGGTACGCGCAATCGATAGTCCACGCGCACCGGCTCGTCCGCTTGTCCCAGGTAAAGCGTGCGCAAGGTCAGCGCGCGGCTGCTGGACTCGACTTTGATGCGGACGTCATCCGGATTAGCGCCAAGCCCCAGGGCGGTCTTAACGACCGCAACCTTCACTTCCGCCCGGTCCCAAGCCTCGACATCGATGTCTCCCTGCACGTTCTCTACAGCCACGACGCCGGCGGGCGGCAGTGGATAGCGCGCGCTCCAAACCTGCTGCTCCTGCGCGCCCACCGGCAGGGCGGCCAAAAGGCCCGCGGCAATCCCGACCAGAGTGATGGGTCTCACGTGAGTCTCCCCCGTGTTTTCAAGTTACTCCTTTTCGCGCTTGGGTCGTTCTTGTTGCTTCTGCCGCCGTTCCTCGCGCTCTTGCCAGCGTTTCCAGAAGGATTCCTGCCGTGCCCTGAGTTGTTCCAAGGTACGCGGGTCGAGCTTGTGGATCTCGATGTTGCCGGCCACCGTACGGAGGCGCAGCAGCTCGCCGCCGCCGTTCAGCACGCCCTCGCCGCGCAGCTTAATGGGAACGAAACGCTCTCCCTCCTTCTGGATGTGCAAAGGAAAGTCGGAAAGGATTTTGTGGCCCGCCGCCATGTCGATGGCTGCGTCAACAGTCAAAGGAAGGGTGGGAGGTAGAAAGACTTGGATGTCTCCCACGGAAGTCTCGAGTTCCGACGCAGCGAACGTCTTCAAGTCGGCGTCAATCTGCGCCAGGATGCCGCCCGCGGCGGTGGCGGCGCGAATTGCGTTCCGCATTTGCAGGAGGTCAATGCTGCCACCGGCCGTCTTCACCTCCACTCGCCCGCGCGCCCCCTGGAGCCGAATGCTGCCGCCCGCCGTCTGGGCGATGACGTTGCCACCGCTCTGCCCGACCTGGATTTGCCCACCGGCAGTCCGGGCTTCGAGGGGACCGGAAGCGCCGCGCAGGACAAGGTCGCCCCCGGCGCTTTCCGCACGAAGACTACCCCGCACCAGCCCCGCCACGATCTCGCCGCCGCTGGTTTCGAGGATGGCAGCCCCGTCAACATCGCCCACGCGGATGCTGCCTCCCGCCGTGCGGGCGTCGAGAGCCGCGTCAACATTGCCCAGCGAAATGCCGCCCCCCGCCGTCTCCACGCTCACCGGGCCCGTCACGTCCCCGGTTCGAATGTCACCGCCGGCGGTGACAGCCTGGAGCGCACCCGCCAGTCGCTGCACCTCGATTCCGCCGCCCTTGGTTTCGAGGTCCAGGTTGAACCGCAGCGGAACCGTGATATCAAACTCCGCTCCCAGCAACCTCGGGCCGCGGCGGTCTTGCGCAAATCCGCCTTTCAGGTGGAGGCCATTTTCGAGCTGGCGCAGGCTCAACTCGTAGTTCCTGAAGTGCCGCTTGGCTTCGTCTTCGCTGGACGTATACGCCCGCAGGCGCACGTGGCATTCGACGCGGTCGCCCGCCCCCGGCTTGACATCGAGCGAGCCGAAGTCCGCGCGAACCACCAGGCGGCCGCCTTCCCGTGCCGGCGCGCTACATTCGGCCCGCTCCTCCCAGTAATTGCCCTGGCGCTGCGGTTCGCCCCGCTTCACGTTGGCTTGGTCGGCAGGCTCAAGCGCCAAGCAGGTGCCCGCCGCGAGCATCGCCAGGGTTGCCAGAACTCGGTATTTCATCCTGTATCTCCTGCTACTCATTTCCCTCCATCTTCCGGACTGCGGCCTGGCACTGGAGGCGCACGTAAGGATTCTGATCGCCCGCCGCCAGCTTCACGAGCACCGGCATCACGGTTTCATCCTCCCCTTCTTCTGCGGCGTACTCCACGAGTGCGTCCACGGCTGCTACTCTCACGCCCGGATTAGTGTCGTGCTCCAGGGCACCGAGCAAGGCTTCTTGCACGTCTCGACCCCGCTCCATCCCGCGCACGGTTTTCAGCGCTTCCAGGCGCATGCCCGCATTAGGATCGCGCCGGAGGGCAAACAGCAACGCGGCACGCACCGAGGGGTTGTCGCGATGCATCCTCAGGGCCTCGAGCGTATCGCGGCGGATGCCCGGGTTGTCGTAACCCTTCACCGTGTCCACCAGCACCTGGCGGATACGGGGGTCGTCGAGCGAGCCCTCCAGCGTCACGCGCCGTTCGGCGTCCAGCGTGATGCGCACCCCGCCGGATTGCGGGTCGGGCACCACTTGGCTGATGTGGCGGATCCGGAGGTCACCCAAGTCGGTACCGAAAAACGAAGCCGCAGTCTGTCTCGGAGCAACGGGTTCCAGGCTTCGGGCGCGGGGGCGAAGCGTCCAGCCCAGACCAAAGCCGAACAGCACCAGCGTCAGGACGGCGGCAAGGCGCGGCACAGGCGCGGCGCCGAAATTCCACCTCCAGCCCCGCAGCAGGCCACGCCAGCCCAATTGCTCGCGGTCGAGCGCCTCCTCGAGCGCTTGCCGGCACCGGACCAGTAGTGCGGGCGTGGGCTCGGGCCGAGGACACTCGCTCAGCTCGCGATGCAGGCGCCGGGTTTCCTCGAGCTTAACGCGGCAGCCCGCGCAAGCAGCGAGGTGCCCTTCCAGCGCCGCGCGCTCCTCACCTGTCAACTCGTCGTAAAGGTAAAGAGAAATCGCTTTTTCCAGATTGTCACAGTCCATGGGCATCTCTCCCGCCCTGCCTTCCTAGACCAGATCGCTTAACTCCTCGCGCAGTTTCTGGACGGCGCGAAACAGGGAATTCTTCGCCGCTTCCTCGCTCGCCCCGCAGAGCTCGCCGATGGCGCGCAGCTTCAGGCCCTGGCAGTGCTTGAGCTCGAACACCATCCGCTCGCGGGGGCTCAGGCGGGTTAACGCCTCTTCCAGGCGACGACTGATTTCCCGGGACCGCAAGGCCCGTTCCGGATTCAGCCCCGGCCGGTCATCCGCCAGGGTCTCGACGTAATCCAGCTCTCCCTCTTTGGTTACCATGGCCGGCACTTCGCTGCGGGTCTTCTGCTGGCGGAGATGGTCGAAACAAACGTTCGTCACCACGCGATAGAGCCAGGTGGAAAACCGCGACTCCAGCCGGAACTGCCCGAGCGACCGGTAAACCTTCAAGAAAACCTCCTGGTAGAGGTCCTGAGCTTCTTCTTCCGAGCGCACCACGCGGAGCGTCAGGCACAGCACTTCCTGGTCGTAGCGACGGACAAGGGCGTCGAAGGCAGCGCGGTCACCACGTTGCGCGCGGTGAATCAAGGCTCGCTCCGCCGCAGCCTCGTTCTGCCCCGAGGTCTCGGTTTTGCCGACCAGCTCCAAGCAGGCGCCATCCAGCACAGAATCGGCTCTTGCTCCTTTCAGTTTACTTAGACGGATGGCGGAAGAAAAGGTGAGCCGGAGAGACTGGAAATCCTGGCAAGCGGCTTTAGCGGGGCGGGATGGTAACCCGCAAGGTCCTGGTGCAGGGGAGGGGCGCTCGAGTGGAGGCACAGGAATTGTCCTCCCCCCTTCACCCTATTGAGGGTGGCAGAATATAGTGACAACCGCTTCTGTAGTGCCGGTGTCCTCACTGGCTCCTCCTGCGCTGGGTATGTCGCCGCTCCGACATTGGACGAGGTGGCCTTGATCACCAGTGACGGAGCCAACGCCACCACCGCCGCAGCCATGCCTTATCCCGGCGCCACTCATCAGCCCTGCTTGGCGCATTGGTTTCGCGGGGTTTGACCAGCGACAGTCTCATCTGTTATCTTAGCTCTTTGTATTCTTGCGCTTGGAACGCAGCCCCGGGATGCCAAGCATTCTAATCACCTTCCCCGACGGGACCTCGAAGGAATTCCCCCAGGGTGTCACCGCGTTGGAGGTTGCGAAATCGTTAGGACCGCGGCTGGCGGCGGAAGCGCTGGCCGCCAAGCTGGACGGCCGCCTGGTTGACCTTTCGTTCCCTATCGAGTCGAGCGGCCCGGTCCAGCTCATCACGCCGTCCTCTCCCGAGGCGCTGGAAATCTATCGGCACTCCGCCGCTCACTTGCTGGCCGCAGCCGTCACCGAACTTTTTCCGGACGCGCATCCCGGAATCGGTCCCGCCACCGAGACGGGCTTCTTCTACGACTTCTATCGCGAGAAGCCGTTCACCGAAGACGACCTGAAAAAGATCGAAGCGAAGATGCGCGAACTCGCGCGGGCGGATCTGCCGAACGAACGCATCTGCTTCCCGAAAGAGGAGGGAAGGAAACTCTTCGAGCAGATGGGTGAGTTCCTCAAGTGTGAGCTCATCGAGGAAAAGGCGGAGCCGGTTTTCTCCGCTTATCGGACCGGCAAGTTCCTGGATTTTTGTCGCGGTCCCCACCTCCCTTCCACCGGCCGCATCAAGGCGTTCAAGGTGCTGAGCGTGGCGGGGGCGCATTGGAAAGGCGACGAGCGCTCGCATCCCATGCAGCGCATCTACGGGACTGCCTTCTTCACGTCCCAGGAACTCGAGGCATACCTCGCCAGGGTCGAAGAGGCGAAGAAACGCGACCACCGCCGGCTGGGCAGGGAACTGGACCTGTTCAGCATCCAGGACGAGGCAGGTCCCGGGCTGGTTTTCTGGCACCCCAAGGGGGCGATTGTTCGGAACGAAATTGAGGGCTGGCTGCGCGAGGAGCTATACCGCCAGGGCTACCAGTTGGTGTACACGCCGCACATCGCCCGGCTCGACCTGTGGCAGACCAGCGGGCACCTCAGCTTCTACCGCGAGAGCATGTTCCCTCCCATGCGCTTGGAGGACGCGGAATATCAGCTCCGGCCTATGAATTGTCCGTTCCACATTCTGATCTACAAGGACAAGCGGCGGAGCTACCGCGAACTTCCCCTCCGCCTGGCGGAGTTCGGGACGGTCTATCGCTACGAGCGTTCCGGCGTCTTGCACGGTCTCCCCCGCGTACGCGGCTTTACGCAAGACGACGCGCATATCTTCGCCACGCCGGAAACCGTCGAGGGTGAAGTAGCCGCCTGTGTGGACTTCGCCCGGCTGGTCCTGAAGACGTTCGGGTTCGAGAAGTTCGAAGTGGAACTTTCCACTTGGGACCCGGGGGATCCAGTGAAGTATTCCGGCGACCCCCATCAGTGGGAGATGGCGGAGCGCTCGCTGGAATCAGCGCTTCACAGCCGCCGGATGCCTTTCCAGCGCATGGTGGGCGAGGCGGCGTTCTATGGCCCCAAGATTGACATCAAACTGGTGGACGCTCTGGGCCGTCCCTGGCAGCTTACCACCGTGCAATTCGACTTCTTCCTGCCGGCGCGCTTCGGCCTGGAGTATGTGGGGCCCGACGGCGGGCTGCACCGGCCCATCATGGTGCATCGGGCGTTGCTCGGAGCAGTCGAGCGGTTCTTCGGCGTGTTGATCGAACATTGCGCCGGGGCGTTTCCCGTGTGGCTTGCCCCGGTGCAGGCGGTGGTGCTCCCCATCAGCGAGAAGCATCTGGCTTATGCTCGCCAGGTAACGGAGGAATTGCGCTCGGCCAGAATCCGGGCGCAACTGGACGACCGCAACGAGAAGCTGAACGCCCGCATCCGGGACGCCCAACTCCAGAAGATTCCCTTCATGCTCGTCGTGGGCGACCGCGAAGCCCAGGGGCGGGGTGTGGCGGTACGGAGGCGCGATACCGGCGACGCCGGGTTCAAACCCCTGCCCGAGTTCATCACCTGGCTTCGCGAGCTTATCGACACTCGGGCGACGACATGGTAAGCTTAGCGACACCCGCGGACCTATGAAGTCCAGTGTCCATGATGGATGCAGCCGTTTCACGATGGGCCCCCAAGGGCCAGGAGGGATGATTTATCGCTGACCGGTTTGTTCGCATCAACGAAAGGATTCGGGCCAAAGAAATTCGTGTTATCGACGAGGAGGGCAAGCAGCTCGGCATCATGCCCCCCTTCGAAGCCCTGAAGACAGCCCGCAGTCAGGGCCTGGATCTGGTGGAAGTTGCGCCCACGGCGAATCCCCCCGTTTGCCGCATCATCAACTACGGGAAGTATCTCTACCAGCTCAGCAAGCGGCAGCACGAAGCCCGGAAGCATCAGAAGTCCATCGAGCTGAAAGAGGTGAAGTTCCGGCCCCGCACCTCAGAACATGACTTCGGGGTCAAGCGGGATCACATTATCGAGTTCCTGCATGAGGGAAGTAAGGTGAAAGCCACCATCATGTTCCGGGGCCGTGAGATGGCCCACCGGAATATCGGGATGCAGATGATGGAACGGCTGATGCAGGAGGTGAGTGAGGCCGGTCAGGTGGAAGCCCGCCCGCGGCAGGAGGGGCCCAACCTGACGGCCATCCTCGCTCCCAAGAAAGTTGCCGGGAAGGGCCCAACGGCCAAGCCGCGCCCGGCGGAGTCGTCCCCTGGCCCGGCAGGCAAGCCACCGCACGCGCCTGTTCCTGCAAAACTGACGCCCCGGCCTGGGGTGGGCGCTGCGAAGGCCGCCGCTGCGCCGCAGCCCTCGGGATCATCGGAGGATAAGGTTGGCTAAAGGCAAATTGAAGCTGAAGACACACAAAGGCGCCGCCAAGCGGTTCAAGTTGACGGCGGGAGGCAAGATTATGCGCGGGCATGCGTTTGCCCGCCACATACTGACCTCGAAGGCCAGCAAGCGGAAGCGCAGGCTGGGTCAGACCACCACGGTTTCTGGCGCGGATGCTCCGCATGTCCGCGCCATGCTGCCCTACGGCAGATGAAAGCAGGTGTCCGGTGTCAGGTTGCAGATTTGAATGCTCGCTGACACGTGGCACCTGAAACCCGACACCTGCTCTCCAGGAGCGGGAAGGCCAAAGGCTGGGTGCCTTCGCCGCCCTGAAATCTTCGGAAAGGAGTAAAGCCCATGCCACGAGTCAAGCGCGGCACCGTACGCCGCGCCAGTCGGAAAAAGCTCGCCAAGCTAACCAAAGGCTACTTCCTCACCAAGAGCAAGCTCTACCGGGCCATGAAGGAGGCCGCAGACCGCGCGGGCCGGTTCGCCTACCGCGATCGCCGGCGACGCAAGCGGGATTTCCGCCGCCTCTGGATCACGCGCATTGGTGCGGCGGCCCGGCTGAATGAGTTGACTTACAGCCAGCTCATCTATGGACTGAAGAAGCTGGGCATCGCACTGGATCGTAAGGTGCTGGCAGACATGGCGGTGCACGACTCTGCGGGCTTCACGGAACTGGCGGGCAAGGTGAAGGCGGCTCTGGCCGCCAGTTGAAAGTTGACAGTCAAAAGTCGAAAGCATTCGCTCATCCCAGGGAGGTGACGTAGGCTGCTCGACCTTCAACTTTCAACTTTGAACTGAAGAATGACCCTCGACGAAAAAGTTCGGAAGACTCTCGCGGAACTGAGCGTTGCCGACGCGCAGGGCGTGGAGGCGCTCTTCGCCGAGGCCCGCGCGGCCATGGAAGCGGAAAGGCAGGACTTGGTCTCGCGCGGCGCGCCTAATGAGGCCGAACGCGACAAGCTCGCCAAGGCGCTTCGTGACCGATGGCTGGCGCGTAAGAACGGACTCGTATCCTTCATCGACGAGCATTGGCTCAAGAAGGCTCCCAAGGAATTGAAGCCGGTCGTCGGCCGGCTATTCAATGAGCTTCGCCAAGCGACTGCGACGGTCGAAAGCGAGTCACTCCGCCGCGAAGTCCATCTAGGCCGCTTTGTTCTCACCGCTGAACCAGGCTCTTATGTGATTTCGGGCCGTGAAGCGCAAATGCCGGTCACACCAGCTTCGCCGGCCGACCTCACGCTCCCCGGCTATCGCCGGCCGCTGGGCTCGATTCACCCCATCACCAGGGTGCAGCGCGAAATCGAGGAGATCTTCCTCAATCTGGGCTTTTCGATCGAGACCGGGCCGGAGGTCGAATCCGTTTACTACAACTTCGACGCCTTGAACATCCCCGAGAGCCATCCGGCGCGGGATGACTGGGACACACTCTATGTGGACGCGCAAACCGTCCTGCGCACCCACACGTCGCCCGTGCAAATCCGCGCCATGGAAAAGCACGGCGCGCCGCTCCACATCATCATCCCCGGCAAGTGCTACCGGCACGACAACCCGGATTCGACCCACTCCCCCATGTTTCACCAGATCGAGGGACTGGCCATCGACACGGACATCACCTTTGCGGACCTGAAGGGGACGCTCGACTTTTTCGCCAAGAAGTTCTTTGGGGAGAAAGTGCGCACCAGTTTCCATCCCAGCTTCTTCCCCTTCACGGAGCCCAGCGGCGAAGTCGCCATCAGTTGCGCTTTCTGTGACGGGCAAGGCTGCCGCATCTGCAAGGAGAGCGGCTGGATTGAGGTGATGGGCTGCGGCATGGTCCATCCGGAGGTGCTGCACCACGGCGGCCTGGACCCCGATCGGTATTCCGGCTGGGCGTTTGGACTGGGGATTGAGCGCTATGCCATGATGAAATACGGCATCAACGACATTCAGCTTTTCTATCAGAGTGACGTAAGGTTCTTAGAACAATTCTGAATTGTGAATCCTGAAATGAAAGACCGCTCCTTTCTCGCTTCGCACTTCAGAATTCATAATTCACAATTCAGAATTTGTGCGTGCCGGTCTCCGCTATGAAGATTGCGTTAAGCTGGCTCAAAGAATTCGTAGAAGTTCCCGTTGAGCCGCGCCAACTCAAGCGCGACTTGACGATGCTGGGCCTGGGCGTGGAATCCTTCACGCCCGTGAACGACGACTGGGTGTTCGAAGTCGAAGTCACCACCAACCGCCCCGACTGTCTCAGTCATTACGGCGTGGCGCGGGAAATGGCCACCTTCTACCGCAAGCCGCTGAAGCGCCTGGAAGTGTCACTTAAGGAATCGGGCGCGGCAACGACCAGCAAGATTTCGATCGAGATTGCGGATCCTGACCTGTGCGCGCGGTATTGCGGCCGTGTGGTCCAGAACGTTCAGGTGAAACCCTCGCCCGAGTGGCTTCAGCGGCGCCTGGAAACCCTGGGCCAGCGGCCCATCAACAACGTGGCCGACGTGACGAACTACGTCCTGATGGAGCTGGGCCATCCGCTCCACGCCTTCGACCTAGCGCGCGTCGGGCGGCGGAAGATTATGGCGCGTCGCGCCCGGGCCGGCGAGACCCTGCGGACGCTGGACGGCACAGACCGCACCCTGACCGCCGAGAACTTGGTGATTGCCGATGGCCTGCGACCGGTGGCCTTGGCGGGCGTGATGGGCGGCGAGGACTCGGAGATTTCCTCTGCCACGCGCGCCGTGTTGCTGGAGAGCGCCTGGTTTGAACCGATGTCCATCCGCCGCACCGCGAAGGCGCACGGAATGCACACGGAAGCCTCGCACCGCTTTGAGCGCGGGGCGGACATTCAGATGGCGTCGCTGGCGCTTGATCGGGCCGCCGCGCTGATTGCGCAACTAGCGGGCGGCGAGATCCTCCGCGGCATGATCGACGTCTTCCCCGGGCCGCCGCGCCGCGAGGATTTGCTTTTGCACCGCAGTGAGATCCTCCGCCTTCTCGGGGCGGAAGTCCCCTGGGAAGACGTGGAACGCATCCTGCGCTCGCTGGGCTTTCAGACGGAGCGGCGAGGGACGGAAGGCTGGCGGGTGACGCCCCCTTCCTTCCGCCTGGACGTCACGCGGGAAGTGGATCTAGTGGAAGAGGTGGCGCGGCACTTCGGATATGACCGCCTGCCGGCCCGGCTGCGCCCCGCCCCGCCCCGCGTCGAGCGCGATATCTCCCGCGAGAAGGAGCTGGCGCTTTCCGCGAAGCTCGTGGCGCTGGGCTATCGAGAGATCATCCCGTCCTCGATGATCGACCCGGCGGAGAATGCCCGCTTTGCGGACCGCCCGCCCGTCATCCTGGCCAACCCCCTCAGCCAGGAAGCCTCGGCGCTGCGGTCCACGACGGTTCCGAGCATGCTTCGGGCCCTGCGCTGGAACCTGGATCGAGGTCAGGATGACTTGCGCTTCTTCGAGATAGGGAAGACTTACACTCCGCGCGCCCCAGGCTTGCCGGAAGAGCGGTGGGTTCTGACGCTCGGCCTCTGCGGCCACCGCCGACCTGCCTCCATTCACGAGAGCGAGCAGCCTCTCGACTTCTTCGATCTCAAAGGGGACTTGGAAACACTCCTGGAGACCTTCGAGGTTCCGGAGCTTCGCTTCGCGCCTGACGGTAGCCGCTACCACGATGCCGGGCTGAGCGGTCGGTTCGTTGCCGGTGAGCAGACGCTCTCCGTCTTCGGCCAGCTCAGCCGCGACATCGCCCGCGAATACAAGCTGCGCCAACCTGTGTGGCTGGCGGAAGTGGACATCGAGCGCCTGACGGGTTTCCCCCTTAAGACACGCGCGTTCGTCCCCTTTTCGAAATTTCCGGTCGTGGAGCGCGATTTCTCATTAGTCGTGCCGGAACAGGTAGCCTACCGTCAGTTGGAGGAAGTTGTCCGGGGGCTGGGGCTGGAAGCGGTTCAGAGCCTGCGGCCGGTGGATGTGTTTCGGGGTGGCTCGATTGCCTCAGGTCGTTACAGCCTCCTCCTCCGGATCACGTTTCAGAGTCTGAGCCGTACGTTGACCAGCGAGGAAATCGCGGCAGCGAGCCAGCGGATGCTGGCAGGGCTGGCGGCATTGGGCGTCCACGTGCGAATCTGAGCGTCGGCAAGGGCCGCCCTCGCCGGTCGAAGCTCCGCGACGAGACATTACCGTGACAGACTCGAACGACTCCCTTCAGAAACTCGAGGAAAAGCTGCGCCGGGTGGCGGAACTCTTTCAACAAACCCAGGGGGAGAAGCGCGCCCTGCGGGACGAACTCGAGAAGCTCAAGGCGGACTTCAAGGAGCGCGCCCGGCAGGCCGACATGCTGGAACGCGAGCTGCAAGCCCTGCGGCGCGAGCGCGAGGACGTGCGGGCCCGCGTGGAGAAGATCCTCCAGCAGATTGACATGTTGACAAAGGCCGACGCGGGGGGATAATACCTGCGAACGGCCCGGCCCGTGGGCCGCGCAGGACAGGTCGAGGTGAAGACGTAACGTGGCAGAAGCTCCCGACGGGATCCGGGTTGAGATCTACGATCAGGAATATCACATCAGGGGGGAACTCGACCCAGAATACATTCGAAACTTGGCGCAATTTCTGGATGCGAAGATGCGGTCGGTTGCGGAGCGCACCCGCACGGTGGATTCGCTGCGCGTGGCCGTGCTGGCCGCTTTGAACATTGCGGATGAGTACCATCGACTGAAATCGAAACACGAGACGGCGACGAAACAGGTAAACGAGAAGATTGGCGAGTGCAACGAGGTACTGGACCAGGTCTTGAAACAAGCCGTTTGAGGTTCGGGGACCTCGTTCCGACGACCGGCCAGGCCGGGCCCGTGACCAAGTCCGGGTAGGAGGCGCTCGAGGTTAGTGCTGATGGGGCGGCGTCGTGAATCAGTGCTGCCCCAGGGGAATTCAGCGTCCTTGCCCGGTATTTCCTGGGGGCCCAGCAGGCTCGAGGCAAGTTGGCATTGAACAGGCGACCCGCTGTGACGTGAGCGGGTTGCGCAGTAATTCTCCTCTCGCATCCCCCGCGCCCTCCTTTCCCTCCTGCCGAGGGTCGTGAAGCGAAGCAGCTTCACGCCTCGAAGGAGAAGACCCATGGGAACACCCTTGCTAGTGTTGGGAGGCATGCTGGCCCTTTCGTTGGGCTTCCTGCTCTGGCTTTGGATGGACCGACGCTTGGCGCGAACTACCTCGCAGGCCACGCGCGCGTATGCTGAAAACCTCCGGGCCCAGGCGGAGCGGGAAGCCGAGAGCCTGCGGAAAGAGGCCGCCCTGGCCGCACGCGAAGAGGCCCTGCGCCGGCGCCAGGAACTCGATGACATAATCCGCCAGCGCCTCGGCGTGATCGAGGTGGGGGAGAGGCACCTGGTGGCTCGCGAGCAAGAGCTTTCGAAACGCGAAAGCGAAGCACGGGCGCTTGAGGCCCGCCTGGACGAGCAGCAGCAGGAATTCAACAGGAAGGAAAACCAGCTCCAGTCGCTTCGCCAGGAAACGGAGACACTGGCGGCGAGCCGGAGAAGCAAGCTCGCAGAGATTTCTGGACTGACCGCCGAAGAGGCGCGCCGGCTCCTGGTTCAGTCGCTGGAAGAGGAAGCCCGCCAGGAGTGCGCCTCGGTGGTGAACAAACTCGCGGAAGAGGCCCGGGAAAGCGCGGAAGACGAGGCCCGCAAAATCGTGACTGCGGCCATCCAACGCTGCGCGGTGGATCAGACCATCGAGAGCACCGTAACCGTGCTGAACCTCCCTTCCGACGAGATGAAAGGGCGCATCATCGGGCGTGAGGGTCGAAACATCCGGGCCCTGGAGCTGGCCACCGGCGTCGATATCGTCGTGGATGACACCCCGGAGGCGATTGTCCTTTCCGGCTTCGACCCCTTCCGCCGCGAAGTGGCCCGTGAGTCGATCTGCCGGCTCATGAGGGAAGGGCGTATCCAGCCCGCCCGCATCGAAGAGGTCGTGGAAAAGGTGAGGGCGGAGCTCGACGCTCAAACCCTGCATGACGGGGAAGCCGTGGCACTGGAGCTCGGGGTGCGCAACGTTCATCCCGAGCTGCTGAAGCTGCTGGGGCACCTGCGATACCGGACCAGCTACGGGCAGAACGTCTTGGATCATTCGCGCGAGGTGGCTTATCTGGCGGGCCTGATGGCCCGGGAAGTCCGGGCCTCTCAGGCCCTGGCGACCCGGGCGGGGTTGCTGCACGATATCGGCAAGGCCGTGGACCGCAACCTGCAGGGCACGCACCTCGAAATCGGCCTGGAGCTTCTCCGCAAACACGGCGAGGCCGAAGACGTGATCCGCGCCATCCAGTCCCACCACTTCGATGTGGAGTTTTCGTCTCTGGAAGCGCAGTTGGTGCAAGCTGCTGACGCCATCTCGGCCTCGCGGCCCGGAGCGCGCCGCGACGTGCTGGAAACCTACGTCCGCCGTCTGGAGAAGCTGGAGCAGATTGCCCAGTCGTTCGAGGGCGTCTCGCGATCGTACGCGCTGCAAGCGGGCCGAGAAGTGCGCATCATCGTGGAGGCGGAGAAGGTCAGCGATGAGAAAGCTGTCTGGCTGAGCAGAGATATTGCGCGGAAGGTGGAAGCGGAACTCCAGTACCCGGGGCAGATCAAAGTAGTGGTGATCCGGGAGCTGCGCGCCGTGGACTACGCCCGGTAATTGCTCGACGCTTCCTGGCGCCCTGCCCCCGGCGCGGGACCACGACTCGAGGGAAGGAGCAAGGTGAACAATTCGACAAGAATTCTATTCATCGGCGACATCGTCGGCCAGCCGGGCCGCCGCGCCGTCAAGGAGTTGCTGCCGGGGTTGGTGGAAGATTTCTCGCCGGAGCTGGTCCTGGCCAACGTGGAAAACGCCGCCGGGGGATTCGGCATCACGCCCCCGCTGGTCGAGGACCTGCTCGACCTCGGAATCGCGGCGCTGACCTCCGGAAACCACATCTGGGATAAGAAGGAGATCCTTCCCTATCTTTCCGACCACGCCGATGGGCGCCTGCTGCGTCCGGCCAACTATCCGGGAAGTGCTCCCGGCCACGGACTCTATCTGGGCAAAACCCGTGCGGGCGTAGATTATGCGGTTATGAACCTTCAGGGCCGCGTCTTCATGCCGAGTATCGACTGTCCGTTCCGAACCGCCGACGCCCTGCTGGACAAGATTCCCGTCGAGGTCAGGATTCGAATCGTTGACATGCATGCGGAGGCGACCTCCGAGAAGCGCGCCCTCGGTTGGTACTTGGATGGCCGCGTGACCGCCGTGGTGGGAACCCATACCCACGTCCCCACCGCCGACGAAATGGTCCAGCCGAAAGGGACAGCCTACATCACGGATGTCGGGATGACCGGGCCCTACGATTCGGTCATCGGCATCGAAAAGCAGCCCATCATCCAGAAGTTTCTGAACCAGATTCCCGCACGCTTCGAAGTTGCCAGAGGCGACGTCCGCCTCTCTGCTGTCCTGATCGAGGCCGACGCCGAAACCGGCCGCGCGCTGGCCATCCAGAGGATTCTCCGGAAGTAATGCGCCTTAACCATCGCGCATTCTGGATTTGTGGCTTTGTGGGACCTGGGCCCGCGAACGCCTAGTACTCGACGCAGAATCTGAAATCATCAACGTTTGATTCTTAGTGGTAAAAGGCAGGTTTCAGGCGCGCTCCGGCTTGACTTGATTTGAAACCTCGGGTTAAGGTTACAGATTGACCCTTTGCGGCAATTTCTGACAGGGAGCAACGGCCTTTGAAACGAACCTTTCAGCCCAACCGGCGGCGCCGGGCCAAGACGCACGGTTTCCGCGCGCGCATGAAAACTCCCGGAGGTCGGCGAGTCCTGAAGAGCCGGCGGCAAAAGGGCCGCTATCGCCTGACTCCATGAAAGCCTCTTCGGCGCCGCAAGCTTTCCCCAAGGAACTCCGACTTCTCCGGCGGGGCGAGTTTCGGCGAGTTTACGATGAGGGGCAGCGCCGGAGCACGCCGCTATGCGCCATCTTCTTCCGCCCCAACGGCCTTTCCTGGACTCGCTTGGGGATTACCGCGCCGGCGCGTCTGGGGAGCGCCGTGGTTCGCAACCGGGCGAAGCGGCGCCTGCGGGAGGTTTTCCGGCGCCACCGCGCGGCCATTCCGGCAGGATGGGATATCGTCTTGAATCCCCGCGAGGCGGTGGTGAACGTCCGGTTTCCGACGCTGGTTCGGGAAATCCTGCGTCTCTTCCCCAATCAGGAGCCGCCCGGATCTTCGCCGGAGTCCCGGCCGCAATGAAATTTGCCGCGTTGGCCCTCATCCGCTTCTACCAGGTCTGTCTCTCTCCGAGGCTGCCTTCTTCTTGCCGCTACTACCCCTCTTGCTCGGCGTACGCTTATGAGGCGGTGGAGAAGTGGGGCCTGTGGCGAGGGGTGGGAATGGCTTTCCGGCGGCTTCTCCGCTGCCGCCCCTGGGGCGGACACGGCTACGACCCGGTTCGGTGAAGGGCGGGTTTCAGTTGCCACGAGTTAGGTGCTAGGGACGTCGAGGCTGGCTGCTTAGAGTTTAGCGCCTGAAACCTGAATGAGAAGGAAACTTCCCTAGAATGGACGACAACAGCAAGAAAGTGGTGCTGGCCTTCGCACTCTCCTTCGTCATCCTGGTGGTGTGGTACCACTTCTTTTTGCCGCCGCCGACCCCACCCCCCCAGAAGGCCGCACCTGCCGCCCAAGCTCCGGTTGCGACAGCCAAGCCCGCGCCCACCGGACGCGCTCCCGCGCCGGTGGCGCTCCCTGTCCAGAAAGGGTCCAAGGCCGAGGAAATTGTCATCGAGGGAGAGGTCTCTCGTGTGACCCTCTCCACCGAAGGCGGTGTCATCGAGGGTTGGGTGTTGAAGAAGTACGGGGACGAAAAAGGGAAGCCTTTGGATGTGGTCAATCGCGCCGCGTGCGAGACCCTCGGCTTCCCGATGAGCCTGAGCCTGCCGGATCCGGAGCTCACGAAGCGGCTGAACACGGCGCTTTACGTGGTCACGCCTGCGGGCGGATCGCTCGTCGCTCCCGCCAAGGTTGAGCTCACTTATAGCGACGGCAAGATCCAAGTGCGAAAGCAGCTTTCCTTTGGCCGGGGTTACGAGGTCCGTGTGGAGGTGAGCGTCTTCGACGGTCAGCGCTACCTGCCGGTGGAGGTCGCCTGGCCAGGCGGCTTCGGCGATCACTCGCTGTCGCCCAGGGTGAAAAGTTCGCTCAATCACATCATTTACGGCACGAGCGAAAAGCTCGAAAACGTGCCGCAACGCAAGCTGGATGAGGACCGCACAATTCCCGGTCCGCTTCAGATGGCGGGGATGGTGGACCGTTACTTCGCCAATCTATTTCTTCCTGACTCCCCGGACCAGGCTTCCTTCCGCATTGGCCGGCGGGTTTGGGATCCGCCGGACTGGAAAGAGAAGGAGAAGCCCAAGGAGGCTTTCGTCGCGCTTGCCAGCCAGCAGCCGCAGCCCCTCGCCTTCCGTCTGTTTGTGGGGCCAAAAGACCTGGATGTGCTGCGTGCCGTGAACCCCCCGCTGGATCGCCTGGTGGATTATGGGTGGTTCAGTTTCGTTGCCAAGCCGCTGTTCCTGGGGCTGCGCTATCTCCATGACCGCTGGGTTCACAACTACGGTTGGGCGATCGTGCTTCTGACCGTCCTCATCAACCTGGCCATGTTTCCGTTGAAGTTGAAGAGCATTCGGTCGGCGCAGGAGATGCAGCGCATCGCCCCGCTGGTGAAGAGTATCCAGGAGAAGTACAAGGGTTACAAGTTCAATGACCCGCGCAAGCAGCGCATGAACCAGGAGGTCATGAAGCTTTACCAGGAGCACCACATCAACCCGTTGGGTGGCTGTTTGCCCATGGTGTTGCAGCTCCCGTTTCTGTACGGTTTCTACAAGGTGCTCGATCTCTCCATCGAGTTGCGGCACGCGCCGTGGTTCGCGTGGATCAAGGACCTGTCGGCGCCGGACCATCTCTACATCCTGCCGACGCTGATGATCGTCACCACCTTCATCATGCAGAAGATGACGCCGATTGCCTCCGCTGACCCCGCGCAGCAGCGAATGATGATGGTGATGCCCATCGTTTTCGGCATCATGTTCTACAGCTTCGCGAGCGGCCTGGTTCTCTACTGGTTGACCGGTACCGTCGTGGGCATCGCCCAGCAGGCGTTCATCAACAAAATGATGCCCTTGGCGCAACCAGCTCCGGTCCCGCGCAAGGCTGCCAGCGCCAGAGAATGAGCTCCCATGGAAGGTCAATCCGCTCAGACGCCAGCCCGTGCGGTCGAAAGCTACCTCGGCCCCATTGAATCCCTGGTCAAAGAACTGCTTCGGACCGGAGGGCTCGAGTTAGCCTTCACCCTCCGGAAAGTCGCGGCGCCGGAAGAGGACTTTGAAACGCCGGCGGTCGTGGTGGATTTCACCGGGCCCGACCGAGACCTGTTGCTGGAGAAGAATGCCACGCTTCTCAACGCTCTCGAATACGTAGTGCTGAAAGCCGTCCGCCTGGAAGAAGACCTGTTTGGGAAAATCACCTTCGACTGCCACGACTGGCGACGCTTGCGGGCAGAAGAACTCAAGCTGATGGCGCAGGTGGCAGCGCAACGGGTGATCGAAACCGGAGACCCCTTCGCCCTGAATCCGATGAGCCCGCGCGAACGGCGCATCATTCACCTAGCCTTGAGGGACCAGCCGCAGGTGCGCACGGTGAGTGAGGGCGTGGGGCCGGAGCGCAAAGTCGTCATCCACTCCACCTCGCCTCCAGCGCGGCGGCGATTGTAGCGGCGCCCTGTGAGCGCCGTACCCCCGACGCCGGTCGCCGCTTGCATCGGGGCAGACTCCGACCGCCGCTAGAGCTGGTGCTGACCCAGGGCTCTTACCATGACCAGTGACGACAGCATCGTGGCCATCGCGACGCCGGCGGGGCGCGGTGGCCTTGGCGTGGTGCGCCTCTCGGGGGAACGGGCCATCGAGATCGTCTCGGGCCTTATTCGGTTCCCGAAGCTCCCGCTTGAGACCCAACACGCCACGCTCGGCGTGTTCCACGACCCGCGCTCCGGCCGGGCTTTGGACGAGGTCGTCGTCACCTGCTTCCACCGGCCACACTCCTACACCGCCGAAGACGTTGTGGAGATCTCCTGCCACGGCTCGCCGGTGATTTTGAAGTTCCTGGTTGAGTGCTGCCTGGAGCGTGGGGCCCGCGCCGCGGAACCCGGTGAGTTCACCCTGCGCGCCTTCCTGAACGGCCGCATCGACCTCACCCAGGCGGAGGCTATCCGCGACCTCATCGCGTCACGCACGCTCTACCAGGCGCGCGTGGCCGCACAGCAGATGGAGGGCGCGGTCTCGGCGCGTTTGAAGCCTCACAAGAAAGTCCTGCTGGACCTCATCGCGAGGCTCGAGGCGGGGATCGATTTCGCTGAGGATGACGTCCCGGTGATGGATGGGGCGGAGATTCTTGCTCGCCTGGACGCCATTCGCTTGGACCTGGAGAAGCTGGTTGAGGGTTACGAGTACGGCCGGATCGTTCGCGAAGGGCTGAGCCTGGCGATCGTCGGCAGGCCAAACGTCGGCAAGTCCAGCCTCTTTAATCGCCTCTTGAATGAAGACCGCGCCATCGTTACCGCCACTCCCGGCACCACGCGTGACCTGGTGTCCGAGAGCGCCAACGTGGACGGCATCCCCCTGCGTTTCGTCGATACCGCCGGCATCCGCGAAGCCCGGGACGAGGCGGAACGAATCGGCGTCGAGAAATCCTGGCAGGCCGTTGCCGATTCCGACCTGCGACTTCTGGTGGTGGACGCCGCCGAGGCCTGGACGGACGAGGACACCCGCCTGCTCCAGAAGGTTCGCCCCCTGGGGCCGCTGCTCGTTGCCTGCAACAAGTCGGACCTTCCGCCACAGATTTCGAATGCCGACCTTATGCCTTTAATTGTGCAGGAGGCCGCAGGCGCTGCCCTGCCAGTGGAAATCGTCTGGACTTCCGCCTTGACCGGCGACGGGCTGACGCAGCTCCGAGAAAAGATCCTCGCCCTGGCCGCCCCCGAGCGCGACTTTGGAGGAGAAGGAGAGTTCATCACCAATCTCCGCCACCAGCAGCTCATCAAAGATTCGCTCCGTGCGCTGGCCAAAGGACGTCAGGCCGCCGCGCAACAAATCCCCCACGAGATGCTGTTGCTTGACCTATACGAAGCCCTGCGCCCGCTCGACACCCTCACCGGTGCCACCTACGTCGAGGACCTCCTGGACATCATCTTCTCGACATTCTGTGTGGGGAAGTAGAGGTGGCCCCCAAGGCGGGCCCCCGAGCGGTCGCGCGCCGAAGACGTTCCAGCGAGACGTCTCTACAGGCCAACCTTCGTCAAATACGTGTCCAGTTCGCGGAGCCGCAAAAGTTTGGCGAGGACGCCTGTCAGCAGGAGACCCACAGCACTCGCCACGGCGAGCACGAGGAAAGCTCGCCCGGTGGTTCCCCAGCCGACATGGGTTCCCAACCACCTGACCAGCTCGAACGTGGCGAGGGCGGCGAGCGCCGAGGCTGCACTCACTTTCAGGAAGAAGACGACCAGATTGCCGGCTTCCTGGTTTGCTGTCCGGCGAACCAGCAAAACGAAAAGGACGATCGTATAGGCGATGATGCCGCACGAACTCGCCAGCGCCAGACCCAGGTGCTGGCTGCGGCGGACCAGCAGCCAATAGACCGGCAGGTTGAGAAAGGTCAGGGCCGTACCGACCCACGCCGGGGTCAAGGTGTCCTTGGCCGCGTAAAAGGCTCGGGCCAGGATGCCCTGGGCACCCCAGGCGAACATGCCGATAGAGAAGAACACGAAGGTGGATGCCGTGGCCTCAAGGTCCGGCCCGCGCAGCCGCGTGTGGGAGAACACCAGATAGACCAGCGGCTTTGACTGCGCGATAGCCAGGGCAGAAATAGGCACGAGAAGCAGCAGCAAGCCTTTCAGGGTGGAACTGAGCGTGCGGTTCATTTCCTCGAACTTCTTTTCCGAGTAAAGCTGCGCCAGAAACGGAAACGCCGCCACTCCCACCGCCTGGCCGACCACCCCGAGCGGAACGCGCATCAAGGTTTTGGCATAGCTCAGCCAAGTTATGGACGCAGGCTGGAGGTAGGAGCCAAACCAACGGACGATCCAGTCGTCGGTGAAGACCAGGGACAGCGCGAGCATGATAGGGATGGTCAGCTTAACGAAGAGGCGAAAGCCGGGATGCGCCAGGTTGAGGTTCGGCCGAAACCGCGCTCCCGCCCGGCGCGCCCCGTAGATTTGCAGGAGCAAGTTCCCCGCCAGCGCTCCCGCCAAAACCCCGAGGGCGAATCCGGTGATGCCGATGCGGGGCGAGAGCAGGACGCCTCCCAGGATGATGGCCACGTTGTAAATGATCCCGGCGAGCGAGGGCACGACGAACTGGCCTTTCGCATACTGGACCGCGCTGAGGATGCTGCCCAGGTAAAAGCAGACTTGCGCCGGCAACATCAGCCGCGTCAGGAAGACGACGCGGGCTTTCTGAGCGGGGTCGAATCCCGGGGCGATGAGCTGGACAAGCTGAGGCGCGAAGATTTCTCCGACGGCCACGAACGTGACCAGCACGAGACTCATCAGGGTGATGACCGTGGAAAAAACGCGCCACCCTTCCTCCTCGCGTTTCTCGGCAATGTATTGGGCAAACACGGGAATGAAGGTCAGGCTGAGGGAACCGCCGGCCACCAGGTAGTTCAGGAAATCGGGCAGGGTGAAGGCCGCATAGTAGGAGTCCGTTATGGCGTTCGACCCGATCTCGCGGGCCACCGTCCATTCGCGGAAGAAACCCAACGCCCGGCTCACCAGCACGCTGGCCATCACGATGCCGGCCGACTGCATGATGCGCCGGGTCACGGTGGGGGTTGTCATCGGCGAAGGTGTATCACGATTGGCAGCCTTTTGACTAGACGGCGGTAGAGCCGACCCAGCGGGGCTTACTCTGACACCTCGTCGGACAGGAGGGGATGGGGAAATCGGTAGCGACACGCGCGGCAGCGCGCCATGGGACCTCGGCCGATGAGGCGCTCCCACCACAGCCGGCGAGACCGGCGGTAGTCCTTGCTGCCACAGTGCGGACAGGCGTCAGCAGCAGGCGGCTGGGAGTCAGCATCGTTGGTGCGGCCAGAGCGCGGAGAGGCGTCGGCAGCACGCGGTTCGGAAGCGACGACATCCACTTCGGATGCTTCGCGCCTCTCTCCCTGCCTGGGCAAGAGCCGCAGGCGGCGGCAGCGCGAGCAGGCGCGCAAGCGATAACCAAACACTTTGGCTATCGCGTACAGAAAACCGTGGGGAACTGACTCGGTCTTCTCGGCGCCGCAGTGTGGGCAGGGTTTTGCCATAGAGAAGAGCGAACAGGATAGCGGAATAGCTGAGATGGCGCAAGGACTCCGAAGCGGGCAGGGCCAGCCGTGAGGCGCACGAAGGACACAATGGGACGGAGGTCGCTGAATCCACGGCCGCGCCGTCGTCTGGCCCTCTCAGGTTTCAGTAAAAGGGGATTCCGGGAAGAAGAAGCTGTTTTCGGAACCGCGCGGTCAGCGGCGCGCTCTCCTAAGTGCCTGAGGTAGTGCCGGTAATGGGCAATACGTTGGAGGCGCAGTGCCTCTCCACAAACTTCAACAAGTGCTCGCGGGTTTCCTTGCTCAGGGCGATGAACTCCACGGCCATGCCGATCTGCGATTCCACCCGGCGCACGATAGCCTTTACTTCGAGGTCCGTCTCCAGGCCCTCGCCGTGCAGCCGCATGTCAATCAAACGGCCCACGGGGAAGGGGCGATCCTCTTCAATGAAGGCTCCGGTGGGGCTCAGATCCCGGATCACCGAGCGGATTCCAGGATACTCAGCCACGATGGCCTCGGGGGGGATGATGCGGAGATTTTGGCGCCGGTCCAACTCGGACACAGGCTCCGGCGTTTCGAGGACTTTGTACTGTTCGATCGAGGCGGCCACACCGAACCGCCGGCCCAGAATCTCGCTGCGCAAGATCCGGCCGCTGCACCAGAGCTTGAGCGGGTCAGCGGCGGTCAACTCCCTGGGGAAGACCACCTCGAACCGCACGTCCAGCGCCGGAGTCATAGGATGCTCGACGTAACTATAGATCCCCCTGCGGGAGACGTCCCGCGTGGTCCCGCGGGCGCGCCGGATCTGGCCTCCGTCGATGTCCCACTCCAGGCTGAGGGGCAAAGCGGCGAAGACCCGGGGCATGGCTCGCCGTTCGCTATCCATCGTCGGCTTCTCCTCTCAGGCTGCCGCGGGCGCAAAGGAGGACAGCAGTCCTGCCATGTCCCCGTAAGCTTTGTCCACCGCCTGCACAACTTCCGGCAGGAACTGTGTTCCGCGGTTGGCGCGGATCTGCTTGAGCGCCACATCTAGCCGGGTGGCGCTGTGGTAGGAGCGTTTTGAGCAAATGGCGTGCAGCGTATCCGCTGCCGCGATGACGTTGGCCTCCAGCCGTACCTCAGTTTCTCCCAACGGATACCCGCGACCGTCTGGACGCTCATGGTGCCGCAGGCAGATAGACGCGACCTCCGGATTAATGGGGCACAAGATGCGGAAGGAGTGGTAGGGATGCTGCTGCAACAGCACCCACTCCGCCGGCGTTAACGCCCCCTGCTTGGCGAGGATTTTGTCCGGGACGTGAATCTTCCCCACATCGTGCAGCAAGCCCGCCAGCGCCACGTCCAGACCCAACACCCGACCGATCTTCTCTGCGATCTTCTTGACCGACTGACAGTGAGTTGAGGTATACGGTTCCTTCGAATCCAGGGCCATGGTGAGCGAATCTATCATGCGCACCAGCCCCTGCTCAGTCTGCAGGTCGTCGTAGAGCTGGGAGAAACGCTCGATGGCCCATTGCAGCACGTCGTCCACCCGCACGGCGTCGCCCAGCACGCCTGGCAGCCGCTTGACGGTATCCCGCAGGGCTCCAAAACCCTTGATGAGCTGCCAGCTACGGAAGCCTTCCCGCGAAAGCTGCAGGATAACATGGCCGATGTATCGCTCCAGTGAGCTCGTGTCACCTGCGAGCGCCCTCTCCACTCCCTCGAGACAGCGCTCAGCCATGCGCTCCAGGTCACGGATGTGGCGGTGGCGATAAGGGGTGTCGCGGAGCTCCTTGAGCTTCGTGGCGTACAGACCGATGAATAGTTCCCTTTCGGGACTTGCCTGGCGACAGATCAACGCCCGTTCCCCCAGGTTCTTCCTTGGGACACAATCAGTCCCACAGGGGGTCTGCGACGGCACATCTCCCCCTGTCGCAGACCGCTATAGGATCGCAAGCTGATTTGATTTAACAATATACCATAGCCCCGCCCTCAGGCAGAGTCAAGCCCCATTAGTACTATTTACTAATTCGTAAGATGATGTCGGTTTGTCGGTTTTCACGGTGGGCCGGTTGGCCTGAGGGGCAGGACCCTACTCCCGTGGGGAGAACCCGTCGGCTGCGGCTTGAGGAGGGTTCCCTGAGGTCCAGCTTGGGGCCTTGGGAGTGAGAAGATTGGTGGACCTGAGGGGGCTCGAACCCCTGACCCCCTGGTTGCAAACCAGGTGCTCTCCCAGCTGAGCTACAGGCCCTCAGGAACGGCTCAGTCCATACTGACCGGGAATTCTTCCATCGTCAAGAGCCGGGGCTGATCAGAAGGTTGACAGGTGGGCCTGGTCAGACTGCTTTTCAGGCGGCCTGGCCGCCCACGGGACACTTAACGAAGGTAACGCAGGCCATGCCTGCATTTGCCAGCTTCGCTGAGAGGCATGCGCAGCCTGATTTCCGCCCTTTGCTCAAGCTGCTCGCCTCCCTCGGTGTAAGGGCAGACCACCCTCACGATTTCCCCCACGCTCAGCTTCATGGCCAGGCAGACGGCAAAGCCGCTCTTGTGGACGTTCTCCGTCTTCCCGATTTCCTGCTCGCCCCTGTTGTTCTGAACCCGGACGGGCACCTTCAGCGGGAGTCACCTATGGGCCCGTCGCTCGGTTCTGGGTTGAGTCCGTAAAGTTCTGTAAATAGCCGGCTCGGTTTTGGGGGGGGGCGAGCCGCCAGCATTTCCTTAGAATGGTTTGATCTAAAGAAGCCACCGAAGGAGGTGCTGAATGGCTCGCCAGGCTAACCCGGATTTCTCACCAGGGAATTGAAAAAAAGCTGTCGCTTCGGGCATAAGTATCTGTGTTCAATAGAACTTCTGCCAAAGAGGAGCGACAG
>Ga0315281_10001846_pt1 | contig 31444 bp, 22 predicted proteins | sample YL17G07_0_MG_FD_204540 | JGI IMG/M metagenome (GOLD analysis project Ga0315281, IMG submission 204540) | Sediment microbial communities from Yellowstone Lake, YNP, Wyoming, USA - YL17G07_0 | ecosystem: Environmental > Aquatic > Freshwater > Lake > Sediment | place: USA: Wyoming | collected...
CGGTCAGCACCAGCCCGGTATAGCCGATGGTCACTGGCGGCGTGAACACGAGCGCGAAGGCAAACACCATGGGATAGTAGAAGATGAAGAACTGACTGCCGAGGCCGCCTTGCCCTTGCCAATTGATGACGAAGAGCGTCGTGAGGCCGAGGTCGAGCAGGCTCAACGCCAGCAGGAGCAAGCGGTTGGCGGGCTTCTCCATGAGATAGCGGCCATGCACGAAGAAATTCATCGCCATCAACCCGACGACGACGAGAATGGTGGCGGTCAGTTCGCCGACCGTGCGCGCCGACCACAGCGCGAGAATGGCCCCGGCGGCGATGAAGAACCAGCGCGCCCAGATGAGGACGACTTGGCCGAAGAAGATGTCTTGCGCGGCTTCTTGCATGAGGGAGGATTTAGGGGACATGGGAGACTCCTGTAAGAGATTGGAAGTTGGAAATTGGACGGTGGAGGTTGGACTTTTAATCCCCGGCGGGTTGCGGGTGGAGGGCGGCCTCGTGTTCCGGGGCGGGGACGGGGACCGGGCGGGGGGACGTGGCCCCGGTGAGCGAGGCGCGCCGACTGCGCTCCATGCGCCAATACTGGTTGCCGCACACCGCGACGGCGGTGAGCATGAGCAGGCGGATGACGAGAATTTGCAAGTCGCCGTCCCAGTTGTTTAGACTCGCCGCTCCGATGAAAGCGTAGACGGCCAGCACGCCGCTCGTGAAGACGAGCAGCATCGGGGTCGAGAACGCGACCGAGATCGCCAACAGGGCCGGGAAATAGAAGACGTAAGTGTTGGACTTAAAACCGCCCTGCGAGAGGACGATGAGCGTAATCACGATGAGGTCGGCCAGGCTCGCCACGTAGACTACTTCTTTGAGGGTGGGCTGGCGCGTGAACACTTGCGCGCAGAGATAGAAGTTGGCGACGGCCAGCACCAGCAAGACCATAATCTGAAAACGCAGTGCGCCCAACGTGCCCGGCGCCAGCAAGGTGAGCAGAAGCCCGGCCAGCACCAGAATCCACCGGGCGGTGAGGATGACGAGTTGACCGGCAGTGAGGTCGTCGGAAACGGGGTGAGGTTTAGCGGGTGACATGGGATGGGTCTCCTGTGTGAGTGAGGTGAGAAGGTCAAGGGGGAACTGAGGGAACTCCCAGTTCCTGTCTAATCAGCGGATGGCGAGATGTTCGTCATCTGCGCCTTGAGCGCGGCGAGTTCGGCCTCCACGGCCTGATGCGCGGCCATCTCGCGCAGTTCGCGCTCCAGCGGGTCTTCGCCGCTCACCGGGGTGAGCGCGCCGTTCTCGATGAGCGCGTCGAGGGCCGAGGCGCGGGCTTGCATCCGCTCGATCTTTTCCTCCGCGCGCTCCAGCGCGATGCTCAATTCACTCGACTCGGACGACACGCCGCTGAGGGTTTCGCTGATGCGGACTTGCGCTTCGGCGGCGGTGTAGCGGGCGGCGAGGGTGTCGCGGCGGGTGCGGAAGGCGTCCACGCGCAAAGCAAATTGCTGTTCGGCGAGAGTCAACTTGCGCTCTTCTTCGGCGACTTCGCCGATTTGCTGGTCGAGGCGCGTGAGTTCGCTGAGGCAGATTTGCTTGCGCTGGAGGGCGAGGCGGGCCAGGTCTTCGCGCCCGGCGGCGAGGGCGCGTTGGGCCTGCTCTTCCAACAGCGGCACGCGCTCGCGCAGTTTCTTCGTCTGTAGTTCCAACTGGCGGCGCGAGGTCGCCACGTCAATCAGCCCGCGCTTCACCGCGCGCAACATGGCCTGCTGGCGGGTGTAGCCGTAGTCGAGCGTCTCGCGCGGGTCTTCGACGGCGTCGAGCGCGGCTTGCGTTTTGATATTGAAAAACATTTGGAGGCGAGAGAAGAGATTCATTAGAAGGCTCCTTTGGAATGAGAGATTGGAGAATTGAAGAGTTGTATCCACTTTAAACAAAAAGAGCCTTGGGCGAAACAAGGCTCTCACATCAATTGGATAGGGGGGAAACCCCCTAATGAAAGGATAAAGGATGAAAGATGAAGGATGAAATCAAAACTTTCATCCTTTTGCCTTCATCCTTCATCCTTACAAGGAAGCCACCCGCTCACCTGCGTTCCGGCGTTGGGCGCGGATTGAATGGCGAACTCGCCGCCGAGGGCGGTAATCCGGGCGCGCATGGACTTGAGGCCAAAACTGTCTTGCGCCTCCGCTTGCGCGCGTTGCTGGGCGGTCGAGCCGATGCCGTCGTCGGTGATGGCGAAGTAGAGGCGGCCAGCGCCTTGCGTCAACGCGATGGAGACGCGCTGGGCCTGCGAGTGTTCGGCCACGTTGTCGAGGGCTTGTTGGACGACGCGATAGAGGGCGCGGCGCGCCGAGGCGCTGAGGCCCGCGTCCACTGCGGGCGCCAGGGTCATTTGTATTTCGAGGCCGGTGCGGGAATGGAAATGCTCAATGAGCATTTGCAAAGGTTGGGTGAGACTGCGTTCCAATTGCAGGGGCGCGAGGCTGTTGCGGATTTGGCGCACGGTCTGCGCGGCGCTTTCGACATCAGTAATGCACCGCTGGAGGAGAGCCTCGGCCTCGGCGGGGTCGGCGTGGAGCGAGTCGCGTGCGACTTGGAGATAGAACGGGAGACGGCCCAGGAATTGTTGCACGGTGTCGTGGAGTTCCTGCGCGATGGCGAAGCGCTCGCGCTCTTGCGCGGTGGCGACTTGATGCGGGACCTGGCGCAGTTGTTCAATTTGCGAGGCGGTGAGGAGGAAGAGCGCGGCTTGCTGGGCGATGAGGTCGAGGATTTCGAGGTCGCGCTCGTCGAAGATTTCTTCGTCCCAGCGTTTGCCGAGACCGAGGAGGCCGACGGGTTGCCCCGACGCCACGAGCGGGGCGACCACTTCGAGCATACCGAGTGACCGCGCGGGCGTGAGCCACTCTGGCAGGGAGGCTGATTCCGTTGAAAGGCGAAGCGGGTGCGGGGGCAGGGCCACGTCGGGGGTTAATTTATCCGCTAAAGAATCTTTCCACTCGCCCGCCTGTCCCGCAAGGCGGAATGATTTTTCGGTTTCGGCCCAGACCCAGACGGCGGCGCGTTCGAGTTCCAGGTGCGTGACGAGGGCGGCGGCGATGGCTTGCGGCAGTTGGGCGAGATTCGTCTGCCCGACAATTTGCTGGCCGAATTGCCGCACCGCGCCGTAACTGCGTCGCTCCCACTGAAAGAGGCGGCTGAGGAGGCCTTGCCACGAGGCTTGCGTACTCCAGAAGAGGCTGGCAGTAAAGGTGATGATGAAAAGGGGAACGAAGGGAGACCAGTTGAGCGCATTGACTCCCGGCGGATCTAAGAGCCTCAATCCCCACGTGCCCAGGCTGGCGACGAAGGCGCTGGTGGCGAGGATGAAGACGACGATGAGAAGCGGGTGAGTGCTTTGGGAGGTCTGGTAACGGAGGATGACAAAGGCGAACGCGATCGGGACGGCCAGCAGAAGGTAGTGAGCGTCCAGGCCGTTCAAGAAAAAAGTAGGCGTGCTTCCGGCAAACGCCCGAAGGAGAAGAACGAGAACATAGGGCAGGGAGAAAGCCAGGCCGAAGAGCAACCAGCCCGCCTCGCGGCGGATGCGGCGCGACGAAGCCGGTCTCCAGAAAAGATAGGCCACACGGGCCAAATAGATACCTGCCCCCACTCCGAACATACCGTTGACGACGTTGTTGCCCAGCGTGCTCAACGCCAGGGCGAGAGGCAAGTCTCTGTTTTGCCAGCGGAGCAGAGGGGATAGCGCAAAGGCTCCAGCAATGCCAGCCATAAATGCATAGAGGAAGCTCAAACGGCGCAGGGAATCACGCGGCAGGGGTTCGGGGAACAACAATGCCAAATGGACGATGGTTGCGCCCGTGAAAGAGGCCAGGAGAATCCAGGTCAGATGCAGAAGCCGCGCCAGCCTGGTGGACTCCGGGAATAAGTCTGGTATTCCTAACCAGATGCCCATCCCGGTCAGGCCGGCCGCGGCGGCGAATATGCGATTGACCGCAACCTGAGGCCGCGCGCGATAAACAACCAGCGCTATAAGCCAAAAACCCAACCCGCTAATGAACCCGGCTAACCGAAGGTCCAGAAAGTTGCCCAGGGTGAAAAGGTAGATCGGGACTTCCAAATCGAGTTCCACCCCGGCGCGCAGGATGGTGAGCCGGACGGAACGGCGGCCCGCTTGCCAGGCCCCGGTGAAAATTTGACGCGCCTCACCCCCGTACGGGCGGCCTTCGAGCTTTACCAGAACATCCTCACGCCGGAGTTGCGCTTGCGTGAAGCCCGGCCACCAGAGCGGAGTTGCGGCGTCCATTTGCCAAACGTTGGTCGAAAAGTTCCGGGTGGCAAAGAACCCGCCAAAGGGATGGCCGATTTCGGCGGCGATATTGATGAAACTTGTTGCGCCCAGCACGAAGATGGTGGTGAGGAGGAGAGCGGGCCAATGGCGGCGCAGGAGATTCATCATCTTTAGAAGGATGAAGGATAAAGGATGAAGGCTGAAATCAAAACCTTCATTCTTTCGCCTTCATCCTTCATCCTTACAAGGAAGCCACCCGCTCACTTGTGTGCCCGTGCCGGGGCTGGATTGAATCTCAAACTCGCCGCCCAAGGCGGTGATGCGCGCCTGCATGGATTTCAGCCCGAAACTGCCTTGCGCTTCGGCGCGCGCGCGTTGGTCGGCGGCGAAACCCACGCCGTCGTCGGCGATGGTGAAGTGCAGTCGGCTATCGTGCGCGTCGAGGGCGATAGTGACGTTCTTGGCTTGCGCGTGTTCGGCAACGTTGTCGAGGGTTTGTTGGATCATGCGGTAGAGCGCGTGGCGCACGTCGAGGGCGAGGGCCATGTCGAGTTCGGGGAAAAGCGTGAGGGAGACGGCGACTCCGGTGCGGTCGCGGAAATGCTCGACGAGTTGGGTGAGCGGTTGCGTCAGGCTCTGTTCGAGTTGCAGGGGCGCGAGGTTGTTGCGAATCTGGCGCACGGCCTGGGCGGCGCTTTCGACTTCGGCGATGGAGCGTTGCAGAAGCCGGTCAGCCTCGGCCGGGTCGGCGCGCGCCGAGTCCCGGCTCACTTGCAAATAGAACGGCAGGCGGCCCAGAAATTGTTGGACGGTGTCGTGAAGTTCTTGAGCGATGCCGAAGCGCTCGCGCTCCTGAGCGATAGCGACTTGGTGCGGCACTTGACGGAGTTGTTCGATTTGGCGCGCGGTGAGGATGAAGAGCGCGGCCTGCTGGGCGATGAGGTCAAGGATTTCGAGGTCGCGCTCGTCGAAGATTTCTTCGTCCCAGCGTTTGCCGAGGCCGAGCAGGCCGACCGGCTGGCCCGACACTGTGAGGGGAGCAATCACTTCGAGGATGCCGGAGGCCCGGGCGGGCGCAAGCCAGGTGGGTGGGGGAACAGATTCCGTCGAAAGGTGAATCGGGCGCGGCGTCAGGGGAACGTCCGGGGTCAGCCGCTCCACAAAAACAATTTTCGAGTCACCGGCTTGTCCGGCGAGGCGGAAGGCGTGTTCCGTCTCTTCCCACAGCCAGACGGCGGCGCATTCAAGTTGCAGATGGGTGACGAGGGCGGCGGCGATGGCGGCAGGAAGTTGCACGAGGTCAGTCTGGCCGATGAGGTGCTGACCGAACTGGCGGACTTCGGTGTAACTGCGGCGCTCCCACTGGAAGAAGCGTCCGAGGAGGCCTTGCCACGAAGCCTGCGCGCTCCAGAAGAGGCTGGCGAGGAGGGCGGCGAGGAAGAACGGAACGAAAGGCGACCACTGAAGGGCGGTGTACCCGCGCGGTTCAACGAGGCGCATAATCCACTCGCCGAGGTTGGCCAGGAAGGCGCTGGTAGCGAGGATGAAGACGACGATGAGGAGCGGATGGGTGCTTTGCGAAGTCTGGTAGCGGAGGATGACGAAGGTAAAGGTGAGCGGGACGGCGAGGACGAGGTAACGCGAGTCAATGTCATTCCAAAAGAACGGCGATTCGACGCCGCCGAAGTTGCGTGTGAGGATGACAAAGACGTAGGGCAAAACCAACCCCATGCCCCAGAGCATGAGGCCAGCCTGCCTCCGGGTGCGGCGCGAGGTGCCCCGGTGTGTGATGAGGAAGGTGAGCCGGGCGATGTAAACGGCGACGCTCAGGGCATAGCTACCGATGATGACACGGTTGCCAAAATTGCCCAAGTCGTCCGCCAGCGCGATGCCAGTTCCGCTCCATCGCAAGAAGGAGGAGGTCGCCATGAGGATGGCAACGCAGGCCATGAGCGGGTAAAGCAGGGCCAGCCGGAACCTTGCGAGGCGTTGAATGGGTCGGGGGAACAACAAAGCCAGATGGATGATGGTTATGCCAAGGAACGGCGTGGAGATGCCCCAAACCAAGTCTATGCCGCGGGTGATAAAGCCGGAGTAGGGGAACAGGTCAGAAACGCCGGACCACAAGGCGAGGCACACAAGGCTACAAGTAACCGCGAATAAGCGGTTAACCGCCGCTTGCGGGCGCGCGCTATACACGGCCAGCGCCAGAAGCCAAAAACTGAGGCCGACGATAAAATCGGGCAAGCGCAAATCGAGGAACTGGCTAGGGGTGAAGGTAAACAGCGGCTGGTCGAGCGTCAATTTTTCTCCGGCGCGTGAAATGACGAGGCGCACGGAGGGCTGGTGAGCCGCGTATGCTTCGGCAAAGAGCGCGCGGGCCGCGCCGCCGTAAGGCTGGCCTTCGATGGAGAGGAGCGTGTCGTCGTAGCGCAGTTGAGTTGGCGTGAGGCCGGGCCACCACGGCGGAGTCGTAGAGTCGACTTTCCAAGTAGTGGTGGATTGATTGCGATTGGCAAAATAGCCTCCAAACGGCTGGCCGATTTCGCTGGCGATGTTGAGGAAGCCCACCGCGTCGAGGAGGGCGATGAGAGCGAGGAGGAGGGCGGGCCAGTGGCGGCGGAGGAGGGTCACTTTAGTCACCGGGTAGAGGAACGCTGATTACGCTGAAAAGCAGATAGGCGCTGATTTTTTTGATTCTGTGTCAATCCATTCAATCAGCGTTATCTGCGTTCACTTATCAGTGCTCCGCAAATCTCGGAGCATATAAGCCTTGGCCAGAATAACAACTCGCCGCAAATGGGGCGCTTCGCGGCCCATGTCGTTCAGGCCCAACTTGTCGTAGGCGTGGCTGATGTAGTTCTCGACGGTCTTGGGCGTCACGCTCAGGGCGTGGGCGATGCCCTCGGTGTTGTGCGAGGCGGCGAGGCGTTGCGCCACTTCTTGTTCGCGGGCCGTGAGTTGATTGAGATTCGCCAGCACGCGCTCGACCCAGGGGCGCTCGTCGGGACTCAACTTCGCCACGAGTTCGTCGGCTTGCGCGCGGCGGTTGAAGCTGACTTCGGGGTCAATCACCACGCGCCCGGCGATGACTTCGTGTATCGCGCTCAGGATGGCGCTGGGGGGACTGCCTTTCAATTTATAGGCGAGGCCGCGCACGCCGTTCTTCACCAACTCCAAAATTTCACCGCCGCGATCTTCGTAGGCGGAAAAGAGCACAATGCCCAGCGCGGGGTAAGCCTGCTTCAAACGCGCGGCTAAACGGATGCCAAAACTTTGGCCGGGGCGGAGGGGTGTTTGAGCATTGGTCGGAAGCGAGATGTCCACGATGGCCGCGTCGAGCGGCTGGGCTTGCGCGATCTGCCACGCGCTCTCTTCATCCCCGGCCTCCAGTATCTCCAAACCTTCCCGCCGCAAATATAAACGCACGCCTTCGCGGTTAAAGACGTCATCATCCACCAGCAACAGTTTGATTGCGTTCGGTGGCGCGACGTGGAGGGGGTCGCTGGCTGGCGAGGCGTCGTCTGCGGGAAGGGGCGCTGTGCCGGAGGGGGTGAGGTGCTCCAATCGGGCGCGCACTTCGGCGGCGGAGGCCGGACGCTCTTCTGGTTGCTTGCTCAACAACTGCACGATGAGCGCATCGAGCGCCGGGAGAATCTCGGCGCGGTGGGCGCTGGGCGGGATGACGGGCGCGCTCAGGTGTTGCGCGATGACGGCCGCCAGATACGCGCCGCTGAACGGCGGCTTGCCGGTCGTGAGTTCGTAGAGCATCACGCCCAGCGCGTATAAATCCGATTGGGCGCTGGCGGGCTGGCCCAACAACACTTCGGGCGCGAGATAAGAGAAGGTGCCGCTGAGGGCTTCGGCTTCGGTGAGGCGTGGGCCTTCCGCCGAGCGCGCCAGGCCAAAGTCCATCAGTTTCGCCGCGCGCTGGCGCGTGATGAGAATGTTCTCCGGCTTCACGTCCCGGTGGATGATGCCCACCCCATGCGCGTGTTCGAGCGCGGCGCACACTTGCCAGGCGATGGCGAGAATCTCCGGGAGGGCCTCGGGCCGGAGACTACGCAAGGATTCGCCTTCGACCAATTCCATGACGATGAAGGGCACGCCCTCGGCTTCACCGGCATCGTGAATCGTGACGATATTGGGGTGATTGAGTTTGGCGGCGGCCTGCGCCTCGCTGAGAAGCCGGGCTTTGCCTCTTACGCCGAGGTCAGTGGCCGAGAGGATTTTCACCGCGACCGCGCGATTGAGCAGGGTATCGCGCGCGCGATAGACGACGCCCATGCCGCCCCGGCCCAATTCGGAGTCAATGTGGTAGCGGTTGACGAGAGTATCACCGAGCATGGGAGGTCCTCCTCTGGTATTGCCTATTTACAGCTACAGGTATTGTAGTCCCGCGAATATCCCGAAGCAATACGTAACTACTCAGCCCACCTCACCCCCCGCCCCCTCTCCTGACGACGAAGAGCAAGAGCATCGTCAGGAGAGGGGGAGTAGGACACAATAATGCTATAACGATACCAATTGAGTTGCGCCCAGTTTTCGTTGAACTGGTCGAGGAAATAATAGCGACCAGCGGTCCGCGTGAGATAGCCGTCGGTGGCGAGTTTAAGAATGCGCTATTTTCAATGAAACAGCCCGCTGAGTCAACCGGGGCGGAAAGACCATTAGGCCTCTTGAGTTCTCCACTCTCTAATCTCCACTTATCCATTACCTCCCCTCCAATCTCCGGTATAATCGGAACAATCTTCACCGTTTCAGCGTCCTTACCTCGATTTCATCTCCGTCTCTCAGGAGTCTTCCATGAGCCCAAAACGTCAATCGAAACTGTGGATGGTTCTCACGCTTTTTGTGATTGCTTCCCTCGCGTGCAACCTCTTCACCCCTGCGCCGACTGCGACCCCCGCGGCCACGCCCACCCCGGCAGTTCCCCCGACCCCGCTCCCACCCATGGCGCCCAACGTGGCGGATTTCACCCCCGCGCGCGGCGACGAACTGCCCACCGATGGGACGATTACGATTTATTTCGACTCGCCGATGGATCGCGCTTCGGTAGAATCATCTTTCGCGGTCGAGCCAAAAGTGAACGGCGCCTTTGTCTGGGCCGACGACTCGACCGTCACCTTCAAGCCTCAGGCCGCGCTCGAACGCGCCTCCCGCTACAACGTCACGATTGACGCCACCGCCAAGAGTCGCGCCGGGCTGAGTCTCCCCCACCCGGTCTCGTTTCACGCCGACACCGTCGGGTTCCTCGAAGTCACGCAAGTCCTCCCCGCGCCCGACACCTTCGGGGCCGACGTCAACTCGCTCATCACCGTCATGTTCAACCGCCCGGTGGTGCCGCTCACTAGTTTGAGTCAACAAGCCGCGCTCCCCAACCCGCTCAAGCTCGATCCGCCCGTCGAGGGGCAGGGCGAATGGCTCAACACCAGCATCTTCGTTTTCCGCCCCGCCAAAGCACTGGCGGGCGGTCAGGCTTACTCCGGGCGCATCGCCGCCGGCCTCACCGACACCACCGGCGGCTTGCTCAAAGAAGATTTCACCTGGCAGTTCAGCACCCAAGCGCCCGAGGTCGTCAGTTCCATTCCCTACAACGGTCAAACGGGTCTCGTCCTCAATCAACCCATCAGCATCACTTTTAATCAGCCGATGGACCGCGCCTCCACCGAGAAGGCCTTCTCGCTCAGCGACCCCAATGGACAGACGGTCGCGGGCACTTTCGCGTGGGCCGCTGATGGGACAGGTTTTGATTTCACGCCCGGACAGCTTCTCGCGCGCTCGACGAACTACTCGGCCAAAGTAGAGGCCTCCGCTCTCGCGGCCAGCGGCAACACCCCGCTGGCTCAGCCCTTTGGCATCAACTTCACCACCATCGCCCCGCCGGCGATTGTTTTGACCGACCCCCCGGAAGGCGCGCAAAACGTCCCGGCCTATAACGGCTTCCGCATCGTCTTCGCCGCGCCGATGGATCCGGCCACGCTCGACCCGAACATTGACATCGTCCCTAAACCCACGCAGGTCTACACCTACTGGAATGAATACGATTTCAGTTACTACCTCAGTTGGGACTTGGACCCCTCGACCGATTACGTGGTGACGCTAGGCGCGGGGATGAACGATATTTATGGGGCGGCCCTGCCCGAGGGGCGCGTGATTCATTTCCGCACGGCCAAGCGCGACCCGCAGGCTTACTTTAACTCGAACGGCCTCGCCGGAACTTACAACGCCTACGCCGCCTCGACGGCGCTCTACGTCTCGACGGTGAACCAGGATCACGTGGACTTTGCCCTCTACCCATTAAACCTGAACGACCTCATCGGCCTCACCGGGCCGGATAGCTACTCGTTCAATCAATCGTTCCGCCCCGCCAGCCCTCTGCGTGAGTGGACGGTGAACATTGAGAACCAACTCGATCAAGTCATCCTCACCCGCGTGCCGTTGGCCGAGGGCGGCGCGCTCGCACCCGGCGCGTACTATCTGGAGATGAACGCCAACGGCCCGGCCGCGCAATATCAAGTCGTCGTCGTCTCCGGCGCGAACCTCACGCTCAAATCCTCGTTCACCGACGCGCTTGTGTGGGCCACGGATTTGCAAAGCGGCCAACCCATCCCCAATTACCCCATCACGTTTTACAACAAAAGCGGCGGCGTGATCGCCTCCGGCCAAACCGATGCCGACGGCCTCTTCGCCGCGCCCATCAAAGACCGCCCCGATCTGTGGACGCCGATTTACGCCGCCGCGGCAGGCGGCGCGGGCGCGACCGCGTTCTCCGTCGTCGGCTCCGATTGGGCGACCGGCGTGGATGCCTGGGACTTCGGCGTCAACGCGCAGTATTACCCGACCGACTTGCTGGCTTATCTCTACACCGACCGTCCGCTCTATCGCCCCGGCCAGGTGGTCTACTTCAAGGGCGTGTTGCGCCACGAAGACGACGCGCGCTTCAAGCTACCTGACGTCAAAAACGTAAACGTCACCATCACCAATGATCAGGGCGAGCAAGTGTTCAGCGACACGCTTGACCTCAGCGCCTTCGGCACGTTCTCCGGCGAATTCCGCCTCGCCGACGAGGCCGGTCTCGGCGCGTATTACATCAATCTCAACACCGAGTCCCAACCGTACTTCTGTTGTGGCGTCTCGTTCACCGTCGCCGAATACCGCAAGCCGGAGTTCCTCGTCAACGCCAGTTCGCCCGTCACGCAGACGATTCAAGGCTCGACCATCCCCGTCACGGTAGACGCGAGCTTCTTCTTCGGCGGGCCGGTCTCCAATGCGGACGTGCATTGGTCGGTCCTCTCCGCCGACTACGTTTTCAATTACAAGGGCAGTGCTTGGTACGACTTCTATAACTACGATTACTCTTCCGGCGAGGGCGTTCCGCAGTACGGCACGTATGGCCAATTGATTTCGGAGAAGGATGGCAAGACCGACGCCAACGGTCAGGCCACGCTCCAGGTCAAGGCCGACTTGTCGGACTCCGGCGTCTCCCAGCTTTACACCATTGAGGCTCTCGTCACCGACCCGGCGGGGGGTCAGCAAGTCGCCGGGCGCGTGGAAGTCATCGTGCATCAGGGCCAGTATTACATCGGCGCGCGGCCCCAGGACTATATCGGCGAGACGGGCAAGGCCTCGGCCTTCGACATGGTCACCGTGGGGTGGGACGGCGAGACGCCGGCGGCGAATCAAAAACTCCACGTCGTCTACAACGAACACCAGTGGAACTGCGCGCAGGAGAAAGACCCCGACACCGGCCAGAACTCGTGGACCTGCCACGTCAACGACACCGAAGTGGCTTCCGAAGACGTGACCACCGACGTGAAGGGGCAAGCCACCTCGGCGTTCACCCCGGCGAAGGGCGGCGTGTATCAAGTGAAAGTCAGCGGCACGGACTCGGGCGGCCACACCGTCTCGGCGGCCACGTACATCTGGGTCACCGACCCCGGCGAGTACGTGACGTGGCGGCAGAACAACAATGACCGCCTCACCCTCATCGCCGACCGCAAATCCTACGCGCCCGGCGATACCGCCAGCATCCTCATCCCCTCGCCGTTTCAGGGTTCAGCGGTGGCCCTCGTCACCGTCGAGCGCGGCAAGATTCTTCAGCATCAAGTCCTCGCGCTCACCAGCAACAGCGCCACTTACCACTTACCGATTACCGCCGACTACGCCCCGGACGTTTTTGTGTCAGTCGTCATTGTGAAAGGCACTGACGAGAACAACCCCACGCCCGCGTTCAGGATGGGGCTCGTCAAGCTGACCGTCAGCCCGGAGCGACAACAAATCAACGTGACCCTCACGCCCGACAAACTCAAAGTCGGCCCGCGCGATGCGGTCACGTATCAAATCCAGGCCACCGACTACGAAGGCAAGCCCGTGCAAGCCGAGTTCTCAGTGGGCCTCTCCGACCTGGCCGCGCTCTCGTTAGCCGGGCCGAACTCCGGCCCCATCAAAGACGCGTTCTACAGCGAGCGCGGCCTGGGCGTGCGCACGGCCCTCGGCCTCTCGCTTTCAGTAGACCGCCTCAACGACCTGGCCGAACACGCCAAAGGCGGCGGCGGCGGCGCGGGGCAAGGCTTCAACGAAGTGCGAAGCAACTTCCTCGACACCGCCTTCTGGAAAGCCGACGTGACCACCGATGCCAACGGCCGGGCCTCGTTCACCGTGAACCTGCCCGACAACCTCACGACGTGGCGGCTCGACGCGCGCGGCGTGAGCGCCGACACCCTCGTGGGCCAAAGCGCCACCGACATCGTCGCCACCAAAGACCTGCTCATCCGCCCGCAGACGCCGCGCTTCTTCGTCGTCGGCGACCAGGCGCAACTTGCCGCCGTCGTCAACAACAACACCGCGCAGGATATTCAAGCGACGGTGAACCTCGCCGCGCAGGGTGTGACCGTGAACTCGGCGGCTTCGCAGAACGTGACCGTGAAGGCGAATGATCGCGTCGAGGTGACGTGGGACGTGACGGTGGAGGACGTCCCGAGCGTAGACCTGACCTTCAGCGTGGAGGGCGGGGGCCTCAAGGACGCCTCGAAACCCACACTGGGTACGCCGCCCGACCAGACTCTCCCAGTCTATAAATACTCCGCCCCGGAGACGGTTGGCACGGCGGGACAACTCGACACGGCCAACTCCATCCTCGAAGCCATCAACCTCCCGCGCCGCTTCGACGTGAGTCAGGGCGACCTGAGCATTGAACTTAACCCCTCGCTCGCCGCCGCGATGACGGGCGGACTCACGTACCTCCAGCATTACCCCTACGAATGCACCGAGCAGACCGTCTCGCGCTTCCTGCCGAATGTGCTGACCTATCGCGCGCTCAAGCAACTTGGCCTTGCCAAGCCCGAACTGGAGCAAGAACTCAATGCGCTGGTCAATCAAGGTCTGCAACGCCTCTACGCCCGCCAGCACGTGGACGGCGGCTGGGGCTGGTGGACGACGGACGGGTCCAATCCATTCACCAGCGCCTATGTCGTCTTTGGCCTGGTCAAAGCGGAGCAATCCGGCTTTAAGGTGAGCGAGAACGTCCTCAACAGTGGTATCGCCTACCTCGCCACGCAGGTCGCGCGCGGGAACACGGGGAGCGCCAAACTGGCGAGCGTGGCGGCGCAACCGCCGACGATGCCGATCAACGCCTCCTCTAATCAGCAGGCTTTCATCCTCTACGTCCTCGCCGAGGCAGGCCAACCCGACACGAGCGCCACCGTGCAACTCTTTGAAGACCGCGAGAACCTCGATACCTATGGCCGCGCTTATCTCGCCCTCGCGCTTCACCTGATTGACGCGAAGGATAAGCGCCTGCAAACGCTCCTCTCGGACATCAACAACACGGCCATCCTTTCGGCCACCGGCGCGCACTGGGAAGAGAAGGACACCGATTGGTGGAACATGAACACGGACACGCGCTCGACGGCGATTGTCCTCGACACGCTCACGGTGCTCGACCCGCAGAATCAACTCATCCCCAACGTGGTGCGCTGGCTGATGGTGGCGCGCCAGGCCGAGACTTGGTCCACGACCCAGGAAACAGCGTGGGCCCTCATCGGCCTCACCGATTGGATGGTGGTGAGCGGCGAACTCAAGGCCAACTACGATTACGACGTGACCCTCAACGGCCAATCGCTCGACTTCGGCCACGTCTCCGCCGACAACCTGCAAGACTCGATCTCGCTCAAAGTCTCCGTGGCCGACTTGCTCAAGGATCAGGTCAATCGCCTCGTCATCAACCGCAACGCGGGCGACGGGCGGCTCTACTACACCGCGCATCTCAACGTCTACTTCCCGGTCGAGGACGTGAAGGCGCAGAGTCGCGGGGTCATCGTCGCGCGCGAGTACACCCTCCCGAGCGCCGACTGCGGCGGGGCCAAGCAGTCCGCCTGTCCCCCGGTCAGCGAAGCCAAAGCCGGGCAGGACATTCAGGTCAAGGTCACGCTCATCGCGCCCAACGATCTGTACTACGTCGTCCTCGAAGACCCCATCCCGGCCGGCACCGAGCCGATTGATACGAGTCTGCAAACGACTTCGGTGGTGGGCCAACCGCCGGCGCTCAACTTCGCCGACCCGCTGTATTACGGCTGGGGCTGGTGGTGGTTCTCAAACACCGACCTGCGCGATGAGAAGGTGGTGCTGTTCGCCAACTATCTCCCGAAGGGCACGTACGAATATAGCTACAGCCTGCATGCCTCGCGCCCCGGCGTGTATAAAGTCATCCCCACCCACGCCAACGAGTTTTACTTCCCAGAGGTGTTCGGGCGGGGGGATGGAATGATCTTTACGATTAACCCGTAACGGGTAAAACGTGACGAGTGGCGGGTGACGAGAACGGCCTCCCCCGCGCCACCCGTTACCCGTCATCCGTCACTTGCGCGGAGAGCGGCTGGATTTCTATTCCGGTACTCTCCGCGTTTGTTTCCAGTAAGCAAAACGGAGTAAAACCCAAGTAGGGCCTTCCCCTTTGCGCGCCTAACCTCAAAACCGCCCCTGCCACTGCTAAACTGATTTTGCTGAATAAAACGGCAATCCAGTTTTCCCACTTTTAGAGATTGACAAGTGAGAATGACAGAAGTATTATATATCAAACCTTGATATATCAAACCCGGATAGACCATGCCCACCCCTGATTCCTTTCTCCCGCTCACTCCTGCCGCCTTTCACATTCTGCTCGCCCTCGCCGATGGCGAGAAGCACGGCTACGGCATCATGCAAGAAGTGGCCTCGCTCACGGATGGGCAACTCAAACTCGGCCCCGGCACGTTGTATGGCACGCTCAAGCGTCTGTTGGCCGATGAATGGATTGAAGAAAGCGACGAGCGCCCTGACCCCGAACTCGATGACGAGCGCCGCCGCTACTATCGCCTCACCGATCTCGGGGGCCAAGTCGCGCGCGCCGAAGCGGGGCGACTCTCCCGGTTGGTCGAGGCCGCGCGGGCCAAACGCTTAGTGTCGAAACCACGCGCCTCTTGAGACCCCGAATTGAATCAATATGGCCACCCCTTCTCGCCTGCTCACCTTCTCTCAGCAAGCCTACACACGTCTGCTCATAGCCTACCCGCGTGCGTTCCGCGAGAAATACGGCGCGCACATGGCGCAGGTCTTTCGCGATTGTTGCCGCGCTGAATATCAACGCCACCGCTGGCTCGGCCTCTTGTGGGTGTGGTTCACCGCGCTCATAGATTTAGGCGTCAGCGCATTGCATGAATGGTTCGCCGCGCCCGGTGGCCCTGGTCAGTACGTTTATAAAATCGGTATCGGGCTGGCGGCAGGGATGGCGGGCGGGGCGGTCGCGGGTCTCGTTTCCCGAGTTTCCATGCGGGGGGTGGCCCTCGCGGGAGAACTACGCCCGGCCTTCACGCTGGAAGGCACGGTGGGGCTTATCGGTATTGGCCTGGTCCTCGGTATGCCCTTTGGCTTGCTCTTTATCGCGCTCCGCCGCTTTCTGCCCGGCGCGGGGGTGTGGCAGGGACTTATTTATGGCGCGTTGCTCTTCCTAATCTTCCTTGCGCCCCTCTTGCTCTTTTACCGCGACGGCGAAGCCACCCTCGCCACGCCGCTCGTGGGCTTTGGCTTGTTCGCGCCGATTGGCCTGGCGTATGGGGCCACCATCGCGCTGGCCGTACACAAGTTGGAGCGCGCGCCGACGCCCTTCAGCCTCTCTCTCCCGCTCCCGCGCCAACTCGTCAGCCTCTTCTTTTTCGCCATCCTTCTCGAACTCAGCCTCTTGGGCGTCATGGCCCTCCAACGCCACTCGCCCTTCTTTCCGTCTACCATCAGCCGGGCCGTGCGCGACTGGGGTATATCGTTTAGCGTTTATCGGCAATGGAACACCCTGCTCATCGGCGGGCTGGCGCTGTGCTACTTTGGCGTAAGCGCTCTGCTCTATTGGCGCAAACGGGGACACATCATGCAAACCTTCACGGCGGCGAGCCTCTTTCTCTTTGGCGCGGCGTTTTTCAACACCGGCCCGGCGTATTACGAAAGGTTGGTGGCGAATCAGGTTGTAGTTGAAGGGGCGTTGCGTCTCGGGCAGATTTTGGCCCTCAGCGGATTCATCGCTCTGTTGTATCTCTTCCCCAACGGGCAATTCGCTCCCGCCTGGACGCGGCTGTTCTCGGGCGGGTGGGGCCTGTGGGCGCTTCTCTGGCTCTTCCAACCCGAGTTGCCGGAGCCGGTCCTCCTTGTTGTAATTCTCATCTTCTTCGGCTCGGGCATCGTTGCGCAACTCCAGCGTTATCGCCGCGCCACGCCTGCCGAACAACACCAAACGCGGCTCGTCGTCGGCGCTGTAAGCCTGGCCGTCACTGGCTTTGCGCTCATCGCCGCGCTCCTCACCCTCGTCCCCGATTTGCGGCTCGCGCGGGTCACCGGCCTCTCGGCGCTGTTTTCGTTCTCGGTGTATATGCTCCCGTGGGCGCTCATCCCGCTGGCTATCGGCTTCTCGGTGTGGCGCCGCCGGTTGTGGGCCGAGTAACCTGCTTGCCGCTCCGAGGTAGCTATCCCGCGCAGGAAGACACGCGCCCGCGTGGGCGCAGTTAAACAAAAACTGGGAAGCCAATCGGCTTCCCAGCATTCTTTTTCTAACCAAACCGCCTACGCCTTTTGAGGCTCTTCGACTTTGGCCTCCACCGCTTCGGGGGCTTTTTCCTCCGCCTTTGGGGTGGGGGCTGGCACGTCATCCTGCATCGTAATCTGCCCGCGCAGGAAAGCGCCTTCTTCGGTGGCGAACGCGCCGGTCACCAAATCCCCCCAGACGCGCCCGGTGGCGAGGATTTCCACCTTCTTGGCCGTGATGTTGCCTTTGACGTGTCCCGCGACTGAGACCGCGTCAGCGTTGATTTCGGCGGTGACTTTGGCCCCCTCGGCGATGACGAGCGACCCGGTGAGCGTGATCGTCCCGTCTAAACCCCCCTCAATGCGGACGCCGCCTATGCCGGTGAGCGTCCCTTTGTAGTGTATTCCCGGCCCGAGCACGGTCTCGATATGCTTGCTATGCCCGTTGCCATTGCCGTTCCCCGCTAAAATGCCAGTCTTGTGGCCGTTGCTCAGAACGGGTGCATGGCCGTTCCCGTTTCCATTTCCGTTGCCGGTCACGGCATGACCACTGCTTGCGCCGCCATTGCCGTTTCCATTCCCGTTCTTGTGTCCGTTGCCGTTCCCATTCTCCCCGTTCCCGTTGCCGCCGCTTACGCTCCGCTCAGCGGAGTTCTTCTTCGCGGGTCGTATTGTGAACATCCTTGCTCTCCTTCTGGGGCGCGCGGTATGACCCGCGTACCCCCCAACGAGGGCGAAGTGTAACACTTCGGGAGAGGCTGTCAAATGCCGAGTCGAATGGATGTTCTATGTCAACTGCTCTCTCTGCGCGAGCGCTTGCTGAGCCGCCTCGTGTTCTTCGGGGCTGAGCGCCATTTGCGCGCCCCACGCGGCGAGGGGCTTGGCGTTGAACCCGCCGCGCACGCTTGAAGAGAGGATGAACCCGTCGCCCCGCGCGTTGGCGACGGCGAGCGCGAAGGCTTGCGCGCCCGTGGGGTCGGTATAGCGCACCAGGCCGCTGAATTGAAGCGCGCGCCCGAGCGAGGCCCCCATAAGCGGGGCGGCCTCCACGAGCGTGGTCACACGCGCTTCGAGGTCGGCAAATGCCTTGGGGTCGGGTGACGCCTCGGGCGCAACATCCGGCTCAGGGGCAAAGGTATCCCACGCAAGCCACGCCAACGCAATCACGGCCAGAGCCGTCGTCAACAGCCACAGGTAGAAGCCGTAGGTTGTCCAGAATTCGAGCATTTTGCGTTCTCCTGACGGAAGACGGTAAACGGGCGACCGCAAATCTATCCTCCGGCCTCCGTCTGTCGTCCTCGGTCTTTAGCGGACGGCCACCCCGCCACGCTCTCCGCCGCCCGCACGCCGTTGAGAATGGCCTGCGCCACGACTTCGGCGGCATAGGCCCCGACGATGTTCACGTCCACGCTCTTGTCCCCCGTCGCCAGCGCGAAGAGTGTATCACCGTCAAGCATGGTGTGCGCGGGGCGGATAGCCCGCGCTAACCCGTCGTGCGCCATTTGGGCGACCTTATTGGTCTGCTCCTTATCCAGTTTAGCGTTGGTGGCGATGACGCCGATGACGGTGTTGCTCCGGGAGGCGAAAGACATGATGGTCTTGCCCGCCAGCGACTTCATCACCGCCAGGGTGTCGGCGAAACCGCCGGGTTCGCCCACCCGCACCGGGCCGATTTGGGTTGACCGCGCTCCCGCGAGGATGCGGCCACTCGCCGGGTCCACCACGTCCCCAAAGGCGTTGACGGCTACGAGCGCGCCGACGACCGCGCCCATCCCCAAATCCACGCTCGCCGTGCCGATGCCGGACTTCATGCCGCTCCCCGGCCCCAGGATTTTCCCGACGGTGCAACCCATCCCTGCTCCGGCGTTGCCCTCGGCGGGACGGTCGGTGGTGGCGTTCTGGCAGGCACGGTAGCCCATGGCGGCGTCGGGACGCACGTCGGCGCGGCCCAGGCCGAGGTCGAAGAGAATCGCGGAGGGGACGATGGGGACTTTGGCGACCCGCACATCGAAGCCCACGCCGCGCTCTTCGAGCCACTTCATCGCCCCGGACGCGGCATCCAGCCCGAAAGCCGAGCCGCCCGCGAGCATCACCGCGTGGGCCTTCTGGACGAGGTGCAGGGGGTGGAGCGCGTCAATCTCGCGGGTTCCGGGCGCGCCCCCGCGCTGGTCAACGCCGCCTACCGCGCCATTTTCGCAGATCACCACTGTACAGCCCGTCAGCGCCTCCGCGTCGTGCGCGTGACCGACTTGGAGGCCGGGGACATCGGTGATGGAGTTGGTAAGTTTAGTCATTCTGGCCGCAACAACTTCTCCACCCTCTCCAATACTATTTCCGCCACCTGTGTCTTGCTCATCAGCGGCAATTGCTCCACGCCGCCGCCCGCGTCAATGAGCGTCACGCGGTTGGTATCCACTGCGAAACCCGCGTCTTTGGCCGAAATATCATTCGCCACAATAAGCGAGAGCCGCTTCCGCGCCATTTTGTCGCGCGCGTTCTCAATCAAGTTCTGGCTCTCGGCGGCGAAGCCCACCACCACCTCCGGTTTCTTGGTCAGCGCGCGTTTCTCCGCCACCGCCGAGAGAATGTCCAGCGTTTTTTCCAACTCGACCTGTGGCACTGCCGTCTTTTTAATTTTATGCTCTGCCACTTGCGCCGGACGAAAATCCGCCACCGCCGCGGCCATGATCAGCGCGTGCGCGTCCGCCAATTCATTCAAGACCGCCTCGGCCATCTCCGCCGTCGTCGTCACGTCAATGCGCCGCGCGCCGCTGGGAGTCATCAGGCCTGTCGGGCCGGCAATCAACGTCACCGCCGCGCCCCGGTCGAGCGCGGCTTGCGCGATCGCAAATCCCTGTTTGCCCGATGACCGATTCGAAATGAATCGCACCGGGTCCAGCGGTTCTTGCGTGCCGGCGGCGGTGACGACGATTTTTCGGCCCGTGAGCGGCCCGCCGCGCCCGAGCGCCAACCGCGCGCGCCCGAAGATTTCCTCCGGCTCGACCATCCGCCCGCGCCCGACCAGCCCCGAGGCCATGCGGCCTTCCGCCGGCCCCAACACGATGACGCCCCGCTCGACGAGGGTCTTGAGATTCTCTTGCGTGGCCGGATGCTCGAACATCCCGCCGTCCATCGCGGGCGCAATCAGGATCGGGCAACGCGCCGCGAGCGCCGTGACCGTGAGCAAATTATCCGCGAGGCCGTGCGCGAGTTTGGCCAGCGTGTCGGCGGTGGCGGGGGCGATAATGAACAAATCCGCCTGCTCGCCGAGGCCGACGTGAATCACGTGAGCGTCGTCGCCCCACAAGTCGGTGTGCGCCTGGCGCCCGGTGACGGATTGAAACGTGAGCGGCGTGACGAACTTCGTCGCGGCCTCGGTGAGAATCACGTCCACCGCCGCGCCGGCTTGGGTGAGTTGGCTGGCGAGGTCAGCGGCCTTATACGCGGCGATGGAGCCGGTGACGCCAAGGAGAATTTTTTTGCCGTGGAGCAGGGGAATGGGGGTCATCTCTTCTTTTTCACTTTATCCCTTTGGCAAACAACGCCAACCCGGGGCCGATCTTCTCGACGATCTCTACTGATTGTAATCCCACTTCGGCAAACATGAGGCGCAGATCGGTTTCAGTGAAGCGGCGGTGGGTTTCGGCGATGGCGCCCCAGTTGGTGAGGCTGAAGGCGTCGAAGTCGGCGAGGCGGAGGGAATCGGCGTGGGCTTGAGCGGTAGCGCGCGAGAGTTTGGGCGAGGGGTTTAACATGGCGACCACGCTACCGGGTTTACCCACTCGCGCCATCTCTTTGAGTCCGGCGAGCGGATCGGGGAGGAGGAAGATGAGATTGGTGGCGGTGACGAGGTCGAACGCCTCGGGCGGGGAAAATGGTAGGGCCAGCGCGTCGCCCGCGCGGAACTGGACTCGCGGTTGGGCGCGGGATAAGTCTGCGGCGCGGGCAATCATGTCCGGGTCCGCGTCCACGCCGAGGGCGTCGCAGTTCATCTCCGCCAATCGCCGCGCGAGCGCGCCGGGGCCGCACCCCACGTCAAGGGCGCGCCAGCCCGGTTGGGGAGTCACAAAGCGCAAAAATGAATCGAGGATGCGCGCCCAACCCGGTGAGGCTTGCACGCGAGTGAAGTAGTCGGCGGCGGTCATGGGGCGCAGGCGGGGCCGAGGCTGAAGTCGTCGAAGCGCGCGTCGAGCGGGCTGTCGGCAGGCGAGTTGGCGGCGAAGGCCAATTGGCGCGGGCCGGTGAAGGAATTGTCGGTGAGGGTGGTGAGGAGTTGCTCGTTGTTGTAGAGCGTGATGCTCGCGCCCTGGCGCACCACCTTGAGCCGGTTGAGGTTGGTGCCGGGGCCAATGGCGAGGGAAGAGGTGCGGTTTATGAGTGTGGTGAAGCCGTGGTCGTATTTCAGGACGGTATAGAACTGCGCGTCGAGGAGGACGAGGTAGAACTGGTTACTATCAGGGCTGAGGCCGAACTCAAGGCCGTACCCGCCGATGACGCCGCTCGTGCGGTGCATGGTCACTTGCGCGGTGAAGTCGCTCACCTTGGCGCCGAGGGGGGCGGCCCACTGGTCGGAAGGGTTCGGGATGAGGATTTGATATTCGCCGCCAGTGTAGGCGAAAGTGTGCGTGCTTGTGCTGGCAACGGGCCAGCCACTGAGGGGGTTGTCGAAGCTATCACTGTAATACGCAGGGCAGGCGGCGGAAACGGCCTTGACGGACAAGGGGAAGTAGACGGTGTGGCTGTTGGCGCCGCACAAACCGGCCGTGGCGTAGCCGATGGTATAAACGCCGGTGGCGCCTTGCGCCGAGTACCAAAGTTTATAGCCGCCGTTTTCGTAGAGCACGGTAGCGCGATCAGCCGCTTGAGAATCGAATGTGCCAGAACTGCCATTGCCGAGGGACTTGTCTTGCCGGGTCCATTGCGTGCCGTCGGGTGAGGTGGCGTAGCCGGTTTGCGCGGCTTGCGGCAGAGTCTTGCCCGAATACCACATCTCGTAGCCGTTGGCGTGCGCAACCACGCTCGGCCCGTAGACTTGTGTCCAATCCCACGCGCCGGGGAAAGCGGCGTTGATGTCGAGCACGGGATCTGCCGGGTCTTTCGTCCAGGTCAGGCCATCGCTCGAAGTGGCATGGCCGAGGCGGAGTGTCGCGCCGTCGTTGCCCGCGTACCACATATGGTAAGTGCCGCCTTCATTCACAACGCTTGGCCCGGTCACGTCGTTGCCTTCCCAACTGCCGGATGAGCCAAGATCCAACACCGGGTCAACATTCTTCGTCCACACGAATCCATCGGGCGAGGTGGCGTAACCAATGCGCGTGAGGCCGGAACTGTCCACGCCCGTGTACCACATTTTGTAAACGCCGCTTTCGTAAAGCACCGTCGGGGCCAGCACGCTCGCGCCATCCCAACCCGCGCCGCTCGGCGTCACGACCGGGTTCCCGCCGTATTTCGACCACAGCACGCCGTCGGCCGACGAGGCATAGCCGATTTGATACGTCGTCCCGTCGTAACCGGCGAACCACATCTTGTAAGTGCCGCCTTGCTTAATCACGACCGGGTCGAGCACGTCCGTGCTATCCCAACTATTGCTCGGCCCCACCAGCAAAACCGGGGTGGCGGTTTTGACTACGTTGCACACTTGCCCGTCCACCGTGAACGTCGCCGAGCGCGTCCGGGTGTCCGTCTCACTGCTAATAATCGCCGCGTTGGTAATCACCGCGCCCAGGGGCGCGGTCTGCGTCACCGTGGCGCCGTAAATAATCTCCACGCTTTCACTCGGGCTGAGCGTGCCGGTCCACGTCACGACGCCCGCCGCGTAACCGTAACTCCCCGTCGTCGCGTTCAACGCAGTGAGCGTCAGGGAAAGGGGCAAAGTGTCGCTGACGAGAATCGTGGTCGGCGTAAGACTGGGGTTGGGGATGGTGATGGAATAAGTGACCACCGCGCCCGGCGGAGCGGTGAGGACGTTGACGGTTTTGGCCGCGTCCCCGCCGGGGTTGGCGAGGCCCGCGCGGGGGAAGGGCTGCTCGCCGGGGTTAGCGCTCTCGATGGCGCGAGCCGGGGCCACGGACGTTGACGTGACAAGCAGGAGAGCGGCGAGGCCGAGGCGGAGTCTGGAACTGAAACGAATCACGGCTGGTTCAACTCCCTATAGAAATTATAAGCGCAAAGAGATCTGGGTTGTGTCGGTTCATTGGGGAAAACCCCCTTCTGAAAATTCAGGCCGGAGTTACTTCGCCTCTTGCCGCATCTGGTCGTACAGCGTTTGGAGTTCCTGCGCGGCCTCGGCCTGCCGGTATTGAATATAATCCCGGATGGTTTTCTGGGCTTCGGCATTGGGCGAGAGGCGGACGCCGACGCGGTAATCATGGTTCGGCTGAGGCGTGCCCTCGGTGACCAGCCCCGCCAATTCGAGCGGTGGCTCATTGCCGGGCAGACGCAAGCGCGCGCTCAAGCCGGCATATTCCTTGAAAACAATCTCCGGCTCGAAAAAAATTTCCTCGCCCGGCAGATACACACTCAGGCTCACCGCCGAAATGTCTTCCAGCCGGCCGTGGACGATCCAGTTTTGAGCCGCAATCTCGACCTCGATGCGCTGATTCGGCTCCAGCCGCACGAATTGACGGCGCTCGGTGAGGTAACCCACCCGCTTGAACCCCGTCAGGTTGGCGGTGTTGGTCGTCAGGTTCACCTGGCTGGCCTCGGCCTGAATGGCGAGCGACATGAGTTTGCTTTGCAGGCGCGTCCGGCCTTCGAGGTGGAGGCACACTGCTTGATGGGGATGGATATTCACCGTCGCCGCGTTCAGGTCAATGTGCCGGAGCGAGGCGGCATGCGTGATGGGGACGCCCTTGTAGTAGTTCAATAACGTGAACAGCGGTTGAATGCCAGCGAGGCGCTTCAAGTCGCCGCGCACGTCTTCGGGTAAGTTCATTTTTGATTCAACTCCCACACGATCTTTAGCCCATCCAGGGTGAGCCACGGGGCGAGGATTTCAATCACCTCCGTTTCTTTGGCGATGATCTCCGCCAGCCCGCCGGTGCCGATGACTTTCATCTTTGGCCCCAGTTCGGCGCGGAAGCGGACAACCATACCCTCGACGAGGCCGACGTAACCGAACAGCAGACCCGATTGAATGGAATGCACCGGGTTGCGCCCGATGGCGGCGGGCGGGCGTTGTAGATCTACTTTAGGCAGTTTCGCAGTATGTTGAAAAAGCGCGTCGGCGGCGATGCCGATGCCGGGGGCAATGGCGCCCCCGAGGTAATCGCCGTCCTCGTTAATCGCGTCGAAAGTCGTGGCCGTGCCGAAATCCACGCTACAGGCCGGGCCGCCGTAGAGTTTATGCACGGCGGCGGCGTCCACCACGCGATCCGCGCCCACTTGCTTGGGGTCGTCGTACTTCACGCGCACGCCCGTCTTCACGCCTGCATCTACCACCAGCGGCGCGCGGCCCACGTATTTTTCGCAGGCTTGCACAAACGTCCCGGTGAGCGGCGGCACGACGGAGGCCATGGCAATCCCGTGTACGTCTTTAGGATTCACGCCTGCGTGCTGGAAAAAATTAATCATCATGATCCCGTACTCGTCGGGCATCCGGTGATGGTCGGTGTTCATGCGCCAGCGCGGGCCGAGGATGTCGCCGTCATACAGGCCCAGAGTAATGTTGGTGTTGCCGACGTCAATGGTGAGAAGCATAGGTTGAGATTGTTCCGGGTTGCGAGTTCCGGGTCGTGTGACGATAACCCGCAACCCGCAACTCGAAACTGTTAGCCAAGTAAAAAATTATCAATGAGTCTGGTCTTCCCCACCCGCACCGCCATTGAGAGTAACACACTTTTCTCAACCGTTTCCAGTTCGGCCAGCGTATCCGGATCGGCGGCGGAGACGTATTCCTCGCGGGCCAGCGGCTCGGCGGCAATCAGCGCCGACATCCCGGCGCGGAGCAGTTCGGCGTCACGCTCGCCCGCGTCGAATTTTTCTTTGGCGGCGGAAAGAGCGCGATACAACACGGTGGCCGCCCGGCGCTCGTCCGCGTCGAGATAGACGTTGCGGCTACTGAGCGCCAGCCCATCCGGCTCGCGCACAATGGGGCAGACGCTGACTTCCAGCGGAAAATTCAAATCCCGCGCCAGCTGTTTGATGACGACGACTTGTTGCGCGTCCTTCTGGCCGAAATAGGCTTTGTCCGGCGTGAAGGCGTTGAAGAGTTTGGCGACGACGGTGGCGACGCCGCGAAAGTGGCCCGGGCGGTGTTTGCCTTCGAGCGGCGCGGCGACGTTCTCGACGGTGATCCACGTTTGAAACCCGGGCGGGTACACCGCCTCGGGCGGGGGCGTCCACACCACGTCCACGTTGAGCACTTCGAGTAGTTTCAAATCGCGCTCCAGATTGCGCGGATACTTGCTCAAATCTTCCTGCGGCCCGAACTGTGCCGGGTTCACGAAAATGCTCACGCCCACGTGAGCGCACTCGGCTTTGGCGCGCTCGACGAGCGAGAGATGTCCCGCGTGCAAATAGCCCATCGTCGGCACCAGACCGAAGGTGCCGGTGAGCGAGGCGCGGATTGCTCGGAGGTCGCGGAGGAAAACAACGTTTTTCATAATCACGAATGTCACGAATGGGCGAATGGCACGAATGTGGATTGGGGTTAGTTGAGGATGCGAACTGATTCCACTCGCTTGCCGCCGAAGTTGATCAGGAGACCTAACTTTAGGCCGGTGGCATTGAGATATGAAAGCAATTGTTGCTTGAACACATCGTTGAGGGCTGACACGGCTTTGAGCTCGAGGATGATTTTGTTGTCTATCACTAAGTCAAGCCGATGTGTGCCAATAACACGGCCTTTGTAGACAACTTGAATGACTTTCTCGCGCTCAAAGGGCATTGGTCGCGTTTCCAAATCACAAACCATCGCCTCCCGATAAATGCTCTCCACAAAACCCGGGCCGAGTTTGTTGTGGACCTCAAACGCTATCGCCATAATCTCGTAAGATAACTCTGGATAAAGCACATCCTTGCCAACTGTAGGCTTTATCACGTCATCCTCCTCAAAAATATTCGTGTCATTCGCTTATTCGTGCCATTCGTGATTTACCTTACCCCTGCGACCTGCCACACTTCCATCTCGCCTTTGCCTTTGACGTTCACCGTCCCGCGCGGTTCGCACACAAATTCGTCCTTGATTAACTCATACGTTGCCCGCGTGATTTGGACGACCCCGCCCGCGCCGTGGCTCTCCATGCGGCTGGCGGTGTTCACCGCGTCGCCCCACAAGTCGTAGATAAACTTCTTGCGCCCGATGACGCCCGCCAGCACCGGCCCGGAGTTCAGGCCGATCCGAAAATTCACCGGGCGGTCGGCTTGGAAAGTCGTCCGGCTCAGATAATCGCGCATCTCCAGCGCGAGCCGCGCCAACGCTTGGGCATGGTCGGGACGAGGGCGTGGGACGCCGCTGGCGACCATGTAACAATCCCCCACGGTCTTGATTTTCTCCAGCCCGTATTTCTCCACCAACGCGTCGAAGCGGGTAAAAATCTCGTTGAGCAGTTCCACCATCTGCACCGGCGTCATCTCGGCGGACATGGGCGTGAAGTTCACCATGTCGGCGAAGAGAATGCTCGCGCCCTCGTAGTGGTCGGCGATGATGCGCTGTTCGGTTTTCAGGATCGCGGCAATTTCTTTAGGCAGGATGTTGAGCAGGAGTTGCTCCGAGCGCTCCTGAAACAGATTTTTCTGGTTGACAAAATAAAAGACCATGAGGAAGACAATCGCGCCGACTGCAATCAGGTTCATGGCGAAGAAGAAGATGATGAGGGCCGGCGAGAGATGGTTGACCAGCCGCGCGTAGGGTTGGAGCAGGTCGCTCAGGGCTACCACACCGACGAAGGCTAGAAACCACGCGGGCGCGTGGCGCGGCTCGTCGAACAGCAATGCGCCGAGCGGGCAAATGATAGCCCACAGCACCACGGCGCTCCCGTTGATGAATCCGCCCAGCGCCACCATCAGCAAAAACGGAAGTAGGAGAATCAGCGCCAATTGGCTGAACCGGAAGAACGCAAACCGGCGCGTGAGGCCGAAATGAATAATGCTCAAGAGTGACACACACGCATACGAGAAAGGAATGGCCCCGGCCAGCGGCTCCCCGAAAGCGAAGTACATCAAGCCCCACGCCGCCCCGGCGAACACAAACGGAATCGCGCACACGACGAGCAAAGACTTTTTTAGCCGTATATCGTCGTCGTCGCCTGGCTCGGCGCCGATGCGGGCAATGAATGCGACGACTGTTTGCAGAAAATTAGATGTCATGGATTGGCCAGAGCCTTCACGAGTCGCCAGAGTGTTTCGTTCACCGGCACTGGCACGCCGCGCCGCGCGCCCTCCCGCGCCACTGCGCCGTTAATCGCGTCAATCTCCGTCGGCGCGCCGCGAAGTATATCCTGAAACATCGAAGACTTATTAATCGCCGTTCGCCCGGCCACCTCACGCACGCGGGCAACCGGGTCGGCAAAGGGCAGGGCGATGCCTTTCGCCTGCGCCACCGCCGCGCATTCCAGCGCCGCGCGCTCCATCACCCCCGCCGCCTCGGGCCGCGCCAGCAGTTCGCCATTTGGCACGCGCAACAGCGCCGTCAGCGCGTTGATGCCGCAATTCACCACCAACTTGCCCCACAACAAACCGTCCACTTGGTCCGCGCCCACGCCGTGCGTCTCGAACCCCGCGCTTTGCAACAACTCGGCCACCCACGCGGGCGCGGCGACGTGCGTCAGCCCGGCGCCCCCCGGCCTCACCCGCCCCGGCCCCAGCAGAGTCGCGCCCTGCGTCGTCACGCCCAAATGCGCGTGCGGGCCAAGCAATTCTAAATTGCCGAGTCCGTTTTGGAGAGTCAGAATAATGGCGTGGGAGGCTGGCAGATACCCGGCGACGTGTTCCGTTTGCCAGGCTTTAACGAGGACGAGGACGAGGTCGCTGTCCCCGCGCGCGGAGTCGGCGCTCAAGCGGTCAGCGTGAACCCGCACCGTGGCGGCCCCCGCAGCCTCCTCTACGCTAATGCCGCGCTCCTGAATCGCCGCCACCCCCTCGGCCCACGACCCGAGCAGAGTCACCTCGGCCACCGCGGCCAACCGCGCTCCGAAAAGGCAGGCCATCGCCCCGGTGCCGAGAATCGTAATTCGTGTCATGTGTTTAAGTGTCAAAGTGTTAAGTCACCAGCACCTGACACTTTGACACCTGACACTTAAACACTAGCCTTACATCACACTTTTTCCACTTCCAACTTATCCAACAACGTCCGAAACTCTTCGTCGTCCATCACGTGCGCGTGTTCCGGCGCGGGGAACTGATGCGCTTGCACCTCGGCGATGTATTCGGCAAAAGCGCGCGCCATCTCGGCATGGATGTTCGCGTACTTCTTGACGAACTTCGGCGTGAAGCGGTCGAAGAGGCCGAGCAAGTCGTGCGTCACCAGCACCTGGCCGTCGCAACCCGACCCGGCCCCGATGCCAATCGTCGGGATGGCCAGCCGGTTCGAGATCAGCTCGGCCACCCGGTCGGGGATCGCTTCGAGGACGAGCGAATAACATCCGGCGGCCTCCAGCGCGCGAGCGTCCTCCACGAGTCGGCGCGCGGCCTCGGCGGATTTCCCCTGCGTCTTATAGCCGCCCAGCTTGTGGACGCTCTGCGGCGTGAGGCCAATATGGCCCATCACCGGAATCCCGGCGGTCACGATGGCCTCGATGGTGGCGGCCATCTCGCGCCCGCCTTCGAGTTTCACTGCGTCCATCCCGGCTTCCTGCAAAAAGCGGCCCGCGTTGCGCACGGCTTCTTTCGCGTCCACTTGATACGACATGAACGGCATATCACCGATGAGGTGCGCCGTCTTCGCGCCGCGCGCCACCGCCTGGCAGTGGTGGAGCATATCTTCCATCGTCACGGGCAAAGTATTCTCGTAACCCAGCACGACCATCCCCAGTGAATCGCCGACGAGAATGGCGTCCACTCCGGCGCGGTCAATGGCTTGCGCCGTGGGGAAGTCGTAGGCGGTGAGCATCGTAATCGGCTCGCCGCGCTCTTTCTTCGCGCGCAAGGTGTGCGTGGTAATCTTCTTCCGGTTGGTGAGAGAGGGGGTGGACATGGCTATCTTCTCCTTTGAGTAAGATGCCGCCCCTCTCCGGCGCCGCGGTTTTCAACGCGGGGGAGGGGCAGAGGGTAGGGTTGATTTTTTGCGCGTCGTCTCGGTCAAGGTTGATCCAAGCGACACGCAGATTATAACGCGAAAAATCCAGTTGAGACAAAGCTTACCTTCGGGCTATAATGGCCGTACCGGTGCGGCATTAACTGACTCAAAGGAGACTTCCCCTATGGCTGACCCCCGTGTTACCCGCTTGGCCAACGTGCTGGTAGATTATTCGGTGAACGTGCAACCCGAAGAGAAAGTCGCCATCTTCGGCGCGGCGCTGGCGGAGCCGCTGATTGAAGCGGTTTACGAGCGCGTCGTCCAACGCGGCGCGTATCCCAATCTGTTCATCAGCCTGCCCGGTATGCAGGAGATTTTCCTCCGCAATGCCAATGATGATCAACTCGAAAACATCTCACCGCTCGACCGGCTGATTGAAGAGGGCTACGACGTGCAAATCAGTCTCGGCGCGTCGGTCAACTCCAAAGCTTTGAGCGGGATTGACCCGGCCAGGCAGAAAAAAGTCCGCGCCGCCCGCGCGCCGTTGATGAAGACCTTCATGGAACGCTCCGGCTCCGGCTCGCTCCGCTGGACGCTGACCATGTACCCCACCCATTCGAGCGCGCAAGACGCCGAGATGAGCCTGCGCGATTACGAGGACTTCGTCTACGGCGCGTGCCACGTGGACGATGCCGACCCGGTGGCTCATTGGAAGAAAGTGCAAACCGAGCAGAACCGCCTCGTGGAGTGGCTCAAGGGCCACGATAAACTGGCGGTGCGCGGCCCCCATGTGGATCTCAGCCTCTCCATCAAAGACCGCACCTTCATCAACGCCGACGGCACCAAGAATATGCCCGACGGCGAAATCTTCACTGGCCCGGTGGAGGCCTCGGTGAATGGTTGGGTGCGCTTCACTTACCCGGCGCTGTTTCAGGGGCGCGAAGTGGACGGGGTCGAGATCAAGTTCGAGAACGGCCAGGCCGTCAAAGCCACCGCCAAGAAGAACGAAGAGTTTCTCAACAGCACCCTCGACACCGACGCGGGGGCGCGTTTTCTGGGCGAGTTTGCCATCGGCACCAACTTTGGCATCAACAAATTCACCCGCAGCATTCTCTTCGACGAAAAGATCGGCGGGACGATTCACATGGCCTTCGGCGCGGGCTATCCCGACACCGGTAGCAAGAACGAATCCGGCCTGCATTGGGATATGATTTGCGATATGCGCGCCGACAGCGAGATTACGGTGGACGGGGAGTTGTTGTATAAGAACGGGGAGTTCAAGATCTAATCAGACGAAGGGCAGATGGTCAACGGCGCGCATTGGTCGCTGTTTGGCAGTGGGGCGCAAATAAAGTGCTATAATCGCGCCCGTTCATCCACTGGAACGAGGCCCACTTTCAAATGTCTGATCCCCGCATTGGCAAAATGGCCCGGTTGTTGGCGGCGCACTCCGTCCGGGTGCAGGCCAACGAACAAGTCGCCATCATGGGCTGGCCGGAGGCTTTGCCGCTCATGGAAGCGCTGGTCGAGGCCGTCATCGAATGCGGCGGTCACCCGGTTTTATTGCTGGATTACGCCCTCAATGATGAAACGCTAATCAAATCCGGGAACGACGCGCAAATCGCGTACGTCTCGCCCCAACACCTCACGGCCTTTGAGACCTTTGAGGCGCTCATTAAAGTCCGGGCCGAGAGCAACACCCGCGCGCTCTCGGGCGTGGATTCGCAGAAACAAGCGGCGCGGCGGCAGGCGGTGTCCCGCCTCTTGCAAGCGCAAATCACGCGCGGCGCGGCAGGCACGCTCAAGTGGGTGACGACGCTCTTCCCGACCAACGCCCACGCGCAAGACGCCGAGATGAGCCTGCGCGAGTACGAAGACTTTGTGTATGGCGCGTGCCACGTCAACGGCGACGACGACGCGATTGAGTATTGGCAGAAG
>Ga0315281_10001847_pt1 | contig 31432 bp, 26 predicted proteins | sample YL17G07_0_MG_FD_204540 | JGI IMG/M metagenome (GOLD analysis project Ga0315281, IMG submission 204540) | Sediment microbial communities from Yellowstone Lake, YNP, Wyoming, USA - YL17G07_0 | ecosystem: Environmental > Aquatic > Freshwater > Lake > Sediment | place: USA: Wyoming | collected...
TCATAGAAAACACAATAAAAGAAATTGGATATAACATTGTAACCGCCCCGAATGGAACGGAAACACTTTCACTGATTAATCAAGGTAGTTTTGAAATGATCGTTGTAAATAGCCGATTTCCAGATAAGGGCAACATTATCCCGCTAATTATGAAGGTAAACGGTTCTGACATAATTGTCATGCTTGCTACGGACTCTCCAGATATAGATATGGCCGTTCAGGCCATAAAAAGAGGCTCTTACGATTTCATTCTAATACCATTACACCGAAAGATTAAAGAGCGGTGTAGGGACTGCGTGGGAAAAGAAACGGCATGACTTGCAGGAAAATCTCTTGCTGCTACTGAAGAACGCTATTAATGATACCTTGACCAGCCTCAGGAGTCGTTTTCTGTATGAGCCTGAGGAGAAGGCATACATAGAGCCATCTTCAAAAAGTACCAGGCACGAGATTGTAAGGCGGTAAAGAATAGTATCAAACAGCCTCATGGGGACTCTACTTGATGGGGAAATTACTGAATCCTTTCAAACATGGTACGTTTGCAATCATTCTTTTCATTAACAAGGTATTACGGCAGGTGATACTTTTTGCCTGCTCTTAGTCTTTTTTTCGAACGTATTTTTACCCTTTTATTCCACGACGATGAAGGTATTTTTGTTAGCTTCAAAATACTTAAAGACTCTTCACTCCTACAACAGGTTTAGAGTATCACCTCGAGAGGGTGTATTTTTTGTAAAAACCAATGTTTTTATAGACGAGGCTTGCCGTTAAGAAATTGGGGGCTTCATTTCCCGGATTAGGCTTTAATTCAACGACGTCCAACCCCACCACGACCTTATTTTGATACACTTTTCGCAAAAAATCTATGGTTCTGTACCACCCTAACCCCCCTGGCACCGGCGTTCCCGTAGCCGGCATAATAGATACGTCCAAACCATCAACATCCAACGTTACATAGACATGATCTTCCAACGTTTCCAAAGCATCACCGTGCCAATCATCATTATCGTGAATGTCTTTCGCATAAAATACCGAAACAGAGTCTTTGTTCTTTTTTACAAAGTCAGACTCTTCTTTCGATACAACACGAACGCCAAAGCTGGTCACCTTGCACTTGAGGTCTTCAACCATTCTTCGCGATACGCTTGCATGGCTATATCGAGTACCGCCAAAATGGTCCATGAAATCGAGATGCGCATCGAGTTGCAGCACGGACAGTTTCTTGTACTTTTCCTTATACGCCTTCACCATCCCCTGCGAAATGGAGTGTTCCCCGCCCAATGTTACCAGGAACTTATTGTCCTTCACAATCATGCTGCTAACACGATAGGTGGCGTCTATTACGTTTTTAGGGTCGGTATGTATCTCCTCAACGGCCAGCGTGCCTGCTGTGAACATCCCAACGGTATAAGCATCTCCTAATTCATCATCGTAAGGCTCCACGTTGACAGAGGCGTTTAAAATCGCATTGGGGCCAAGCTTTGTCCCTGTCTGATAAGTAGCCGTCCCATCAAAAGGCACCCCCATGATCACAACCTTAGATTTTTTATAGCCGTCGTTTTCGTTCTTATAGTCGTTAGGAAATGCGCCAAATTGTAGGGAACTCAAGAGGTATTTTCTTATATCACTTAACATCTCTATCTCCACACTGGGAATGAATTGTTTGAACTCGTCTAAACTCGTTCCCAAGCTCCAGCTTGGGAACGGAATTGCAATGAAAGCTCTGCTTTGAGGCGGAAAGCGAAATATCTTAAAACAAAATGAAGCTGGAGCTTCTGGTACAGGCGCACTCCCAAGCTGTAGCTTGGGAACGAGCATTACTAATAAAGCAAAAAGGGCATCTAACATCAGATGCCCTTTTTAGCCACTTTATTTAAAACGATACCGATGATTCAATTATCGGTTATCTCTTCTCTTCTTCAACATTGCTGCGCCAAACATGATTACGGCTACGATACCGATGATACCGCCAATCATGCCTGCAGCGCCTTTCCTGCCCTTTGCAGCCAACATCTCATCAACCTTCTTGCCTCTCTTAAGCGCAATGGCCTGGCTTTCCAGATTGTTAATGCCCTGGTAAACCTTCGCTGCTCCATACCACCAGGCGATGTCCTGCTGTCCATGCGCAACACCCTTCCAAGCGTGCGCTTTGTCACCGAACCACATGTTAGCGTATGTTAGCTCGATCTCAGATGGGTTGTTTTTTCCCGTCATGAACAATCCATACAAGCCAAGTATTGGTCCGACAACAGGCACTTTACCGCCCGTAGTCTTAAATGCTTTGTGAACTGCATCGCCTAACAATCCTGGGCCAAGTGCGTCGGCAAGGATATCACCGAGAGGGAAGATGTCCCTTTCTTTGATTGGCACGTCAAACTCATCATTTGCGGCGATATCATCCACAATGCCTTGAGCCCTATCTTGCAATTTCCACATTTCAAACATGAAGTTATCTAAATTCTCACGATATAACCTCGCGAACCTAGGACTGTGGCACTTACTGCACACAGCAACCCACTGCTCTGACCTCCTCTTGTTGTCCGGTGAGTATACGTCAAGCTTATAATTCAATGGCGGCAGATTGATGCCAAAAGGATAATCCTTTAATGACGATTTGTATTCTACTCCTTTTGGAGGCACCGTTCCCATTCTCCATACACCCTTAGTAACCGGATTGTGAGCAAACTTGCCGTTACCCTGATCAAAATGACAGAACTGACATGTTGGCGTCCTGTAATCTTTGCCGGGTACAACCTCCGCTAACGGCTTTTCCCAATCCCAATGCTCCCCTTCCATGTGATAAATATATCCCATTTTCGATTCACCGTAAGACTCAGCATCCGGATGATCAAAACCCATGTGACAGCTCATACAAGCCTCAGGTCTCCTACCTTCCGCTGCTGCAAACTTATGCCTCGTGTGACATATATTGCAACGATCTGTGGCATGACACAGGTCGCAGCCAAACTGCGCTGCAGGACTTCCCCTGCGGAACATCTCAGGATACCATGGAGGAATAACGTTTGCGGCCAAACCATCAATGTGGTTCGGACGACCACGCTCTGCCTCACCCATGAACTCTGTTACTTGCTGTGGGTGACACTCACCGCAAGTAGCCGGGGTGGGCATGTGCAATTCTTTATGGTCTTTCCCATGGCAATCGCTACAGGTGACCTCTTTCAAATCTCGTCCAATCAGCCTCTCAATCTGCTGTGTTTTTTCGGCTAATCTGGCATTCTTCTTAGGATTCGCGTGCGTTGAATCTCTCCAGTCATTTACAAAACCAGGCGTAACCTCTTCATGACATTTTACACACTCGGTTGGTTTAAACTTTTCCAACAACTGGTCATAGTATGTGCCATCTGGTTTCACGTAATGCCTTACCGGGAACCAATACATTTGCAATGGCACCGGCTTGTATAAATTCTGCCACGGTCCGGCGCCTTTCTCCAAGCCTACGTTTGTGGTAAACCAATCTTTCAACGTATCGTTTGGATAGAGAACATCATAATAACTCGTGGCTTTCTTTTGCAGTTCCTTTAATTCAGCGTCCGATTGCGCTTGAACGCTCCCTCCATACAGACCCCACATCAACGGGGCAACGAGCAAAATCGAGCCCAATTTCCACAATTTCATTGTAAGCCTCCCTCCCCTAAAAATTGCAAACTTATTTAAGAAATCACTATAAATTTTCTAGTAAATCTTTGGCAAAGACTTTGAGGTCGCGCCGTCCTTCTCAGATGCACCCGTTTTGTAGGGGGTCGTATGCTGAGGAAAGAACCATTCGTCCGAAGCGCCTCTTTCCTGGAAAAATTTAACCCGCATCTCATGACCGCGTGAGTGGTGACATGGACCGCAAATGTTATACGGTGTGCCGAATGTGCCTACTTTAGCAATTTTCTGTCCCTCCGGCGCTTTCCCTATGTCCATAAAGTAGCTAAACACCTCTCCGGGACCATGGCATGCTTCACAAGTTACACCTTCTTCAGAGTATTTGCCTGTCGCCTCGTCATAACCGGTTGTATGGCATTTTAAACAGGACTTCCTGTACTCCGCATTACCGGCAATGTAATCAGGCGCTTCTTTTACCCGTTCAAAAGTTTTAAACTTGATTCTTTGCCACCTCTCTACGTGAGGGGACGTCAGCCCCTTATGGCACTTAATACACTTTTGGCTGCCAACAAAAATGGCCTTATCCCCTGTAATAGAATATTTCCTAAAATCTCCCATTTCAATCCTGTTGTTAGGATCTGCCTCTTCAGGGGTTAATGTTGCAAGCTCACTCCAAAATTCAAACATAGGCTCTGCATTAACTAACCGCTGTTCCATCTGTCTTTTGTGATAGAACATCCCTTCGTGTGCCATCTCCACACCCAACGCCCTCCCAACGCCTCCATGGCAAACGGTGCATCCGTAGATATCGAAAGGAAACTCTTTGGTATTGGGGTGTGAAGCCTTTAGCTTCTCTTCGTCAATATGACAGGTCGTGCACCTATCGACCTTACTGCCGTTTTGCCTCTTTGCCCAACTGAAGTCCCCTTTTAAGAGTATTTGCTTTACCTCATAAGTCGGCCTCCTGAAGGCGGCAAGCCGCTTTCCCAGCATTTCTTTTTCCTTTACTGAGGTGGCTGCAGCATACAACTGTTCCGTTTTTTCCGCCTGTTCAGCGTAATACTCTCTTTGATACTTTGTCCATTTGGGATTGAATTCATCTTTTATCCAAATCACGCTGCTCAAAAGGAACAGGGCGCTCAAAACAAAAAAAATCAATCTTTGTACACTCATAAGTCGTCCATTCTGGAAACAAAAAATTTCCGCATTATAAATATCAGATGTTAATCCACGGTGTAGCAATAATGTACTTGACGTTAAATGCTAATCGAAATACCATTTTTAGTACCGTAGCAATCATGGTTAGCAATAAACCCATTGTCAACGAATACCGTATTACACCCAACTTTTGGAAAAAATCCTTTTTCACAAGCGCAGGGATAGTCATTCCCAGAAAGTAAAATCCACACATAAGAATGACCCCCAACGGCAACGGTAGATTATGTAACGGCGGCGGCGTTGGAAAATCATGCGTCCATTTTTCCCATGGCCAGAAGAACGCCCAGTACGGCCCACGAAGCGCAGTGCCTATGTATACCAAAATATACCACAGGATATAGCCCGCCATAAAGACCGTTATGGAAAACTTACGCTCTTTGAAACAATAATAGCCATTTCCCTTGGGATTGTTATCCAGGTAAGGTATCAAAATCAGTCCAATGACAATAAATGATGGAAGAACGACACCTGCAAACCAAGGGTCAAAATACACCAAGGCCTCTTGAAGACCCAAGAAGTACCAAGGCGCCTTGGCTGGATTCTCCGCCTGACCTGGATTAGACAATTCTCTCAACGGAGCATCTGCAAAATACGAGTAAAAAAGTAACCCAACCGTCACAAAAATAGCCGCTAAAAACTCTTTTGCGACTAGGGTGGGCCACGTAAACACCTTATCGTCTTTAATTTCTACAACGCCTCTCTTCTCCTGCCTTACTTCCATGGAACCGCTCCTCAGAAATATCTTTGTTAAACCCGTTATCAAAATCGCTTCTTCATCTACAGCTATAACGGACCTGAAATACCGCCGTCTTTACGTACTCGCCAAAAATGCACCATCATCAGCGCAGCGGCTACAACGGGTATTCCCACGCAATGCCACACGTAGGCTCGCAACAGAGCCGGAGCATCGATCACCGTGCCGCCAAGCAAAGCAAACCGAATATCATTGTTTGCCTTTATACCCAAAATATACGAAAAAGGGCCTTCATGGCCAAGCAAGGGAGTCGCACGCGCCATATTCGTACCTACCGTAATAGCCCAATAACCAAGCTGGTCCCATGGCAACAAATACCCGGTAAAACTCAACAACAAGGTAAGAACCAACAGCACCACACCAACAACCCAGTTAAATTGCCTCGGTGGTTTATACGAACCCGTTAAAAATACTCGTAGCATGTGTATGCTTACGGTAATAACCATGGCATGCGCGCCCCAACGATGAGAATTTCTCAAAAACCGGCCATAAGGAACCACATACATCAGATCCACAATGTCCGCATACGCCCTGTTAACGTCGGGGACATAATAAAACATAAGTAGGATACCCGTTATCGTCTCAAACAGGAATATGAAAAACGTAATCCCACCCATACACCACGTAAAACGTATCTTTGTGCCATGCTCTCTTACCTTGGCAGGGTGCAGATGCAGCCATACGTTGCTAATAATTTGAAGAACCCTGTTGCGTGGAGTATCCGAGTAACCATGCCTAAACACGGACCTCCAAATTTCGTTGTCAGTTATTAATTTTATTAATTGTTGCAGTAAGTTCATTTGAATATCCCTTTCATCGTTTCACTTGTTCCGCTATTTCCTCCCCTCATAATAAAGATAGCCCCCCTCTATCCCTCCGTTTCTTCTAACACTTTATTAATCTCTTCATTAGGCTTCCAAAGCACACGCTTTAAGGATATCACGTTTACCGGACAGTCCTTGCAATTGCCACATCGTATACAAACGTCGGTATACTTTATCACAATACCGTCCTTCGTAATAAACGGCCTATACGGCTGCTCCTCGTTGCTAACGTCAACTTGCTTTAATGCTCCAACGGGACAAACCAAGCTGCATCTTCCGCACAGCACACAGTCGTTCGTCTCAACGTTAATACTAAGATCACATTTCAAACACCGCATCGCCTCTATCTTAGCCTGCGACTCGACAAGGCCAAGCTCAACAAGATTAAACGTTCCCTTCCTGTCTTCCACCGGTAACATATCCATATTTTGACGTGGAACGGCATCATAGTTTTCTTCCCTTGCATTAATATCGCTGTCTATAAGGGTAACCCAAACCTTCTTTTGCGGTTTTTCCTGGGCTTCCCCTCGTATAAATTTATCTATCGATTTCGCTGCGGTATGGCCCTGAGCAATACACTCGATTATCGTGCTCGGACCCAACGTCACATCACCACCGGCAAAAACACCCTTTTTACCGGTCACCAGGTTTTCATCTGCCACTATGGTACCCGTTTTGGTTACTCCTATTCCGTGGTCATCACCAAGGAACTTCAAATCCGCCTCCTGGCTGATAGCGGTGATAATACAATCAACATCAATCGTGAATTCAGAATTAGGCACTGGCTCCGGCCTTCTCCTGCCGGTATTGTCAGGTTTGCCAAGCCTCATTTTAATGCACTGAAGCCCCTTCGCCTTTCCATTCTCGGTAATAATTTTCGTTGGGGCAGACAGGTAGTGAAATTTAACGCCTTCATGCTCGGCTTCCTCGATTTCCCACGACAACGCAGGCATCTCTTCCCTAGTCCTCCGGTAAACGATAAAGGCCTCTTCACTTAAACGTTTCGCCGTTCTAACGGCGTCAATAGCGGAGTTTCCACCACCGATCACCGCCACCCTTTTTCCGGGACTCCTCGTATCGCCGTCGTTTACCCTCTTGAGAAACTCCAGGCAGTCCATAACACCCTCAGTACCCTCTTCACCAGACACTTCAAGCCTCTTGCCCTTTTGCGCGCCAACAGCTATGAAAACGGCCTTGTACCCTTCCTTAAATAAATCAGCAACGCTCTTTCCCGGTTTTCCAATAGGGGTGTTTAGTTTGATATCAACACCACGCGCCACTATGTGACTAACGTCAAACATAATCTGCTCTCGAGGCAACCGGTAAGAAGGAATCGCCCACATCATCATTCCACCAACCTGGTGTTCCTTTTCATAAACGGTAACTTTATATCCCATACCTGCGAGATCGCTGGCGGCAGTAAGACCAGCAGGGCCTGCGCCAATAACGGCAACCTTTTCCGTTCTGGCTGTTGTTTTTGGGGGGGGGATTCTAACTTTATTTTTGTAGACATAATCGGTAACAAAGCGCTTTAAGGCGTCAATCGCGACTGGCCTGTCAAAATCACCACGCTTGCATTTAGATTCACAGGGGTGCGGACAAACGTGTCCGCATACGGCAGGAAATGGATTGGTTTCTCTCATCAACCGATAAGAATCCGCATATCTGCCCTGGCTGATCAGACGTATATAACCAGGCACATCCATATGCGCCGGACACCGGTGTTGGCAACGAATGTTCCCTTGTAACCAATCCGAATCTACAAGCACCCGCATGCCTTGCTTAGGTATTGTTGCTTGAGTCATATTTATAGCCTTATTTTAAAAAAGAATTAAATGTAAAAGCATAACCTATACGACCAGCTCAGTCTCAAGAGGCACCTTTTTGCTGGTGTCAACAACAAGCTTGCCCGCATCATCCAAAACAACTTCATAGTGATCCAAAGGTCTTGGGGCAGGCCCCGCAAAGTTTACGCCGTTCCGGTAATACTTGCTTCCGTGGCAAGGGCATTCAAATATGTTTTTTTCCTTTGAAAATTCAACCGCGCAACCCAAATGCTGGCAAACCACTGAAATCGCTTTAAAACTATTGCCGTCGCGCACAACAAAAATCTTTCTCGATTTTAGCGTAGTAACCGAATTTTCCAAAAAAACCTTTGGTTCTCCCACGGCAAACTTTGGCGAAGGCTCAAAGAGGACCTTGGGATAGAAGAACCCTTTATATCCCATAATATTAATCAAATACGCCCCAATGGTCGTAAAGAACAAACCCCAGCCCGCTACTGACAAAAAATTCCTACGGGAAAACGTAAACCAAATACCTCTTTTGCACTCAGACGTGTGACATTTGTCTTTTTCCTTCGCTTCCATAAATATTCTCCCCCCGCTGTTGAAGAAAACCCTTCCCTAAACGACCCTAAAGTTAATATTTATTTAGTCTCAATAATATCTTTATAACCTAAAATTCCTGAGGCCGCATCTTATATTTATCAGTGAAAAAAGTCAAGGATATTTTATCAAAACGTAGAATATTTTTCACGTTTTTTTTACTAATAAACGATATGCACCCTCCTTGTTTTCCACTTTGATAATTTTATGTCCCTCCTCCTTCAAGCTTCTTGGCACACTCCGGATAGGCTCTCCATCGTCCAAAATCACTTCTAATATCTGACCAGAATCCATCATTTCCAACTTGAGTTTGGTTTTTACAAAATTAATAGGGCAGAGCACGCCCCTTAAGTCAATGCTATCGTCTGGAACGGCTTTTTCATCGTCTGCCATACGGAAAACTCCACAATTTTACGTAAAATTTCTCGAAATGAGCCTAATTCAATTACGATTTTATTTCTTCCTCTTCAAACTGCTTATTTTCTTCACGAAACACCCATGACTTAACACTCGTCTTCTCCCCTTTTTCTACAGCGACGATTATATAAGAAAACCAGGAACATGCGTGTTCTGCGTCATATAGGGAAGGTATTGCAGGGTGGTCCGGGTGGGAATGATAAACTCCAATAATTTGCAAACCATTTTTCGTAGCCTTTTTGTCAACCTTTTCAAAATCACACCGCTCAATAACGAATCTGTCGTGCGCCCTTTCAAAATTCCTATTAGGCACGGGACAGACCTCCACAACCCGCTTTTCCGGGGAATCTGTGCCTATCAAAAGGCCGCAACACTCCGAAGGATAACTCTTTATTGTCAGACTCTCTATATAGCGAAGTTTCTCACTATCAATGCACAGCAACAGTAATTTCTCCTATCTAAAACAGTTCAAGCAAATTAAACAGTTCTAGCGGTTTAAACAATTTAGTAACTATTCAGCGTGTTTGAGCAAAAATACTATATATGACAAAAAACCCTTGATTTACGCTTTTTGTCTATATATAGTCGTACAACCTATGGTTGATACTTGTGACTTTGACCATTTTTGCCATATATGGTAGTCGCAAAAATCACGCTGAATAGTTACACAATTTAACGAGACGAAGACTACAGACCGGTACTTGATGCAGGATGCTCGTATTCGAGTATCAAGTATCGAGTAAACATTTATTGCCTTTAAAACTTGACTCATTAATTTTTATGAAGAGAAACCGCTCATAAAGCTTATACACCGTTTAGACAACTTTTCATAAGCTAAACATTGCCCGCCCAAAAACTGGTGCTCAAGTAACGGTCTCCACGATCGGGGAAGACGGTGACAATCGTGCCGCCCGCAATTTCATTCGACACCTTCAACGACGCAACCAGCGCTGCGCCGGACGAGTATCCGACAAAAAAACCCTCTTCCGCCGCCAATCTCCTGACGGCGTTATAAGCATCCTCCGTCTCCACCATTATCTTCTGGTCAGGAAAACGTTCGTCATAAATACCCGGCATAATCGAAGTGGCCATGTGCTTCATGCCTTCCAGGCCATGAATCGGGGTGGCAGGCTCAACGGCAATCACCTGCACGTCAGGATTGAAATCCTTTAAGCGCCGGCCGGTACCCATAAGCGTGCCGCTGGTCCCCAGACAGGCGACAAAATGAGTAACCGCGCCTTTTGTTTGTTCCCAAATCTCCACGCCCGTAGTTTCATAATGCGCCTTCCAGTTTGCCGGATTATTGTACTGATCGGCATAAAAATATTTGGAAGGATCTTCGGTAACGATCTTCTTTGCCTCCTGCATAGCGCCGTCCGATCCGAGCAACGGATCGGTATATACAATCTTTGCCCCAAAGGCGCGCACGATCCGCTTCCGCTCCTCACTTACGTTTAACGGCATCACCACGGTCACTTTATATCCCCGTGATGCGCCAATAAGCGCATACGCAATGCCAGTATTGCCGGAGGTTGAGTCGATAATAATCTTATCCTGGTTCAATTCCCCTGATTTTTCGGCATCCTCAACAATACGCAAGGCCGGACGGTCCTTCACGGACCCCCCGGGATTTAACCATTCGGCCTTGGCGTAGATTTCTACGTCCTTGCCTTTTAAACCCTTTGTAACCCGGCTCACCCTCAACAAGGGCGTATTTCCTACTTTGTCCAAAAGCGAACTTCTGGGAATTTGTCTGGATTTACCCCTCGTATCCTTCGTAACAGAACCAGCCACAACGGTACTGCCTTTCCTTAAGTTATATAAAAAGCTGTGTCTCGGCGCCTTCGGCCATTTCCAACAAGGTCGTCATCCCAAGAATGTCATCTACCCTGGATTTAACCACGGACTCTTCCAGTTCCATAAGCTTTACCGCCGCCGTACACGCATACACCTTCAAATTCCCCATCTTCCGCACCTCACTAAGTATCTCTTCTAACGAGATGGGATTAATCTTCTGCATCCGATCGGCCAACCTTTTGCCCTCTGCTCCAAACTCCGCGGATAATTTCGTTACGTCAAAATCCCCAGTTGCAAATCTTTTCAATGCCCAAAAGAACAGAAAGATATACGTCTCTCTTCCCATAGAAGCCGCAGTAATGGCCAGTGTGATGATCTGGTACAGCTTATCATACGTACCGCTGTGCGCAAATATAACAAATTTTTTCTTGTCCTTCACCGTTAACCCTTTGTAAATGCGCTTGAAACCTCTTTATTAAACTTGCTCACCCCTACACGCTCAATACAGGTGCCGATTCTTTCCTTCGTTTTGCCATTTTCCTTGTACCATTTTAACGTTGCCGCAATAAAGTCGTTTACCTTGTTATCCGGCAGGAAATTGGCTACCACGTCTGCCTCGCGGGGATGCCTACCGTGCTTGCCACCGGTACGCACCAACCAGCCTTTTTTCTTATCTTTCCAGGCGTCCGTTGGGCACGCCTTGATGCAGTCGCCGCAATACACACACTTGGACTCGTCAAACACCGGCTGGCCTTCTTTGTCGGAAACGATTGCGCCTTCAAGGCACGCCTTTGCGCACAAGGTACATCCGTTGCACAAATCCTTCGTCCACACCGGATAAACAACGCCCTGAAACCCTAAATCCATCTCCCGCGTCCTTGCGCAATCAATGGGACATCCTGAAAAACTCATCTTAAACTTATGGTGGCACGGCGTGCCGAAAAACGCATCATCCACCTCAAGAGCCTTTGATTGCGTGTCCATAATCCCATTCGGGTTGTATTCGCAGCCGCCACAAGCGGTGGGTACCCTGACGCGCGGCCCGCAGGACGCTATCTTCTGCCCTACCGTCGCCAACTCCTTCACAACCGTATCAAAGTCGTCAATGTGAACACCGATAATCTCTACCGACTGCCTGAAGCTTAAATGGCAGTATCCCAATCGGCTGTATTTTTTCGCCACCTCCGCAATTTTCACAAGCTTCTCGGCGGTAATCCTTCCCCCCGGCACCTTCAAGCGCACCGTGAAAAGGTCTTTTTGCGTCTGCTTTATAAAACCGCCTGATTTTAGTTCGTTAAAGTCAACCCTTTGTTTGCCAGCCTTTTCTGCCATGTAAACTCCTTGTATTTTGGCATCATACGCCATGTAAATCTTTGAATGTAAGAAAACGAATTGAGTCCCGTTTCAAAAAGAACTACCAGAATCAAAGGTTTTATACTAGCAATTCATTAAAAATCTTTCAAGGAAAAAGAGGTTTGCGACCCTCCCCGCCTCATTTGGAACTGAAAGTTTTTTCAGCGACGATTTCCAGCATCCTCTTCTTCGCTTCAGAAACACCGCTTTTTTTAACAATATCAAGAATATCGAGACCCGCGATACGCTGTAAAATATCACGCCGCACCTTCTCATCGGAAATCTCCGCAAGCGCCCACTTCCGCATCTCGGACAAAAGCCTGGTAAACTCGTCGTATTCCTTCCCAAACAGGTTTTCCAGGCTCTCACGAATGTTACGCGCCAGAGCCGGACTTGACCCACCCGTTGAGATGCTGACGCACAGGTCGCCACGCATAATAGTCGCAGGCACAATAAAAGAACAAAACTCCGGCCTGTCAACGACGTTTACCAGCAATCCCCTCTTAACCGCGTCATAGTATATCTTTTTATTCACCTCTTCGTTGTTGGTAGATGCAATAACCACTGCCGCGCCTTCCAGAAATGATTCGTCATATTTCCGTTGTATCCGTTCCACACCCGCCAGCTTTTCCAATTCAGGGTAAAACTCAGGAGACACCACCGTTACCTTAGCGCCAGCGTCTTGCAAGCTGCAAACCTTGCGCCAGGCAACCTCGCCCCCCCCTATTACAACGCATTTTTTGTTCTGTATGTTTAAAAATATTGGATAATATTTTGCCATGATTGCCTTTATTAAAAACCGTAACAATTTACCGCAGAGAACGCAGAGTGTGCAGAGAAATACCTAGCGCGGCGTAGCCGCAACCAAAAAAACAGCGGGCAGTCGGTTAGGAATAACTTCATGTTGCTGTGCCATCAGGGCTAAAGCCCGGTACGACACATACCCGCTAACCCCAGCCTTAAAGCTGGGGTTACGGCGTTATCTGAATCGGGCTTTAGCCCTGACAGTGCCTGGTCTTCAAAGTATCGGACAACAAACTTGCGCAGACATTGTTTTTCATTATTCGTTTCTTGTTATTGAACGCCACATCAATCCCTTACCTCACCTCGCCCCGAACCAAGTCATCATACGTCTCGCGTTTTCTCGTTATCCGGTACTGCTTTCCATCCACCAGCACCTCGCACGGGCGGGGACGTGAATTGTAGCTTGAACTCATGGCAAACCCATAGGCGCCCGCGCTAAAGATCGCCAGCAAATCGGCCTCAGCCAGCTTAGGCAACGCCCTGTCCTTCGCAAAGACGTCGCTGCTTTCACACACCGGGCCCACAACGTCCACCACTTCCATACCCTTTTTTACAACCTTATCGCCGGGCTTTTCCACGGCAGGTCGTTTAACGTTTGTCGTCACCGGCCACATCCTGTGGAAGGCGTCATAGAGAGCGGGACGGATCAAATCATTCATACCAGCGTCGCAAACAACAAATTTTTTACCAAACGAGGCCTCTTTTGAGTAAAGCACCCTCGTAACCAAAATCCCGGAATTCCCCACGATAAAACGCCCCGGTTCCATCACCATGTTGCACTGCACGTCCTTCACAAAAGGAAGAATCTTTGCGGCGTAATCAACTGGGCGCATCACCTCTTCACCCGTATAGGAAATGCAATAACCACCGCCAACGTTCAGATACTCAATGTTACGCCCCATCTTCCTGCATCGTAGAATGAACTCCGATACCTTCTTCAGGGCTTGCGTGTATGGGTCGGCGCTATAAATGGGCGAACCCAGGTGGACGTGTATCCCGCACAAATCGACATTCGGATATTTGGCGAACTGCTTCATGATCTTTTCCGCCGCAGTAAAATCAATGCCGAACTTGTTTTCTTTTTTCCCGGTGGTCGTCTTCGCATGTGTCTTGGCGTCAATATCGGGATTAATGCGCAACGCCACCCGCGCCGTTTTACCGGCCTTCACCGCCAGGGCGCTGATATGCTTCAATTCCGCCTGGGACTCCACGTTAAACATAAAAATATCATTTTCAAGCGCGTACCGTATCTCACCATCGGACTTACCCACGCCGGCATAGACGATCTTCGACGGATTGCCCCCCGCCTTCAGCGCCCGGAACAACTCCCCGCCGGAAACAACGTCAAACCCCGCCCCCTCATCCGCCAGCGCCTTGCAAATCGCCAGATTCGAATTTGATTTTACGGAAAAACAAATCGTGGTATTGACGTCCCGGTAGGCGTCCTCAATCTCCTGGTAACGCGAAATGATGGCATTTTTACTGTAAATGTAGGCAGGCGTTCCCACCTCGGCAATAATATCTTCAACCTTGACCTCTTCACAATAGAGCGTCTTATTTTTATATTCAAAATTATCCATAGAGCAACCATTTAACCCTTATTCAGTTTCTTTTCCCAATAGGTAATGCGTTTTTTAACAAGCGCCGGCGCCGTGGAGCCGTAACTCTTATAATTCTTAATGCAGTTCTCCACGCCCAGCACCTCATAAACGTCCTTTTCAATAACGGAGGAAAATGCCTTAAAACCCTCTAATTTCAGGTCAACCAGCTTGCAGTTAACCTTAATACATTCCCTCACGATGTTTCCCACAATTTCATGGGCCATCCGGAACGGGACGCCCTTCTTCACCAGATACTCCGCCAGCGCAGTAGCGTCAATAAACCCCTTTTCCGCAGCCGCCAACATCCGCCCGGCATGGAAGGTAGTATTGGCAACCACCTCGGTCAAAATAGAAACCGAGGCCTGCACCGTCTCCGCCGCATCGAGAATTGCTACCTTATCTTCCTGCATGTCTCTGTTATAACTCAATGGCAAGCCCTTGAGCAAGGTAAGCAACGACGTCAAATGCCCGAATACCCGGCCAGTCTTGCCCCGAATCAACTCCAGCACGTCCGGATTCTTCTTCTGGGGCATAATGCTGGAACCCGTGCAATAGGCGTCGCTGATCTCGATAAACTTCACGTCGTCGTTGCACCAGATAATCCATTCCTCGCAAAGACGCGAAAGATGCATGGCTATCATGGAAAGGCAAAACGCATACTCAATGCAAAAATCCCGGTCGCTTACGGCGTCCATACTATTCTCGCAAACACCGTCAAAATTAAGGTGTTTAGCCGTAAACAGCGGGTCGGTCTGAAGCGTTGTACCCGCAAGCGCACATGCGCCCAACGGCGATTTGTTGAGCCTGACGAAACAGTCCTGAAGCCTCGACACGTCACGCGCAACCATCTCCACGTAAGCCAGCAAATAGTGCGACAACAAAACCGGTTGGGCGTGCTGCAGATGGGTAAAACCGGGCATAATTACACCCAAATGCCTTTTCGCCTTACGTACCAACTCCTTTTGTAACGCAGACAGGTTCCCGGCCATTACTTGCGTCTGGTCACGCGTCCAGAGCCGCAAATCGAGGGACACCTGATCATTCCTGCTGCGCGCGGTATGAAGCTTTCTACCGGCGTCGCCAATCCGCGCAATCAAGGCCGATTCAATATTCATGTGGACGTCTTCAAGCGTCTTTTTAAATTCAAACTTCCCGGCATCAATATCCGAAAGTATCCCCTTCAAACCCTTAACAATAGCATTCTTTTCCGGCTCAGTAATAAGCTTACACCGGGCAAGCATCATCGCATGGGCAATACTCCCCTCAATATCGTACTGATACAACCGCCAGTCAAAGGAAATGGATTCCGTAAACGACTCAACGGACGCCGCCGTCTGCTTAGAAAAACGCCCTGCCCACAGTTTTTTTTGCTTCATAAACACATGCACTTTCCACAAAAACAATAAACGATACAAAACCTGCGAAAAAATAAGTGAATTAATATAGCTAAATGCACTGATTGAGTCAACACAAATCAACAAATGGAGAAACTTTGTGACCGTCTATACTACAAATGATTATGATTTGGTTTTTGAAAGAAACTTCTCTATACACAGCGACTAGAATCAATACTCAATAAATTCAGACACGACTGAACACAAACAAGCACTGACAAACAAGTTTTCCTATGCCACCATGTCGTTGGCCAGTTGGAAAGAACTATTGGAACCACAGATTACACACATTAAAGTAAGCCAGAGATGTAGCCGTATCTCTGCATTATCTAAAATTGGGGATTTTTAAACTAAATGAAAATCCCTATACAGTTAAATCACTTAAAAACAACCAAGGAAACACAAATAGCAAGAAGCAATTCATCGTCGAAGATAAGTTGGAAATAAAATATCAAAGCAATTATAATACTACTCTGTTACTAAAAATCTAAAATAATCTGTGGAACAAGGGCGCGTAGGAACTGTATTCCCCACCTTTTTAATACCGGTTGAACCATTACCGTTTTTTTATGCTATAATTTGTTTATGGAATCTATCTCTCAAGCACGGACACAAGCAAGCACCAAACTATCCGACTACGATTATGACCTTCCAAAGGAGCTGATCGCCCAACATCCGCTGGAAAACCGGGACGATGCCCGATTATTAATACTCCACAGGAACACCGGGGACATAGAGCATCGTAAATTCTCTGATATCACCAATTACCTCCTGCCCGATGACCTGTTGATTTTGAATAATACCCGGGTTCTGCCTGCCCGCATTTTTGGGCAGAAAAGCAGCGGCGCTTCGGTGGAATTGCTCTTTGTGGAGGATTTGGGAGAAAACCAATGGAAGGCATTGGTCAAATCAAACGCAAAACTACGGGCTTCTGATGAAATTTATATCGATCATCATGCCGTCACCGCAACATTACAAAAACGACATGACGACGGTTCGTGGTCTGTCGTGTTTAACGGTAAAAACCATATTAAAGAAATCCTTCACCGGATCGGAGAACCACCCCTGCCGCCATACATAAAACGCCAACACAGTGACGTATACACCCCGATAGATCGGGAGCGCTACCAAACGGTCTTTGCTCAAAAAGAAGGTGCTATCGCCGCGCCGACGGCAGGCCTCCATTTCAGTAACACCACCCTGGAAAAAGCCAGAACCCTGGGGGTAGAATTGGGATTTGTTACCCTCCACGTCGGCTTAGGCACTTTTCTGCCCGTAAAGGTAGAAGACATAAGAGAACACTGTATGCACAAAGAGTATTACGAGTGTCCGGAAGAGACCTACCGGAAAATAACAAGCGCCAAGTCACAAAATCGCCGTATAATAGCCACCGGAAGCACTTCCTGCCGGGTACTTGAAACCATTGCTTGCAACAATAAAACACCAGACACCACCGGATGGACAAACTTGTTCATCTACCCGCCATATCAATTTATGCATACCGATGTTTTGATAACCAACTTTCACCTCCCCAAAACAACACTTTTGATATTAGTCTCCGCTTTTGCAGGAAGAAAAAACATCTTAAACGCCTATGAAACCGCAAAAAACAAGGGATACCGGTTTTTCAGCTATGGGGATTGTATGATGATTGTGTAATGAAGAGATGATAAAATAATTTCGTGTTTTTCAATAAATTCCTTTTGTTCTTCAAGATCAACCTTACAGGGAACCGCTGTCGTCTTTTTGTAGGTAAAAATGTAATCTATTGAGGATATGTACCATTCCCTGTATTACTTTAGAGCGGCGCGTTATCTTCTCCCTGTCTCGATAGGGTTGGAGCGCCAGCCTTCGTGGAAGGAAATACCCGTGCAAATACAGCCTTGAGGTAGCGGCCTTCCGGGAATATGGAGGAAAAGGGGTGATCGGGGGATGCGCCACCCGTCTTGAAGATTTGCAGCACAACCCCGCTCTCGGCCGCCGAGCGGGTCAGGATGGAAAGAAAATCCTGCTCGGAAACCAATCCGGAACAGGAACAGGTCAGGAGGATACCGCCCGGCCTTACCACCTGCATGCCAAGCCGGTTAACATCGCCATAGGTTCGGTGAGCCCGCTTGATTTCGTCCACACATCCGGCAAGTTTTGCGGGATCAAGGATAACGACGTCAGCCTGCTCACCCTTGCTGTGCATAGCGCGCAGATGGTCAAAAACGTTTACGTGCCGATACTTCACCGACACCGAGTTGAGCCTCGCGTTCTCCTGCGCCGTCAGCAGGGCATTTTCATCCAGGTCTATGCCCGTAGCGGATTTTGCGCCTGCCAGCATGGCAGAAATGGCAAATCCCCCCGTGTAGCAAAAACAATCAAGCACCTCTTTGCCGTGACAGTACTGCGACAGCGCAAGCCGGTTTTCGCGTTGGTCCAGAAAAAAGCCTGTTTTGTGTCCCGTTTTGAGGTTTACCTGCATCCGCAGGAGATTCTCCTTGATCTCTACAGAATCAGGACCAGGATAGTCCCTTGCCACCTTCGAAAAGTCTACCTTCTCTTTTGCCGCGGTTCGTTCGTCCGGACGGACGACAATCCGGCTACCAGGGTACAACGTCTTCAAGGACGACGCGATCCATCCCATGATCTCGACGTAGCCGGCGGAATACGGTTCAACGACAAACACGTCGGCAAACTTGTCGATAATTAATCCCGATAGGCCGTCCGCCTCACCATGTATCAGGCGGTAGCAGTTCGACGTCTTGCCGATGCCGAGTATTTCTTCGCGAAGCGACATGGCGATTTCCAACTTATGGTAGAAAAATTCTATCCCCACCATTTCAGATATATTTTCGGTCAGCAAGCGAATACCGATATTGCTGTTGTGGTTATAAATGCCCCTGCCAATGAATTCCCCCTCCCTGGAAATGACCTCTACCAGCGTGCCTGCTTTTAGGGTCTTGCGAGGATGGCGAATCATGCGATCGAATATCCATGGGTGAAGCGAATTCCTTCTGGCTTTCAATGAGACGACAGGTAAGTCCATAATATACACCTTTATCAAAAACAGTAATAGTTCACCGCAAAGTGGGGCATTGCCTGCCGTAACAAGGCGTGGGAACTAGGATAATAGCCTCAGACCACTAAAAAAACTTCGAAACCACGAAACAGCGAAACCACAGATTACACAGATTTTTTTGTGACAGCTCACGCAGCAAAGCCGCAACCCAATCCCCCTTAAAAAAGGGGGACAACGGAGGTTGTAAAAAGCTTGGGGGAAAAAGAAGTTTTTACCGGGTTATATAATAGGGCAAACCTTGCCTGTCCGGTTACTTACGCATAGGCGGCCAATGCAAAAGACCTTTTCCATCCTTGCTTTTCCGGCTAGTTCTGGTTATTCTTCAAAGAATGCTTTAAAAACCCTCCTAAGAAGTAAGGAGGCGAGGGGTTGTCTCCCCGTCTCCATTAACATGGGCGGCGCAATCTATCGTAAATGAAACCTTGAATGGCAAGCCATACCTACACTACATGGCTCAAAACCTACATTATACCGGCTTCACACCAAAGTTGCAATTCCATCTTTAGCAGCGGAATGGATTAAATTCCTTGACAAAAAATAAGCTGTACTTATAATAAAATTTCAAGGCTGCAAAAACATTTAAAGGTAATAAACATGCATTTAACTTCTTTACCGTTTAAAGGGAAAATGAGGGTATGAATTATTTCAAAACAACATTACTGTTGGTTGCACTAACGGTACTACTCCTTTGGGTTGGGAACATGGTGGGCGGAAGAGACGGGATGGTCTTTGCCTTTGTTATTGCAATGGGGATGAACTTTTTCAGTTACTGGTTCAGCGATAAAATTGTTCTTATGATGTATAAAGCCAAAGAAGTCGCCGAACAGGAATCGTCTGATTATTATAGAATAGTTAAAGAGTTAACTGCGCGCGCGGGGCTTCCGATGCCTAAACTGTACATCATCCCCACAAGCGCCATGAATGCCTTTGCAACGGGTAGAAATCCCAGTCACGCCGCGGTAGCAGTCACCGAGGGAATGCTCGGTTCGCTGTCGCGTGAAGAATTAAAAGGGGTGCTGGGGCATGAGCTAAGCCACGTCAAGAACCGCGACATACTTATATCCGCTATAGTTGCTACCGTTGCCGGCGCCATAATGATGCTGGCGAATATGGCACGGTATGCCGCCATTTTCGGCGGTTATGGTGGTGGAAGGGACGAAGAAGATAATAGAGGCAGCGGGTTTGCGATGCTCTTTTTAGCGATTTTAGCGCCTATCGCCGCCATTTTAATCCAGATGGCGATCTCACGTTCGCGCGAATACGCAGCGGATAGAGGTGGTGCGCAAATAGCCGGGAACCCGCTTGCATTGGCGAACGCCCTTGAGAAGTTGCAGCAGGGTGCGGTTACAAGACCCTTGGACGCCGGGCAGACTACTGCTCATTTGTTTATTGTAAATCCTCTGAGTGGACGCTCGCTTGTATCGATTTTTAGCACTCACCCGCCAATCGAAGAAAGGGTCAAAAGACTCAGGGCTATGGTTTAAGATGGTGTTTTTACAAAGGCAGTAACCTTTTAGAAGGAGCAATTTAATGATGCACTATACTTGCGATATGTGCGGGAAACCATTGCAGACGGAAGAAGACACTCGGTACGTGGTAAAAATCGAGGTTTATACCGCATGTGACGCAATGGATATGGATGATGATATAGATGCAGAAGGCCTGGATCTTGAAGATGATGATGACGAATGTTTTGAAGATAGGACGATGGATGGGGAGATGGACGGTGAGTACAAGGCCTTCCGTTTTGATTTATGCGCCAAATGCCACAAAAAATACCTGGATGACCCGCTATTCTTAAAAGCACGGCATCAGATACGTTTTTCAGAAAATTAGTATTTCGTTCACAACACTCACAGTAGCTTGTGTTTGGAGAAAAAAACAAGGCATACTGCTATGGTAAAAATATATTATGGGAATGACAATAACAGAAAAGATCATTGCTGCACACGCAGGCCTCAAAGAAGTGCGTCCGGGGCAGTTCGTTTATGCAAACGTGGACATTTGCCTGGGCAACGACATTACCGCGCCCATCGCCATCGAAGAGTTTGAAAAAGCAGGGATTCAGAAGGTTTTTGACCCTGACAAGATTGCCCTGGTACCCGACCATTTTACCCCCAATAAGGACATCAAGTCGGCTCAACAGGCGAAATCCCTCCGTGAATTCGCCGAAAAGCACCACCTAAAGCATTACTTCGAAATCGGACGTATGGGCATAGAACATGCCCTCCTTCCAGAAAAGGGGATTGTCGCTCCGGGAGACCTTGTAATAGGCGCTGATTCCCATACCTGCACCTACGGCGCTTTGGGAGCATTTTCGACAGGCGTAGGCAGCACCGACCTGGCAGCCTGCTTTGCTACAGGCAAGGTGTGGCTGAAGGTGCCGGAATCGATTAAGTTTGTCTTCCACGGCAAGGTAAAGAACTGGACGTCCGGCAAGGATTTAATCCTTTATACCATTGGCAAAATCGGGGTGGATGGCGCCCTTTACAAGGCGATGGAATTTGTCGGAAGCGCCATTAGCCGGTTGCCGATGGATGACCGCTTCAGTATTTGCAACATGGCAATTGAGGCGGGCGCAAAGAGCGGCATCATTTCCTCCGACGAAAAGACAGAGGAGTACATTAAAGGCCGGGTTAAGAAAAAACACGTGACGTACCACAGCGACCCCGACAGCGTCTACACCAAAACGTACGAATTTAATGCCGATGAAATCTCTCCACAGATAGCCCTACCCAGCCTGCCTGAAAACACAAAGCCGGTCGATGAAGTCGCCGGTATCAAGATAGACCAGGTAATTATCGGCTCCTGCACCAACGGGAGAATTTCGGATCTCCGGGTGGCTGCGCAATTCCTGAAAGGGAAAAAAGTGCATCCTTCCCTTCGTGTCATCATCATACCGGCAACCCAGGATATTTACAAACAGGCGCTAAAAGAGGGGTTGATTGAGATATTTATCGACGCCGAGGCGGTGGTGTCCACGCCAACGTGTGGGCCGTGCCTGGGAGGCCACATGGGCATCCTGGCTGCAGGTGAGCGGGCATTATCGACTACCAACCGGAACTTTGTAGGACGGATGGGGCATCCCACAAGCGAAATTTATCTTTGCAGCCCTGCAGTTGCTGCCGCATCAGCCATTACGGGAAAGATCACACCGCCGGATGCGGTGTAACAAGCCAACGTCGTATAGGTGACAACGGTGGTACCCTTTATTGTGGACAATCGCACCACACGGAATATCTGCTTCTACGTACTACCTTACGGCTCCACATCTACCCTGAATCCGTCAGTTCGGAATAGATATTTTCCAGCTTCCTCGCCTGCACAAAGCTATTGTGATTGCACTCAACGCGCATCCCCCATTTCAACCCGTTTTTCAGAATACCTGTCTTTGTCATGAAGGAAAAACTTGCTAACACAATAATCGCAAATTATCGTTTCAAAATATGAAGCAACTTATTCTTATCCATTTTTTGTCTATAAGAAACAATGTCGCCGCCTTAATAAGCCATGCACCCAGGAAATTTACCTTCAGGCTGATTTTTGTCATTGCGGCTATTCTGGGGATATATTGCGCGGTCTTCGGCGGGCTCCATTTTATTGTCTCGCTGGGAGGATTGGGTTCAGCCATCATAAAGAAGGTGATTTTTATCCTCTTCTTCATCCTCTTTTTCTTGGTAGGAATCAGTTTTGGGGTGTTGTTTTACGGAACGGCGTTCAAAAGCAGAGAGTCCCACTTCCTTATGACCCTTCCTCTTGACCGGGGGAAGATTATGTATTTCAAGTTTATAGAGACGGCATGCCTTGCCACGTGGATACCGTTCTTAGGGGTTGTTTTCTTTTTTCTCGCGTACAGTAACGTAGGAAAAGCTTCCGACTCCGGGTTTTCGTTTTTTTGCGGGACAAACTTTTCCCTGGCCGCCGTTACCCCGCTTTTTGCCGCGCCATTTTTTGTTCTATCCTGCTTTTTTGGATATTTACTCACCCTTCTGGTTGCAAGGTTCTTCAACTTAAACAAGTTCTTTCTCACTGTCGGGGCAATCCTGGTTATAGTATGTATTGGATACTTTAAATATCTGAAATCCCCTGATCAAACAAATATTTTATATCTCCTCTCTGACGAGGTGGCTTTCTTCCAATACGCGAAACTGTGGTTTCTCCCCTATTCATGGCCTGCATACGGACTGATCTCCTTTGAAGATGGGGATTGGGAGCGGGGGTTGCTTTATCTGGCGAATCTATGGAGTTTGGCGTTCCTCTGCCTGGCATTCGTCCCTTCTTTTGGAAAAAATTGTATGTCAATATACTTTCAACAATATCGGTGCGCAAAAAAACGTGGCGTAGAGAAAGATTACGTCAGCATATTCTTTTCGTACCTTAGGTTGTCCCCGTATCTACGTGCATTCATCGTAAAGGACGTCAAACTGTTTGCGCGTGAGCCGAGTCTTTGGTTACAATTCTTAATTTTCTTTGGCATCCTTTTCTTTTATTTTGTTAACCTACGGAGATTCTCCTATCACCTTCTCGAACCGGTGTGGAAGAACGTCATAGTTTTTTTAAACACCTTCAGTATCCTCTGCATTGTGTCATCGATGAGTATTCGGTTTGTATTTCCACAATGGAGCCTTGAAGGAAGAAACTTTTGGATTCTTAAACTCAGCCCCCCTTCTTTAAAAAAAATATTTTGGGAAAAAATCCTCATTGCAGGGGTAATCCTGTCAGTAATCTCACTCGCCCTCATCTCCACTTCCAACTATATGCTAAGCATTACCCCGCTTTTTTCTTTTGTTACCCTTTTTATCGTCTTGCTTTCCACCATAACAATGGTTAGCATCTCACTGGGATTCGGAGGCTATTTTGCCAATTTTAAAGAAGAATATTATTTAAAGGCTGTCGAAAGCTTAGGCGGATTTATTGCTATTGTAATAACCTTTGGCTATATTATTCTAACAGTCGCACTCTTTTTATGCATTTCCCACCTTTATTTTACCGAAAGACTCACGCACCTTAAGCAAATTTTAACCATCGCACTCTTTCTTTGGACACTTCTCAGCGTATCGGCCTCCGTCATTTCTTTATGGTTAGGCATGAAGAGGCTGAGTCAGATGGAATATTAGATTCTGCCAAATCTAATAAAACAGCTTGCCTAAGCTTGCGCTATTGACGTAAAATTAACCTAATTATACAAGTTTTCATTGTTGTTGATGTGGGATATTGTGTGGCACGGGCAAAACCTGTTTGTCTGTGCATTTGTAGTTCACTACGGTACGAATAATGGAAAAGGTTGACTTAATTTACAAACTCAATGGTAACTTTGAAGACGGTATCAACGTCTTCGAGTCAGCACCGGTTTGGCTATCAATTGGGAGCTTAATCTATGAATCCCGAAAGATACTCTGTCCCGACAGACCGCCTTTCTCGGTAAACGTACGCCCATGCAGAGAAGGTTATTTTGATATTCAAATTGTTTTGCATCAGGCGTCAAATTTTCTGAAAATATTGGATATTATAAGACCTCCCGGCGGTAATGAAATCAAGGAACTGTTGCAAAGTATTGGATTAATAACAACACCAATCACCGCCACTGGCATCGGTGATATTTCTTTACTAAAACTTCTCCGATGGTTAAGAGGGAAACCAAAAGGTATTGAAAAGACTAACACCCTGGAAGTAAAATACATCGATAACAACGGCGTAGGCATCTCAGTAAATCCAAAAATTCACGCCTTGTATCAAAACATATCTATACAGCAAAACATTTACAACGGTATCATAAAATCATTTAATAACAAGCACGTTAAAAACGTTGAATGCTTCATTAAAGACGATCCGGACACCAGGGAAACATTCGAAAGGGATATTGTTGCGACATGGAGACAGTATGCGAACGGCAAAGTCCCGTCAGTGCCGGACGCATCTCCGGAAGGAGTTACTGAAAACGTAGTTACAAGAAGGTTATGGGTGCATCCAAAAAGAATAAACTGCGAAGGCGAACCTAATTCATGGTCTTTTCGGATTCCCAGAAGTGATGAGACATTGAAAGTAATACAAATCAAAGACGAGCAATTCTTACAAAACATAAAAGATGGCCGCTTTCGGCTTGCCAAAACAGACCAGCTTTACATTGAAGTCCAGGAAAAACAGAAAACGGAAGGAAATAAAGCCTCTGGTACCTATGAAATCACAAAAGTAATTGAATATATAAAATATCAGCCCCCCCACCAAAAAAGCTTCTTGCCCGATAAAACAGGGCTTGAAAAAGGATAATCCACAACTCGTTATTTTTTCATAACCAGGTGTTCAAGCACCATCTTTCTTGGGTGGTTTTCCATGCCGGTTGTCCAGTCTTTTGGCGGCACGATGGTTTCCATTGTTGCGAGGAGTTGTTGGGTATCCAGTTGGTCATAGATTTGATTCCAAACACATGGAGTCTCCTGAGACACCTCGCACTTTCCTTTTTGTGAACCGCCGCACGGCCCGTTCATGAGGCTCTTTGCACATCGGCTTATGGGGCATAATCCTCCGGTGGTTGCCAGAATACAGTTGCCGCACCCGGCGCACCGTTCCCAAAATATGCCTTGCTCCGTCGGCCCGCCCATAAAGGTAGTGTTCAATCCCGGAAACATCCTGGTCTTGGGGAATTTTTCCGCCATGTATTGCACGCCAACGCCGCAGGCTATGGAAAGAACCGCGTCGCAGTCCTTTATCACATCTTTAATATCGTCTATAAATTCCCATTCGCACTGCCGAAGAGTTGAATCTTCTATCACCTCAAGCTGTCTGCCTTCCAATTTAGCGGCTAGACGGAGTTGCGCGGCAAGCTCGGTTACCTGTTTTTCACCGCCCGTATGGCATATCGTTACACAGGAACCACACCCCAATACGCACACCTTTTTGAAACCTGCAAGCATCTGCTTGATTTCTTGAAACGGTTTTGATGATGCTACAATCATGGTAATAATCCACCACAAAATTTTAGGGAATTACATTAAATTCAACGACTAATGGACACGAATTACACAAATTTACACAAACCGGAAAATTTGTACTACAATCCATACTACAATCCATCAACTTCTTGTTTTTTATGCTCGTTTTTCAAAATGCACAACTATAAGGTATTGATTAGATGAGGCTTACGTAAATTTTTAAGCATTGAGTTTTTTGTCGTTTGAAGTTGTTTCGTATTTCGATATTCGAATTTCGAATTTGGTTGCGGCCAGAGGCCGCGCCAGGTAATCTGTGGTTACAAGGTTCCAAAGTCTTTTTGTCCGCCTGATGCATCGCTCATCTAAACAATATCTCTCACGTCTTCAACCATCTTAAAGGCAATTTCTATAATTTCCTTGCCGTTTTGTGAAGAAATAAAATGGGTTTGAAAGCGCCTGGCGTCTATTCCCAATCCGACAAGGAGTTGGGTGGTATATTTTGCGCGTTTTTCAATCCATTCCTGTTGTTTGCAAAAGTGGCAGGAGTCGTCTTTGCACGCCGTTACCAGTACACTATGAGCGCCCAACTCAAATGCCTTGAGATACAACGATGGGTCTACTTTGCCTAACCCCAACACGCCTACCCTCCGGTAATGGAAAATAAGCAACTCAGCCGTATTTGCTTGTCTGCCTTCATTGTATGCGCCGTATTGGCAGTAAAAATTAATAACCAGGGGTTTTATTCCCCGGATATGTTTGTCTTTAAATACCGCTTCAAGGGCGTCTTTCCCGCAGTCTTCATAAGGGGTCTTAAAAGTGATGGCCTTTGCAGGACATTCCACGATACAAAGTCCGCAGGACTGGCAATCGCCGTCAATATAGGCTGTAGTACTGCCCCTTTTGATTCTTGGCACGTCGAAGGGGCATACCCGCACACAGGTGATGCAGCCCACACAAAGATTTTCATCCACAAAGGCGCCCGCGCCGCAATTCATGCACCGCTGGGCTTCTTTTACCGCGACTTCCAGGGTGAACCCCAACTCTACCTCATCAAAAGTATTCAACCTATGCTCCGAGGCCATGACGGGCATTTCTTCTTTCTCTTCTTTTTTGATAAGGCCGATTTTTGCCGTTTCAATATCGGGAACGGCGGGCTTGTCAAGCCACTTCTCGTCCTTTACCGTCGCGCCCCTTAAGGTATTATGAATAGCGATGGCCACCTTTTTGCCGTGGGCCATGCTTTCGGTCATGGTACCCCTGCCCAGCACAATATCGCCTCCGGCATAAATGCCGGGGACATCAACGTTAAAGGTTTGCGGATTGGCAATAATCGTGCCGCCCCGTGTGATCTTAATATTTTCCTGCCCTTTTAAAAAGGTAAGGTTCGAGGCCTGCCCTATTGCCAGGATGATGGTGTCCGCTTCAAGCACGGACTCTGAACCTTCATAAAAGGCCGGATTGAATCGCTTTTGTTCGTCAAAGACGTATTTTACCTTGAGGGTCTCCAGCCCGGTCACCTTGCCGTCCTTACCAACTATCCGTTTCGGGCCGACCGAGTTGTTCAGTATCGCCCCTTCATGAACGGCCTCTTCGATTTCGAAATCGGTTGTCGGCATCTCTTTCCTTGATTCAAGGCAGGCGACGCTCACCTTTTGTGGTTTCAGCCGCAGTGCAGTCCGCGCGCAGTCCATAGCAACCGCTCCACCGCCTATTACCAGCACGTTCTTGCCGATCTTCGCCTTACCGGTGGTGTTTACCTCGTGCAAAAACGATATCCCTTTCAGCACGCCTTCGAGCTGCGCTCCTTCGATGTTCAAGGTACGGCTGTCTTGTAATCCCACGGCGATAAAAACGGCAGCATAACCCTCCTTCTTCAGGCTCTCAAAAGTAAAATTTACGCCAAGCGAGGTGTTGTACTTGATTTCCACACCCAGTTTTTTGATAAATTCAACATCGCGGTCTATTACGTCCCGCGGCAGGCGATAGGCCGGCACGCCCATGCGGATCATACCGCCCGGCGTTGGGCTGCTTTCAAAGATGGTGCATGGATAGCCCAGGAGCGCCAGGTCGTTGGCAGCGGCAAGCCCAGCGGGTCCGGCGCCGATAATAGCGATTTTTTCAGCATACTTTCCTGCGGAGGGATTTTTTTGTTCTTTAGAGTAATTGTCGCCCAGAAAACGTTTAAGCCATGCGATAGCAACCGGCTTATCAGTACTACTCCGCCTGCATTTTGTCTCACAGGGATGGGTGCATATACGGCCGCACGCCGAAGGCAACGAGTTCCGCTCCCGCACCACCTGGAACGCCTCATCAAAACGGCCTCTGGCGATAAGCTGCACGTAGTCGCGCGCGTCCTGTCGAATCGGACACGCCAGGATGCACGGTGCCTCTTCATTTATGTAATTTTTTGATTGTGGATGGTTGATTTGCATTTTTTATGAATAAGATGCCTTATTCTCCCATTACTTTAATAATAAGCCTTTTGCTGCGCTGCCCGTCAAATTCAGCATAAAATATCTTTTGCCAGGTTCCCAGGTCAAGCTTCCCCTCGGTAACCGGCACGATTACCTGATACCCGATAAGGAGATTTCTGAGATGCGCGTCACCATTGACTTCCCCGGTTCTATGGTGGTAATAGTCGTGACCCTCCGGGATAAGCCTGAGGAGCCATTCTTCGATATCGTGGTGAAGCCCCTGCTCAGCGTCATTAACGAAAACCCCGGACGTTATGTGCATGGCAGCCACCAGTATCATGCCCTCTTTGATGCCGCTCTTTTGGAAAACCCTTTCTACTTCTCTTGTGATATTAATAAATTCGCGACGTTTTTTGGTGTTGAAAGTGAGGTACTCGGTCAGGGTTTTCATGTGGAGGTATTTTTGGGTAAAAGGTGAATAGGATTTAAAAAAACATTATTTGGAACTCAGGATTGTAAAACGAATGGAATAATTTAATGCCTGCCGTTAGCATTGTCAAGAAAAATGACAGAGTATGTTGGATAATCGCAATTAAACTTTTTAACAGAGATTTTTAGAAAACGGAAGCGTTTTACTACCTTGTAACACATTTAAGCAAAGATAGCATGCCGATACCTTGTATTTAGACAATACCGAGGTGTGAATCTCTGCGTTCCACTCTGATTTATTCTGGTTGTGTATGTTACCAAAAGCCATGCCTTATTATTGCGGCATACATTTTGCTTGTTTTCTAAGGTTATTCTTTATTATAAAAAATGTTTTTGTTTTATACTTTTCACTTGATATTTGTCGTCAAATGGAATATATATATCCCTCTGCATTCCATATTAGGAAACCGAAGGAGGTGAATCTACTGCCTTATTAACGTTTCGCTTAGTAACAGATTTGCTGTTGGTATTATTATGATTTTGGCAGGTTAATTGTTATTTATAAAGCTGAAGTAAATATAGCAAAGTGGCGGAAATCAGACACAATTTTAAAACTTATTTCAGAAAAGGAGGGACAATAGGATGGCAATAAAAAGGTTTTGGAAGTTGTACGCCGTAATATGCGTTGGTCTTTTGTGCATCCCTTTATTGGGAACAATAAAAGCCGCTAGTGCTGTTGAAACGTTGGACAGTAGGACTGTAGACCACTCGTTGGTTGCAGAAAGCGGTGACTGGAACACCTGGTCTTCGGTTGATCAGTCGCCTGCTAATAATCCTGGGGAGCAACAAATGCTGATCGCCAGTACCGCGGGGTCACACGCCCAGGCAGCAAGTAGTTACGCCCCGGCCCATGCCGAACCTACCAAGAGCGAGGTTCATGCGGCGATGGAAGAATTCCTGGAATTAACGAAGTACGGCAAGGCCATACACATAATGGCCATGTTGATGGTTGGTTTCGGATTCTTGATGGTTTTTGTTAAAAGGTATGGTTACGGCGCAGTTACCGCTACGTATATAGCGGTAAGCGTAGTTATTCCTTACTATATGTTCTTAAAGACGCAAGGAATCTTTGGAGAACCGGCAGAGTTGAAGATGGACCGGTTTATCCTTGCAGAGTTTTGTGCGGCAAGTATACTAATTGCCACGGGGGCATTCTTAGGCAGATTGAAAATGTCTCAGTACATCATTATGGCGATGATGTTCGTACCGTCATACATGCTTAATGAGTGGATTATGTTGGACAACGGAATGGGGTTCATCCCAAAGGGGCAGCTGATTGACACGGGCGGCTCTATCGTTATCCACCAATTTGGCGCTTATTTCGGATTGGGTGTAATCGTCCGAATGACCACCAAAGAGGATTTTACCAAAAAGATAGAGTCAGATAAGCTCAGCAACCAATTTTCAATGCTAGGCAGTATGGTGCTGTGGATATTCTGGCCGTCCTTTTGCGCAGCACCGGCTGAGGTATCAAGAATGCCCACCGCCGCGGTAAACACCGTGCTTTCACTTTGTGCAGCAACAATAGCAACCTACCTTGCAACCACCATGATCAGGAAAAAGATTCTGATCGAGGATATGGCAAATGCCGCCTTGGCCGGTGGTGTGGCTATTGGTTCATCATGCGCGCACACAACACCGGTAGCAGCGCTTATACTCGGTTTTGTGGCTGGCATTGTCAGTGTGTTTGGTTTTGCTGTTCTTCAACCCCGCGTGCAAAATGCGCTTAAGGGCGTGGATACCTGTGGCGTCCATAATCTTCACGGTATGCCAGGTATACTGGGTGGTTTGGCCGCAATCTTTATTGCGGAAAACGTCGTTCCCGGACTACAGATAAAGGCCGTAGTAATCACCTTCATCGTAGCATGGATCACGGGGCTTGCCTCTGGAACGATGGTGTCTCTGTTTGGATACCGAAAAGACTCCTACGAGGATTCGGTGGAGTTTATCACAGAAGAACATCACTAATATTCGTCGTTTGTTAGTGATATTTGTTGTTGCTAAAAACCTCCTGTAGTTCTTATAATTACAGGAGGTTTTCTTTTAGGCACTTAACGTATTCTAAATTTACCATTAAATTTTAAATACATCATGCCTACGGTATTTATGTTTGTATACTCTTACTGTTTCTACCAATATTTTGTCCCTACGGGTATGGGACATTTAAAAAATCAGACACAGATTGGATTTTAAATAGCATGCAGCTCTTGGGGAAAATACCCACTTTAGACACTGCTCACCAGTTATGAATAGGTAACACAGAAGGGTAAGAAATTACCACTCCAAAAAAAACATAACATGCGTACAAATTCATCCCTACACAATAAGGTGTGAACTAACATGGCACAAATTAAGCAATATTGCTACGTTTTAGC
>Ga0315281_10001848_pt1 | contig 31401 bp, 29 predicted proteins | sample YL17G07_0_MG_FD_204540 | JGI IMG/M metagenome (GOLD analysis project Ga0315281, IMG submission 204540) | Sediment microbial communities from Yellowstone Lake, YNP, Wyoming, USA - YL17G07_0 | ecosystem: Environmental > Aquatic > Freshwater > Lake > Sediment | place: USA: Wyoming | collected...
GACTGTGAATTCATTTCACGCCGTTGGTTTTCTTACGAATGAAATACGCTCCGGCGATAAGGATGGCCAAAAAAAACAACGCCAGGCTGATACGGCCCGACCAGACGCCCACGGTCCGCCAAGCCTGGCCGAAAAAATATCCCAACAAGATGTAGCATGCCGACCAAACAAAGGCGCTCAATACGTTCCAGAACAAAAATGAACGGAAACGCATGTGGAACATGCCGGCGATGAATGGCACCATGGGACGCAGCGGCCCGATGAACCGGCTGATGAATACGCTCTTATTCCCGTGTTTGTTTAAAAATCTTTCCGCCCAGTCCATGGTCTCTTTTTTAATAAAACCGCGTTCGAGCAAGGGCTTGCCCTTACGACCCAAAAAATAACTGAAGATGTCTCCGGCGATCGAGCCCAGGGCATAAACCCAGATTATGTCTCCCAGATCCATGTAACCTTCGCCTGCCAAAAAACCCAAGATCAGTGCAATGGCCACGCCCGGGACAGCCAGGCCCAAAACCACGACCGATTCGGCAAAGGCTATCAGCGACATTAAAAAATACGCCTCAATGCGATGGCTTGCGAACAAATGCATCAACCATTGGACGTAATCCATTTCAATATTCAATCGAGCTAAGCTCGATGGTCGGGCCAGTGGGACTCGAACCCACGGCCTCCTGCTCCCAAAGCAGGCGCGCTACCAACTGCGCCATGGCCCGATGTGGGAAAAGCATACCTGAAGCCATGGTGCGTGTCGAGAGTTTCCGCTTGCCCGGTTTAACGGGGGCTGTTACTCTTAGCCGAACAGGTTCGGAGGTAATCATGCGTACCTTGTCCAGAAGCACATGTTGGCTATGCTTTTTCGTCTCGCTCGGCGCACTAACTGCTTGCGGTCCAATTGAGATCAGATCTTCGGCAAATAGAGGCCAGGGTCTGACAGCTAAAGACAACGAACCCCTGGCTCCGGTCCAGACCGAACGCCAAATGGTGACAGTGCCGTTGACCAAGCCCGAACCGACCCGTCCGCGTAACGATCCGGATCCGGCAGGCTCAACCCAACTTCCACCCGTGGGAGCCAACTAACGTACAGACGCCCTCGGAGGGCGTCTCAACGCGCAAACCAAAAAACCAAAACCACACCAAAACCTCCGACCTCAATCTCTTTGCCCCGATCGCGTTCAACGCGACGGGGCATTTTCTTTTTAGTCTTGTCTAACCAACTCGGTTTTGCTAACATCTTTCTGGACAATTTTCTATAAATCCACAAAAAAGTTAATTCGCATCGGGCAATTGATAATTGAAAATTGTGTATTAAAAATTGAGTTAAGCGGGTATCGTATAGTGGTTATTATGCGACCCTTCCAAGGTTGAGAGGCGGGTTCGATTCCCGCTACCCGCTCCACGTAAAAAACCGCTTTAGTCTATGGCGGTTTTTTACGTGCCCCGTGGCGCGTAAAATTAATTATTTTGCGCTTTACGGGGCAGAGCGCGGTTTCACGTGGCACAGCCATCGCGTTTAACGCGACCACGTAAAAATCCCCCGTAGGGACGTTGCAATGCAACGTCCCTACGGGGGATTTTTAAACCCGTCTTGCATGATTCGCTATGCTTGGGTATTATATGGCCCGTTCGCCCACCTTCGCCCAACCTTCGCAAATGCTACGGTTGGCAAGGTAAAGCTACGGTGGACGCAAGCGCCGAGGTAGCTCAGTGGTAGAGCGAAGGACTGAAAATCCTTGCGTCGCCAGTTCAATCCTGGCCCTCGGCACCATTTCGACACGTCGTTCGCGAACGACGTGTCAGGGGCGTGTAGCTCAGTTGGTTAGAGCGTTACACTGATAATGTAAAGGTCCCTGGTTCGAATCCAGGCACGCCCACCACCAAAAAATCCCTACGCGGGGTTTTTTGAAATTCAAAATTAATAATTCAAAATTCAAAATAGAATGCATAAATGCCGAAGTCGCGTTAAACGCGACCTGGTCGCGTTTAACGCGATGAAGGCCACCGTCATTTTGAATTTTGCTCTTTGAATTTTGAATTATGTCTTACTTCGCTTTTTCCACCGCCCAGTTGACCATGATGGTCGTCTTGCCCGCCTCCTGTCCCTGGCCGCCGGAGATGGTCAGATTGATCTTGTTGTCGCCCTTGGTATAGCTGCGGAATTCCGTGCCGCTAATGGTCATGGTATCGCCGAGCTTCCATGTATTGCTTTCCATCTGGCCCTTATACCAGTCCATGGCTTTGGCCGTGTCGTCCGTGGTCTGCAAAACTACCGTGGTGCCTTTCTTGTCGTTGCCCGAAGCCATATAGCTCAAAGCCTTGGCGCCGGGATATAACGGGATGTCCTTGGGGAAGTCATCCGGGATCTTCACGTTCTCGCCATACGACCACTCCCCTCCCGTTTCTTTGTCCTTGACTTTTACTTCGCCGTTATTCAAATCCACATTGACTTTGCCGCCCGAAGCCTGGTTTAAAATGCCTTCGGCGACTTTTTCGCCCATCTTCTGCTGGATCTTCTCTTGCGCTGCCTGGAACGGGTTGCAACCCCAGCCGAACAAGGCTAGTGCCGTCGTGCCGATGATTAAAACTGACCTGGGATCAAACTTCATAAAGAAAAAAGTTATCAGATTAACTGGTTTAAAGTCTAACAAAGAATTAGAATTTCTCCAAATGCAGTTGTTCGGTCGTTTTTACGCCCAGACTTTCGAGCCGGATTTTGATGTCGCCCATGAACGCTTCGGGACCGCAGAGAAAATACACGGCGCCGGACAAGTCATGGACATGCTCCTTAATGTTTTCTGACGTCACATGGCCACATAAACCATTCCAATCGGTCGGACATTCGCGCGTCAAAACCGGAACGTAATCTATACCCGGATCTTGTTTGGCAAGTTCGTTAAATTCATGATGATACGCCAGATCAGCCAGCGTCCTGACTACATAAAAGACGGCCAGTTCAGGACCCTTGCCGGTCAGAGCGCGTTCGCGGAGTATGGCGCGGAAAGGGGTGATGCCGATACCGCCGCCAAAAAGAACGGCCTGCTTGGCGTTAACCGGAGGCGTGAAACGACCGTACGGTCCCTGCACAACAAAGACTTCTCCGGGTTTTGCACCATACAGCGCGCCGGATAATTTGCCTTGTTTTTTAACTCCCAGCTCAATCGAAGTTTTGGATTCCGACGGAGCCGATGCGATCGAATAGCTTCGTGCGTGGACCGACGCGCCTTCATCGTTCAACAAGTGGATCAGAACGAATTGGCCGGCCAAAAACTCAAACATGGGTTGGCCGTCGGCAGGCTCCAAAACAACCCGGCAGATGTCGGGCGTGGTACAAACTTTATTGGTAACTTTGAATTTTCTCATTTCGTTCATAAATCCTCATGTCATCCCGAGCGAAGTCATACGAAGTCGAGGGATCCGGTTCGATCAGATCCTTCAAACCAGATCCTTCGACTTCGTTCATCTGATTCACTTCGCTCAGGATGACAAAAAGTGAGTCGATGGTTCAAGTCGTTTCAAAATACGGGCTCAGCATTTCATCCTGCTCGAGCAGCTTTACATTTTTCTTGTATTGCGTCCAGAACGGCGGGTGGTGGATCTCGCGCACCCAGCGAAACCAGCTGCGGCGCAGGCGCGGAGGTTTTTGATGGTGCGCCAACTCGTGGCAGACGACGCGCAGGATGGCGTCCATCTTGCGCGGCTTCATGGTGCGCGGCGTGTACAGGTCAATGGTCACCATTTTGACGCCGATGCGCGTGTAGCCATAAGCAAATGACCGGAGTTTGCCAGTTCCGCGGACGCGACGGCGGAGCGGACGCAATTCAAAGCCCGGCAGCTCCAAAACCTTGAGCGTGCGTTGGAACAAATGTTCGACTAAAGCTTCGTGGCGCGGATCAACGATATCGGACATGAGAGCAGTGTACGCGACCGGCGAGACGGGTTCAAGGATTGACGCATCACAAAATCCATGCTAAACAAATCTCACGCAAATTTTCGTTCTTCGACACGGAGGTATCAATGGCCAACACGACGGAAGAGACGGCTACAGCGGACAGGCAACGCATCCTCGAATGCCGGCGCATGGCGCGATTCATCAAAGACGCACAGGGCGACTATGGCGACGCTGCGAAGTCTGCCGGTATGGAAAAATTGGCATTCCAAGAAAAATGCCGTGTTCTGGGCATCGTAACCAGGGCGCTGGACATCACCTTGGAAATAGAGGAAGGCCACCTCTTGCTCAAGGCTCTGCACGTTTGCAATCACAACATGTACCACGCCGCGCGACGCATCGGCATCAGTGCCAAACGCTTCTTGAACCGCATGAACGACTTGGGATGGCGTCAGCCTTTCCCGCGGGTCTCGCAGTTCAAGTTGGACGAATGGCCAATGGCAATCCCGGAAAAAGCAACTCCCGGCTTTTACCAGGCCGAGATCATGAAGGCCGAAAGGACGGCGATCTGCAAGGCCGTCAACTTCACCCACGGCAACCTCAAACATGCGGCCTTTGTCTTGGCCATCTCCGGCAAAACGCTGACTCGTTTGATGGCAAAACACGCCATCACGCCGGAAAATGCCGTAGCAGATGGCAACTTCACGCATGATACTTCTTATCAGGTGCTGGGCGAACACGCCACGTTTGATTGGATGTGACTTACGTCGCACGTTAAACGTCCAACGTCTAAACGGCAGCAAGAAACTTCTCAGCCGCAACACGCGGCTTTTTCTATATCTCTTCTTCGGTTTGAATGACGATACCGTGACGTTTTAATAACGCAGCCGTCACGCCGTCGCCGTCAACCAACGTTTTACTGAATGTTCCGTCGTAGATCCGACCTGAACCGCATGACGGTGACCGTGACTTTAATATCGCTTCGTGACAGCCGTGCTCTTGCGCGATCTTTAAAACTTCTTCCGCGCCTTTTACAAAATCCGCGGCCACGTCCTGTCCGTCGATGGTTATCACGCGGTCGCCGAAGTTTTCGGCTGCCGGACGAGGCGTGGGCAAGCCGGCCAGCAGTTCCGGACAGACCGCGATCGCTTCTCCCCCGTCGACCATGTCTTTGACCTTGGCACACAAGCATGACTTTCCGTCATAGCGGCAAGGAATCCCGGCCAGGCAGGCGCTGACGAGTTTCATAAAAACTAATCCATCCTGGTCAGATCGCCGTCCACCATTTTGTAAACGCGATTCTTATTGATTTCCATCTTGTTTAAAATTTCTTTTTCCAGATCCAAGCCAAGGATTTGCGCCAGGCCGAGAAGATAAATGGCCACGTCGGCTAGTTCTTCACCCACATCCGGCAGCTTTTTACGGTACGCGCGGTAAGCTTCTGATGTCTCCTCGTGTATAAGACAGAATTCCTGCTCAATGTTGGTCACGTTAAAACCCTTGGCTACCTTGTGGTCGTATATCTCGCGCTGCAGCTTGGGTAAATCGATCATACTGAAAGGATTACTTCTTTAATACTCCGATGGTTTCAAAAAATGCCCCATTTGCTTATCCAAATTAAAGGCTTCGTCGATTTTTTTGAGGTAAATTTCATGCGTCTTCATGAACTGCTCGGCTATGAAATCAAAAAAATATTCTTCCCTTCCTTCCATATACTTTTCGAACGAAGTGAAATGCGCCAGCCTTCTTTTATCCCAAATAATAATTGGGTGATATTTGTTGTTTCTTAAAATTTCGTTCATTATCAGCCTCCCCGTCCTGCCATTTCCGTCCAAAAACGGATGTATTCTTTCAAACCTGTAGTAAAAAATGAATGCCAGTTCCGGCGGGTACATGGTTTTTTTATTGATCTCATACCAGCGTATCAATTTTTTCATTTCAACCCTTATGTCTTCCCAAGCGGATACGTTTGAATTTCCCACTACGATCTTTTCTTTACGCAGACCCAGCTTCGTCGGCTCGTGCGCCAGCAGGACCGCATGCAGACGCTCAATGGATTTCGAAGTAAAACGAAACTTGTTCTGCAGATAATTAATGGCCTGAATCGTATTATTGACCTCGTCGTTCTTTTTCGATTGTTCGTTGACGATCCTTTGGACGCTCTCCCTGGGCAATTTACTGCCCTCGATCTTGTTGGAGTTATAAATGAAGTCAACCAAAAATGCGCCGTTCATGGCCGCATTCCCCAATTCACCCATGGATTTTTTCGCCCTGTACAATCGGGCCCTGAGATTCTCAATTTTTGAGACGGAGACCCGTTTGGTAAATTTTGAATTGGTTATTTTGGATCGCCAGTATTTAACCCTTTCGAAAATTTCATCTTTCAGCAGGAAATCATAAAAGTTTTGTTTTTTAAAAGCCATGTTTTTTACGGTGTCAGCCGGTCCGAATGATTTGAATTTTTTTATCGTCTTTCCCCTGGCGATAAAAATACTGTCTACCGCGTATAAATATTCCTTTCCATTAACACGTTTTTTGTAAAATTTCATACTTTTTTTAACACCTATAATATACTTATTCTTTGAAATATGGCTTTGTAGAGCTGAAATTTAGACAAGTATTTTATACCACATATATCTTAATTTGGCAATGTTGTGTGGTCGATTTTTAACAAAGCGGCGTATTTTGTCAGACAATCCTTGACCGCTTCTTCCGTCGGCCGCATAACGATGCCAGCTTCTGCTAAACGCGTGTTGGACAAGATGTTGGTCGAACGTTTGACTGCCGTGAGCCCTGCCGCATCCTGTTCGCTTATCCATTCGTTGACGTGCGCCGGATCCACAATCTCCTCATACCAGCGCATCAAATCGCGGTATGCGAGCGGCTCGGGATTTACGGCATGAAAAATACCGGTCGCGCGCTTGCCCATGACCTGGCGCAGGACTTCCAGCAAATCTTCCATGACCGTGACGGAGTTCCGTACGTCAATAACCTTGGGATATGACGCCAATTTAGTGATCGTATTCTTAGGCGAGGGTGTTGAATCCAGAGGCAAACGCAACCGCACGACTGCCACATTCGGCATGCCGCCAAGAACTAGATCGGCCGCAGCTTTGGTTTTTGAGTAATATGCAACGGGATTTGGATAATCGTTTTCGCGCCAACCTCCGGCGTCAGGCGAATCACCATAAAAAATACAGCCACTGCCAAGATGAGTAAGATGGATGTTGCGGTCAGCGCATTCCTTGGCCAGCATTATCGGAAGCATGGTGTTGCCCACCGCGGTTTCGATCTGATGGGTTTCGCACCAGTCAACATTGGGCGATCCGGTGATGCCGGCAGCGTTGAGCACGCAGTCCGGATCTTCATCGTCCAGCATGTCACCGATCTCCTGGGGCGAATTCAAAATCTCGGTCCACAAACGCGCATCCGGATAGCGTTCCAGATATTTGTTGGCAATCCAGCCGTTGCCGAAGATTAAAATGCCTGACATATGCCAAATACGATAACACGTCCGCCAGGTCTATCAAGTCCATCAGTCGAATCCTCTGTCTCGTCTAACTCGACATCTCCTTTGCTAAAGGAGACTTCCGAAGGATCGGGATGATAATTGGAGTGTTATTCGTTATTAGTTTTGCGTTATTCGTTCATCAGACAAGTCCCTGATACCTCTCCCTCAACCTTTTTTCCACGACCAGTCTCATCTCGGCATTGCGTTCTCTTTGTTCCTTGGACGCGTTCGCAAGGTCTACGCCAGCCAATTCAGCGTACGGCGAATCGGGATTGGACAATTCGTAATCGATTTCTTCCCTCAAGTGCTCTTTAACAAGATTCTGTATTTCATTTTCACGCTTGCCCATGACCATGCGACGGATGGGGGCCAGATCCGGTTTACCGCCCTTGGGCACGGAACCTAAAATATCCAAGGCAGCCATGGCCGCTGACAAACGGAATTCGATTTCCGAATAGTCCTTGCAAGTGTCGCGATACGATTCGGCACTCACCTGCGTTTCTGTTTTTTTACAAGTTCCATCTTTGTTTTTTCCGCGCTTGTCTTCGATCGTTTTTTCACTGAACCGGTTAAGCGGCAACATGTGGTCTTCTGCCATCTTGACCATGATGCCGCGCATATTTTCAGGCAAGTCCATGTTGCGCACCATTTCGACCGAAGCTTTTTCGTGCCCGATGAAACCCACGCCCAAACCATAGCGTTCGTTGATCGCCTGGCCCGACATGCCGGACGCACGCAAATCGTCAAACAGTTTGATTGCAGCTTTGGCGATCCGTGCCTCCATTTTTTCAATTTCAGCGGCTACGGCGTCTTTTTCCAGCTTGAGTTCGGCTGCCTTTGACGGATCCTTTTTTGCGGCTTTTTCCTTAGCTTTGATCTCTTCGCGCTTCACGTTCAGCTTGGAAATCTCCCTTTCCGTCCGGCTGCGTTCTGCCGCGTATTGGCCGGCAAGCGACCCTGAATCCTCGCCATCGGGCAGATTGAAATTTTTCGGATTCACGGTCTTGCCTTCGTTTTGCTTGGCGATGTCATGCGCCATGACCACGTAACGCATAAGCGACGGAAATTCCCTGATCGTTTCCGCGACCAAAGGATCCAGATTAGCCAGCTCTTCGCGTGTCACTTCGGGCAAACGCGCTGCGGACTTTTCGTCATCGGGATGCTGAATGGCCCGCATGACGTTGAAGATGGTGCGATAGTGATCGGCCACGCGCTCGCCTTCGGTGTGATATGCCGAGTACTGGTCGGTCTTCATGGCCTCGCCAAAACCGGCTTTGCGCATTTCACCGCCGGCGCGGCGGCGCAGTTCTGAGTTCTTCGATTTCTGTTCCGGGGTCAGCTCGGATTGAGCGCCTTCGGCAAACGGACTTTCGAACTTCATATTAAAAAATCAAATGGTTAAATCTTCTGACAGTATCATACCATCAATTTAACATTATGGCACCGGATTGACAGTTTGGGTTTTCGGGCCATGAGCCAATCTGTTACAGTTGGCAGGTATGCGACTAGCGCTATGCACGGCGATTCTGGTCATGGCTTGCGGTGTTGCCCTGTGCCCCCAACTGGCGTCCGCAGCCACGCTCCAAACTTTCAAGGACATTCCCCCGCCTGAGCCTTTTTTGCCGATCCCGACATCCGGGCCGAATATTTCCAACGTTTCCATTTCTTCAAACGGCATGGTGTTGCGCGCCAGATGGACAACTGATTCGTCATCAACCGGCAGGATCGAATACGGAACGTCCGATGCTTACGGCAAGATATTGGAAGACAGATCTTTCGTGATGGACCATGAAATGACAATCTCCACGGCCACCGGCACCCTGCATCTCCGTATTTCTTCAAGCGATATAAAAAAACAACGGTCTTCGACCACGGACATTCCGGTTGCCGTGCCGGAACCGGTAATACCGAGTTCGACTGTACCGCTGGCCGTCACGAGCACCGCAACGGCGACAACCATCGTCGTACCTGCAGCCAAGACCATAAGTGCGGTTCCGACTTCAACGAAATCGGAAGATCCGGCCGCCACTACAACGGTTTCTGAACCAGACAAACCACCGGCATTAAGTTTGAGTTTGACCGATGCGGTACTGGGCGGTCTTGGAGTTTTATCGGCAGGGGTGCTTATCGGCTTAGTTTTCAAAGGTAAATAAAATATGCGAGTTCTCGTGACCGGCGGTGCGGGTTTCATCGGCAGCCATGTCTGCGAAGCTTTATTGAAACGCGGCGATGATGTCGTGTGCCTGGATAATTTCAACGACTACTATTTGCCGTCACGCAAGGAAAAAAACATCGCGTCATTTTTAAACGACCCGCATTTTACGCTCGTCCGCGGCGACATCAGGCATCAGGAAACCGTTAACCGTCTTTTTATTGGGCATCGGCCTGAACGCATTGTTCACTTGGCTGCCATGGCAGGTCCCCGGCCGTCGGTGAACAATCCGCTGCTTTATGAAGATGTGAACGTCCATGGCACCACGGTTTTATTGGACGCAGCCGCCAAGCATGACGTGAAGGGTTTTGTCCTGGCATCGACCTCGTCTGTTTACGGCCGTTCGCCCACTCCCTGGACCGAAGATTTGCCGGCTGACAGGCCGCTCTCGCCATACGCGGCCACCAAACGCGCGACAGAACTGATGGCGTACACATTTCACGCTTCGCACAATTTGCCGATTCGCATCACGCGCTTCTTTACCGTATACGGACCCAAAGGAAGACCGGACATGACGCCGCATCTTTTTGTGGATTTAATGCGCCAAAACAAACCGCTTGTATTAAACGACGGCGGACACGGCGTTTTTCGCGATTGGACTTATGTGGACGATATTATCAGCGGCGTGCTGGCCGCGTTGGACAGCGACGCAACGTTTGAAATTTACAATCTTGGCAATTCCAATCCAATAGAACTGATCAAATTCGTACAAACATTGGAAAGCGTTACTGGATTGAAAGCAACCATACAATCCGTCCCACTCTCCCCGTCCGAACCGCCAATCACTTTCGCTGACACTGCAAAAGCAAAACGCGGCCTGAATTTCGAACCGCGCACATCGCTCGAGCAAGGCCTGACAAACTTCTGGAATTGGTATCAGACTGAAGTTACATAATAGATACCTGTTACCTGATAACCTGACAACCTTTTTCTCGTTCTGCATGCCCCGCCGTCCCGCCATCCGCCCGCCGCGCAAGCAGCCGTCACCCGACGAGCTGCGTTATGTCGGCGTTGACGAGGCTGGCCGCGGCCCGGTGCTTGGGCCGATGGTGATTGGCATTTGTGCGCTGACCGACCGCGACAGGCACTGGTGCGCTGCGCACAACGTCACGGACAGCAAACTCATAGCTCCGGCAAGGCGCGACAAATTGGCCGAAGCGTTACGCGAACGCTGTTGGCATGCGGTCGCTGTCATACAACCGGTTGAAATCGACGAGGCGGTTAAAAACCGGAGCGTGACGCTGAACGGGCTGGAAACAAAATACATGGCCCAGCTCATCCGCCAGTTTCACGAAACGCATCCCGATTCCCCGTCAGAAATCATGGTAGACGCGCCGGTACGCAGGACCTTGCCGTTCCGCAACCTCCTGCAATACATGTCCGGTTGGCCGGACATCAATACGCTCAAAGCGGAAAACGAAGCCGACCTGTGGCATCGGCATGTGGGCGCGGCCAGCATCATCGCCAAAGCCGAACGCGAACGATTGATGAAAGAAATCACGGAGACAATCGGACGTGACATCGGTTGCGGCTATGCCCACGATCCCCTATCGCGGTCTTACGTGGAATCGGCTAAACCCGGCGATCCGCTGGTGCGCTGGAGCTGGTTGACGGCTACGGAGCTGAACATCCAGGAACCGGGGGACCATACCGAATCCATGCTGTAACAAAAAACGTCCGAGGGACGTTTTTTGTACGGTCGCGTTGGACGCGATGATCAAGCCGAGTCCGTTAGCGGGCACGGCCGGATAAATTTATTCCACTTTTATATCTTTAACTGAATTCGCTTGCTTAAAAAACAAAACACTGGCTCCATGTCTCAAATCTTCCTCCAGAGCTGTTTTTATTTTTTGCCAATGATCTTCTGATATTTTGATATCGGGCAATCCTCTGGGTTTTATCTTTTGCGCATCCCCTGCCAACTCGCCTTCACAATGCGGACAATAGTCCAACTCTTTAACCATTGACTGAATTTTATTCCAATCGCTCTCGTCAATCGGAAGGATTGAATAGCCCCCACGTAAAAATCCCGTCTGGAGATGGGATTTTTACGTGGTGGGCGCGGTAGGGATCGAACCTACGACCAAGTGTGTATAAGACACCTGCTCTACCGCTGAGCTACGCGCCCAAGCGTTGTTCGTCCGATATCTTACATTCGGGCAACAGAAGCGGCAAGCCCCGTCGCTCGCGAGCAACGAGGCAAGTCACGGATATTTGTCCAGTAAATCCTTGACATCGACCGTTGACAAAACAGCCGACCTGTGGTAGGGTCAGCTATTTTTCTCTGGTAATATTTAACCCGTCTTTTTAACTTTTTCCGCCGGCGATCCGCCCTTGTTTGCATTGTCGTAAGCACGCTTGGCAACAGTTTTAAAACGTTCGTCCAATCCGTTCTTCTGACAAAATTTCATGAATCTATTTTCTAGATCAGACGCGGGTTTGTTCTGGACCTGTTCGAGTTCTATGAAACGCGAAGCAAAACGCGTCAGCGCTTCCATGGCCTGGGCGATTAATTTTTTCTGATCCTCGGCAAAATCTTCCACGCCCTCGTTTCCGGTCGTGGCCATAAACCCCTGGATATTGGATGCTTCTTCCAGGGCCGTATTGACGGACCCGAAAGCCGCTCGCATCTGTTCCGTGGCCTCTTCGTTGGCTTTAATCAACCTGATCGATTCGGCAATTGAAGGCGCTGGACGGCTAACCGCAGCAACCTGACCGTTTTCCGCCCCTTCGATTTCCAAATTGCGCAATGCCGTGGATATCGTTTCGCTCGAACCTTCAATGGCAAGAACTTCGTTAATCTTAGACAATGCCGCTTCAACCTTTTTAGCTTCGGCTTCTCCGCGCTTAAGTTTGACCTCGGGCTTTAGCGTGGGAACGTGCTCGGCCGTTTCGGTATTGGCCAAACGCGCTTCGCTTTTACCTTTTTCCCCGTAGCGCAGAGTGCGCGTCTTGCCGTCCGCCCTTAAAGTGGGGGTCCGTGAAGTTAATTCGTTGTGCTGCAGTTTCGCTTCGATTTTACCCGGCTGTCCGTAGCGCAGCGTTTTTCCGCTTTCAAATTTGGGCATAAAAAGTAATAAAATCTTATAGACCGATGTTACCATCCGGAGCCTTGACAAAAAAGGATTATTTGTCTAGCCTCATAGGAGCACCAATCGAAAAAGAGGCCTTATGCAGACCCCAGAGCAAACAGCAACCGAGGAAATCCTCCGACACTTCCCGGCGCTTGCCCAAGACCTGCGAGGACTTTTGGACAAGCAGCCGGGGCTCGCGAAATGCGAACCCTTCGTCCGCGTTTTGGCAGCCATTCTGGCCATATATCCGCAAACCATCGGACAAGCGGCTTTGGCACAAGCCAAGGATCATGACCTGAGGCAGGCCAATGTTTATTTGAAAAACTCCAACGAGCACCGCGACTTGTGGTTGTGGCTCATGGATTTCAAACAGACCATGCGAAAGGCCTGTGAAGCGACGCCTCCGCTCTACACCGCGGACGATTACGCCCATGCCTGGCTGTTCCTGGCCCGCTGCGCCTACCGCGTCATGGAACACAGCCGCGGACAGAGCCCGAAGACGACCAAGAAGACATGCTCACGCGCCGGCAATTGCTAGGCGCGTTTTTCTTTTTTACTAAGACGGTAGACGGTAGACGGTAGGAGTAATTCAGGTCATAGCTACCGTCTACCGTCTACGGTCTGTGTATTGACGTTTATGACTTGAGTTGGTATCTTGGACGGCATCGTCGGTAAGTAGCTTGGCTTTAACACGCTACATCCGTTTTGGAGGATGGATCGATGGCAAAAGTTTGTGTTGATCGGGTGTTCGGGAAGAAGGCGCGCAGCATCCAGCAGGGGGCGATCGACCGGGCGGTTGAACGCGATTACGGCGAGGTGGGCTACGAACGCACGAGTTCGCCGCCCAGCCAGCCAACAATCATGGCCAGCGGGACGCAAACCCAGGGGCGGGATCAAGCACCCGACCGTCAGGAGACCTAATCGCGTTTAACGCGACTTAGGTCTCTGGCGATTGTTCTTTTCTTCTTTTCCCATCTCGCTCCGGCATCTCGTCGGAGTTTTTCTTTATTACGCCTTTTATCATTCCGAGCTTAGTCGAGGAATCTGGATCGATTACTAACAGGAACCGGATCCCTCGACTCCGTCGCGTTTAACGCGATCCGTCGAACTCCGCTCAGGATGACAAAATGCACAAAAACGCAAAGTTTTCATTTAAAAGGTTTTACTGTAAGCTTATTATCTATGCCCTTCGATTAACTCAGGGCTTGGAAAACAGATTATATGGAAACCAAATGGACAGCTGGTCTGGAAGACGCCAAAAAGCGCCTGGATGTTTTTTTAACCGAACATCTGACATCCGTGACGCGCAGCGCTATCGCCAAGCACCTGAAAGACGGCGCGGGACGTATAAACGGCAAAACCGCCAGCGTGCATGCATTCCTCAAAGACGGGGATGTTGTTACTTATGAACCGGAAAATAAGACGGCGGACGGAAGACGGCGGACCGTAGGAGTTAAAAGAGGAAAGACGGGCTCAGGGCGGAACCTGTCCCAAACCGAATCAAAAGAAGCTCCGGACTTCAAACAGTTGATCATTAAAGAAACTCCGTCTTGGATCGTGATTAACAAACCGGCCGGACTGTTGTCGCATGTCGACAGCGATCAAAACGGAATAGCCGTGGCCGAACTGTTTGCCGAATACGATCCTCGCGGTGCGCGCGTTGGCGAGGATCCTTCGAGGCCCGGAATTGTCCACCGTTTGGACAAGGAAGCCAGCGGTTTAATGGTCATTGCCAGAACGCAGGATGCTTTTGACAACCTTAAAAAACAGTTTGCCGGCCACCAGGTCCAAAAAACTTACTTAGCCTTGGTTTACGACGCGCCGCCCGCGCAGGAAGGCGACATCAGATTCCGCATCGGGCGTTCATCCGGCGGTTTGCGCATGGCCGCAAAGCCCGTAAACGACAAGACTGGCAAAGCCGCCTGGTCGCATTACCAGGTGATAAAGCAGAACAAAAATTTGAGTTTGCTCGAAGTCCAAATCTTCTCGGGACGCACGCACCAAATCCGCGCCCATCTCCATGCGCTCGGCTGTCCCATCGTCGGGGATCCGCTGTATCGGAGTCCAAAGTCCTTAAAGTCTTTAAAGTCCGTAAAGTCGCTGGAAACTGAAAGGCTGATGTTACAGAGCATTGGGTTGGCATTCAACGATCCCTCGACCGGTGAACGAGTGTTTTTCACCCTGCCGCCGGATGAATCTTTTAAACAAATGAAATAACGAATAAGGTTATCAAGTTATCAGGTCGTATGCCTGAACTTGAAACTTGATAACCTGATAACCTTTTTCTCATATTTTGTATGATCCTCACCATCTCCGGCGTTCCCGGTTCGGGAAAAACGTCCGTTGGAAAGATACTCGCCGAGCGGCTGGGCATGCGGTTTTATTCGGTTGGCGGATTACGCGGTAAAATGGCGTTGGAACAGGGGCTGACTCTGGATGAGTTGAATGCCAAGGGTGAGATGGACAAATCAACGGACGAACCGGTAGACGAATACCAAAAACAACTTGGCCAAAAAGAAGACAACTTCGTCATCGAGGGCCGCCTTTCCTGGCACTTCATACCCAACTCGTTTAAAGTCTTTTTAGACTGCGAACCGACCGAAGCCGCGCGCCGCATCCTGGCATCAAAATCCGAGCGGCCGGACGAAGAATTACCGGCTGATTTGGATGAAGCGCGAGAATGGCTGGAAAAACGCAAAGCGTCGGACATGCGCCGTTACCAGAATTATTACGGCCTCGATTACACCGAAAAGCGCAATTATGACCTGGTTATCGATACGACCCCATTAATAAACGCCCAAGAAACGGCCGACGCGGTGTTTGCCGCCCTGCCGCATAAGACTTGACGGTTGCGGCATATTTACGTATCATGCTGCCACATTCATATGGCTACCCAAAACTACCCGGTGATTGCCGCGGAAGACCTCCGCACGGGCATGACGATCCGCGTGCATCAAAAAATCCGCGAAAAAAACCCCAAGGGCGAAGAAAAGGAACGCATCCAGGTTTTTGAGGGCGTAATACTTAAAATACACGGCTCGCAGAACCAAAAGACCATGACGGTCCGCAAAGTCAGCGACGGCGTGGGCGTGGAAAAGATCTATCCCCTGGCCCTGCCCACCATCGCCAAGTTGGAAATCGTGAGCCAGATCAAGACGCGCCGCAAAGTCCTGGGCTACCTGCGCAAAACCAAGAAGCGCCTCAAGGAAATCAAACCCAAGGCAAAAGCGCAGGTCGCGGCCTAAACCTACAACGATAAAAATACCCCCGTTCAGCGGGGTATTTTGTTTCTTACAATCCCTTGTCCTTATCAATGGTCGACGAAGCGCGGGAAATGCTGTCGCGCATAAAATCTACGGATGTGTCCAAAGGCAGACCCATTTTGTAATTAACGTAAAACGCTTCGCTGATGTCGTCGGTCTGCTTGGCCCAGTTGTCGCCAAAAATCGCACGAGCCACATTCTCTGTTTTCAGCCAGCGTAATTCGCCGTTGGCTCCCACGGCATAAACTTTGTCGTCGGTCTGGAATTTAACCGGCTTGGAACCAGGGTGGTAAGTGACATTGCCGCCGATGGGAATCCTGGTCATGTCCTCGAGCGAAAGAATCTGCACGTCAGTGAACGTCGGATACCAGGTAAAATAGACTTTTTCGTTGGGAAAGACGTAGCGTTTGCCGTTCGAAGCATAATAATAGACAGCCGAATCCGCATACGTATTTTCGTCGTTGTCGGACGGGATTTTGATCAGGCTGCCGGGCTTGAGCTGCAGCGTCAAACCGTTTTTAAAAGTAATGTCCACGCTTTGCGTCGCGCGTTGTCCGTTGACCTCGGCGTAGATGGTGGCTTTGCCGTCTTTCAGCGACCTGACCTTAATCGTGGCTTTGCCAAAGCCATTGGTCTGGGCCGTAGCTGGCGTCATTTCTTCCAAAGCGCCTCGCGAAGACACGAGCTTGACGTTGGCTTCGCCCATGGCCGTGCCGTTATAATCCTTCACACGGACATAGACATCCGAATAATCGATGCCATCGGCCGTGACCGAATCCTTATAAGTCCAGACCGTAATGGCTGCCGGATTAACGTCCACCGCGCTCGCGGCCTTGGCCGATAACATCAGACCGGCCAGGAAAACCGATAAATATAAAATGCGTTTCATACGTACGGAATTATAACACAAAAAACCAATGGTAGGGACGTTGTATGCAACGTCCCTACCGAAGTACGTCTTTAAGGTATTTGCCTGTCAGGCTCTTCTTGTTTTTCGCCACGTCCTCGGGCGTGCCTTCGGCGATAATCTCGCCGCCCTTGGTGCCGCCTTCAGGGCCCATGTCCACGACCCAGTCTGCGCTCTTGGCCACGTCCAAATTATGTTCGATGACAAGTACCGTATTGCCTTTGTCGACCAAAGCGTTCAAGACTTGCAGCAGGCGTTGGATATCGTCAAAGTGCAAACCCGTGGTCGGTTCGTCCAAAATATAAAGAGTCTTGCCGGTTGCACGACGGGAAAGCTCGGTTGCGAGTTTGACGCGTTGGGCTTCGCCGCCGGACAAAGTCGTTGCAGGCTGGCCGAGTCGGATGTAGCCCAGACCGACTTCGTGCAACACCGACAGCTTCTCGTAAATCAAAGGCTGGTCGGTGAAGAAACGACGTGCTTCTTCCACGCTCATATCCAGAATGTCGGCGATGTTCTTTTCGTGGTAATGGATTTCCAAAGCCTCAAGATTGTAACGCTGGCCGTGACACTCGCCGCACTCGACATAAACGTCGGACAGGAATTGCATTTCGATTTTAACGTAACCGTCGCCGCCGCAGGCTTCGCAGCGTCCGCCGCCTTTGACGTTGAACGAGAACTTGCCCGCGTCATAGCCGCGCATCTTGGCCTCGGGAATGGCCGTAAACAGGTCGCGGATGCCCGTGAACACGCCGGTATATGTCGCGGGATTGGAACGCGGCGTGCGGCCGATTGGCGACTGGTCGACGGAAACGACCTTATCCAGATGTTCGATGCCCTCGATGCGTTTGTGAGCGCCGGGCAGATCTTTGGCATGATAAAAATGCGCGGACAAGGCACGGCCCAAAATATCCAGCACCAAAGTCGACTTGCCCGATCCGGAAACACCGGTCAGACAGACGAATTTGCCGAGCGGAAGTTTGAAATCCACGTTTTTGAGATTAAACTCGGTGGCTCCGCGGATAGTGATATTCTTGCCATTGCCCTTGCGGCGAGTCTTTGGAATTTCGATGCGTTTCTTGCCGGTCAAATAAGCTCCGGTGATGGATTCTTTGTTGCGTTTGATTTCGGCCAGCGAACCTGCGGCCACGATCTCGCCGCCATACTCCCCTGCTCCGGGGCCCACGTCGACCAAATAATCAGCGGCCTGCATCACGGCTTCGTCGTGTTCGACGACGATGACCGTGTTGCCCAGGTCGCGCAGGCGCTGCATGGTGGCAATGAGCCGTTCGTTGTCGCGCTGGTGCAAGCCGATGGACGGTTCATCCAAAATATAAATCACGCCCGAGAGTTCGCTGCCCAGTTGCGCGGCCAGACGAACGCGTTGGGATTCGCCGCCGGACAACGAGATGGCGCTGCGGTCAAGTGTCAAATAACCCAAACCCACGTCGAGCAGGTTGCGTAAACGGCGTCTGACCTCTAACGCGATTTGGTTGGCCACGAGACGTTCCTGCTGAGTAAATCCCTGGGGATCGACTCGATCATCTTTTTTAAGACGCGCGATTTTGCTGGTTTTGGTTTTAGTCGGGGCATGTCCGCCGATAGTCAAAAAGAAAGCATCCGCTTCTTCCAAGCTGAGTTCAACCAGCGCGGAAATGCTCTTGCCCGCGACGGTTACGCCCAAAGCTGCTTTATTCAGACGGCGGCCGTTGCATTCCGGGCAGATAAGGACGCGCATGTAGCCTTCGATTTCCTTTTGCACGTATTCCGAATCCGTGGTCCGGTACTTATCTTCGAGCATGGCCAGGATGCCAGAAAAGGATGCTGTCTTTGTCCGCCCTGAGTCTGCCGAAGGGCCATCGACATCAAATACTTCTTCGCCCGTGCCGTCCAACAGCACCTTCATGCCTTCGGCGGAAATCTGTCCGACTTCTTGATGGATCGAGAAACCGTATTTCTTGCCCACGGATTCTAAAAGTTTCAAATGTGACGTCTGATTGCCAGCAATGCGCGTCCACGGTTTGATAGCGCCCTGGGCAATGGTCAAACGCTTGTTGGGCATGACCAGGTCGGCGTCCAAAACGAGCTTGGTGCCCAAACCGGTACAGGCTCCGCATGCGCCATGAGGAGAATTGAAAGAGAATAAGCGCGGTTCGATTTGAGGCAAAGACAAGTTGCAGACCGAGCAGAACAGGGATTCGGAAAATAACTGTTCGTCGCCATTGTCCTCGTCCACGGCCACAGCCATGCCGTTGCCCATGTCCAAAGCGGTTTTAAGTGTTTCAGCCAGCGAGGCGTAAATCATGCCGGAGTTTTTGCCGATACGCATGATCAAAACTTCCACGTCATGCGGTTTGGTTTTATCGGTTCGCGTATGCATCAGTTCATCGATGTCGACAAGCGTGCCGTCAAAACGGACTTCGTGGTAACCAGCGTTTTTGGCGCCGGCCAGCACGACCTTGTGCTCGCCTTTTTGCGCGCGAACCATGGGCGCCAACAACAGGACGTCCGATTTCTGTGACATGGAAATAATCTTGTCGCCGATCTCCTGCTGCGTCTGCTGTATGACAGCGCGTCCGCACTGCGGGCAGTGGACGCGGCCGGCACGGGCGTAAAGAAGGCGGAGAAAATCGTAAACTTCGGTCACGGTGCCTACGGTTGAGCGCGGATTGTGCGACGATGATTTTTGGTCGATGGCCACGGTCGGCGACAGGCCAACGATTTCATCCACGTCGGGCTTGTCTTGCAATTCCAAAAACTGCCTGGCGTACGAGGACAGGCTTTCCATATAGCGCCGCTGGCCTTCGGCATGGATGGTATCAAAAGCCAGGGAGGACTTTCCTGAACCAGACAAGCCCGTGATCAGGACCAGCTTGTTCTTGGGCAAGTCTATCGAAACATTCTTCAAATTATGGACACGTGCGCCCCTGATGCTCAAAATATTTTGTGCTGACATGATGTTCTCCGTTACCCTCCTACGCTAAAGCTCCGGATGGGCTACGCGCGGGACTATTTCCTGAGAGGCTACCATAAAACTTAAAAGGGGGCAAGTCTCCCAACCAACCCCCGCCCGCCACAACCAAACGGAAGAAATCACCAAAAAGCCTAATCACCAAAAACGACTCGACCGATTTCTGAAATTCGGGCATTTAGTCATTTAGTGATTCTTTTGGTGATTTGTTTATTTGGTGATTCGGTTATTTTGTCAATTAGGGTGAGTAAGAGAATCCGCAACCCTTGGTCATGCCTTGCTGGACGATTTCGGCCGCTTCATCGAAGGTCCAGGCGTCGTTGATAAGACTGGCGTAATATTTCGGCATATCTTTATTAAACTTCTTGAAACCATCTTCAAGAACGGCGGCTTCGCCCGTAAAAGCCCCGGACCAGAATCCCTGGTTAAACGGCAAGGATTTGTCTATTAGATTCACATCGCATTTATCCTTTGTCTGAAAAACATATACGTTGTTGGAGTTCACGTTATAAACAGAAAACACGATGGCAGGACCCAATCCCATAATGAGCGCGCCGGCGCGAGAATAAAGATCCGACGGACTCTCTGATGCGGTTGTGGCGTTAAACACTCCTTTTTCCATGAAGTTTAAAATCAGCATGCCGCCTTTGCCGCCCTTGGCCTTGCACTCTTCCCCGTGCTTGCGAATGTCTTCCGGGCTCACGGTAAACTGTTTGATGCAAACATTCGTCACCCAGCCCTGAGCGCTTCCGCTGCTAGACATGTTCTTGTCCTTGTCGTGAGGGATGTCGACTTTGGCCATTTCCCAGACTTCCACGTCCACGTCGCCGGCGGCTGGCACTGAACAAAACAAATAATACCAGGTGTTGTTCGGCTGCCAGCGGGCCGCGGTTAGAACGTTGCCGCCGGCTTTGCAGTCTGCGCATTTGAACTCATGCTGTGAACGGGTTTTGCAGGACGTGGCCACGCCCGATCCGCAATTGACGCAAATGCCTCCGCCCGGACATGCCTCGCCGTTGCAAATGGAGTCCGCCATCCCGCCTTCCACGAAATATTCGTTGCCGCACATGGTTTGCGCGGTGGTTTTGTCAAAACCGGTTTTAGACAGCATCTGGCTGTAGTTCAGCGGATCCTCGGGCGTGCCGGCGTTGCCGAACTTTTGTTTGTCGGCCGGCGTAATGCTTTTGCAAAACGTGACGTTGAAAAATGATATGCGGTTTATCATGTTGACGTCGTAGGGCTTGAAGTTGAGCGTATTGGGCGCGATATTCGTCAAAATCACATAAGATGCCAGGCCCAGAGCCAAACCGATGACCGCATCGATCATGGTTTCCTGAGCGCCGGAAATCTGGCTGGAGATCGATGAAACCATGTATTTGAACGCGCCCCATAAAAACATGATGGCCGCGGCTACGATGATAAAACCGATCGAGACATTGAACATCAGGGCTATGTAATTTCTTAAGCCGCGGACTGACGCGACGCCGGCGATGGGATTTTGCAGCGGCTGGTCGGGTTCGGGCGAACGGCAATAACCCTGCGCTTCTTTGCCTTTGCTGGGGCACCCGTTGCCCGGCTTGAAATTGTCCACGCTGCCCGCGGCGACCGCGCACTCGGTTGACGTGAAACAAAACGGATTGACTTCTTCGGCGGCACGGGCTTTCCGATTGAGCGTCGCATTGCCCTGTGCCCCGCCTGCCTGGCCTTCAGCCCCGGCCGTTTTTCCACAGCCGCCTCGCGGGACATTCATGACATCGAAATCCGGGACGCCGTTGGTCAAGCCCGGCGCGCTGGCACAAGCCGTAGTGCACCGCGAACAGTTATAATTTGCTTCGTCCGGCGTGCCGACGCGCACCCTGGTTGGCGTGTCAGAAGTATCGTCCTTGCTTTTACAGATGCAGCAACCAAATTTGGCATCCGTTCTGCAGGTATCGCTGCCTTCATAAACTTTCCAGGGACATTGTTTGCCGCCTATGTCCTGCGCAATGGTCGCCTTGTCGTCCTTTTCTTTCAGGCAGCAATTCGACACTCCGTCGGGTCGCGTATCGTTGTTAATGAGACAGCTGCTCGACGCCCCGGTATGCACTTTCGCTTCGTCGCACTTTTTCTTTAGCGCGGCGGATTCGGCGGCCATGCTGACGATCCAACCGGCCCACGTGTTGTCAAAATGGCAGCAAGCCGTGTCAAAGATGGCGGCGCTCGTTTCGGTTTTTTGAATGTCAGCAGGCAAAACGTTGTTGCAAGCGGAAAGGCACAGCCGATAGCGTTCCTGCATGCTGTAGCACCCGCCCCCCAAATCACACACCGTCTGAGTACCCAAGCCGCCGCGCAAGATATCCGTCCGACCGCATCCGGCCTGAATGCCGGCCAAATCCTGCGGCATGTCCGCATTGGTACTCCAGCAACAAGCCAAAACCGGCAGCGACCAACTTAAAGCCCAGATGCTCAAAACCGCGCCCGCGAAAACGCGACGGAGATTGGCCAATGAATTTCTTGAAAGTCGGATCATAAATGGTCGGTCCGTGATTACAATCCGGTCTTGGGCAACAGGGACCAAGTAGCCATTATGGTGCATTCAGCTGGATTTTGCCTCATGCCTTCGATTTCTTCCAGGGTCCAGGCATTGGCCACAAGCTTTTCGAAATAATCCTTGTGATCGCGGTACAAATAATCAAAGTAATTATCAAAATTATAAATGAATCTCGCGCCCTCCATGCCTGAGGGTGTGGGTTGATTTTCAGCAACCATGTCTTTGCCGCATAAATTTTTATTAATCAAAAGAAACTGATCAGCCGCTCCCTTTGTCGGACAACCCATGCATGCCACCAATGTTTTTGCCATACTGGATAAATCCAAAGTCAACAGCATGCCGGTATTAACCATGCCTTCCGGTTTACACTTTTTGTCGAAAAAAGTTTTAATTTTTGTGATATCTTCGAATTTGAAAAGATACGAACCAACATCACCCTGCGTGGCTTGGGTTTGTACGTTTTTAGTTTTTAAGGATTTGGTTTTAAGCACTATAAAATCTTCGTCAATGCCCGGTTTTCCAACCGTAGGCTTATAGCAATAGAATAGAGCCGTTAGATTCCGGATATCCCATGGTCCTTGAAGGATGACGTTGCCGGCCATGTCAGCATCCACGCATGAATGTTCGGCGGTCGAGTCCGTACGGCAGCCCGAACCGGCCATGGCCGAACAATTGGTACATACGCCGCCACCGCCGCAACCGCCACCCAAACACGTAGAGACCGAATCCGCGCCTTCGATAAAATATTCGTGGCCGCATTGCGTATCTTTCAACGAATACTTATAACCGTCAGCGTATGCGGTTTTAAAATCTATGGGATTGTCAGGCGTTCCGGCTTCAGCGAACTTGGTGGTGTTGGGAGTTATGCTTTTGCAATACACGACATTATAAAAATTCAGCCGGTTTATCATGTCCACGTCAAAAGACATGAAGGTCAGCGTGCTCGGATTGATGTTGGCCAGAATGGCATATGCGCCCAAACCCAGGATCAGACCGATCAGTGAATCAATCATGGTGCTCTGGGCGCTCTGGATCTCTTTAACCACGGCGGAGAACAAATACTTGAACGCGCCCCACACAAACATGATGGCCGCGGCCACGATCACGAATCCCACGCCCACGTTAAAAATCATGGCGATGAAGTTTTTGAGGCCGCGTATGGTTTTAATGCCCAAGATGGGAAATTGGAGCTGGTAGTCGACTTCGGGCGAACGGCAATAGCCCTGCTCTTTGTTGCCCTTCATGGGACAACCGTGCCCGGGTTTGTAATTTTCCGGCCGCGACACTTTTGCGCACTCGGCGGCCGTAAAACAAAACATGTCCTGAAAAACATCGGGCCGCACGGCTTTCATCTTGGCTGTTTTTCCTGCAGCGGCTTGTTCAGGCGTAGTGCCGCAATCCGCCGCTTTGAAAGGCAAAGGATCGAAATACGGCACGCCCTTGGTGAGCCCCGGGGCGCCGGTGCATGCCGCGGTGCAACTTTGGCAGTTATATCCGGCTTCGTTAGGCTCGCCCACGCGCACGCGCGTGTCTTGGTCAGCTTCTCCAGGACCGTTTTTGCAAATACAGCATCCGAAAACGCCATCGGCCTTGCACGAAGCGCTGCCCGTAAACGCTTTCCTGGCGCATTGTTTGCCATTAACGTCAATCGGCATCTGCGCCACGCTTTTTTCAACACAGCATTCTTCAGACACGCCGGGACGGTTCTCCTTGCCGAACACGCATTCGCCAGTACCTGTCGTCTTGCGCACCTCTTTGCACTTTTTCAGCAACTCGTCCTGCTTGGGTCCGGCCAGCACGCTTAATGATTCCTGCAATTTGGCGGTAAAATCGTTATTGCCTAAAAATACCGTTAAAGGATTGGCCAGGGCGCAACAGGCATTTTCCCAAGTAGCCTTGTCGGCGTTCGGATCTAATGAATTGCAGCGGTCCAGGCAAGACACGAATCTTTTTTTTGCAGTATCCGCAATTCCCATTATTCCCCAAGCGGTGCATTTGGTTTTTACTTCCCCCAGGTTAGTCGGCGGTTCAGAATCAGGATCCCAACCCGCATGTGCGGTCATGGGTAAAAACAAGCCCAGATTCGTAGATGCCACGAAGGTCAATAAAAGGATCCCGATGGAACGGCGTGACATATCAAGGCTCCAGCGCTTTGATCAAATCGGCGTAACCGGCCTGGCCCTCGACCATGTGGCCGTCAACGAAAAAAGTGGGCGTGCCGCGCACTCCGGCTGCTTGGGCGTCATTTATGGATTGGCGCATTGATGACAAAGTTTCCAAGCTCGCCCGGCAACGGTCATAGCCGCTCATGTTCGCACCGGCTTGTACGGCTTTGTCGCGCAATGACGAGTCGTCCATGTGATCCTGATCGGCAAACACCTGTTCGCGAAAGCGCCAGTAAACCATGGGCTGGGCCTGCAGCCAGACGCAGCGTGCAGACTGGGCCGCGAGTTCGGCAAAGGGATGGAGATCGGTGACCGGATAGTCGCGAAAAGAAATCCGGACATTGGGACGCAGCCGCGCCAGTTCGCGAACCGCTGGTTCCGCGTTCTTGCAATACGGACAGCCGAAATCCAAAAATTCCACGATTTCGTGCGTGGAAGTATCCGCGCCGATATACGGGTCGCCGGGATGGGCGGCGACCAGCTCTTTGATTTTTTTTGCCTGTTCAGCCGTCACTTTGACCTGTTCCGTTTGTTCCGATTCGCCCTGGCGTACGCTCATCAACTTCTCATAAGTCTCGCCGCGCTTGAGCCCTTGATAATAAATGTAAGTTTGACGCATGAAAAACATGAGTCCGACCAGCGTAAAAGCCGCCAGACAAAAACCGGCGATAACCCAGCCGCGTTTGTACCGGGGGCGGTTTTCCTCCATGCTGTAAATTATAACACAAAATACGGATTATGAGTCTTTCGTCATTTCGACCGAAACGCAGTGGAGTGGAGAAATCTCGTGACTCAGTTTCCGGGATTTCTCCACTCCGCTCGTCGGACTCACTGCGGTCGAAATGACAAAGCGCCGCCGTTCGTTCAGTCTTGACTGTCAGGCGTCAAAAAGCTATCGTATCGCCCATGCGTCAATACATTCTTCCTATCATCCAAATCGTGCTTTCCGTGCTCTTGGTTGCGGCTATTTTGCTTCAGCAGCGCGGCACGGGCCTGGGCGCCACCTTTGGCGGCGAAAGCACCGTGTTCCGGACCAAGCGCGGCATCGAAAAAGGCCTTTTCTACGCGACCATCGGTTTGTCAGTCCTGTTTTTCGCCACCGCCATCCTAAACATCGCGCTCGCCTAACTGCAGATTTATGGATCTGAAACGCGTCCGAGCGTTCATGAGCCGGGTATTTTTTTGGCACGCTCCGGAAAGACAGGCTTCGAACGAACAGCTTCCCGAATCGGAGCGTGACCACGCTCTGGTTTTGGCCGTTACCAAACCCACTCAGGTGCCGGGCTGGCGTCAATTGCGCTACGCCAACCGCATCCTGACCATGACCGAAAAACGCTTGCTGGCCGGTGCGCTGGCCGGCGGTTTTTTATGCCTCATCGGCGCCGTGGCCATGCTGGCCTGGCAAAACGTGATTTTGGTACCGGCTACGGGCGGCACGTACACCGAAGCACTGATCGGGGATCCGCAAACCATCAATCCCGTAGATGCACCGGCAAATGATGCGGACGCGGACCTGACAGCATTGATCTACTCGGGTTTGTTCCGCATGCAAAACGGCGAACCCGTGCCCGACCTGGCAGAAAAATACGAATGGAACAATGATGGCAAAACTTTGACGGTAACATTGCGTCGCGATGCTAAATTCCAAAACGGTCTGCCGGTCACGGCCGACGACGTGCAGTTTACGGTCGAGACAGCCCAGGATCCTGCGCGCAATTCCCTGCTCGAACCCCTATTTCGCGGCGTGGTCGTGAACGTGCAGGACCAGTACACAGTGCAATTCAATCTCGGCCGTCCGGACATCACATTTTTGTCCGCGCTGACCTTAGGGATATTGCCGGCCGAATTGTGGCAGGATATTCCGGCCGCCAGCGCGCGCCTGGCCAGTTTGAACACAAAACCCGTAGGCAGCGGACCATATGCGGTCAAATCTTTCACCCGCGACCAGCGCGGACAAATCCGCTCGTACACCTTGGAACGCTGGGAAGGATATTACGGCATCAAACCCCACATCAGCACCCTGACTTTCCAGTTTTTTCCGGATTTCCAATCCGCCGAAGACGCCATCAAATCCGATTTGGTGGACAGTTTGGCTTTCGTGACGCCATCGGCTACCGATCGTTTCAAATCAGCGGCGCGCTGGAATCTTACATCTTTGGAAATTCCTCAACAGACCATTGCTTTCTTCAATTTGAAAGACAAAACCCTGGCCGACCAGCGAGTGCGCCAGGCTCTGGATTTGGCCGTATCGCGGCAGGATCTGATAGACGCGCTGGATGGCAAGGCCGCGGCGGCAGATACGGCTTATCCGTTCGTGTCCACGGCTTCGAGTTCTTATAGCAATCTCGACGAGGCCCGCAAGCTGTTGCAGTCATCCGGTTGGGTCTTGCCGTCCAACGACCCGGTTCGCATTTACCAAGCTGGCGGTCCAAAACCCAATGCCGCGCAACCGGTTTCGACAGCCAGCTCAACCAAACTGACATTGACCATCATTGTCCCCGATCAGCCGGATTTAAATAAAGTCGCGGATGCACTCAAGCGCCAATGGTCTTTGCTGGGTGCGCAGATCGACGTGCGGCCCATGGAAGAAAAACTCGTTTTGCGCAAATCGACGCACGAACGCAGTTCGCAGATCGTGCTTTGGAACGTGCTGCTGGGACCTGACCAGGATCTGTTCCCCATCTGGTGGAGCGGACAGACCAAGGACCGCGGCATGAATTTTTCGTCATTGGCCGACAAAGACATCGACAGCCTGATCGACCAGACCAAATCGGCGAGTTCGACTCAAATGCTGACAAAAGTTCGGGAAAAACTTTCAAAAACTATTTTGGCACGCACACCGGCAGCTTTCCTGATCAGGCCCAATTATACCTATGTAGTTTCGACACGCGTCAAAGGCGTGCCGCAAATTTTGCGACTGGCCAAACCCTCGGACCGCTTCGACGCCATCCAGGATTGGTATATAAAGACGGGATTTGAGTGGAAATAAACCGAGCCCGACCCTCTATCCGCCCTTCGGGCACCTTTCCCCCGCAAAGCAAGGGAAAGGAATCTATTAGTTAAATAACATCCTTTCTCTCGTTTGACACCATCCCTCAGTTAGAACATAATTCGGTATCAATTATTGAGTATTGTCCCGATGCACCAATGTCGATTATATGTGATCGGGATCCCGACTCTATCTAATTAATTTAGACGTCGGGAAAAACCGATGTTGGGCGGGTGGCGGAACTGGTAGACGCACAGGTCTCAGAAGCCTGCGATCATTCGATCATGAGGGTTCAAGTCCCTCCTCGCCCACCACCTTTCGCTAAAGCTTCAGGCGGCTTCCAGCCAACGAAGGTTTAGCGAAAGGTGGTACACGTAGCTTTAGCGAAGTGTACCTGACTTATGTACTTTGTTTACCTGCTAGAATTAGCCAATAAAACAATATATACAGGCTCGACTCCAAATCTTGCTCATAGACTTAAAGAACATGAACGAGGCGAGTGTCTGTCCACAAAAGATCATAGACCTCTGAAACTTATCTGGTACTGCGCCTTCCCAGCAAGACTGCAAGCAAGAAGATTTGAAAATTATTTAAAAACCGGTTCGGGACAAGCCTTTAGAAAAAAGAGATTGATAGTCCATGATGATGGGTTAGATAACTAGGCTTGTTGAGTTAAAAAATTCAACGCGATTGACAATTGTCCCATTCCATGGTACATTGTCAGCATCGTGAATAACGTTTGTTGCCAATTTGGACTGACATTAGCCCAATTCCAACAGTCGTGATTCAAAAATTGAAGAACAATATCTTAATTTTTTGAATAATTATCCCGTATTTTTACGGGCATCGTGTACGACGGTTTTTAATTCTTTTTTCTGGTTCTCCTTAATTTTAATCGCGTTTTCGCGTTAAACGCGATCCAATGCGATGGACGGGAGAAGACGGATAAACATATGATCGTTCGCCTATCAATATCAAGGCGAAATTCTCACAACCAAATAATCGGACGCCGGCCGACTCAACCGAGCGGCTTTTAGGCAACTCTAAATATCGTTTGTAAAGTTTATAAGGTTTGTAAAGTTCATAATGTACCGAACAACCTTAAAAACATTACAAACCTTATCCTCCTTCGCCGAAGCTTCGGCGGACTCGCCATAGCATATTTTAAAAGCGACGGCGAGCAAACGTTATAAACCAAATATGGAACCATACAATAAGTTTTACTCAGCTCGTCCTTCGACCGGTTCTGGCCGCGGACGCAGCGGCGGCTACTCGCCCTCGGGATCGACATCCGAACCGTCCAAGCAACGGCCGCAATTCGCGTCGCGCAACAACAGCGCCACGTCGTCTTTTACAAAAAAGAACGACACCAAGGACATCATCGCCAAAGCGGTGAAACAAGCGTCTTTGAAGACCGAACAACTCAGGGCCGCAGCCCATGAGCAGAGTTTGAAATCGCAGAAATTCGCGTCTGACATAATGCACAGCCGGCCACAGGACAACAAACAGCGCACTCCGCAACAGGATGGCGGACGTCCTTCGGCAAATCAGGGACACGATCCCTCGGCTAGCTCGGGACAAAGCTCTTCCCAGAGCGGTCAATCTGCTCGCAATGCGGGTTCCCTTCAGGGTAATAGCCCTTCAGGGCAAAAAACTGGACGCGGATCTTCAGGCGGCTCAGGGCGGGGACGCGGACGCGGGTCTTTTAATGCCAACGAACCGCGCATGCATACTTATAAAAACAAACCGCGGCTCAAAACCGGTACGGATAAGGACACTTTGTCCAAAGACGACCGGTTGAAAATCATGGTCCTGGGCGGCAACGAGGAAGTGGGACGCAACATGACTTTGATCGAATACAAAAACGACATCATTCTCATCGACATGGGTCTGCAGTTTCCTGAAGACGACATGCCGGGCGTGGATTACATCATCCCCAACATCAGCTATTTGGTTGATAACCAAAAACTCAAAAACATCCGCGGCGTAATCATCACGCACGGCCATTTGGACCACATCGGCGCCATCCCCCATCTGATTCCGCGCCTGGGCAATCCTCCCATGTTTTTAAACGCGCTCACGGCAGGTATCGTGAAAAAGCGCCAGGAAGATTACAAGAACAACGCCAAGCCCAACATCAACATCATCAATTCTGATGACATCCTGCAGCTCGGCGTGTTCCGCATCGAATTTTTCCGCGTGTCCCACAACATCCCGGATTCATTCGGTATCGTGGTCCACACGCCGTGCGGTATCGTGGTCCACACCGGCGATTTTAAGATCGACACGGCAACTTCTGGCGACAGACCGACTGAGATCGAAAAGATTCGACGTCTGGGCTCGCAGCGCGTTTTGGCTTTGATGGCCGACTCGACAAATGCATCCGTTCCGGGCCGCCAGCTGACTGAAGGCGACATTCAACACAACATTGACGACATCATCGGCAATGCCAAAGGCCGCGTGATCATAGGTACGTTCTCGTCCATGCTTGGACGCATCCAGCAGATCATCTGGGCATGCGAAAGATTGGGCCGCAAAGTGGCTATTGAAGGTTTCTCCATGAAATCCAACGTGGCCATCGCGCAGGAACTCGGCTACATGAAAGTCGGCAAGCATACGCTGATCGACACTAAACAGGCGCTCAAATTGCCTGACGAAAAAGTCGTGTTCATCTGCACCGGCGCCCAAGGCGAAGACCGCGCTGTTTTGATGCGCATCGCCAATGGCGAACACCAGTCGATCCAGGTCGAAGAAGGCGACACGGTTGTCTTCTCTTCATCCGTGATCCCGGGCAACGAACGCAGCGTGCAGCGTCTCAAAGACACTTTGTATCGCGAAGGCGCCGAGGTCGTTCACTACCAAATGTTGGACGTGCACGCCGGCGGACATGCCAAACAGGAAGATTTGAAATTGATGCACAAGATGGTCAATCCGAAATATCTGATCCCCATCGAAGGCAACCACTCATTCTTGCGCTTGCACGGAAAAGCTGCGGCAGAAGGCGGTTTTGATCCCAAAAACATCTTTATCGCGGACAACGGACAGATCATGGAGTTCGACCACTCCGGCAACGGCATTCTGACCAACAAGAAAGTCCCCAGCGAATACGTGTTCGTAGACGGTTTGGGCGTGGGCGACACAAACCACATCGTGCTGCGCGACCGCAAAGAGCTGTCGAACGACGGTCTGGCTATCGTGCTCGCCGTGGTATCAGCTCAGACTGGCAAACTCCTGAAGATGCCTGAGATCGTCACGCGCGGCTTCGTATTCCTCAAAGATCACGCCGAACTGCTGCCCATTGCGCGCAAAAAAGTCGCCAACGTTCTGAAAGACAGCGACCCTCGTTCGAGCGCCAACGGACAATACTTAAAAGATAAAATTAAAGACGATCTCGGCCAATTCCTGTTCACCAAAACCGGAAGACGCCCGATGATTTTGCCGATGATCGTGGAGGTGTAACTTACAAACAAGACGGTAGCTTATAGACTGTAGACGGTAGCAGTTCTTAAGTTCTGCTACCGTCTACAGTCTACCGTCTATCAGCTTCGTTATGATCGAAGTAGAAAAAAAATTCCGGCTCACGGATACGCAGCGTGAGTCGCTGATTAAAGATGCGGAATTCGTGAGCGAGAAAACGTTTACGGACACGTATTACGACACTGCGGATTACCAGTTGACTACGAAAGACGTCTGGTTGCGCCAGCGCGGCGAAAACTTTGAACTCAAAGTCGCTGTGCATTTCGGTTACGATCGGCCGGCCGACCAGTACGACGAAATTACGGACGTGCAAGCTATTCGCGAAATATTAGATGGGTCTGTCGCCAATTCCTTTTTTCAATTACACATTTCCATGATATAATCTAAGCATAACTTGAGCTGGATTCAGCTAAAAATAT
>Ga0315281_10001850_pt1 | contig 31396 bp, 17 predicted proteins | sample YL17G07_0_MG_FD_204540 | JGI IMG/M metagenome (GOLD analysis project Ga0315281, IMG submission 204540) | Sediment microbial communities from Yellowstone Lake, YNP, Wyoming, USA - YL17G07_0 | ecosystem: Environmental > Aquatic > Freshwater > Lake > Sediment | place: USA: Wyoming | collected...
TGTGAACACCAAGATCCAGAGTGACGGATATGGACTGTTCGGGATCTTCTTTATGATGGTACTGTTCAAGGGGATTCTGGTCAGCTCCGCCGGCCCGGCCCCCAATTACGATATGCAGCGCGTGCTTGCGACGCGGTCTCCGAAGGAAGCCGCGAAGATGAGCTGGTTCGTTTCCGTCGTCCTCTTCTTTCCGAGATATATGATGATTGCCGGCTTGACCGTGCTGGCCTTGGTCTACTACACCCCACAGCTGCGGGCGATGGGAGCAAGCATCGATTTCGAAATGGTTCTCCCCTACACCATCAAGAACCTGCTTCCGGTAGGATTGGTGGGCGTTTTGCTGGCGGGTCTGCTTGCCGCCTTCATGTCCACCTACGCGGCTACGATCAACGCTGCGCCCGCCTACGTCGTCAATGACATCTACAAGCGGTTCATCAATCCGAATGCCGAGCCGAGAAAGTACGTTCGCCTCAGTTACGTGACGACCGTAGTCTTCGTGTTGCTCGGCTTCGCGTTCGGCTTCATTGTCGAGTCGATCAATCAAGTGACCCTGTGGATTGTGAATGCCCTCTTCGGAGGCTACACGGCCTCAAACCTGCTGAAATGGTACTGGTGGCGCCTGAACGGCTACGGGTATTTCTGGGGGATGGTCGCAGGCATCGCCGCCGCCCTCTTCATTCCATTTGCGTTCCCTTCAGTTCCCGCCCTGTCGGCGTTCCCGTACATCCTCGGCGTCTCGTTGGTAGGATGTATCGTCGGGAGTTACATGACCAGGCCTGAGCCTGACGAGGTCCTCATGAAATTCTACATCCAGGTGAGGCCGTGGGGGTGGTGGAAGCCTGTGTATGAGAAAGTGAAGAAGATCCATCCAACCTTCCAGCCGAACAAGAATTTCAAGCGTGACGCGTCCAATGTTGCGGTCGGCATGATCTGGCAAGCATCGTTAGTGGCGCTTCCCATCTATCTTGTCGTGAAGAACTACAAGATGCTGCTTGCCACGCTGGGTGTGACCATCCTTACCTCTGTCATCCTCAAACTGAACTGGTGGAACAAGCTGGATGAAGCGGCCGCTGAGAGCCTGCCGGTGGAGAGGGGGGAGCAGTATGACTCAGAATGAGTTCGATGCAGCCGTCAGGCGGCTTGTCAAGAAGCAAGAACTCTTGCTGAAGAGGAAAAACAGAGCACTCGAATCGGCGAATGGCATCTTCCGGCGATTTAGGTACCCCGTTGTTACTGCGGGACACGCGCCTCTCTCTTGGAGATACGACTTCGATTATAGCACCAATCCGCATCTCATAGAACGCATCGGGGTCAATGCCGCGTTCAACCCCGGAGCCATCGAACTCGATGGCAAGATTCTCCTCGTGGTGCGGGCCGAAGGTGTCGATCGAAAATCGTTCTTTGCAGTCGCGGAGTCACCGAACGGGGTCGACAATTTTCGGTTCTGGGACTATCCGATTCAGTTGCCGGAGACGGCCGATCCTGACGTCAACGTGTACGATATGAGGGTTGTACGACACGAGGATGGATGGATCTACGGCCTCTTTTGCACGGAGCGGAGAGATCCGGCAGCGCCGCGGACAGACACCTCAGCTGCCATCGCACAATGCGGCATCGCCAGGACGAGGGATCTGAGAACGTGGGAGCGATTGGACGATGTGAAGACCGGCTCGCCCCAGCAGCGAAACGTCGTGCTTCATCCGGAGTTCGTCGATGGGAAGTATGCCTTCTACACGCGGCCGCAGGATGGATTCATCAACGCCGGCTCCGGTGGCGGCATCGGATGGGGACTCTCTAAGAGCATCGAGCACGCCGTCATCGACTCGGAAACCATCATTGATGACCGGGTGTATCACACCATCAAGGAGGTGAAGAACGGCCTTGGGCCCGCTCCTCTGAAAACCGACAGAGGATGGCTCCAGCTCGCCCACGGGGTGCGAAACACGGCCGCGGGGCTGCGATACGGTCTCTATCTGTTCCTGACCGATCTGAAGGAGCCCAACAGAGTGATCGCACGGCCGGGGGGGTATTTTCTAGCCCCGGAAGGAGAGGAGCGTATCGGCGACGTCTCCAACGTCGTGTTCAGCAGCGGATGGGTCATGAGGAAGAAGGGAGAAGTGTTTATCTACTACGGCTCGTCCGACACGAGGATACACGTTGCCACCTCGACGGTAGATCGACTCCTGGACTACGTCTTGCACACCCCGGAGGACGGATTGCGGAGCGGAGCGTCCGTCCGGCAACGAATCGATCTCATCGAGAAGAATTTGAGGATCCTCAAGAAAAAGTCTAAGCGGTCAGGATCCCGCTAGGGCTGCTTGGACACAATGAGCGAACCTGCCGCGCCCAGCTTCAGCATCTGCAGCCCGTGTTCGCGGATGATCCTGATCGTCGATGTGTCGGAAATGAAGATCGAATTCCGTCCCTGAGGTTCCTGCGGCGGATCGCCGACGAATGGATCGCCCATTCTCCACATTCCGTCCGGATGCTGGGCTCGGCCCTCACCTCCCCACCCCCAGAAGTTCGACCCCGCAATCGGCGCGCCGGCCCGGGCAGAATCTTCGAGTATCCGAAAGATTAACCGGTAGTACCTGTCACGGGCCCTCGTCGACGTGCCCGGAAGGATCTCTGCATTGTCCCGCCCCAGCCCGAATTCATCCATCACAATCGGCTTGCCGAGCCTCCGTGCCAATGCGATGTGCTGGTTGATATATGCAACGGCTTTTGTTTCCGTCGGCGGCAGTGTTTCCTCCCATTGCTTCGGATTGAACCAACCCCAATTGAGCGGCCAGAGGTGGAGATTGAGGTAATCCACGTGCGACGTTCGATACGCTTGAAGGTAGTACTCTTCCGACTGTAGCGTGCCGACGGTACCTTCGCTTCCTGCGTTCACCAAATGATTGGTGTCGAGCGAATGTATGAACATCGCCGTCTGATCGATCCACCGATAGAAGGCGGGCAGGTTTTTTCTCCCTTCCTCGTTGTCGCGGCCCGGTCTCGGCTCATTCACCAGCTGCCAGGACATGATCGTCGGATCTTCGGCGTACAACCTCCCGTCAACTGTGTTTTTTCTTGTGACGATCATGCGCACGTAATTCCGATACAGTTCCATGGCTTTCGGGTTCGAATAGAACGTCGCCGAGAAGTCCATAAATGCACCCCAACCCTGCGTCGTGTCTTCGGGATCAACAGGTTTGGCTCCCGTCCAGACATTATACTGAGCCATCCCCCCTGACCATTCCCAATAATTCCCGAGAAACAACACGGCGTGCATGTCGCGCTTTGCCATTTCCGCAAGAAGGAAATCGAGACCCTGGAGAAGAGAATCATCGACGACGCCGGTGGCGCGCTGGATAGCCGGTTTCACGGACCGGCGAATGTAAGACTCCTCCGACGCAGCAAGGACGCGGAGGTTCACTATGGCGTTCGCTTTCATCGAATCCAGCTCCCGGAGGAGCCGCGGCCGGTCGCCGGTCGAGCCCGTCGATCCCAAATAGCACCCGTACCAGAAGTTTGTTCCCGCAAAGTAGTACGGTGACCCGTTATGGATGAATTGCGCTCCCCGAATCCTGATGAAGTCATCGCGTTCCCGAAACAGGGAAAGGAAGGAGCACGAAGACAAGAGAAGGGAAACGACGCTTAGTGCACACAGAAGCGATTTTCTCTGCCATCTCATAGATCCACCTTGCTCTGAATGGCCCCAACCACCGAAGCGGGCTGAGGGGGTGTTCATCAAGGCTCGTTTGAACTGAAAATATGCAGATTATTCACAAACGATGCCACGATTGTCAAAAGTAGAGGGGATTATTGATTTGATAAATGCCTGTAATGGCAACGCACAAGGGCGTCGTATTTCGGCCTGAAAATCGCCAACTTGAAGATGGCAAGAGTTTTGCTCAAGTTGGTCAAAGCACTTTTCTTTCCATCACACTTCCACCAGTCAGATGAATACCCGCCGCTTGCCGCCAAAGCCCATCGCGGCTGTTTTTCTTTTTGGTCTGATGCTTGTCCCTGCACTCGCGATTTGCCAGCAGGGACTCTTCCGTGTGGCACCTCTCATCACCGATAATATGATCCTCCAGCAAGAAAGCATCGTCCCCCTCTGGGGAAGAGGAAGGCCGGGGTCCGAGGTGAGGCTTCAATCGTCGTGGGGAAGGACCGTTGCGACCCGCGTCAATCCGGATAGTTCCTGGATGCTGAAACTGAACACACCCACAGCCGGTGGTCCGCATCAGATTGTCATCGGACTTGGTGACACGACGCTGACGATAACGAACGTTCTTGTCGGCGAGGTCTGGCTGTGTTCCGGACAATCAAATATGGAGATGCCGCTTGCAGGATGGCCGCCGACGGATACGGTCCAGAACGCGGTGCAGGAGATCGAGCATTCATCCTACCCCAACATCCGATTGTTTACCGTCAGGCGGGCATTCTCCGCTGTCCCGGAGTCTGTTTGCGACGCGGCGTGGGTGGAGTGCTCGCCCGCAACATCGAGAGACTTCAGCGCGACGGCTTACTTTTTTGGAAAGAAATTGTACGAAACCCTGCATGTGCCCATCGGATTGATCCACGCCAGCTGGGGAGGGACGGCCGTCCATTCGTGGATCGGCGCACGCTTTCTCTCGCGGGCTCCGCAGTTCGACACAACGCTCGCGAAGATGCGCGCAAGCACCGACGGTCAACGCCGGATCTTGACTTGGCTGCACCAGTATCCGAGCATCGATATGCGCGCCAGAAAAGGTGAAAGCAGGTGGAAAGAGCTCAGCTTCCGAGATGGAGGGTGTCCATCGCGCTCGTACGACGACGCTTCGTGGCGCGTTATGCATTTGCCCGTTGTGTGGGAAGCAACGGAGGTGGGGAATTTCGACGGCGCCGTTTGGTTCAGAAAGCAGGTAACGGTTCCTGCCAACTGGGTTCACAAGAATCTCGTTCTGGAGCTTGGGCCAATCGATGACATTGATCTGACGTTCGTGAACGGCGTGAAGGTCGGCGGCCACGAGGGTGAGGGAGAGTGGAAGGTGGAGAGAGTATACGAGGTCCCCAGCGGCATCGTGGATAGCACGGTTGTGCTGATCGCCGTTCGTGTGATCGACTATCAGGGCGGCGGCGGGATCTATGGCGAAGCGAAGGCGATGTCGTTGCATCTCGAAGGAAGCGACGATCGCATCTCGCTTGCGGGTGACTGGAAGTACGTTCCCGTGGCAGAGTATCTGAGTAACGTCCTCTATGTTTTCGGCCCTGTCGGCAATCAATATGAGAGGCGGCCTCGTTTGCCGATCGATCTCTCGGCGGACACCCCCACAGCTCTCTACAACGGCATGATCGCGCCCGTGATCCCGTACTCCATCAGGGGCACCATCTGGTATCAGGGGGAATCGGACACGAGGAATCCGAAACAGTACAGACAGCTCTTTCCTCTCCTCATTGAGAACTGGAGGCATGATTTCATGGTCGGCAACTTTCCCTTCTACTATGTGCAGATCGCTCCGTTCGAGTATGGCCCCTCGACTCAATCGCAGTATCTGCGTGAAGCGCAGACGGCCGCTCTTTCAATCGAGAATACCGGCATGGCCGTGACGCTCGACATCGGAAATGCAAAGAATATTCATCCTGCGGACAAGCAGGACGTGGGGGCGAGACTCGCGTTATGGGCTTTGGCAAGAACATACCAGAAGGAAGTGCCGTATTCGGGACCATTGCTCAAGTCAGTCAAGAAGAACAAGGGGAGCATTGAACTTCTTTTCGAACGTGCAGAGGGGGGACTTGTAGTGAGACGGGGACCCCAAGGGAGCGGCTTCCAGATTGCCGGGGCAGACCGGGTATTCAAAGACGCAATCGTCCGCGTCCGCGGCAACCGGCTGATCGTCTCAAATCCCGAAGTAACCTCGCCGGAGGCGGTCCGATATGCCTTCAGCAACACACCGGACGCCACGCTCTTCAATAAAGGTGGATTGCCGGCCCCATCGTTCCGGACGGATGACTGGGAGTAGAGTGCGAGGGAGGCCAACCGAAGGTATGGTCCGCCAGAGGCACCATTGTCCGACGGTCTGGAAATGCCGTCTGTTGCAGGCACCACGCAGGGGGCCAGTTTCTTCCGTACGAACCATCCCATGAAGAACACTGTGAGATCTTATGAAACGCCGCTACCTGGTCAATGCTCTATTACGCAGATGTGAGTGTCGCATGAGAATATCACGAGTCATCAGGCCTGCCCACGCTCGGAAGGTCAACCCAGGTGCGATCTCGCGGGCCCATTTTCTGATCGCGGTACTTGCCGTTTCCCTGACGACGACGGCAGGTGCTCAATGGAACCCGCCGAATCCGGTCAGCGCGGTCGAGCAGCAGCGTGACGGCATCCTGTTCACTGTGAAGTCGGGCCTCTTGAAGCTTCAGGTCTGCACAGACCGGATCGTCCGAGTGCTGTACTCGCCAACTCCCTCGTTGTCGAACCACCCTGATTACGTAGTGGTCAAGAAGGAATGGGCACCAACCAAGTGGGCGATGCGCTCCACTGCCGATACCGTTGCTCTGACCCTCCCACACTTGCAGGTCATCGTCACGCTGAAGGACGGTGTAATCACCTTCACCGATTCAGCCGGCACTAAGCTTTTCGGGGATTACAGTCGCACCATGACGCCGGTCGAAGTGAATGGAGAAAAAACCTGGCGGGCGGAGATGTTTTCAAATCTCTGGGGATCCTCCGAGGCCTTCTACGGACTTGGCGGACATCAGGCGGGTGTGTGGAATTACCGCGGCGAATCGATCGACATCTCCCAAGACAACACCAATATCAGCATTCCGTTCTTCTTATCGAGCAATGGATACGGGATCTTCTGGAACAATACTTCCCGAAGCCGATTCAACAACCGATTTCTCAATGCGCTGTACCTCACCTCGGAAGTTGCCGACGCAATCGACTACTATTTCATCTACGGTCCCGAGTTCGACACGATCATCGCCGATTACCGTCAATTGACCGGCGAGGTGCCGATGTTCGGCAAATGGGCTTACGGCTTCTGGCAGTGCAAGAACAGATACAAGTCGCAGGAGGAAATTCTGAGCGTCGCCCACAAATACCGGGAACTGCATATCCCGGCGGACAATATTGTGCAGGACTGGTTCTGGTGGTACACCATGGGCGAACCGGTGTTCGATGCCTCGCGGTATCCCGACCCGAAAGGGATGATCGAAGATCTTCACAGGAATAACTTCCACCTCATGATCTCTTTCTGGCCGTACTTTCGGCCCGGAACCAGGACTTATGAAGAGATGGATGAGCGGGGCTTTTTTGTCGACAAGACGAAAGTCGCGGGATTTCATCCGGCCGGGCAGGCTCTCTATGACGCATTCAATCCGGACGCCCGGAAGTATTACTGGAACCTGTTGGATACGTCCCTCTTCAGGATCGGCGTGGATGCCTGGTGGCTCGATACGACGGAGCCGGAGACGGAGGGGCGCGAAACGAACATCCTGGCAACGAACAAGGTTGCGCTCGGAAACGGGGCCCGGTACGCCAACCTTTTTCCGCTCATGACTACAACGGCGGTCTACGAAGGACAACGAAGCGTCAGCGCTCGCAAACGAGTCTTCATTCTTTCGCGCTCCGCCTTTGCCGGCAGTCAGCGCACATCAGCGGCGGTGTGGTCCGGGGATGTCAATTCCGACTGGGTGTTCTTCAGGAAGCAGATTCCCTCCGGGCTGAACTATTCGGCCTCCGGCCTGCCGTACTGGACGACGGATATCGGCGGGTTCGTCTCCGGCGACCCAGATGACCCGGCATACCGCGAGCTGTTCATCCGGTGGTTCCAGTTTGGTACCTTCAATCCGATCTTTCGTGTGCACGGAACGCGAAGTAATAACCACAATGAACTTTGGTCGTACGGACCTGACGCTCAGAAAATACTCGTCGACTTTGTGCGGCTTCGCTACCGGCTGCTTCCGTACACTTACTCCGTCGCCTGGATGACAACGAGCGAGGGCTACACGCCCATGCGTGCGTTGGCCATGGATTTCCGCACCGACGTCCGGGCGGCAAATGTCGGCGACCAATTCATGTTCGGCCCTGCTTTCCTCGTGAATCCGGTGACGGAACCCGATGTGACGTCACGACGAATCTATTTGCCCCAGGGGAAATGGCACGACTTCTGGAGCGGTCGATCGGTCGATGGCGGTTGGGCGATCGATGCCGAAGCGCCGCTCGAGCGGATTCCACTCTATGTTCGGGCCGGTTCGATCGTCCCGATGGGGCCGGAACTCCAGTGGGCAACAGAAAAGCCCGCGGAGCCGATTGAATTGAGAATATATCCGGGTGCCGACGGCAACTTCACGCTCTACGAGGACGAGGGCGATAATTACGATTATGAGAAGGGAGTGTATGCCACGATCTCATTTCATTGGGATGATTCCAAGCAGGTGTTGACGATCGGCGAACGCAAGGGACACTATCCGGGGATGATCGAACGCCGTTCGTTCCACATCGTGTTCGTCGATGAGCTGCACGGAACAGGTGCTGATATCACTGGCAATCCGGACAAGATCGTGCAGTACTCGGGGAAGGAAATCGCCGTCACTCGATAGTTGCCTTACTCACGTGGAAGGAGATGTGGAATGAATAATCCTGATCACTCAAGAAGGGAGGTCTTGAAGCTCATGGGACTGGGAAGGGCCGCTCTGACGTTATCCGATTTCAAGTTCTTTTCGACCTCTTCATATAGGGCCGATATTGGATTGCAGCTCTATACGGTCCGAGAATCTATCGAAAGGGATCTTGAAGGCACTCTGAGAAGGGTTGCCGACATAGGATTCCTCGGAATTGAATACTACCCCTTGTCGAACACTCTCACACCAAAGCATGTTGGCAAGGTACTCAAGGATGTCGGATTGAAAGTCCTTGGAATGCACCTTCCGCTGCCTTCTTGAAAACGCAGGGGCTGCGGTTTGGACTTCACAATCATTGGTGGGAATTTGAGGAGACGGACGGCATCTATCCTTTCTATTATCTTCTGGAACACCTCGACGAGCATGACAAAGACATCTTTGACGGCATCGCGAAAAGCTACACCTTCCTCACAAAAGAGGGCCTTGCCCAAGGGAAGGTCTGAGACATGAGCGTGCTCAATCGCGAAATTGGAGGATCAATGCAGTGAAAGTACTGTTCATCGGCGGCACGGGGAACATCAGCACATCGGTCAGCAGACTCTGCGTTGAGCGAGGCATCGACCTCTCTCTGCTCAATCGTGGAACGAGGAAGGTGGAGATCCCAAAGGCCAAGATCATCCCCGGGGATATCAGACAGCCCGAGAAGTTGACCTCGGTTCTTGAGGATCACCAGTGGGATGCGGTCGTGGACTGGATCGCGTACACCGAACAAGACATCGATCGGGACATCAATCTCTTCCGTCATCAAACTAGACAATTCATTTTCATCAGTTCTGCGTCTGCGTATCAGAAGCCGCTATCCCATCCTGTCGTTACCGAATCGACTCCGCTCTCGAATCCATTCTGGCAATATTCCCGTGACAAGATTGCCTGCGAGGAGCGGCTCAACCGCTCCTACCGTGAGGAGGGTTTCCCGATCACGATCGTTCGTCCCTCACTGACCTACGACACCGTGATTCCCGTTGCCATTGGAGGCTGGAGGGAATACACGATCGTCGATCGTATGAAACGGGGCAAACAGGTGATCGTCCACGGAGATGGGACATCGCTCTGGACCATTAGGCATGCAGAAGATTTTGCGAAGGGATTTGTCGGTCTCCTCGGCCATCAACAAGCCATTGGCCAAGCGTTTCACATCACCTCCGACGAGATTCTCACCTGGAACCAGATCTATCAAGCGGTTGCTGCGGCTGCCGGCTGCCAGGCGAACGTCGTTCATATTCCTTCCGATTTCATCGCACGCTGCGAGCCGTCACTGGCAGGGACTCTCCTCGGGGATAAAGCGGTGAGCGTCGTTTTCGACAACACGAAGATCAAGAGGTTCGTCCCCGATTTCAAAGCAACGATCCCGTTTGCCCAAGGGATCAAGAGGACATTGGCATGGTTTGATGCCGATCCCGCGAGGAAAATCGTTCGGAAGGAAACCGATGAGATGATGGACAGAATACTCCGCTCGTATCAACAAACGCTAGGCAAATAGCAGAGGCCATTCCGCGCCGCGAATCCTTTCGGCGTACCTCGATACCGTAGCTCCGCTATTCCCTGACGTTCTCTTTGAGGATCGACCGATCGTCCAGATCGATCTTGTACGCCTTCCCGTTGCGAATCACAACCGGATATGCGCTCGGACTGCTCGGGGCCGCCGTTCCGTTGAAGCTGTCGATGCTGATCGACTCAAAGTGGTCTAATTCGATTCCGTGGGTGAAGAATGGTTGCCGCACCGCATCCCAGGTGAGGTCGGAATCCCGAATCCGCAAATTCTTGACCCACTGTGCGTAGAACCCGGGAACCTCGTGCGAGAAGAGCTGGAGCTTCGGATCCAGGACCGGACGCAGGTCGAAATTCCCGCCCGCGATATCATTCAGCGGACTGTCTTTGATCTCCAGAGCAAGATTGTCAAATGAGACGTCCTCGATGACGCTTTCTTGAGTACCGTAGACAACGATCCCCGATTCGCCCCGGCAGATGATGTTCTGGAACTTGACGTTCCGGATGGTCCCCGGCTTCACGTCTTTGAGCAGCCGCACTGCTGAGAGTTGAATAGGCTCTCCCTGTCCCCACCAATCACCCGTGTGCAGACGTGTCTCGATGACGATGTTGGAAAAAATCAAGTTCTCGATTGACCCCTGATCTCGCGCGAAGATGCCGATCCCGCGATTGGAATTGGTGATCGTGATATTGCTGAAGAGATAATTCCTCATGGGATTCTGGTCAAACCCGCCGATGCGGATCGCCGCAGAACGGGACTGAAGCGTACAATTCGTGATCGTGATGTTTTCCGAGGGATGCTTGAGGTTCTTGAATCCCGGCAGGTCGAAATGGTGATCGTACCCCGTCAGGACGATGCAGTCGTCGCCTGTTCGAATGTCACAGTCCGACATCTGAACGTTGCTGCATGAGGTGAAATCGATGCCGTCGTTGTTCGGCACGAGCATGTTGCACGAGATCCGCAAGCCGGAGACGATAACCCCGTCGCAATCGGCGCAGTGGACAGTCCAGAAGGGTGAGTTCGTGATCCGGACATCGCGCAAGGTGACGCCCCGGCAATTCGAGAAGATGATCATTTGGAACGGCCTTTGCTTAGGCACGACGGGGCCGTCCCCCAGGCCTTCCCGCACCTCTCGAAAGCGTCCGCTTTGTCGGGTAAACGCCGAGCCCGCGCTGTCGATCTTCTTCGCTTTGTCGAGCTCCATGAAACTATCCCCGTTCCCATCGATCGTTCCGAGACCGGTAATCGCCACATTTTCGGCATCCTGCGTGAAGATGAGGCCGACAAGCTTTCCATCCAAATAGTAGTCCTCCAGCTTCGCGCTCCCCTTAAGCACGCCGCCACTCTCGATATCAAGGTCGACATTACTGCGAAGTCGAAGCGTGCCCGTCACGAACACGCCTGGTGGCACATACACCGTTCCTCCTCCGGTTGCTGCACATCGGTCGATCGCTTCTTGTATCGGGCCGGTGTTGAGTGTCTTGCCGTCACCGACGGCACCGAAATCCACGATGCGAAAAACGGTTGTCTGCGCGTGAACGGTGAGATGAAAGACGAGAAGCAGTGTGATCAACGTTCGGAGAGCCTTTGTCATAGCGAGCTCGCTTCCTTTCGTGATGAACAACCGCGTGACGGTGAAGCGGCGGCTGTTTCATGAGTGAAGAAACTCTGCGTCATGCCGAACTCAGTTCGGCATCTATTCAAAGCCTCAGTCGCGTTACACAGCGGGGGGCAAGCAGGTTCACGCTGACTGCAAGATCTAGACCCCGAAACCCCGACAAAGAACATCGGGGCAGGCGAGTTCGGGGTGACAGGACTGGCATTCTTAGATGGCTTCTACTTCAGCAGGATCATTTTCATCGTCTTGACGTAGCTTTGTGTCGTGCTCTTGGCCTCAAGGCGGTAAAAGTACACGCCGCTGGGGAGGCCAGAGGCATCCCACCGCACGGTGTGCGTTCCTGGGGGCCGCTCTTCGTTCAGGAGCGTTGCCGTTTCTCTGCCCAAGACGTCAAATACTTTGAGCGTTACAAGACTCTTGGCTGGCAGCTGGTAATCAATAGCCGTCGATGGATTGAATGGATTAGGATAGTTTTGCTGCAGAGAAAAGGTGCGAGGCAGTTCGGCCAAAGGCCCTTCGACCGAGGAGACAATGCTGGCCGGAACGGCGAGGTAGTCGAGATCCATCCAACCCCAGGACAATTCGATCTGAATGATGTTACTTCCTTGAACTAAACTGACAGTCAGCTTCTTTTCCAACCATACATTCATAGCGCCGTCAAATACTAGTTCGGTAACGCGTACTCCATTGATATTCAGGAACTGAGTTTTCGGGTGGTCATACGTTAACCGGAAGCCGAAGACAATCTCGTAGTTACCGGCAGCTGGCACGCTAGGAAGAGTCCACGTAATTGTTCCTGTTTGTTGCATTCTCAAGCATTGACCCCCGCTTGCGGTCGCATCATTCTGAACAGCGGGAGTGCCTGACCGGGCAGCTGCTTCCGCTTCGAGTCTTGTCATCGCCGGCGTACCAACCTGGATTCGCACCCTGTTAGAGGTGCGTCTATGACCTTGGCTACCGGTCGCCACCGCTGTGAGCGTATAAGTGCCGGGTGGAATATTTGTCCACGTGATTGAGAAAGGTGGAGTGGTCCGTTCACCAATTTTCAATGTGTCGTTGGCAAGAAACTCGACGAGAGTAACATACCCGCTATCAGGGACGGTTGCCTCTGCCTCGATCGTGACTTCTGCACCGTTGGCAAAGAGGGAATCGTTCTTTGGATGGATGATCGTTACGGTCGGCCAGTCTCCGCCAACTCCAAGGACATCGACATCCGGCCTGTGATGATCCCACATCCACTGCATTGCTGCGAGCATATCTTCGCGTGAGGAGAAAGTCACATCCGTCCACGACCACGCAAGGGCTCCGGCATACCCATTCTGATAAAGCGATTCATACTGATACGTCTTCGGGACCATCGATGTGTCCTGCATCGCGAATTCCGCTACGACGACCGGTTTGTCGAGCTGCCAGGCGGTCACGGAATGACTATACGGAGAGATGGAACCAGGGTTCGAAGGGTTTATCCCCGCATAGTAGTGCACTGAGAAGAAATCAAGGATCCCTTCTGGGTCGCCGCCTGTGGCGATGAGCAGGCTGTCGGCGTAATAGTTGTGGTTTGGCAGGTCCGCTACTCGTTGAAGGTGAAGAATGATCTCATCGGTCGTGAGAGACAATCTGTACTTCTGTTTCAGGAGCGCCGCCGCACGTTGTTGTTCAGCGGGAGTTAGCGGAAACGACGCCGAAGCGATCTTGGACAACAACGCACCCTCAGGAACATCCGTGAGAGCTTTGAAGCTCCACGTACCGTTGGTAACGAGGGCAGCGGAATCTGTCCGGTGAATAGCACCAGCACAGAGGTTGATGAACCTTTGAATTGCGGCCATGGGGACGTGCTGGATCTCACTCCATCCGTATTCATCACTCATCCCCTCCGGCTCATTGAATATTTCCCATGCAATGATGGCTGGATGATGTTTCAGCGAGTTGACCATCGGGATGAGGCAGTTATTGATATACGCATGGGTATACGTCGTATCCGTCAGCAGCAAACGATTGCGCTTGAGTACGGTCGTATCGTTTAACAAACGAAGCATATCAAAAGACCACAGGCAGAGGTCAACTCCGATTTCTCTTTCCCACGCCATATCCAGGGCCTTCTTCAGATCTTGAATTGTGCTTGCTCCCGGTCCGATCACGAGCCCCGTGTCGTTGAATTGGGGCGTCGCCGTACCGTTCGTATGCAACCACCAGCGAACCGCATTGCCGCCATGATCGTGCATTTGAAGCAGAATGTCTCCGAACGTCGTGGAATCCGTAAAGCCTCGACCGAGATCATTCGCAAAACTGAGCCATGCTAGGTTAGCACCGCTCAGGAACAAGTCTTGGTTGTTGTACCTGATCCGGTGTGTCTGCGAGAAGGCGGCGTGCGAAAGGAGGAACGCAGCAAGCCAAAAAGATAATCGTGTCGCGGATCGCATTCTTTCCCTCTCTTCTTTTATCTGACGGATTCCGACTCTGTCATAACGGGTGGCAGAGTCCGAAGACGCCGAAGGAGGCTCAATTCAATGTTCGGCACGCGAGCTCTCGCATCCTGTGACTTGGGCAACACAAGCAATCGACCTGAAGCAATCTCGTACGATTGTTGATCATTTCAACAATGAGATTGCCAAACTACCGCTGCCTCGTGAGCAAACATGAAAGATCCTTTGAAAAAGACGGGACCAAGAGCGAGAGTACGCCATCTTCCTTGACCTCGACCTCAGTCGTCTTCCCAAAGAATTTCCCCGTCTGAGGATCATACCAGGCGACGGAATAGCGGCCCGGCACGAGATCGGGAACGACTTGAGTGAACGCACCGATCTCCTTCGGCTCCTTGCCTTCACTGACGAGGGACCATTGATACTCCTCGTTCTTGAACCAGAGAGCGCAATCTTCTCCACTGTAAATGCAACGCACGACGCAGAGTGCCTGATGCTGGGGGTTTGTTTGCAGATAACCCGCCGGAAGGGTCTTGAAGGCAAGATGCTTCACGTTGAAGTCCATCGACGCTGCAAAGCGTGACAGGTTAGCGTATTCGTGCCAAAGATTGTGCGGATCAATGTAGTTATCCCACCACCAACTGAGTGGAATGACCGGAGTCTCGCTGAACCAGCCTGCCCAGATCCCGTTGTGAAGTCCGACATGCTGTGAATCGATTTTCATTGTCCGGTCGGCACCACGGTACTCGACACCGAACTCTCCCAGAACGACGGGCTTCTGATAGTATTCAATCGTTGCTTCGTGCAAATCTATGACGTACGGCGCCATGTCCAGCTTGTTGTATTCATGAAACATGACGAAGTCCATCGCGGGGGACTTAAAGGCATCCACGACCTTTTCCGGAAACGAGCGAGTTGAGCTGGTCGTGACGAGGCGCTTGTGGACGTCGATCGAGTGGACGTACTCCGCCATCTCGATGTGCCAACGATTCTCCGCGATCGAATTCCCCGCCATCAGATCGGTCTCGTTGTAGAACTCCCACGCGGCAATGCGGGAGCTATGACCGAACCGAGAGACGATGTATTTGTACTTCTTCTTGAAGAACTCCTTTGCCACCGCGTTGGTGAAAAGCTCTGATGCTTCTGCACATGGGCCGCCATTGGTTTTGTTGTAAGGACTGACCGGCCAGCGATTCTCCCTGAAGTACCCCATACCCTTCCGGGCGACACCATGATAATCCAGACACAGGATCACAAAGATTCCGTATTTGTCCGCCAACTGAAGGATCGTGTCGAGCCGACGGGCCGATGCCAGATTGTATCGGCCGAGGCCGGTCTCTTGCCACTCGAACGAGAGATGCCAGGGGCACATCCAGATGCGGGTGACGTTCATGCCTGCCGCCTGCATCTTCTTGAAGTAGTATTCATAGTCTTGAGCCCAACAGACGTTCAGGCCGATCCCCCGGAACGCTTCCCCGCTCTCGTATTCGAAAACGCCCAGCCGCTCTGAAACTCTGAGTCCTCCTTGCTTCCTCCCCTTGTTGGGTTCGACGGGCAGTTCGAACTGGGATTGCACCTTCCCGTTGACGCGAAATGTCAGGCGATGCAGCCCGGCTTGCTTCGGAGTAAAGCGCGCTTCCCATTGTTCTGCGCCGTCCTTGCTCGGACCATCGTAGAAAAAGGAGAGGACTCGCCTGGAGAAATCCGGCTGCTGAATGAGCAGCTCCACGTGATTCGTCTCCAGGTCGCACGGATTTTCGAATTTCAGGTTCTCCACAAATCGGAACCGGAGAGTTTCGTATTGTCGCCCCTTCGTCGGACGGTCGATCAAGTCGGTCGCCCCGAGATGAGCGTACAACCCCAGGAGCAGGAACAACATGTAGATTGGCACCTTCATAGTATGGCCTTTCGGAAGATAAGTCATCCTCGGGCTTTCCCGTCGCCTCTCTGGACGACATGGATCGGACCGCAACTTCTCACTCCAACAGCGCCTCAACGGCGACTTCGGCAACGCCCGCAGGAGGCTTCGCAATCACGTTGCCCTCTACTGCATTTCCATCCACGAAAAGCCGCACGCGGTTCCCCTTCTCCGTCTGTCTCGAGCTCTTGGCGGCCCGCTTTAGATTGATGTTGTAACGCACTCCTTGGAAAACCCTGCTTACCGAAAAGCCTTCCCACTTTGACGGAATGACAGGAGCAACCATCAGCCCTTCGTAGGTGGGGCGGATACCCAGGATGAACTGGGTAATAGCCACATAGCTCCATGCGGCAGTTCCCGTAAGCCAGGAATTCTTGGCCTCACCATGCGTCGGCGCATCTTTTCCGGCGATCATCTGCGCGTGAACATACGGCTCGCAGCGATGAACGTGGCTGATCTTCTCCCGCGCGGAAGGATTGATGCGAAGGTAGTAATCGAAGGCCCGGTCTCCGTTGCCCATCATCGTTTCGGCAATTATGATCCAAGGGTTGTTGTGGCAAAAAATGCCGGCGTTCTCCTTGTACCCCGGCGGATACGAGGAAATTTCTCCCAGGTGCACGTAGTACCTCGAATACGCCGGCTGCTGCAGCACGATGCCGTGCGGCGTGGCCAGGTGCTTGTTCACCGAATCCAGCGCCCTCTGCGCTCGTCCATCCTTCAGGCCTATCCCCGACAGAACGCAGAAGCCCTGCGGCTCGATGAAGATCTTTCCCTCATCGCACTCATTGGAGCCGACCTTCCTCCCGTAGTCGTCATACGCGCGCAGGAACCATTCGCCATCCCAGCCATACTTGCAGACTGTTTCCTGCATTTCATCCGCTGCCTCACGATATCCTTTCGGATCGGCGTCTCGCACGCTATCCGGTCTGGCAGGGAGGTACCGTTCGGCGATATCGGCTAGCTCCCGCGCGGCGAGGACAAACAACGCGGCAATGAAAACCGACTCTGCAACCCTCCCATCCTTATTCGTCGTGGTCTGGAATGATTCCCCCGGTGTGTCGGAGAAGCAGTTGAGATTCAGGCAGTCATTCCAGTCAGCTCTGCCGATGAGGGGCAAACCATGCGGTCCGAGCCTGTCGAGGGTGTAGTGCAGAGAGCGCTCGAGGTGTTCATAGAGAGGCTTCTCGCTGCCGGGTTTGTTGTCGTACGGTACCGGCGAGTCGAGAATGGACCAGTCCGCCGTTTCCTTCAAGTATGCGGCGACGGCGATGATCAACCATAGCGGGTCATCGTTGAAGTTACTGCCGATCTCATCGTTGCCGCGTTTCGTGAGTGGTTGGTATTGATGATACGCACCGCCGGTCTCGAGCTGCGTGGCCGCCAGATCGAGAATGCGCTCGCGGGCGCGCTCCGGTACCATGTGGACGAAGCCCAGGAGATCCTGGTTCGAATCGCGGAATCCGAGACCTCGTCCGATCCCCGATTCAAAGAACGACGCCGATCTCGATATGTTGAACGTGACCATGCACTGATAGGCGTTCCAGATGTTGATCATCCGGTTCGCATGCGGATCCGGGGTCTTGGCCTGATATAGGCCCAGCAATCGTTCCCAGTACTTGCGAAGGGCCTCGAAGGCCGCCTCCACTTCGGCCGGCTTGAGATACTTGGCGATCGTCGGCGTGACCGTTTGCTTGTTGATGGTCTGAGAGGATGGAGAACCCGCTCGGGCGGGGCGTTTGGCAATTTCGAATTTCTGACCATCAGGATTCTCATGATAACCCAGAACGAAGATCACCCGCCGTGTCTCGCCGGCCTTCAGGCTGAGTTTGATGTGATGCGATCCGATGGGTGCCCAGCCGTGGGCCACGGAATTGAACGAGCGTCCCCGCTCCACAGCGAACGGCTTATCCCAGCCTCGGTAGGGGCCCAAGAAAACATCACGCTGTGTGTCAAAGCCTGCCGGTTTTTCCGAGCAGGCAAAATAGGCAAAATGATCGCGCCGCTCGCGGTATCCCGTCTTGTGATAGATGACGCCCTCCTCGATTTCCACCTCACCGGTGTTGAAGTTGCGCTGGAAGTTCGTCGCGTCATCCTGGGCATCCCAGAGACAGAACTCGATACTGGAGAAGACGGACAACCGCGCAGGCTTCTTCCGGAGATTCGTAACGCTCAACCGCCAGATCTCCAGGTTTTCGCCAAGCGGGACGAAGTAGAGCGTTTCGGCCTTGATCCGCTTGAAGGTTGAACCGATGATGCTGTATCCCAAGCCATGTCGGCAGGAGTAATTTTCGGCCTCGTGCCGCGTCGGCTGCCACGAAGGAGACCAGAATTGACCGTCCTCGTTGTCGCGTAGGTAGATGTAGCGTCCGCCAAGATCAAAGGGAGCATTGTTGTAGCGATAGCGCGTCAGGCGGCGCAGACGTGCATCGCGATAGAAGGAGTATCCTCCGGCCGTGTTCGAAATGATTCCAAAATATGCCTCGCAACCCAGGTAGTTGATCCAGGGGAGCGGCGTCTCCGGCCTGGTGATGACATACTCACGCCTCTTGTCGTCGAAGTGTCCGTACCGCATGATCTCAACCTTGTTTGATTATTTGGCGAGAATCATCTTCTTACTCAAAGCGACACCACTCGCAGTCAACCTGTAGATGTAGACCCCGCTTGGCAGATCCGACGTTCGAAAACTGATCCTATGTTGTCCCGGACTTGCCCATCCCTGGCAGAGGGTCCGTACTTCTTGCCCGAGCAGATTGTAGACCTTCAACACTGCCAGGCTCTCACGCGGGATAACATATTCGATTGTCGTCGTCGGGTTGAAAGGATTTGGATAGTTCTGCATGAGCCCATAGTGCCCGGGAGCGGTGTGCATCCCATGGTCGTTACGCAGCCCGGTCGGCAGCCCATCCGGCGACGTGAGCGCCTCAAGCCCGACGGCGAGAAATACAAGCGGGGCATTCCAATTGATACAAATCTCATTCGAGGCGTATGAAGAATCGTTGTCGGTGTAGGACAACGCCGGAAGGCTCGACGGATAACTCTTGACGCTATCCTGTTGGTTGGGATTCGGTCCACCGGCCAGCAAACCAGGTACGGGCGGTACGATATTGTCGGCTTTCGATGGGCGGTGGTGAATATGCATCGGCGACTTCGAGCCGTATCCTGTGACGAAACAGTATGTCGTTCCGTTGCGTCCCAGCAGGTAATCCAGATTCGCAACGGCTGCTCGAAGATAGGAGCTGTCGCCAGTAAGCTGATACGCACAGAGCAGCGCCATGCCTTGATTGGCAGCTACCCCGTTGCTTCCCCAGACAAAATCAGAACTCTGCGCGCCCATGACAACTCGGTAGGCCGAGGCATCCATGGAGGAGCGGAGAGTATTGGCCAACGCGACGAGTTTGTTCTTGACGGCCAAGGTATCGACTCTGTTGCCAATGACCGATCGGTATTGAGCGAAGGTGTACAGCCCTAGCGTGCGAACGTCCGGCCAGCTCGGAACGGTCGCCGGGGACGAATTAAGCGGACTGGCGAAGGTAAGAAAGCTGTCGCTCTTCGTTGTCACGGTGAGTTCAGCAGCGGCCCAGTCAAACTCATCCTGAAAGTAACCGTCGCCGTACTCGCCCGTGTTGATGGCAGGTGAGAACTGTTGATTCATCAGTCCCTGATTGTAGGCGATCGCAGGATGTTGCCGGGCCCAGTTCCAGGCTTTGAAGGACGCCTCCAAGCATGAATCCGAGAACCCGGGGAGGGCAGAGGCATAGCTGGCGAAGATGCGAGCCGCCTGTGCCATCACGGCTGCGAAATCCAACGTCGCTCCCGTTGATTTCATCACCACATACCGGGGTGTCGTTGCCTGGGCCGGCATGACCCAACCGTCGAAATTCGCGTTCGTCAATTTGTGATAGATACCTCCGTCATTGGGATCCTGCATCGCCAGCATCCAGCGGAGGTTCCATAGTGCTTCATCGAGGAGATCGGGAATTGAGTTTGTGCTTTCCGGAATCCCCGTGTCGAGCCCGGCACAGTACGCCGGAAAGTGTTCGTAGGTAGCCAGGATCGTATAGGTCGAGATCCCGGAATTGACGATGTACTTGTTGTAGTCGCCCGCATCATACCACCCCCTGGGAGCGGAGATTGTGCTGTTCGCCGGCCGTTGGGCCGTCGCTGCCGACGGGTGAATCAGAACGCTCGTGTCGGGGTGCCCGAGTGCCCTTGCCCAGATTCCTGCGTACTCGGATGTCAGTTCAAGGGACGTGCGCTGATAGTAGTACCCCTTCAGCACGCCGACTGCCAGGGCCTGGTGGACCCGGGGCTTGATCTCAAACGTAGAGGAGGACCCGACGCCGGGCGCTGCGAGTACATAGCTGCCGACGGAGCTGAGATCCGAAAAATCCGCTCGACTGACAGTCTCTCCGGAATAAGGCCACTGCTGCTGTTGAGTCAACGTTCCTCGAAAGACCGTATCTTGCGAGGAGGCATCGATGATGGAGAATGGGACCGATCCGATGTTCCGAACGATCGCCACCTTCGGCATCGTCGGATAGAAGCCGATTTGATTCAGTCTGATGTCGCTCGATTGCTGCGCGCGCACATCAGCGACCATGAGTGCGGCAACTGCCGCCGCGAAGAAGCGTCCATTGTTTTTCATCGGGGATTCCATTTGATTGCGAGGAACATATCCTAACCGTCTTTCGTGGGTGGAAAGACCCCTCATGAACTTTACCGAATCATTGGCAAGGAATCAAAGGTCACGTGGGCTGGAGTACCGTGGATGATTTCTCCTCTTCCCGGCCAGGGTTCCAACCAAGTCATTTGACGATTTTCCCCTGCATGGCCTCCTTGAAGAACTCGCCGGCCCCTGTAAGCTTGTACGTGTCCCACGATTCGAACATTCTGGGATACCATTCCGGATCGAACACCCAGGCAATCCAGCTGATCCCTTTTGCTTCGAGATAATTGATAATGGCCTTGCCGTACTCACCATTCTCCGCCATTCCCTCTTTGCCCAGTGTGAATCCAAATTCCGTCGCAAAGACCGGATAGCGGTTTGCCGCAAAGCCGAAATCTTCTTCCCATTTCGGTTCGTACGGCTTGCCACGCTTATGCGGATATGGATGTGTAACGTAGCCGATGCCTTCCGCTTCGATTGGCTCGATCTGAAGCGGCGTCAGATCATACGCCCAATCGAATCCGGCGACGAGGGGGATCGTTTGTTCGTCATACGCACGGATGAGGCTAATGATGTCCTCGTTGATGTTCTTCCATTCGCTCCACGACATGCTGCCCAGTTGACCGTGGTAGAGGGTCGGTTCGTTGAAGAGTTCGTAGAACGCAACGGTGTTGTTCCCCCTGAAATGCCTCGCGATCGTGCGCCAGAATGCATAGGTCTCTTTTGGGCTTGTGTCGTACATCGGGTCCTGGAAGAGCTCCATTTTCAGGTTGCCGATCGTGTGCCAGTCGATCATGACATACATACCGAGTTCGGTGCACCACTCAACAGCCTGATCGAGCAGCTGAAGGTACCTCGCCGGTGTGCGCTCACGCCAGGCAACAGGATGGACGGGAATGCGAACGATCATCGTTCCCAGTTCCTTCACTCTCACGAAATGATTCTTGCTCCAATGGCCCTGATGTTCGATCTTGTCCGGATCGGAAATCGCGAGCCCCCGGAACAGCACGGTATCGCCGCGGTCATTGACGAACTTGTTCCCCCGCACGTGAATGAGAGGGAGGTTTTTCGCGTTCGGACTGTTGAGGGCTGCGCCGATGTTCTGATCGTTCCACCAGTCGTGGTACTTCTTTGCCTCTTGCTGGGCGTTGATGGTCTGCTGGCGGGAGGCTCCGAGAAGGAGCGCCACGATAAGGAGAACTGTCCTTTTCATGTTTTCTCCGGTATGCTTTCTGATCGTGAGAGAAATCGGGAACATGTCATCCAGGTCAACCATTTTCTCAATCGGAGCATCAGTGCGTCGCGCGCCGATAATTCGACGCCGAACCTCCGTTTTGTGCCGGCGGAACCTCCTTTTTCGTCTCTCGATATATCACCTGCGTCCTGCATCTCGATCTGAAAGTTTCGTGCCGAGACAGATCTCCGAACGATTCACAAGGCCCTCTCAGACTACAAACTTCCACTCTTTCAGTGATCGGAGAGGCAGTTCAGAGGCAGCGTGGGCGGGACTAACTTACTCGAGCCGGGAGTCGACGATCGATTTTGCCTTCTCATCGGCAGCACATTTCAAATGCTTCCAGTGTCCGACGAAGTTCTCCATCTCGCACGTTCGCTTGTGAATTCCGGTTTTTCCCTGCGTCTCCTTGCTCAAGAGGGCGATGCAGTTCATGAGAGCCCTTGCGGTGTGATAGGTAGCCTTCCACATGTGGCCCTTGGGACCGGTCGCGCAGGATGGTTCCTTGTCGAGGCCGCCTTCGTACCAATTGCCGTTTCGGTGATCGAGGACGTACGTGTCCACATAGTTCCATTGCTTCTCAAAAAACTCCAGATAGCGTGTGTCCTCGGGGAATATGCGGGAGAATACGAGCAGGGAATCGAGCGCTTCCGCCTGCGACCACCACGTTTTCGTGCTCTTGACAATGGTGCACCGGTCGGATCCTTCGAGGTAATAGCCCCAGTCGAAGAAGCCGCCGAGATCGCTGTCCCAGCCGTTCTCCATTGCGTGGTCGAGCAGATGCTTCGCGACCGCCAACGTTCGCGTATCGTTCTCGATTCCGAGGGCATAGGATGCTTCGAGCAGAAGGAATGCCGCCTCATAATCGTGTCCGAAGGAGACATGATCAAGAGCATAATTGAGCGAGCGCGTTGCCTCCGAAGTCATCCGAAAGCTCACGGGCGTCCAATCGCGTGTGAAGAAGAGCTGAAGGTACCCGTTCTTGGTGACCATGGTGTCGCGGATCAATTCGAGCAAGGACGCGAGCCGGGTCCTCAGTGTGCTGTCGCGCCAGACGCGGTACAATTCGGTGTAAGCCTGCAACAGATGGATGGAGGAGTTCTGATCCTTGAAGCCGACTTCACGGATGTCGGAGGCAACGGATCGATACAGGCTGTTTTCGTCGAACGGCTCGCCCTGGCGAGTCAGGAACTGGAAGTAGCCCTTGAATTCCGGATCATAGGCATGCGCTTCCAACCATTCGAAGGTCTCCTTGGCAAGATCAAACACACCCGGATCACGCGTGAGGCCGTAGAGAGCCGCAAGGGCATAGAGTCCGAAGGCGTTTCCGTAGGTGCGCTTTTCCTCTCCCCAGCCTCTGCATTCCGAGTAACTGCCCTCCCGGTTGCGGATCTGGTAGAAGCCTCCGTACCTTTGGTCCCACATGAAGTCTCTCAGGAAATAGAAGCCGTGCCGGGCGAGCGCTTCGTACCGAGGAGCGTCTGAGACAAACGCCGCGGCTTTCGACGTTGCCCACACGTGGCGGGCCTGTGTGACGATCATCTTCTCCTGTTCGGTCGCGAGATGCCAATCGTGCGAAACATTCGTGAAGTACCCGCCACATTTCTTGTCGATAACCAGTGGATACCACTTCCGCAGCAAATTCTCGTCGAGGTGTTTGTACAGAGTTTCGGAAAGTCCGCGTGACTGAGATGTAAAGGATAGCATAGCCGTCGAATGGCACTGTACTCATCCTGGCACTCAACAAAAAACGTACTACGAAGGAATACTCGTTCGAAGGCCACAAAGCATGGGCCGCAGCCATGGGTTTTATCATTTTGATCAATCCTTATCATATTAATATTGAAAACTTCTCTCCTGGCCTGTCCACAGTGCCGTGCAGACGTGTTTTCCGCACATTTCCGATGGCATGGGCGTTGCTCGTTGTCTGAGCGCTGGCATCGAGATTGAGACTTTCCCTTCGGCAAGATCGCGCAACCGAGCCCGCAGGTAACCCATTATTATCCCAGAGAACCGCCCCATGCGCCGCACCCGCCATATCTCGGTTTTCCTCGCGATCGTGGTGATTCTTCTGGGCGGAGACCTGCAGGCACAATTCAAAGACTTCGTCACGCGAAGCGGTGACGCGCTGATGGATGGCGACCGTCAACTGCGGTTTATCTCCGTCAATATCCCGAATCTGCATTATGTGGAGGACTATCTTCCATTCAGCGGAACAAATCCATGGAGGCTGCCTGACGAATTTGAGATTCGGGACGCGCTGACCGCAATCAAGCAGGTTGGTGGCAAGGTGACGCGTATGTACGTGCTTTCAGTGCGAAGGCAGGATGACACACCAGACATCATCCGGCACGTGGTAGGACCGGGGGACTTCAATGAGGATGCGTTTCGCGCGCTGGATAAGGTTCTGCAAATCGCTAATGAGGTCGGCGTTCGAGTCATAATGCCCTTCGTTGACAACTGGAAGTGGTGGGGCGGCGTGCGTGAGTATGCCGCGTTCAGAGGAAAACAAAGGGAGGCGTTCTGGACCGACCCCCAACTGATTGCGGATTTCGAGAAGACAATTGGGTTTGTGATCAATCGAACGAATACGTATACTGGGGTTGCGTACAAGAACGACAAGGCGATCCTGGCCTGGGAGACAGGCAATGAACTGGTCACGCCGTTTTCGTGGACAAGAGAAATTGCCGCGTACGTCAAAAGCCTCGACACCAACCATCTCCTCATCGAGGGGACGCTCGCCAGGGAGCTCTCGCAGGACGCGATCGACGACCCGAACATTGATATCCTTTCCACCCATCATTACGGCGATCCGAACGTTTCTCTTCAGCACATCGTGAGCAACCAAAGGCTGGCGAAAGGCAAGAAACCGTACATGATCGGCGAGTATGGGATTGTCCCGACCCAGGATATTCGAGCGATCACCGATACCATCATTCGTCAGGGCCTCGTCGGAGGAATGTTGTGGAGTCTGCGCTTCAGAGAGAGGGAGGGCGGGTTCTACAATCACTATGAGTACAACAAGGTTTCTGCTTACCGGTGGCCGGGATTTCAGAACGGCGAAGTGTATGACGAACGAATGGTGCTCAGTATCATCCGAGAGAAGGCATACGAAATCGACGGCGATCTACAGCCCCGGCTCCCCATACCAGAGAAACCGACGTTGCTGACCTTCAATGACGTCTCATCCATTTCGTGGCAAGGCTCGGTGGGGGCTCAGTCGTATGTTGTTGAGCGCAAAGACGCAGACTCAACGGAGTGGAGGGTTCTCGCAGGGGACATTGACGAAAGCAGATATCAATATCAGCCGTTGTTCTGCGATACAAGTGCCGAGTTCGGGAGGAAGTATTTCTATCGGGTGGAAGCGAAGAACGAATCCGGTGCATCGGACTACTCGAATGTTGTCGGTCCGGTCCCCGTTGTGGCGAAGAAGGTCGTGGATGAAATGGAGTCGCTCGACAAGGTTTTTCAAAAGGATGGAGATCTCAGGCTGTTGACCTATCAGGACATTCGAAAAGCGAAGGAGGACAGAAGCAGACTGACCGGAGGTAAGGGCGGCTACGTCATCTACAAAGTCCCGGCCACGGTTTCGGCTATATCAGTTGACGCATTCCGAGTGTCGGAATGGAGCGATCTGCGCATCGCGGCGGATTCCAGCCTCAACAGGTTTTCCGAGCTCCCGACAAAGACTCGCGTCTTCAGGTTCGGGCCGAATGACTATGGGTTCTACGACGCCGTTTCATATATCTGCGACCAGATTCCCCCCGGGACAAAATTCATTAAGATCTTACTGAACGAAGGGATTCAAATTAGCAGGGTGGAGATCACGTGCTCGGCTCTCCAGCAACAGGGGGTGCGATGATCCGCGGTCTCCTGCAGCGTAGGAGGCAACTAAGACGCGGGCGCCACTGGGTTGCACTTGACGGTATCGATCAGATCGCGACTGCCGCCCTATTCTGGCGGCCCAAACGACAATTCTTCTCACGCAGATGTGCTCTGCAAAACATGGATTCCAGAACGTCCTTCAGTACAGAGTCTGAATAGAGAGGCATCCATGAGGAGGAAAAACATGCTCATCAATGGTTCCCGCAGAGGAGGCATACTTGCCTGCAGTCTGCTGGTAATGTCCTTCTTAGTACACCCATCACTGTTTGCCCAAGGATCTGGCTCCATCTCGGGACGGGTTCTTGACAGAGAGACTGGCAGTCCGCTCCCCTTCGCGAACGTCGTGGTTCAGAACACCAGCTTGGGGGCTGCCACAGACCTGGAGGGGAGATTTCTCATTCGCGGCGTCCCGGGGGGCACGTACACATTGAAGGTATCGTATATCGGCTACGTTGCAGTCACTCGCGAGGTGAAGGTTTCTGCCGATACGGCAATGGAAGAGGACTTTCGTTTGGTGGCGCAGGCGATAACCGGTCAGACGGTAGTCGTAACGGCCCAAGCTCGGGGCCAGATTTCAGCCGTGAACCAGCAGCTTGCATCAAATACCATTGCCAACATCGTCGCGTCAGATCGCATTAAGGAATTGCCGGATGTCAACGCCGCTGAGTCGATCGGACGACTACCGGGTGTTGCCATCAACCGATCTAATGGTGAAGCAAGCACGGTGGTTATTCGTGGCCTGTCGGCAAAATACAACGCTGTCACAGTAAACGGTGTCCCACTTCCTGCGACTGGGGGAGACGACAGGAGTGTTGATCTTTCACTTATCTCGTCGAATCTGCTTGACGCCATTGAGGTGAGGAAGGCAAATACGCCGGACATGGATGCCTCTGCTCTTGGTGGCACAGTGGATCTGAAACTAAGAGAGGCTCCGGATGAGGCACAGGTCAGTGCATCAGCCCAGAGTGGGTACAATCAACTCCAAAAGTATTACGGCAACCATAATTTCATGGGCAGTGTGAGTAATCGGTTTTTTGATGGGGACCTCGGTGTCATAGCAGGCTTCAACGCCGACCGTTATAACCGGGCTGCAGACAAATTCCAAGGAGACTACATTACAAGAAGGATAGGAGATGTTGTCAGTGTGGGAATTCAAGACGTTCAGTTGAGAGACGAAAAAGTGCTACGAGAGCGAGCCGGAGGAAATCTCCTGTTAGATTATCGTATCCCGTATGGGAAGCTCTCTGCTAACGGTTTCTACAACCAGCTGGCTAGCGATAACACGTTCCGCAACAACCAGCCGGATCGCGAACACGGCTCTCATTATTACAATTTTCAACAGAACACATCGAAAACGAAGATTTTCACAGGAGCCATAGGTGCAGCGCAGGATTTCAGCTGGATCAAATACGATCTCAGCGTGGCCAGGACAGGGAGCTACACAGACGATCCTAACCGTCGGACATGGGGTTTTGCACAGGAGAATGCTGCTTTTCCGAATGCTCCTCTTGATACATATCCGTTTGATCTTCCATCGCTAGAAACCGTCGATTCAAACAGGACTGGGTTCCAGTCCGCATATATCTATTCCACAAGAAGGTGGGAGTATCAGAATTCTGCGCAGCTGAATTTCCAGATGCCAATTCCAATAGCCGATCAGGTGAGTGGCTACATAAAACTCGGCGTGTCGTATCGATGGTTGAACAGAGCGAACGATGAGACTCAGTGGGGCCGGGACGGTCTCCAATATGGCCAAACCTCTGTGAATCCACCCCTTACAGCTGCTCTGCGGAGACTAGCCGAACTGTATCCCGATGAGTTCAATTGGTCACAAGACTCCACCCTTTGCAGGCAATGGGGACAGCTACCCATTACCCGATTCCTGGATAGGGGTTACTACCGTTCGGATTTCTTGGGGGGCAGATGGCCGCAAGGCATGGTGACGGACCTTGGGCTATTGAACAAGTTTACGGATGCCCTGAGCTCGACCACCGAGTGGAAAGAATATGGTATCGGCAGTCTGGGCCGAGATTACAGTGGTGTTGAACGGTACCAGGCTGCCTATTTGATGGCTGAATTGAATATTACCCAATATGCTACACTCTTACCCGGCGTCCGGTATGAAAAGCTCTATTCCTTGTACAACGGTCAGGTCTTCAGAGATAATAAGGTTAGTAATGTTGAACAAGCTCCCGTAGACTTGAGCTACCTTCACGTAGAGCGGAAGAGCCAATTTTGGCTGCCAATGGTGCATTTGGCCGTTTCCCCCACAGATTGGCTGAGAATTCGGCTTGCCCGGACAGAGACGTTGACGCAGCCGGACTACATCATGTACGCACCAATCACGTCGATGAACTCCAACAATAACTACTGCCGCGCTGCAAACTCACTGCTGAAGCCAGCACATTCCAAGAACTGGGATGCCGCTGTCTCGGTCTATGAAAAATACGTTGGACTGCTTTCCGTTTCGGGTTTTTACAAAGATGTTCACGATCTCATTCTACAGAGCACCATATACTACCAGCAGCCTCAAGGATCAGACGATCCTGGATATCCGCTTCCTGTCGGTTTGAACATCCCGGCAAATTGGCTGCGAGATAATAGCTTTCAGATCGATACGTACACCAATAACCCTGACGTTGCCATCTATAAAGGCTACGAGCTCGAATGGCAAACGCACTTCTGGTACTTGCCGTCAATCTTTCAGGGTCTAGTACTAAACGTAAACTACACTCGAATTTACTCGCAGACAAACAAGCAACTATTCTTTGTCCAAACAGATTATTCTAAACCGATTCCTGGCCACCGCCCTCCACTCTACCAGAAGAAGCTCGTAGATTCCTCGAGAGTGGCCCGCATGCCGGACCAACCGGCTCATACAGCCAACATTACCATTGGATGGGACTACAAAGGGTTTTCCGCTCGTGTGATTTTCTTGTACCAATCCGATAGGACCAGCTTTATCGCTATCGACCCAGCGCTCGATACTTTCGTAGCAGCGTACAAGCGGTGGGATATTACGGTGCAGCAGAAACTCGGCTGGGGGATCCAGCTGTATGCCAACTTCAATAACCTGAACAACAGACACGATGAATCCTATCGTGGGTATTCATCAATCAACCCATCGTACCTCGAATACTATGGATTCACCATGGATGTAGGTATTCGATATACTTTATGAACTTCACGCAGCAAACAGATCTCCTAATTAACAAATTGTAACCAACAACATCTATTGGAGGAATCTATGAAGCCTCTATACATGTTCATGCTCTTAGGCCTTGTGGGGCTGGCCATCTTCTGGCCGGCACAACAGGCCAGATCGCAGGATACGCTTGTTGTCCCTTGGTCGAAAGATGGGATCAATCCCGTGATAGACACGCTGCGGAGTGTCGTCTTCGGGGATACAACAGCTACTGGTGCCAGGACCAACTTGAACCGCGTTTACAAGCTGCAAAAAGGCGGTCTTTACTGGTTAGCCAACCGCATAGAAAACACGCAGAACGGAAGCGCGTTCCCTCTCCGTCTCGTGGGTGAAGCGGCTGGAACTGCTTACGACCAGAACCCACCTCTCATTCAGCTGTCCCACACGGCAAGTGGTGGTAATCCTGATAGCCGGATCATCACGGGTCTGACGGACGTTACGCTGAAGAACCTGTACATTACCGGCCGTGAGGATGGTGGTGCGCAGACGAATGACTATCAGCCGATTACGATGACTGCAAACAATTCGACATTCATCATCGACAACTGTATTCTCGAGCAGTCCAATTTTGCTGTCATCGCATTTACGGGCAAAGGTAATACCATCTACTATACAAACAACAAGCTCAGGAATCTCGTTGAGAGACCCATCACACAACAATGGACTGGCCGTGGCTCGTCGATCTGGGCAGACCAAGATACCGTCATCTTTGAGAACAACACCTTTTTCAATGTCGGATGTTTTGATATCCAGATCGAAGGCGGTTCTGCGAAGTACGTCCGGTTCAACCACAACACAATTGTGCTGTGCGGTCGTCAGATTGCCCAGGGTAACTGGTGGCAGAATGCGTACATTGCCAACAACCTCATCATCAACGGTTTCTGGGAAGGTGAGGGAACGGCTGACTTGACGAGCACAGGTCGTGACCCGAGACAGATCTATAATGGCCTGTTCACCGTCGGTTCGTTGCCGTCAGTTTACGGCGTTCCCAACGAAGCGCGCCGGATTGTCATAGCAAAGAACTATGCCTATCTCGATCCGAGGTTTACTACTCGCTACGCCACGGATGGTGTCCAACGAGCGTACTTTGTAGACCCGGTCACAAAACTAGATTTCACCGACATCTACACCGTCGCAGCAGGAAACCACATGTATGTCAAGGATACTGTCTGGTTGACGAGCTTCCCGGCAGGGATGACAGATCCACTCGACGATCCAGATTGGCAGAAACCACAATTCAACGTGACGGGTGCGACGATGGTCGACTCGATGTGGGCCAGCATTACGACGATCCGCGCGAACCTAACCCCCGGGGCACAGTATGTGTACAAGCAGAACTCAGCGTGGACGGACTATACATGGCCATTACCGGAGAACTTCTCGTACACTGATGCTAATCTCCTGGCAAAAGGCACGGATGGTTTGAATATTGGTGACCTAAACTGGTTCCCAACACAGAAGGCGACGTTTGAAGCGAACAAGAGCACGTACATCGCACAGACCGAGGCCTTGGCTGGCCAGGTGATAATAACCGCTCTTGATACGACCGCTGAAGCGGAAAACGCTACAGTAGCTAGCCCTGCAACCGTGCAGTCAACCCAAGGGCTCACCTATTACGAGTATAGCGGCAGCGGATCGATTACATGGACGTTCGATGTGACCAATCCCGGGGAGTATGACACGAAATGGCTGGTTCACGAGACGGGCCGCGGTATGAGTGGACCGGTTATTGCGGTCAACGGACACGAAATCCACGACAAGGCACACATGTGGGGTCAGTTTATCTTTGATAATGCTCTAGGAGTGTCTGCTAGCATGCCAAACGATGAGTGGATTTGGGTTCCCATTAGTGCGAGTGATCTCGGGGGAGCTGGAACGTGGTCTCCTGGAGATTCCGCAGCGCTTACACTAGCCGCAGGTTCGAACACCATTTCTGTGTTGGGCGGCGGCTGGGGTACAATGCGATTTTCCGAAGTAGACATCGTTAAGCATGGAACGACAGACACAATAAAGTTCAAGGCCCCTGATGCCGTTACGACCTTAGTTACGCCGGGGGCAGTAGGTGTTGTTTGGGTGGCATCCGGCTTCAAGTATGTCGACTTAGGCACCGATGGAAGCATCACATTTGCTCTGGAGGCGCCAACTGCCGGGAATTATCATCTGCGGATATTCGGCCAGAATATTACGGGGTCGGCAGTGACATTAACACTCAAGGAAGGATCGGCTACACTTGCAAGCCCGGTATTGCCATTCAAGACAAAGTCAACAGGTGGCGCTGACTCCACGGGGAATGATGTTTATTC
>Ga0315281_10001851_pt1 | contig 31391 bp, 35 predicted proteins | sample YL17G07_0_MG_FD_204540 | JGI IMG/M metagenome (GOLD analysis project Ga0315281, IMG submission 204540) | Sediment microbial communities from Yellowstone Lake, YNP, Wyoming, USA - YL17G07_0 | ecosystem: Environmental > Aquatic > Freshwater > Lake > Sediment | place: USA: Wyoming | collected...
AAGTTGGTGACTGGGAGGCACTTTTCCTCATTGCGGCAGTAGGTACTCTGATAATCACTCCTTTTGTTTACCAGAATCTAATAGGTTTCATAGGGACCTATGCTAACTTCATAATTCTGCTTGCTGCAGCTATGGCCATGTTTGTTTCTGGAATTGTAGACTTTCAGGCCCTCAAAGTAGGTAAATTAGCAGTAGTAGAACCGTTCTATGTCTTGGAAATACCTATTGCAGTTGTTTTAACTATTTTTATAATAAATGAGATGCTGCATCCATTAGAGATTTTTCTTATCGTAACAATGTTGGTCGGCCTTTTCTTAGTGTCTATAAAATCTCATCATCTAGTTAAAGCCAAATGGCTTGAGAGGGGAGTACTTTTAGCCATTCTAGCAGCCGTAGTATTCGGAGTTACTGATTTCCTGGTTGGTGTAGGCGCAAGGGCCACGAACCCACTCATTATAAACTGGTTCTTCGACTTTACTATTACCATATTCACGTTCGTTTACTTGGTATTTAAAGGCAAAGTACACAAACTTTTAAGAGACGCTAAAAAGGACATTAAATTGATATTAGAAGTTGGATTTATAGACAACTTTGCATGGGTATCATATGCGTTTGCAACAATCTTCATACCAATATCCGTTGCCGTGGCACTATCAGAAAATTTTATAGCGGTTGCCGCTTTGCTGGGATTCGTAGTAAATAGGGAAAAATTTTTGCTGCATCAGAAGGTGGGGCTTATTGTAGCGCTTGTAAGCGCGATTGTTCTTGCACTGTTTATATAAGGTGATGCACTTAACACTCGGTTTGGCAAGACTCGTTTAGCTTATTCTCTTCAGCCTTTTGCTGTGCTCAGCTTCAAACTCTTTTTCCTTTTTAAACCATAATTCTAAATCCTCTTGCGAGTTGAATGAGTATTTTGAGCATAGACCCCCGGTTCTTAGAATAACGTTGCCGAAGATTTGAGTATGGCCGAAGACCTGCGCATCACCAAAGACCTGAGCGTGGCCGAAGACCTGCGCACGGTCGAAAATCCGTGCTTTGTTGAAGACTCGCGAATGGCCGAAGACCTGCGCACGGTCGAAAATCCACACATCGTCAGAAACCTGTGCATAATCGTAGACCCGGGCGTGGCCGAATACTCTTGCATTATCAAGCACCAGGGCATTCTTACCTATATAAACCGTATCACTAACCTTGGCTGTAGATTCAACAAATCCGCCTACCGTTCCATCTTCGTTTATGTGCCTGCTGAAGTGTCTGCCTTCAAAAATAGCATGCATTTCTTCTAGCTTGGGTAATTCAGTGAGGCTAGCAGCTTCTACAGCATTGTTTTTTTTTGCTCCTGTCCTTTCCATCATACCATATGTGTTTTTTATACTTGTTTATATTTTTAAGCCTTATGTGTTGGGTTTTTGACCTTTGTTCTTACAACTAGTCCATTCGCTTTGCTCGCGACTATCTGTCGGGTATAACAAAAAATATTTACGGTAAACAGCTGTAAGGTTAATTTTAGACGAATTCTTCCACGACCTTATATAATTAGTCGAGTTTGTAGCCGAACTTCCTCATCAAAGCATGCCTTTCCTTCTTGTGCTCTTCTCCCTCTATGCCTTTGGCTGACTTACCATCAATAACGCCGAGCACCGCACTGCCTTGCACGGTAGTTGCAACTACGACTTGAAGTGGATTTGATGTTGCACAGTAAAGCCTTGCTACCTCAGGAACGGTTTTTAATGAATTTGCAATGTTTATCGGAAATGCGTTCTTGAACAACACTATGAACGTGTGGCCCGCCCCTATTGCAAGTGCATTTTTCTCTGCCAGCTGTTGAAGCTTCTTGTCGTTGCCCTCGCTCCTTACAAGGCACGGACCGCTGGCTTCTACAAACGCTAAGCCAAATTTTATGCCAGGCACCGCGTTTACGAGCGCTTCGTAGAGATCCTCTGCTGTTTTAATGAAGCCCGCGTGCCCTATAACACACTGCAATTCATCAGTTTTATCTATATTTACAACCTTAATTTTTACCATATAAATACCGTTATTATTTGGATGGATAGATAAAAATAATATGGCATATGGGATGATAATAAAAGCATATGTTATCTTCTGAGGCAAGCCAACTCCATTACTCTATCAACCCTTTCAAGACCCGATAGCTTATCAAGCTCTTCCTTATGCTCTTTATAAATTTTTTGGAGGCTTAGCAGCTCAGGCAATTCATCCACATCTTTAATTATCGGACGCCACTTCCCATCTTCCCCCTTTGTCACACCCACGCGCTCACTTTCACAAATCATGCTTTCTAGTTCACCGAGGTCCAATCTCGTTATCCTGCCGTTGGGAGTTTTTGGGTCTGGGTGCAAGATGAAGATGTGGGGTTTGTCATTCATAATGGTAAGGAGGGGATTTGACACGATGCCTGATTCACTTGTAATGAGCGCGTTATCGTATTCATTACCCTTATTCGTTTTTATTTTGTATAGGTGCATACGCTTCTACCGCTGTGACTAAGATGCATACTCTAACAAATAATGTTTGTTGTTTATTAGTATTTATGTTTTTATGATACTGGGTGCAAAATCCCTCTAGCGAGCTAATGGAAGGCTAGTACGACTATGTCTTCAAATGCGTAATGCTCTTTTTTAATGATTTTGACGTAACGGAATATCATGTATGTTAAAAATTAAAAAAGAAAGAAAAGGAAAAAAATCAATCAACCGGTGTGGTATATAAGGCTTGCATCAGCGGTCCGCAGCTTATGTCTATACGAAGTTCATAGTGCCTGTCTATCAGCTCAACCTCTGCTAGCTCCTCGCACTGCTTCTTAAATTTTATGAGCTCTTGCACCAGTTCAACTATCTCTGTTGTCAGTTTCATATCTGCTATTTTTGCCTCCTGCTCTTCGTACAGATACGATGCCGTGCTCGCCGCATTTGCCCTTTCTATCAGGGAATTGACCAACTCCCATATTCGCGTTTCTATTTTGGAGAGTTTACACTCCACCAAGTTATTTGCCATGCGCTTGCCCTTGTCGCCTGCGTACTTGCTATACCTCAGAAACAGCGCTTGCTATGCAAGCTAAGATTGCAGGCTATACCTCAGAAGTAGACTGTGGAACCACAGGCTTTGACATACTTGTATGGCGCTTGTCATGCGCAACTTTCTTACATTTATATTATGATAAAGATATTTATACCTTACTATACTTTCTTTTACACAAGTAGAAAGATTATTATATCTTAATGAGAATATACTGTTGCCTGGTTTTGCCAGGCGCTTACCTCAGAAGCCTGTGCGAAAGCACAGGCTGATGGTTTATGCTTTTACTCAGACGGTTCTTGTAAGCGTCTTGTCTGTAAACATCTTCAAGTAGTGTTTGGCTTTTGTGTCGGGTATGTGCTTATCGAGCTTTGACCATGCCTGGTCGATTAAGGATTCGCTCATTTCTTCTGCATGCTCTATAGAACCCGCATCCCTGAATATCGAGATTACTTCTTTTATTAGGGTTTGGTCTTTGGTGTGCATCTTAAGTATTTCTATAAGTCTTGTGGCTTTCTCTTTTGAAGAGTTGTGCAGCGCATGCACAACAAGAAGAGTTATCTTACCCTCTGTTATATCCTCGCCGAGCGCGCCCTTGTTTTCCGCCAATTTTGACTCCCGAATGTTAAGTACGTCATCTTGTATCTGGAATGCAACGCCCAGGGTAGCAGCATAGTCGCCAAATGCCTGGACAACTGCGTCATCGGCCTGTGCTATAATCGCACCAAGCTTTGCTGCAAAGCTTGTAAGACCCCCAGTTTTGTCAAAAGCCACCCTGAAGTAATTGTCTTCTGTTATCTTAAATGGGTCGACCATAAAATTATGCCAGGCAAGATCTGTGCCTTGACCTATTCCTAGGCCCAGCATGTGCTTATGGTATACCTTCTCTATTCTGTGCTTTGTTGCATCGTCAATTTTCTTGCTGGCCTCTAAGACAGGCATGGCTATGAAGTAGAAAACGTCACCGACATTCAGTGCTATGTCGGCACCGTAAACCTCGTGCAGAGCTTTGTCGCCTCGCCTGAACTTGGACTTATCTTGCACATCGTCATGAATCACGGTGCCTTCGTGTATTACCTCGGGTATTATTGAAAATTCTATGTAGTCGTTGGGTTCCTTGCCAAGGGCTTCGATAACCATAAGGGTAAGCATTGGCCTTACGCGCTTGCCACCAAGATTTACAAGGTAATTTGCGGGCTCCATGACGCTCTTTACTATCGCATCCATGTCAAATGTATAACCGCTTCTTTCAAGCACTTTTTTTAGGTAGTGTTCTGATTGCTCCTCATTGAGGAACTCGTTGAGCTTCTTGTTTATCTGCGTAATGCGTTTCGTAATATATGATTCAAACTCCTCTTTCGTTATATCGTTAGTCTTTGCTTCGTCTTGTTTTTCGTTTTTGGCAGACACCCGATCTCCTTAGTTATAGACTCTCAAGCACGGTATTAAAAGGTTAGGTAGATTACGACAAAAATGGATAGTAAACAAGGGATAGAGAAACACATAAAAACTTTGTTGAGAATAAATAACTGCCAAACGGTAATAGGAGCAGGGAAACGCCTAAACCCATTCCGAACTTAGAAGCTAAGCCTGCTTACGATATGAGATACTGCCTTCGGCGGGAATGCATATTGCTGTTTGGCACTCTTGTTTTGGTGTTAACTAGCTACTTTGATTAGGAATGTCGCTTGCCAAGAATCCTACCGCGCTTGCATGAGACACAAATCCCCGCCTTTGAATCATAATGCTCCTCGCAGATCCTTCTACCGCACAGTTTACAGCTATACCTTGCAAGTCTTGTTTGACAAATGTCGCATAATACCATAGTTGTACTCATTTAGTTTCACCCGTGGTATTTTGTAATGCTTCAAAGTCTATGAGGCCGCTCAGAAGTTCTTTTGCTCTTCTTAATGATAGGGGTCTTAAGCCGCGGTTCTTTGCGTAGTTGCATTGATATCTTATGTATGTCTCGTTGAGTTTTGTATCGGGATTGAGCTTCTTGCATTTCTCTATGTAGTCTGTTATTACTCTGTAGGCATCGTCAACGCTCAGACGCCTGACATTCACAAGATAGGGTGCTAGAATAAGATTTACCACCCTATGCCTTACATCTGGTATTGGGTTTGAAAGCAGTCTGTCTATCCACGTTGTGCCACGCTGTGGCTGTATGGGTTCGCTGCTTTGCCATTTTATTGCAAACTTTGCCTCTTTGGAGAAGTTGAGCACCTCTTTTGGAAGTGCTGTCTTCGGTATCGGCAGACCTGTTTTCACTGCGATATACATCGGCTTGCTTAGAAGTTGTGCGAGCTGCTCCTTTCTGAGCAGCACTATGCCGTCTTTGAGTCTTTGGTTTACAAGCCTGAATTCTGCACTGCTTGGTGCATTCATAAGAAAGTCTTGAAGCCTAACAAGAAACTCTGTGTTCGCGTTAAGCTCGAGTTTGATGTTTAGTGCGCCTGCTAGCCCGATAATGTTGTCGTTTGAATCGTTTTTTAGCGCCTGAACAGAGCGCTCCGCAGAGCCGCGGGCAAAGGCATCGGTAATAATCTCGATGTTAACGGCGCTGACGAGCATTCTCGCATAAGCGTAGCTTATGATGTTGTTAAGCCTTGTACGTTCGTTCTTTATGCTTGAAAAATCATTTGTGCTGTTTATGCAATTGTCTATGAGGCTTTTTGACATTTGCAGATACGCATAATCGATGCCAGGATTAAGATCTGTTATGATGACCTTTGCGTCTTTAGAGAACGGATATCTGTATGCAAAGTCGAGAGTACTTTGTGCGTACATACATTAGTATTGGTTTTTAACAATAAATTCTTTACTATTAGCTTTTGAGCAGCTTCATGAATGTTCTTGCATTAGAAAGCATGTTGTGGTCGTTGTTGAAAAACGCAAATGCTTTTTTGGGGTTTTTGCTTTTAACCATTTTTGCAACATCCCTAAGCTCATCGGTGCTGTAGTTGTAGGAGTACCACGAAGACCTGCCATGAAACCTTATATAAACACGATTGTTCTTGCAGAAGATCCTGTCTTGAATTTCTGGCGAATCTGGAGTTACTATCACTCCATCAAAATCCAATCCGTCAAAGTCGAAGTTGTACCATTCGTCGTTCCTGAACTCAAATGCCATCTTTGCGCTGTCAAAGCCTTCCACAAACTCTTTAATGTTGTTTAGGGATGATGGCTTAAACCTTGGCGGCATTTGAAACAGATATAACGCAACGCTTTCATCAAGGGGCTTGAAAAGTTCAAGGAAGCGCTTGTACAAAGAATGCGCCTTGCTGTGCAGCATGTACGTATGGGTTATTAATCTGTGCACTTTTACAACCCACGTCAGGGTACTGCCCTTGTTGTGCCATCCTTTTATCTGGTTAGGAAATGGAAAACGGTAGAAGCTCGCGTTAAGTTCAATCGCATTAAGACCAGAATTTTCAATGTACCAGTCAAGGCTGCCTCCCTTGTTCCAATCGTACCACCAACCCGAGGTTCCAGTATAAGCTTGCATTAAGTAAGCTTTTTATTTAACAAATAAATAGATTGATGGGGGCTGTACGCTAACCTGGCAGACTACCAGCCTCGGGCGTTGGAGATCCGAGTTCAAATCTCGGCAGCCCCGCTTTAGCTATCATTTCAAAGAATTGACTCTTTTCTAAATGATTTAATACTCACGTAGATTACTGCGACATCTAAAACGAACAGTCCAAGTGTTAAATATACGAAAAACGATGCCGTTAAGTCTGCAATACCTAGCACTGAGATAAAAGGAAGGGTTAAAATGGGGAGTATGAGTAGGGTGCTTATCTGTTGCGCCTCCTTTGTGCCCCTAACGTGAGCCGATATCATAACTACAAACCCTATTGCTGCTACTGCAAGAAATGGCGAAGTAACAATCATCATGAACCAGGCGGTTGTTGGAAGAACGTATTCGTGAAACGCATTGAATGATAGTATGTTAATAACGCTGCCATATACCGCAAAAACTACGAGTGTGAGCAAGATCGTGGGCACGAAAGATGCTAGCATCTTCCCAAAAAGAAGGTCTGATTTTGCAATTGGAGTCGAAAGAAGTGCCTCGGAGGTCTTTCGCTCTTTCTCGCCAGAAAAACTATCTGCAGCTATCACAGATGCCGTAATTATCGGCATGGTCAGGAACACAGGCCCCAGAACATTTATTGAGAAATAATCCAAGAATGAGGTGGTGCCAATCAGGTTGCGTAGATACTGCGGCGCTGTAGGCAAAGAGGCAATCCTTGCCGCTACATACGGGGCATTATAAAAGGCAACATAAAAGCTCATGAACGGCAAGACCACTGCAAAGAAAAGTGGCACTCCTATCATCGGTCCATAAATGGAGATGCTGCTAAATACCTCCTTTATGTCCTTCACTGCAACTATGTATGAATTTTTTAGGTTCATCGCGATCCTTTCTTGAACAGTTTTTCAATCGCTGGTTCGATGTAATGCACACTGACTATTTGCGCGCCATTGTTTATTAGCTGTTTTATAACTTTGTTTATATCTTTGTACGAATTGATTCTGACCTTTATTAGCGTTGGATTGGCACTGTTGCCGCTTATAAAACCTGGCGTGTCCATGGCTATACTGCCAGCAAGCGGTCTGGCGAATATTACTGTAATTTCTAGGTCTTTGGTTATGAAATTGTAGATTTTTGAGGTGCTTGATCTAAGGGCTACTTTACCCTTGTTCAGGATTGTGAGCCTGCCCTCTAATCTCATGATCTCATCTATCCTCTGTGTTACGAATATTATGATTCTGCTTGCTTTTGCATAGTTTGTTATTATCTCTCTGACCGAATCAGAAGCGTTTACGTCTAGAAAAGCCGTTGGCTCGTCAAGCAACAACACCTCTGGGTCATTCAGTATCGCTCTGCAAAACGCAATCTTCTGCTTTGTGCCCCTGCTTAAGGTATAGACCTTTGCGTTGAGGTAGTCCATGGCGTTGAGCTCTTTCAAGACACTTTTTACTCTTTTAAGTATCAACGCATCGTCGAATCCATAAAGCCTTCCAAAAAAGAGCAGGTTGTCTTTAACGCTCAGGTAATCATAGAGTGCATAGTTATCTGAAAGAAAAGAGAGCCGCATTTTCAGATCGTCATCAACGTATGGATCTCGCCCAAAAACACTTATTCTGCCCTTATCTGGTCTGTAAAGACCGGAAATGCACCTCAAGAGGGTGCTTTTGCCAGCGCCGTTTGGTCCCAGCACAATATTTATTCCTTTGTTGAAGTTAAGCGTTACTGCGTTGAGTGCTGTGATCTTGTCAAATTTTTTGGTCAAATCCCTGATTTCAATAACAGGCATGACATATATTAGCTGCAAATATAAAAATAAGTTGCCATGGCTCCGGTCCTAGAGGGGTTCACATATGTTTTTATTTGTTTATAACAATATAAGATATGCTATTTAACAGAGATGTAAGGGGGTATAATGTTCGAGATAAAAATGGATGATGCGAGATATTGGAAGAACTGCGTTGACTCTATAGTTAATGTAGTTGACGAAGGCGCGTTTACCATAGCTAAGGAAGGAATATCTTTGAGGGCTATGGACCCGTCTGCAATAAGCATGGTGTCGTTTTTCATACCCAACAAGGCGTTTTCGAAATATGATGTGGAAAAGCAGGCTGCGGTTGGGCTGAACCTCGAAAACCTTAGCAAGATACTAGCCAGTGCAAGAGCTGGCGAGCAACTGTTGATGAAGGACAGTGCAAACAAGTTCCATCTTGAGTTTATTGGTGAGCACAGCAAGCGAAGGTACAAGCTGCCCATGCTGGATGTTTCAAAAGAGGTTGGGAACGAACCAAAGGTTGAATTTGAGTCGCATGTAGAAGTAAAGAGTGACTCGTTCAGGGAAATCCTAAATGATGCAAACCTTATATCGACCATTATTGGCTTCAAGACTGAAAAAGACTCCTTTAACATAATGGCCAAGGGCGATGCTGGAGAGCTTGAGGAAGAGCACATGAATGCAAAGGAGATTGTAAAAAAGATCGAAACCGTAAAGGCTTCGTCCGCATCATTCAACCTCGAGTACTTGGAAAGAATTGTAAAGGCCTGCCCTTCTAACTCGTCTGTTGAGCTGGCACTCAAAACAAACGAGCCAATAAAAGTAAACTATAGGATAGGGGACGCAACAGTCACATACTACCTTGCGCCGTACATGGAAAGCTGAGTCGCATCATCGTTTAATGAAGACTGTGTATTGATACTGCTTTTTGTCTTTCTGCCTTTGCCTCTTGTTTTCAAGCTGCGCAACCATACATGGGCTAAACTTTTTAAATTATCAGTCCCTAATAATAAGGAGCTAAATGAAATTTGCAGTGCTAATATCGCCTAGGGATTTCAGTGACGAAACCATCTCAATGATAAAGCTGCTTTTTGACAGGTGGAATGTTGGGTATGACATCGCAAGCTATACGAAGGGAGAATGTGTGGGAAGCCATGGTGCAATCTACAGGCCGGACATAAACGCTGGGAAGATTTCTACCCAAAACTATGACGGGATCATATTAGTTGATGGTGAGGGCATAAACTCTTACAAGCTTCAGGAGTTCAGACCTCTGCTCGATCTGCTAAGCCTGTTTGATGAGAAGAAAAAGAGAATTTGTGCGATAAACAATGCAATAAAGATCGTCGCAAAAGCAAACATAATAAAAGGCAAGTATATATCAACGCCTAGAGACGAAGAAACCGCAAGGTTGGTTACACTTTTCCATGGACTTCATTCAGAGAACCAGATAGAAATGGCGGACAACCTGATTACCATAAAAGATCATAGAAACCTTGAAGAGAGCATAGGCTCGTTCCTGGATTATATAAAAGCAAGATAAGATGCTATGGAAAGGGGGCGCCTTATAGCTGAAATCGTCAAACAAAGAATTGAAATCCTTTTTTATCTTGCTCAGGATGTTTTCCCAAAGGATCCTGAACTTGCAAAGCACTACGCAAAACTGATCAAAGAGCTTGGCAAGCATTACAGGATTAGGCTCCCAAAAGAAATCAAGCGAGGCATTTGCAAAAGATGCGGTAGTTTGCTTATGCCAGGAGCTAGTGCCTCTTTCAGACTAGCAAGCAGCAAAGGCTTCGCCGTTTACAAGTGCTTAAATTGCGGGGCTGAGCTTCATGTATATTACAAACTTCGGCGTAGCACGTAAATGCTAAGGCCCGTTGGTGACCTTAGGTAGTAAGATTAAATATTTAACTTGGATAAAGTTTAGATAAGCGTGTGGGTATAGCGAATGACAATAATAGTTGCGCTTCTCGCTAAGGATGGAGTGGTAGTGGCTTCTGATACTGCAGCGGATATGGAGGTTGGAGATGGAGAAATGCATATGCAGGTGAACTGTAGAAAAATATGCAAATTAGGTGAACATTCAATATTTTCCGCTTCAGGAGACGACGGCATGGTGCAGCTGGGAATCGAGGTTTTAAAACCGTTTTCAAAAGAACTCGATAATGGACTCGTACTAAGTGTCAAGGAGAAGATATTGGAGGCGCTCTCTTCTGCAATAATCCCTAAATTCGAGCGGATCAAGCTTGTGGATGAAGATGCAAAAGAACCAGACATTGAAATGCTCTTGGTGGTTAGGGATGAACGGGGCGATAACAGGCTGTGGACCATAAATGGAGACGGGAGTGACTGGTTCGAAGATGAATATGGTTTTACATGTTTTGGCACTTGCAATACTGCAGCAATGTCTTTTCTGAAGAGTTTTTCAGTCGAAATGAAAAGACATGGAAGAGACATAACAAAGCTCGATAGTTTTACAAGCTCATTAATAGCCTATAGGGTAGTGAAGGACACCATACTTAGTGGCATATCTGGGGTCGGTGGTGAGGTTGATATTTGGTGGATGGGCAAAGATGGAACTGTAAGCCAACTCAGCAAAAACGAGTTGGACGACGAATTGCAGACCGCATACAACCTCTGGCTCAAGAAAGAGTTGGTTGCCTTTGAAGATACTATGGAAACGCTATCCAAATACGCCGTGTCCCTTCCTAGCATTCGCACAGAAAAAGGTGTAAGAAATAAAAGTACACTGTAAGGGGCTCAATTTCTGAATTTCGTCATTATTTAGGAGGCATTCATTTTATCACATGATACAGTTTAGCCCATTAAGACCAATATTGTACAGATTAGTATCACCGAAACTACGTGGTGGATGTTGTCCACAACAAACAGCTTTGTGTCCTTGCTGTCCATGATCAAGTCTACAAAACTTTGGGAGAAGAAGAAACCGGTCCATACAAGCATTGCTAGGCCAACTCCATAATACAATGTGCTGATCCCTAAAAACTTAATAAGTACCTCCAATGCAAATGCGGTTAACAACGATGCGATAATTATGAATATGTACCCGCCCTTCCTAACGTTTTGCTGCATCTTCTTGTGGGCAACGGGGTTTCCTCTCGACCATATGCCCCCGAATAGCAAGGGAGAATACCATACAAACCCGAATACCATAGCGACAATAGCCGCCACTACCATTGCCAGATAATTCATCATTGGTACAGCCACCATAAAATCACATAACTAATTAGTAAACAATGTATTTAAAGAGCGTGCATGTGGTTTGGAAAAAATAGAGTGATGTAAGATTTTTGTACTAAAAATGGGCCCGGAGAGATTTGAACTCTCGACCTACGGCTTTCTTCTTGATTAAACTTCTTTTTAAGAAGTTTATTATAAGACCGCCGCTCTAACCAGGCTGAGCTACGAGCCCGCAACTACCTATTAGTAGCATAAATTTAAGTGATTATGCCGGCATTGTGTAGTTGTTGTGCACATAAGGTGGCTTTTGCAAAATTTTTGGTAACGAACCAGTAAAGTTGTTTAGCTTGAATATTCTGACCGGTGCCGTAAAGTTTATCATGTTTATGCCGGTGGTGTTATGCTCCGGATACACTTCTGTGAAGCCACTCAGATCACCTAGGAAGAAGCCCTTATAAAAGGTTGAATTGTAGAAACCTGATGGTGCGTTTGTTATTGTTGCGTTGGGTGCATTTGGCATGTATATCATTAGCAATTCAACAAACGGCAACCCACTGAGTCGTATAACGCCGGATGAGAATGATTCTTGTATAACTGCGTTCAGCTTCGTGCCATTTGAGTTGTAAATGCTTAGTACGCCGTTTGCATTCGGCTGTGGATTTACGCACACCGTGTCATTCGAAAGCGTCTGGCCTGTTACAAGATAACCCCTTAGATATTGCACTGTGCTGTTAGAGATAGAGCAATAAAAGCTTAGTGATGAAGTGGAATTTGTAATAAGAGGAAGCAGCACAAACTGTGGGTCGTGCGACAGTTCGCATGGAGAGGTTCCTAGTACGTATGGCTGGGGCGTTGATTGCAGCTGTCCTTGGGATATGGCATAGGCGCGTGAGGTTGCGTTTATATGCACGCATGCGAGGAAATCGAGCGCCTGCCACTTCTGCACAAGATCTTGATCGAATAGCACATAGCCCGTTTGGTTCGTATTCATAATGTTTACTAGAGTTTGTGGTGTGTAACCATTTTTTGGGCCCAAAACAAATGATGCTGCGATTGCATAATCCTCTAACGCAACTGCGTTATCCCCCCTTAGGACTGCAAAGCTGTCGCCAAACCAATTTATCCAGTCACCATAATCCCACCAGGATAGCACACGTGGAGCGTGTGGGCCTACATTGCTTTTTAACCATGACATTGCATTGAGCCAATATTGCGGCACAACATTGCAGTACAGGTCGTAGCCTATGCTACCCGCTTGATTCGCAATGGCGCTGCATGCCTGCTGGCTCCCAGTAGCAATGAACGAAGACCTGATTGCATTTATTATAGAGGTTATTTCGCCGAGCACAAATGAATGATTAACCACAAATGAGCTTATCTCGATGATTATGAACACCATGACCATGAGCCAGAGGTAAACCGATCTGGTGCTGAGCTTGTTCGTGGAGGCAAGCCATATCAGGTAGATAATTGCAAATATGGGTGAGATGACGAACAGGCCTATGAAAAGAGTTAGAACAATTGCTGGGAAACTTGGTTCCTTTACCTCTTGTTGCGGGGTTTCATGCACGTTCCTTGCAGTAAGTGCAAAGTTCCTATGCGCGATGTTGAGAAGTTCGCCGAGCACTATTCCGAAAAAGAGTATGTATACGACGCCGAAGTGGGGGAGGTATTTTATTTCTAAAAAGCCTGCAACCGAGATGAGCCCAATTGCAAGGTACAGTACTCCGGTTTTGCTGTTCTTGAATGCTATGTTCAGGGCGATGAACAGCACCGCAACAGCAGTGACAAGCCATACTGTGATTGGTATACCATATATGCTCTCGCCCACTAGACCGAAACCCGCCGCGCCAAAATTATAAAGCAGGCCCGTAGGTATGAACTGCTGAACTGTCATGAATAGAGGCGAAGATGGAGTAGTAAACTTTTTGGTGAGAGCCAAGTATCCTTCAATGGGCTTGCCTAACGGTGTCAATAAAATCATTAAAATCAGTGCGTTTGTTATTAATCCCATCCATACACATCTGGTCAATGTGTTTGGGTTATAGTTGCCGTTCTTAAAAACGAATTTGTAGATGATATAAAGGTATGTCTGGATGCTGCCGAAAATCATTATTACAATCCATCCCAACGTACTAAGTTTTTCTTTAAAGGCTATTCCCTTTTTGATCAACCATTGCCCGCTGTAATCCATTATGACTATGATTAGAAGTGCTGCTATCGGACCAGCGATTGTTAGTGGTATGCCGAACACCTGCGGTATTGCTGTGGAAAGCGCTGACGAATAAGGCTCGTAAAGCGCCAGAAATACTGCGATTATTGCCAAAACTATCGCATTCATTTTGTAGAAGTCTTTGTTTGACTCGTTCCTGAGAAAATTTATTGCACCTTGAGCTAAAATGTATAGGGATAAGACACCGGCGTCTACTGTGTAATAGTGGGCACCAAGAAATGTCGATGCAAAGGCTATGCCCGCGAGTATTGCGTATCTTGTGTTCTTCGTATCCTTTACTGCAAGCATATATGTTGCAAAGAAGAAGAACAGCGACATTATGCCCCATGGTTCGAGAAGCTGCTCGCCAGCGATGAAAGTGGTAAAAAGAACAGGCATCGTAGCTGCAAGAGTGGCACCTATAAGCCCTATTCTTTCATCGTATTCGTAATGGAGAAGTATGAACACTATAAAGACGAGAAGGGCGGCGGTTATTGGAGGGTACACACCACCCACATAACTCATCAAATCTGTACTAAAAATTGTGCTTTGCGCGCCAAAGGTGTTAGCCAGATCGTACCAATAGGCCTCAAGGTATGGTATCAAAGGCTGGATTCTCATTAACGAGCCATTGGTTACCGGCCAGGCAGAGTTGGTATACAGGGGCTGGTAGCCGTATGTCAGCAATGCTTCTGTATCAAGCATGTCAAAATAGGGATCGAACTCGAAGAACTTAGGTGAGATGCTTATGCTAAGCATACGGGTTGCAAATGTCAGGAGCATCAAAAGTAGCAGTATTGCCCAAACCTTGTTGATGTGAAGCTCCTGGAGCTCTTTTAATAGGCCGCTTTTGAAGACGCCCTGCTGCCAGCACAGCACTAGACCCGCTATTGAAAGTATTACAACGTTTGCCACAAAGAGGCTCAACGAATAGTCGAGTTCGGGTATATAATTTGCCAAATATGACTCAAGCCATGTAAGGGTTGGCGCGGCTATTAGCCCGAATATGAATCCTATCACAAGTATCTCGAACAGGCTTAGCTTGGTTTTTCTCAGCAACGCCATCGAGAAGAGCACTCCAGGCACGAACGCCGAAAGGAATGCTATTATACTTACGACTAAAATGTTAACCATGCATCAACCTAACCATGTAATATTGCTTTGGGAATCTCTAGCGGCTTTACCTCCCTGTCTGGGAACTTTGTCCCCGCTGGAACTATTCTTACCTTGACGCCTATAGCCCCATACTGGGGATATGCTGCAGCATACCCCTCAAGCACAAGCTCTGTGACATTGCCAGCTTTTGGTATGTAGCCGACACTCTTCTTTATCTGTCGGGCCTTTGCACCCTTTGCCGCAAGCTTGCCTCCAACGATTATTTCCGCGCCTATGGCACCATTTTCTATTATGCTTTTGAGGGTTTGCTGGATTATCTTCCTTGCGTTCTGGCCCCTTTCAAGCCTGAATATTATCTCCTTTGCTACAAGCAGAGGCTCAAGCATCTTGTTTGCAACCTCAATGACGCTGATTTGGGGATTTTCAACATTGAACATCTTCTTTATGCTGTTCGTGAGGTTATCTATTGTGCTGCCAGACCTACCTATAACAAGGCCTGGTCTTAAAACATAAAGAGTTATTCGTGTAAGAACCGGGGTCTTTTGTATCTCGACTCTTGAAAAGCCAGCCCTTGCCAGCTCTTTGTTAAGGTATTTAGAAATTCTGTACTTGATCAGAGCATCCTGTATGAAACCCGCTTCCATCGTCATGCCTGCACCTTTGTCTCTAGAGCCTTAGGGTCTGATTTTGGCGGGGTTGGCTTTGGTTGTTTCTCCTGCTTTGCCTGCACCTGCCCTTTATCTGCTTTGGGCTTTCCTTTTTTTGGCTGGGCTTTTTGTTGTGCCGCCATCCTTTTAAGCGCGTTGGCGTTTCTTTTTAATATCTGCATCGCTTTATCGCCGAGCTTGACCGAATCCGGTTCTGCCACTCCTACCTCTATTTTTGCGAGCTCTATGTTGCTCCTTCTTGCAGATGCGTAACCGCCAAAACTCGGATGAAACAGTATGCCTCGCGGCGGTTGTCTTGCAATGGTTTGGGTCTTGTTTGCACAGACATGGACGACAAATAGGCTTGATGAATCATAGCCCTTCGATTCTGCTATCGAGGTGGCGTTCTGCAGGGTGCTTTTTACATGTTTGGCACATTTTTTAGGGTACCTGCCCTTCTTGCCTTGCAGCTCATGCCTTGCACCCATATGCTTGCAGTGCCTTCTGTAATATATCGGCATGCCATCATGGATTATGCTGTCAAGGGTTTGCATTGCAGTGTCTACGTCTTTGTATCTTATAGAATCGCATACTGCACCAAGGTCCTTGTAACTAGCATTAATGTCGCTCGTGCCCGCAAAAACCACATTCTTGGAATTTTTGTTGAATGAATATTTCATTGTCAGACCTCACTTGAGCTCGACGAACTTGCTGCCACGGGTCGCCTTGACTCCAGGAGCAGAGTGTATAACCCTCTTTACAGTATAAACGAAATCACCAAGCCTGTAGCCGAGCATGTTTGGCGCTATTTCAACGCGCTGAAACTCCTTTCCGTTGTGCACTTCGAAGCTTAGCCCTATCCAGGAAGGGAGTATCAAGGCCTCCCTGAAATGGGTCCTTACTGGCTTGGGCGAACCCTTAGCCTTAAGTCTTTCGATTTTTCTTGTAAGGGCCTTGTATTGGAGTGAATTGCGCTTGAGCCAGCGTCTCTGCCTTGATTTTATCAGTTTGGTGTAATCGTTAATAGATAGATTAGCAAGCTCGCTCGGCACTTTTCCTTTAAAAACTACTCTTTCTGGCATTGTCTTACCTCTTTTTCCTGCCTACGCGCCTTGCGGCAATGTGACCTACCTTTCTTCCCGGCGGTGCGTTTCTTGATGTCATGCTGCTCTTCCCTTTGTGATGCTCTTTGCCACCAAATGGATGGTCAACTGGCGCCATCTTTACGCCGCGGTTTCCGGGCCATATCCTATTAAGCCTGTGCATCAAATAGAAGTTTTTGCCTGCCTTCATCAATGGCTGGTCGGTTGCACCTCCGCCAGAAACAACACCCAGTTGCGCCCTGCACTTGTGGCTTATCAAAACTGTAGCTTTTGAGGGCAACAAGACCGAAACTTGATCACTAACTCTACCTACTATGTACGCGGATGCGCCAGCAGCTTTCACAAACTTGCCGCCATCTCCGGGTTCAGACTCGATGTTGTATATCGGTATGCCCTCTGGTATCTGTTCCAATGCCACTACGCTCCCAAGGGAGTAGTTGGAGTTTGTGTAAACCTTATCACCTATTGCTATTCCCTCTGGTGCAAGCATATAACTTCTGGAGAAGTCTTCGTACAAGATTTCCATGATTGGCGCGGTGTGGCCTGTGTGGTTGAACATGCTTATCACTTCGCCGTACGTTTTCTTGTTTTGATCGCTGGTGTAGCTGACGCTAATGTCGTATGTGCCCGGCAATTTTGTATAGGTGTTCGAGCCCTTGCCGCGTCTTTGTTGCCTTAATTTTCTTCCCAAGGTTACACCAGCTTGAGTTTCATTGCTATGTCACTAGCACTATAGCCTTTTGCTACTTTTATAAATGCCTTTTTGTAGTTTGTTGGCATGTTTGCAGTCCTTATACTGCTGATCTTTACTCCAAAGGTGGTTTCAAATTCCTTCTTTATCTCTGGCTTGGTTGCCCTGCTATCCACGATATATATTATGAGATTATTTTTTGATATGAGATTTATCGCCTTTTCTGTTGCGAGTGGATACCTTAATACGACCATTTGATCACGTCATTTTGTTGTTTACAGAAAGCTTCTGGGCTTGCGCGCTGATGCCCTTAACGGCGCTCTCGCTCCATATAGTTGGTACAACGTCTTTGCCGTTGGGTGCCAGCTTCGAGACTGTTAGGTTGCTGATTGCACAAGCACTTACTCCTGGTATGTTGCGTGCCGCTTTCACTGCACCGATGTCTTTGCCAACTATTAATAGTAAGGTGTGCTTATAGCCCTTCTGCCTTGAGTTCCTTCTCAGACCCTTTCTCACTCTTGGTTCTGCTGATTCCTGAAGGGCGTTACCGAAGCCCAAAGCACCAAAAATTTTGAGCATCTCTTTTGTCTTCTTGACCGATTCTACGCTATCTGAAACTATGATGGGCATTGGTCTGTCGAGGCTTACTATGCTGTTTGGAGAGGAGGTGGCTGCGATGGCACTGGCAAGCGCGTTTTGGTATTCCTTTTTGTTGATCTGTTCATGAATTTTCTTTTCTATCAGATGTGGATGTGCTCGTCTGCCCTTAACTGCAGATGGTATCCTTCTGACCTGACCTTGCACTCCACCACCAAGCTTCTGTTTTGGCCTTATTGCCACGCCCATATGCCTGCCACTTCTGTACGCATGCATTGCGCCATAGTATGTTGCTGTAGTCTGCAGGCCGGCAAGAACGTAATGCGCTTGTGGTTGAAACCTTAGGCTCTGCTCTGCAAGCACAGCCCTTTGTATAAGCCATGGCTTGTATGCTAGACTAAATATTTCTGGAAGCTCTATGGTGCCAGCCTGTTCGCCCTCTAAATTTAAAATCTTTGCTATCGTCATAAAACCATCATGAAGCTATTTGAACGATTTTTGGTTCCTTTACAGCTTTTGCGTTTCTGTTGTTGATTGATTTTCTTAGCCTGACAAGGCGCGTTGCAGGGCCAGGAATGCTGCCCTCGACAACCATGTACTCGTTTTTTATTACGCCATAGCCTTTGAAACCAGATTTTTTGTTAATTTCATCTGCATGGTCTTTGCTGCCGATCTTTATTATGCGTTTGTTTTGTTCTGTGCGGTAGTTGAAACCCATTTGACCTGGGCGTGGCACATTGAAAAAGACCTTGCCCGGTGAGAACGATCCCAATGGCCCGACATGTCTTATCTTTTGCGTTGCCTTGTGAGACTGCCTTTTGGCACCATGCCTTTTTATTGCACCCTGCCAGCCTTTTCCTTTTGTTATCGAAGTTATGTCTATGTATTCTCCAGGGATAAAATAAGTTTTGGGATCTATAGTCTTTCCAAGAAGTTTGGCGGCCGCATCGAACCTCTCTTCCATGCTTTTGCCCATAACTGAACTTTCAAACCTCATAGGATGCCTTTGACCTATGTTTAAAGAACCTGGATAAGCGGCGATCAAAACAGAAACATCAGAAAACTCTTTTAGCTTGCTTTTTGCGCTTTCTATGCTTGTGACATGTTTTGGGTTCTTAATGTTCAGCTTTTGTGCTTGTGTCTTATCAATGACCTCTATTTTTGAATTTTTATAGCCGGTGTTGCTATCCTTGCCATAAAGGCGTATTCCGTAAACCTCCATCGGGGGTATTTCCAAGACAGTGCACGCCCTTGAAACCTCAATGCCTTGCGCCTCTGCGCTATCATCTACGAGAAGGGCGTTGGTCATGCCCGCCTTGTATGCAAGTATATTTGAGATCGTTGGTTCAGAGCCGTAGTTAGGAATAGCCCTGACTCTGGGAAGCCTACTATGGGCTCGACGTCTATGCCAGTACTGTAAGCCTGTCATAATGACACGGAAGCATTAGACATAAAAAGAAATTTCTGTCTTAATTTATTATCATAAATAGGTATTTATATTTTCTTTTTATTCCTCTATTCTTGACTCGCTGGGCATATCCAACTATGTTGAATTGTTTGCTGGGCTTTTCTGTGTTCCCTAATATTTAATATTTATGAATTAGAATTTTTGGCTGCTTGCCTGTTCTATTACTTGCATATCTCTTGTTATAGAATTAATAGATGCCCGTAGTGCAGTCAGATCATCCGCTATTATTTTTACCTCAAAGCCCTTTTTACTTTCGAGCATCGTAATTCTGCTTCGTTTATAGCTCCTTATATCTCCTAGCACTTTCTTGTATGATATCTGTGTTGCTTTGCTGATATTTAGAGCAGCCTGATAAACTGGCTTGGTCTTCATTCGAATCCCCTGTACTTTTTGCCCGCGCGCGTCAGACCCCTCTGCGCCCTGCCCTTTTGAGATACTATGCCCTTATAATTGGGATCGTTGTATACTGAGGGTTTGTCTTTTTCGAGTAGAAGCACTTCATAAAATTTTTTGTTTCCAATTTCACCAACAAAATACGAGTTAAGAACTTCGCAATTTGAGAATTTCCTGTTCGCCCTTTCCTCTGCTATTGCCTGCAATGACTTCGTTCTTGAGAAAAACCTGCCGCTTTTCGAGGGCTTTCTGCCACCGCCGTGCTGCGGCCTTTTCCTTCTGCCTTTTTTTATCGACACTCTTGCAACAAGCACACCTTGCTTTGCCTTGTAACCTAGCTCTCTCGCCCTCGCTATGTTTGTTGGCCTTTCAATGCCTTTAACTGGTGGTTCTTTGTTCCACTGTGTCAATCTTGCTCTGTATTCTTCTGAGCGTGTTCTGTACTCTTCTCTGAATGTTGCTTTTATATTTTTGTACATGCTCATAAAAGTTCACCTTAAGAAGTCGGTTCATTGGTAACCTCTTGAATGAATAAGATGTTAATTCAAGTATTTAAACTTACTGCCTCGTAAACTTCGGCCGTTTTGCTTATTTTCGTGTTGGTTTTATCTTTCCATAATTTTATTTTACATGGAGCCAAAATTATAGTAAGGTTTAAATAAGATAAAAATAAAGATATAGGTAGGCAAAGCGGTTCTATGAGATCAAAGGGGAGAAAGATCAAGAAAAAGGTATTTAAACGCGTAAGGGCAGGGCATAAAAAAGCAACTAAAAGAATTGCTAAACGTGTTAGTAAGGCAAAACGTACAGAGCACAAAGTAGCGACAATTGCAACGCAGAAAGAGCGAGTAGTAGTAGACCCTGGAGCAATAATAGAGGGCTTGCTTGAAGACAGCATAATTTCAAATTATCTTATAAAAAATGTTAGCAGAAGGGCTCCAGAAATTATGAGAATGTTGGAGAAACCACAAGATGATGAAAAGATAGCTGAAGCGCTCGGTATGAAAATAAATGCGGTAAGGCGTGTATTGAACATACTGCAAGGTTATGGTATAACTGATTACAAAATATCAAAAAATGAAAATGGTTGGCTTCAGTTTGAGTGGTCTATAAACTCAAGAGAGGTAAGCAAATTTTTAGATTATGTTGAAGAAACAATAAACAAAAATTCTGTAATACGTGCTGATTGCAACGACTACTTTATATGTAATAATTGCTATGCTGACAACAAGCTTGTATTCACTTTTGATGCTGCTTTTGAAGAAAAATTTAAGTGTAATTGTGGTAAGGAGATGATAAGGATAGATAAAGAGGCGGCGCAAAAACTTATTGAAGAGAGTGGTAGAGGCCGCATCGAATCAAAGGAACTCTCGTTATTTTAGCTTTTATATTAATATATTATTATTTTTATATAATAACAAGTTATTATGAAATTTTTGATTTGAAGCGAGGTAGGGTAGCTAGGAGTGCCCGCCGGGCTCATAACCCGGAGATCGACGGTCCAAATCCGTCCCTCGCTAATGGCTTCACTTCCGCTATTGTAATAAACAGATTGGCATTTTCAGTATTAAAAAATGAATTTAGGTTTTTATTATTACATATATATAATAAAACGACAACATTATCGGAAGTATGGGGTGTGCCTGTCATGGGAGATCTTACATATGAGTACATTTGGCAAATATACCAAAAAGAGAAGCAGACAAACGAACTCAGTATATTACCAAAAACATTTTACAATGATGCTCATATTTTTATAAAGAAGCTCGAAGATGAGAATGAGAAAGAAGATTCAAGCAGTATAAAAAGCAATACCCAAAAACTAATTAATTCAATATTCGAAAGACGCAAACAAAAAATAATGATGTACGTTGCGCTGAATAAGAACATACCTTCAATAACAGAAGAGGAAATGGAATTTTATAAAAAAATTATAGATCTGTACAATAGCTCAAAACTAACACATCAAGATGCACAAGACGTCAAACAGCAACTTACAGCAACCAAGGACATACCAGAAATTTTACTACCATCTGGAAAGAAGATAGGACCGATTAAAAAAGAGCAAGCCGTAAATATCGAAAATGTAAAAGACATAGATTTCCTTCTTACTACATCATTATGCACATACGCATAAATTCTAAGGGCACCTATGTAGACAACCATCGCAGCCCGAAAGGTTAATTAATATTTGTGCGATATATGTATCTACATAAAATATTTTTGATCTTAGAGAGTATCCTATTCTTCTAAATCCTTATACAACTGATAGCATGAACGTACCAAGACAGATTAACACGTATTGCCCAAAATGCAACAAGTACACGGCGCACAAAGTCATTCTTTATTCTAAAGGGAGAGAGCGTGGAATGAGCGTTGGCACCAGGAGAAACATCAGAAAAAGAAAAGGATATGTAGGGAAAGTAAAAGGGCAGGCGACCATTGTAAAGTCTGCTAAAAGGCAAAAAGTTCTTCTGGGCTGTGCGGTATGCAAATATACCATCGAAAGAATTTTAGGCTCCAGAACTAAAAAGAAGTTAGAATTTACAATATAAGGATATTTATGGAATCAGAACAAATCAAAATTACGCCAAGAGTCAACGAGCTTGTGATCGCGCAGGTAACAAAAATTGCGCGCTTTGGAGCTTATTGTAAACTGCCCGAGTATAACGACGCGGTTGTATTCCTGCCTTTGAGAGAAGTTTCTTCTGGCTGGATAAAAAACATCCACGAATTCTTACACCAAGGCCAGAAGCTGGTCTGCAAAGTAATCTACATAGATAGAGCAAAGGGCACTATAGACATATCCTTGAAAAAGGTTACCCCAAAAGACTCTAAGGAGAAAATAAGCGCATACAATCTTGAAAGGCGCCTTACCGCACTTTTCCAACAGGCCCTTAGGGCTGCCAAGGAAACTGACCAGCAATTAGCTACAGACGCCGTGAAATCGGAGTTCGGAACATTCACCAATCTCGTATTTAATGCTACAAACAACACAGATAAGTTTAAAAATTCAAAGCTTTCTAAGAAGCTTAAGACCACGCTTCTAAAGACGATAGAAGCGAGCAGAAAGAAGAGAGAATACAAGGTATCATACATAATAAGCCTCACAAGCCTCAACATGATGCACGGCATAACAGAAATAAACAACGCATTAAAAGAAGCGGAAAGCAAGGGCGTTACAATAACGTACATAAGCGCACCCAAATACAAGGTGGATGCAGAAGGCGAAAATTATGACGACGCTGAGAGAAAGGTAAAGGAGGCAGTCGAAACAATCAAGGCAATGGCGAAGGAGAGCACGTTCTCAATCGAAAAGGAAAAGTTAAGGAAGGAAAAGCAGGACATAATAAGCAAAGCGGGTGTATAGTTGCAAAAAACCCACATAAAGGTTAAAAAAGGAGTGAAACTCAGCAAGTCAATACTAATAGTAGGTTTGCCCGGAATAGGTAATGTAGGCAGGCTTATTGCCAAGCACCTCATAAAAGAGTTTGGTGCGGAGGTAATTGCAGTTCTATACTCACCACAATTTCCCCATCATGTGATAATGCTCAAGAATGGCGGCGTAAGGCTTGTAAGCAACCGCTTCTACCTGTTAAAACAAAAGACAAAGGCAGGCAATAGCATAATCATCCTTACTGGCGACTTCCAGGCTTTGACCCCGTGGGGTCAGTACGAGGTCAATGATGGAATAGTCAACTTCTTCAAGAAGAGACTAAAAGGGGAGTTTATATACACCCTGGGCGGCTACTACACGGGTGCGCTGACAAGAGAGCCAAAGGTTTTTGGCAATGCGACAAGCGCGAAGGTAATCAAAGATTTCAAGAATAGCGGAGTTGTGTTTGGTGAATCAAAAGGCGCAATACTGGGCTCTGCAGGGCTCATCATAGCGTTCGCAAAAATGAGGGGCGTAGACGGTATATGCCTGATGGGCGAGGCTTCCTCACAGTTAGACCCTGATGCGGCAGCAGCAAAAACAGTGCTAAAAGTCCTATCTAACAGGCTGCAGCTCAATGTTGATACATCCAAGATAGATGCGATGATAGAGGAAGAAACAAAGGCACTCAGAGCCCTAGAGCAGCAATTCATAAACCTGCAAATACCGATGAGCCAGGAGACGGAGCAGCCAGAACACGGCAAGCCTTCTTATATCAGATAGGCGCTAATTACTTCAAGCGCCAGTAATCTAGCCTGGTAGGATTTCACCTTCCCATACTAGGAAAAAGGTGATAGCTCGGGTCCAAATCCCGACTGGCGCACCATAAGGCATAAATATTAGGAAAAATAAGACAAACAACGTGATAATGTGTCTACAGAGGTAACAAAACAGGAGGGTGTGTCAATCAGGCGCAACCGTGTCAAAGAGCACTTTGTGCGCCGTGGAGTTGATATCATAATAGATAGCATAGATTCACCTCGAGAGATGGAAACAGAGCTCAAAAGCCTAATGACCCAAGGCATAACCCAGCTAGTAGTCGCTCACATAAACAACCAATTCCCTTTGATTCAGACGAGTCACGAAGCAATTGTAGAGCATACAGCAGAAATTTATGACGCAATAGAACGTGCGCACTTTGACCTAGCTTCGATTTTGAAAGAACCAGATCTACGTATGCTAAATGTGGTAAAAGGGACAGAAACAAGCACAGCAATAGAGTCGGCTTTAAACTGGGCCAAGAAGCAGGTATTAAGGATACCACCTCAAGATTTAAAGGGTTTGCTCCGTCAAGACACAACGCAATCATATCTCTGCTAAAGCAAAGAGGCTAGTGATAGTATGTCACTCACAAAAACAGAGCTGAAAGACAAACAAGCCAAGTACACTGAGCTCAAAAACGATTTTACACACCGCTGGCTTGATACAGTGATAACCAAAGCGGATTCGCCACGCAGGATGGAGAGCGAGCTCAAAAACCTAATGCCTCAAGGCATGATCCAACTAGTATTAATCCATCTGAGCGCTCAACTTTCATCCCACCCTCAAGCAGAAGAGATTTATGAGGCGGTATGGTCTGTGCACTCAGATCTGCACAACAAAATGCAAGAAGATTTGATAAGCTCCCGCGGCTTTCCTCGTTTAAAGGCAAAGGCGGAGGCGAGCAGAATCATAGATTCAACTCTAGACTGGGCAGCAGAAAACATCCGCCATCTTCTAAACATCCCAATAATTGCAGATTCACTTCCTCAAGCGTTGCTTAGACCGGAACAGTTTGCTGAGCAGTTCAAAGCAGCAAAACATGCTACATGGCCGGAGCAGCTTCGAAACGCCTACACAAGTTGCAGGAGAGCACTTCTAAGACAGAGCTAGTGCTTTAGCTGCATCGTTAGAGCCAGATTATTAACATTCCTACTACGCTGCCTACAATGCTTGCCAAGAAGTTTGATGAAAACTTGTTCCCTACTCCATTTTCTTCAAAATAGCCGAAAACAGAATCCATAACGGTGCCCAAAAATCCCCCCAACATTATGGCAGGTACGCTCTTTAAGGGCATCAAATTGTAATACGACAAAGCCAGTCCGCTAACCGCAAACAAACTTATGGCTATAAGAAAAGACCCCAGCAAACCTGCCAAAAGCCCTGCTATGGTAATACCCCCTGATGTGCCCTTTCTCACCCTCCTAAAGGTAAATATCATTCTAGGCATGCCATCCAAAACACCCAATTCGCTACTAAACTTGTCAGCAGTTACTGTTGCTATGCCAGAAAGGAATCCAACAAACGCTAATGCCGAAAGCCAATGAAGGTATGCCATCTGCGCATAATAAAACAGAAAAACCATAAACAGGGGCTGCAACCCATTCGCCAATACATTATTTACTCTTCTTCTCTTCTCAAAGAGCTTTAAAAACTTCTTTTTCTTCATACCTATGAACGTGACTATTGCAGAAAGTACAAGAAAATAAACCATAACTGCAAGGAAAAATGGCCCAAAACCAAGTCCGAAAACCAAGACAAGCCCACCGATGACAAGCGCGACTAACCCCCCATCTTTATCAAGTGTCAAAAAATACATGAAATCAACCGAAAATTCCGATACTTCCGCTATAAAGAAAGGTTTTTAAATATATAAGTTGAAAGTTTCTTACGGGTTCTCTACTGTAGGAAGGTCGTGAAGAACTGGTCGCCTTGCCAGCGTGTCGAAACACGCTGGCACTAGTTCTCTGGGTTATAGATTTCAGGGTAGTAGTCATGTACAAACCTTATAGCTTTTCATAGCATTTTTACTATCGTCTAACTTCAAAACTCATCAATATAAAGACATACCAACATAATATTAATGATATTATGCCTAAAGAGAAGAGCATAAAAGAACCCGAGGATTTACCCGGCATCGGCCCTGTAGCGGCAGAGAAACTGAAGGCCTCGGGTATTACCACCCTAGAAAAGGTTGCAACTACTTCTCCTCATGATCTGTCTGAAATAGCAGGCATAAGCGTAGAGAATGCAAAGAAGGCCATAGCCGCAGCTCAAGAGGTGACAACCATCGAATTCAAGACCGGCGAAGCGGTTTTGAAGGAAAGGGAGCAACTCGGGAAGATAACAACAGGCTCCGAAAGCCTCGATACGCTGATTGGCGGCGGTGTGGAAACAAAGGCGATAACAGAGGTTTATGGAAGGTTTGCAACAGGCAAATCTCAACTTGCATTTCAGCTTTGTTTAAATGTACAATTGCCCAAGGAGAAGCTGGGCCTTGAGGGTAATGCTTTGTTCATAGATACGGAGGGCAGCTTGCCTTATGACGAAACTGTTCTACTAGAGGTTGACGGTAAAATACAATTTAAAAAGATAGGAGAGGTAGTGGAGGAGGCCATAAAATCTGCTGAAGAAGTACGCGAAATAAATGGCACTATTTCCATATCTGAAAATAAAAAGAAAATAAAAGTAATTTCGTTCGACCCAAAAACCTACAAAGTTGGCAAATTCGAAATTACTGGATTTATAAAACATCCTGTAAAGAAAATATTCAAAATTAAACTCGCGAGCGGTAGGGAGGTAAAGACCACAGAGTATCATAATTTCTTCACTTTAGACGGCACTGGCTCTCTAGTTCCAACCTATCTAAAAAATTTAAACTTTGAAGAGTTCGTAGCTGTTCCGGCGCTTATGCCACAAGCCAATGAAAATAATGAGATTTCACAAGAAGAAGCCGAATTTTTTGGATTATATGTTGCAGAAGGAAGCATGATACCAGATAACAGGTATAAAACGGGGTACTATCTTGTAATAATTACATCGAAAAATCCAAAGGCAGAAGTCATAGTAAAGAAATTCACACAAAAAAGAGGACTAAAATACCACAGAAATAGATTAGATATGAGGATATATTCAAAACAATTAACAGAGGAGCTAAAGGCCTGCTACCAAAATTCACCTTATAACTCACACACAAAAAAGATACCCGAATTCGTCTTTAATTCGCCCCGCTACTCTCAGCAATGGTTTTTGAACGGTTACCTATTAGGAGACGGAAGCCTAGACAGATTAACCGGTACTCAAAATGCAGACACCGTAAGTAGATATTTAGCAGATGGCCTCCTGTATCTAACGTCTTCCTTCGGGATTCCTGCAAGAAACCATCTGATATTTAGAGAAGGAAAGAAATCGCGTGGCGGTCCTAGCCAAACCTACAATATACATTGGATTCCAAACAAATTAAAAGATAGAACTCTGGAATTGTTGCCGAATAATCGTCTACAAATAGGCAATCTACTCAAAAAAAGCAGAGCAGAAAACAACTTAAAACAAGCAGATATAAAACTCGGAAAAACCGTTACATCTATCAGTCAGATAGAAACAGGCATCCGCAATTTAGTAAGCAGAAGTAAACTAATTTCAATATTATCTCACTTTAAAAAAGAAACACAATCAATCAAAAAATTGAAAAGGATAATAAATAGCGACATATGGTTTGATAAGGTCGTTTCAATAGAAGAAACCCCAGAAGAAGCGTGTTATGATTTTGAAGTCCTCCCAGGTAAAAAAATTGAAAACTTCGTTGGCGGTTACGGTGGGATATTTCTACACAACACCTTCAGACCCGAAAGAATCAGAGAGATGGCAAAGGCAAAGGATATGGATCCAAAGGTTGCGCTTGAAAACACCATCATTGTTAGAGTTGCCTCCACAGACAAGCAAATACTCACAGTGGAAAGGGCGGGCAGCTTAATAGAACAAAAGAACATAAAGCTGATCGTTATTGATTCGCTCACCTCCTTGTTCAGGTCAGAGTTTATAGGCAGGGGTGCTCTCAACGAAAGGCAACAGAAGCTCAATTCACACATCCATAAACTGCAGATGCTCGCCGACAAATACAAACTGGCGGTCTACATAACCAACCAGGTCATGGACAACCCAGCAATTCTTTTTGGTGATCCGACCACACCAATCGGCGGCAATATTATAGCCCATGCAGCAACAACACGCCTCTACATAAGAAAGAGCAAAGAAGACAAAAGAATAGTAAGGCTCGTTGACTCTCCAAATATGCCTGATGGGGAGTGTGTTATAAGAATAACTCAGAACGGCATTATCGACTAGCAACGCTTTCTATATGCATGCTATGCTCTGAGGGCATCACCTTCAGCTTTGCATTTTTGAACCGCAAAGCGAGCTCTCTGCCAGTATAAAACGAGTACAGGAATGTTGCTATCGCAGATGCGTTTGTGTGCGGTTGAGGTGTTATGCTTACATTGAAATCAGAGCACTCAAATACGGGCTTGTAGGTCTCATTCATGGTAACTATCAGTATTAGGTTCTTGTAGGTTTTTATCATACTGAGTTTGCTGTTTATCGGCATACCAAAGCGCGTCAGGTAGACAGATTTATAATTCCTTTTCTTCTTTAGGACCTTACGCCAGTCATCTGTGAAATAAATATCAAAGACACCGCCCCACTTGTTGCACAAATTCTTTGCATGCCTTACCAACCTTTCATTCCTTTTGTCGTTCAGTATGATGTTTGACGCTCCAAAGGCCCTAGCTGTCTCTATCATCTCCATGTAATTCTCAAAGCTACCCTTACCTATAATAAGAACGCTTATCATATCCCCACTCTAAAAGCAAAATGCAGTATAATGACCCAAGGCAAGCTCCATAAGTTTATACCTTTGTATTATTACCACCATTCTCCTTTTTAATTACTTGCGCATCTACGACAAATGAGCCCCCATCAAGTTTCATAAGCCTGACTCCGCTCGCATACCTGCCTGTTACTCTTATTGAAGAAATATTAATCTCTATTGATAATCCTTTTGAATTGACCAATAACAGATTATCAGATTCTTTGCCTGCAACAGCCTTTACAACTACCCCTGTTTTTTCGCTAAGCTTCATGTTTACTACACCTTTACCACCCCTATGCTGAAGCCTGTACTTTTCTGTGGCCGTGGCCTTGCCATATCCTTTGCCAGAGACGGTTATTGCGTATTCATTCTGCTTTGGCGCAAGTATGTTTACAACCTCATCATTTTGATCAAGCCTTATTCCTCGGATTCCTACAGCGCCTCTGCCCACAGGCCTTACATCAGTTTCCTTAAACCGCAGGGCAACGCCCTGTTTTGTAGTTATGAGCATCTCTGAGTTGCCTTCAGACAGGTATATATCCGCAACCTCATCATTTCCCTCAAGCGCCAGTGCGCGTATTCCATTTGTTCGCGGCCTTGAAAATGCCTCTGCCATCACACGCTTTATCTTACCCCTTTTCGTTATAAATGTCAAGAATTTGTTCGAAAATTCGCGAGTGTTTATTACATTACTTATCCTTTCCCCTACCCTCAAACCAATGTAATTTACTATCGCATTGCCCGTGCTGTACCTTCCGGTTGCTGGCACCCTATAGGCTTTAAGCCAGTATGCGGTGCCCATATTTGAGACCATGAGCAAATAGTCCTTTGACATGCAATTTATGATCTGCTTTACAAAGTCGCCCTCCTTGAGGTTGGTCGTTATTATTCCCTTTCCTCCCCTGCCCTGCTCTTTATAGGTAGATACCTCAAGCCTTTTTATGTAGCTATTCTTTGTCAGAAGCACAACGCACGGTTCATCTTTTATGAGGTCCTCGCTTTCAAATTCCTTCAAAGAGGTGCCGCTTTCTATGGTCGTCAGCCTCTTCCTGCCGTATCTCTTTTTCAAATCAGATGTTTCCTCTTTTATTATACTATATATCTTGGGATCACTTGCAAGAATTTCTTTATAGTTTGATATGTTTGCGTTCAGACTTTTGCTTTCGGCTTCGAGTGTTGTGCTCTCCATTGCGGTAAGCCTGCTGAGCCTCATTTCAAGTATTGCATTCGCCTGTTTTTCTGATATTGAATATTTACTTATAAGGGCTGCGCGCGCAGCTTTGATATCATCGCTCTTCTTTATCAAGGTGACAATTCCATCTATGTTGTTTATCGCAACTATAAGCCCTTCAACAAGATGGAGCCTTTCAAGTGCCGCGTTTAGGTCATACAAAGTGCGGCTTTTAATAACTTCAAATCTATGCGCTACAAAATGCTTAACCATCTCCTTTACATTCAAGGTCAAAAGCCTTTTGCCGAGCGTGGCAACATTCATAACCGGCAAAGTTATCTGCATCTGCGTGTGCTTGTAAAGAAGATTAAGCACAAAGTCCGGTTGAATGCCCTGTCTTAGCTCTATAACGACCCTCATACCCCGTCTGTCGCTTTCGTCTCTAACGTTTGTTATCCCCACAACTGTTTTATTCCTTACGAGTTCTACAATCTTTGTAACAAGAGAAGCCTTATTTACAGTATATGGTATTGCCGTAATCACAATCCTATGCGCACCGTTCTTCTCCTCTTCTATCTCGCTCCTTGCCTGTATTGATATAGACCCTCTGCCGGTAAGATAAGAACGCAAAAGGCCCTCATCATAAAAAACAATACCCCCTGTTGGAAAGTCGGGGCCTTTTATGTAATTAAGCAGTCCATTTGGAGCTATGTTTTGATTGTCTATGTAAGCGATTATAGCATCGCATACCTCCTGCAGATTGTGTGGGAGCATTCGCGTTGCAACGCCAACCGCTATGCCCGTGGCACCATTTAACATCAAGTTTGGGACTTTAGACGGCAGAACCACCGGCTCGATTTCAGTGTTGTCGAAGTTTGGTATAAATTCAACAGAGTTTTTATCCATATCTTCAAGCATTTCTTCTGCGAGCTTGCTCAACCTAACCTCTGTATAACGCTGAGCAGCTGGCGGGTCTCCATCAACCGAACCCATGTTGCCTTGGCCTTCAACAAGGGTATGGTTCATTGTAAAGGTCTGGGCCATTCCGACAAGAGTTTGATAGGCCGCAATATCTCCATGTGGATGGTACTTTCCTATAACCTCTCCGACAATCCTTGCGCTTTTCTTTGTAGGCTGATCACTGGCATTGTTGAGCCTGTACATTGCATATAAGATTCTGCGCTGCGCTGGCTTTAGCCCGTCTCTAACGTCCGGCAGGGCCCTGCCTATTATCACACTCATCGCGTAATTGATGTAGCTTACCTGCAGTTCGTTTTCTATACCAGATTCAACATGTCCAGCCATACAATCATTCTATACATCCAAGAAAGATACCTCTGTTGAGTGCTCCTCAATGAACCTTCTTCTAGGCTCGACGT
>Ga0315281_10001852_pt1 | contig 31381 bp, 29 predicted proteins | sample YL17G07_0_MG_FD_204540 | JGI IMG/M metagenome (GOLD analysis project Ga0315281, IMG submission 204540) | Sediment microbial communities from Yellowstone Lake, YNP, Wyoming, USA - YL17G07_0 | ecosystem: Environmental > Aquatic > Freshwater > Lake > Sediment | place: USA: Wyoming | collected...
GACGGCATCCGCGGCTACGAGGACATCAAGGAGCGCACCATCCGCCAGGCGGAGGCCAAGCTGGCCGAACTGCTCAAGCAGTTCAACCAGGCCAGCGCCAAGCCCGTGGCGGCGGTCTCCAGCGCGGCATAGGGGCGCGCCGCCCTGGTGGGTTGCGTCCGCACGGGCAGCGATGGCTCCAAGGGCGGCTTGCCGGACCTGCGCATGCGTGGCCGCCGTTCAGCATCACTCCTGCGACCGTGGCACCCCAGTTGAGGGAAGGGTGCGCGGATGGCATTGTTTTCTTGAGTGATTCTCAAGATAGCCATAGGAAAGAGATGAAATAACTTGACAATGTTTGCACATTACTGGACAATCTGGGGAGATAAATCGCTTAATAACTCCATGAAAGCCGACAATGCCCAGGCGCGGAGATGCAAGAATTCGAGAATTCATTCTCGATAACTTGGAAAAACACCCAAAAGATATCATCAGGTTTACAGCTGATGAATTCAAAGTCACACGTGAGACTGTTCATGCCTATGTTCGAAGATTGATTGGGGAAGGACTGGTCAAAGCGGAGGGAAAGACGCGATCTCGCAGCTATAGCTTCAAGACGCTTAGTGAGTGGGAGACCACGCTTGAGATAACGCCAGCATTGGAGGAGGACGTGGTTTGGCGGCAGTACATTAGTCCAAAGCTAACAGGCGTTCCTGAAAATGTCTTGCGGATATGCAACTACGGATTCACAGAAATCTTCAACAATGCGCTAGACCATTCGAGCGCAAAGAACGTGACGATTCGGGTTGTACGTATTTACAATACAATTATCATGATGATCCATGACAACGGGGTGGGGATCTTCGAGAAAATCAAGAATGACTTCAACCTGGAAGACAGGCGGCATGCCATTCTAGAGCTGTCAAAAGGCAAACTCACGTCGGATTCTTCAAGGCACTCTGGAGAGGGAATCTTTTTCACATCAAGAATGTTCAGCAGCTTCATTATCAGTTCCCTTGACTATGCTTTTGTGAAACTCGACACTACTACTCGCGAATATCTCTTGGAGATTGAACAGCCAGAAAAGGAGACACCAGGGACAAGGGTGATCCTAAGGTTGTCAACGAACGTCAGCTATACTCCAAAGGAAATCTTCGACCGCTATAGCGATGACGATCAACGATTCAGCAAGACCGTCGTACCGCTCAAGCTCGCCAAGTATGAAGGTGAGCAACTCGTTTCCCGCTCACAGGCGAGGAGGATCCTGAGTCGGCTAGAGCGGTTTTCCGAAGTGGTGCTTGACTTCGAAGGGATATCTGAAATCGGGCAGGGGTTTGCCGATGAGATGTTTCGTGTCTATCCGAGCGAACATCCCGAAGTTCACCTCTTTCCAACGAAAGCGGGTCAAGCGGTTCAAGACATGATCAGGCATGTCAATGCGAACGCCACCGAGGGCGCGCAGATGGAGCTCCCGATATCCTGACGATTCTGGACGGGGACTCGGGCGCAGGCTTGGCGCCCCGTTCGTCTGCCTGCATCGTTGCGGCCTGCCGATGCGGCCTGCTGCCGGGTGGCGCACGGTCGCCGGCGCCGCCTCACGCCTCCTGGCGATAGTCCACGGGGGACTTCGGGAACGACGGTGGGCGGGGCGTTGGCTCCGCTTGCGGCGGCGCCGGCGGGCGGGGCTGAACACGGCGATACTGCAAGCGCCGGCGGGGTGTGGCGTCACGCCGGGCGCGCGGCGCCGGATCGGCGGTCCAACCCGTGGGCGGCCCCAGGCCATCCACCACCTGCCGCAACTGCCGCCAAGCCTCGTCCACCAACTCCGGAGCGAAGCGCCCCAGGGCTTCCCGCTCCGTGAACAGCCGCAGCGCCCAGGTCTTGTGGTAGGGTTGCTGCTGGCCCAGCAAGGGCTGGAGTTCCCGCAGGGTCTCCCGCACCCGCCGCACATCCCCCAGCGCCGCAGCCTCCAGGTTGTTCAGCGGATAGTCCGCGTACAGTCCGTAGAAGGCATAGTACGCCGGATGGGTGAGGATCGCGGCGGAGAGGTCGCCACGGGGCGTGGGATTCTGGAGCATGGCCGGACCTCCGGGCTGCGGCGATCCTTGCCGGGGGTCGCGCCGCGTGCCTGCGGTGGGGTTCACCCCCAGGTTAAGCCGGGGGCGGGGGAGGTGTCAAACGCGGACCGCCCTCAGCCGAGCGCCTTGCGCAAGTAGTTGGGCGTGACGAACGCGGCCGCGAAGAGGTCCGGGTGGAAGTACTTCAGCGCGTCGGCCAGCTGGGGCGCGGCGCGGAGCTTGGCGGCGAGCGGGTTCACCGCGTCGGATGCGAAGGTGAAGCTCCACAGGCCGGAGGGGTAGGTGGGGATGTGCGCCAGGTAGGGCGCGGCATGGGTGAACAACCGGCGCAGGCTCAGCACCAGGTCGCGCAGCACCTCCGTGTGGTAGAAGGGCGACTCGGACTGGAAGACGGCAATGCCGCCCGGCTTGAGGCTGCGCTTGACCTTGGCGAAGAAGGGCGTGGTGAAGAGCTTGGCGGCCTCCCCGACCGGGTCCATCGAGTCCACCAGGATCACGTCGTAGGCGGCGGGGTGGTTGTCCAGGTGGTCGAACCCGTCGGCGACTAGCACCTTGACGCGGGGGTCGTCCAGGTCCTTGGCCAGGGCGGGGAAGAACTTGCGGCTGGCCTCGATCACCATGCCGTCAATCTCCACCAGGTGCACGGAGCGGACGACCGGGTGGCGCAGCGCCTCGCGCACGCTGCCGCCGTCCCCGCCGCCGATGATGAGCACTTGCTCGGGCTTGGGGTGGGCCAGCAGCGCGGGGTGGACGATCATCTCATGGTAGATGAATTCGTCCCGGTCGGTGACCATCACGCAGCCGTCCAGCAGCAACATGCGGCCATAGTCCAGCGTTTCCAGCACTTCCACGTGCTGGAAGCGGCTCCGCCCGTCGAACAGAGTCTCCCCCACGGCCAAGCTCAGCCCGGCGTGGGGGGTGTGTTTCTCCAGGAACCAACGGTCAACCATCGGGGCGTCCTTCCCGCCGGCCGGCGCAGCCTAGTATTCCAGCTGCACCAGTTGCATGTGAGCCGGGTCGAACGCCTTGCGGAACGCGGTCTCGAGCCCCTCGCGCGTCAGCTTCTTGACGCAGGTGACGACGTCGAGGTGAACGTAGCCCAGTTCCGGCCAGGTGTGGGCGGAGAGGTGGGACTCCGCCAGGATGATCACCGTGCTCACCCCCGGACCGAAGTAATGCGTATGGTCGCTCACGCGGGTAAGCTCCAGCCGCTTCACCGCCCGGATGAGCGTGGTCAGCAGGGTGTCGGGATCGTTGAGTTTGGCCGGGGCCACGCCTTGCAGCTGCAGCACCCAGTGCTCGATGTACGGTGTGGGAAATACGGCGTTGGCGGATTTGAGCTGGTGCTTGACCAGTTCGTGAGAAGGACCCGTTCCGGGTTGCGTGAGCAAGCTGGTCTGAGTGTTCAACTCTGGTTTCTTTCACCTCCCATCGCACGCCATGATCGGCTGGGTTAACGGAGCCGCCGCTTCGTGCGGCGCGTCCATCGGCCACCGGAAAGTCCCTGACACCCGCCTTCCCTTCTGGCCGCACTCACCGGTACGCGTCGCCACGCCCGCCGTCCTTCGCTTGGAAGGGCCGGAAACCGCAAACCATACGGCAAACCGGGCGGGACTGTCAACCGACGCGTTTCCTCGGGCCTTCGCCAAGCGACCGGTGTACTCCAAGAGATCAACGTCCGTGTTGCCGCAACGGTTCCAGCGCCTGCCGCGCGCTGTCAATTTCTTCCCTGAAAACTCTCCGTCTCCTGTCCCCAGCGCAAGTCCCGGTAACGGGTCTTGTGCGGAATAAAAACTGTGTACCGCACCATATGGGCCAATGCAACGAAAATCATTCAGGCGATAGAGAAAAAGTCCGTCCGGAAATGAGCCTCGCCGCCCGCGGACGGGGGCAATCGCGCCAGGGTTCCGGCCATCAATTTTGAGCGCGCCAAGTCATCGCCAATCGTGTAGACTCAGAGCCTGGAATACTGCCCATGGACGGGACCTCGCGGGGCGGGGCAGCCCCCCTCAAGTCGCTCCATCATGATGTCCACATCGGATTTGGGAACTCTGGTCCGGGCAGCCTTGGTGGCGGCTTGGCTCACCGTCACGCTGGCGGGCTGCGCCGCGGGCGGTCCGTCCGAGGCGGACCTGTACGCCACCACGCCGCAGGATGGCGACCTGCTGCGGCAATCGGAGCGGCACCGCCGGCATGTGATCGAGGGTCTGCCGGACGAGGAAACGGTGGAGTTGCGCTATCAGCAGCGCCTGCGGGTGGAGTTGACCCGGCGCGCCGCCGAGCAGGGCATGGAGGTCTCGCGCCAGGAGGACGCCGCCCGCCTGCGTCGCCAAGGGGAGTTGCGGGACGCTCACCACCGCGCCTGGGACTCCACGCTGACCTGGCGGGACCTGCGGCGGGCGGAGGAGCTGGCGCGCTACGCGGAGCAGCAAAGGGAGTACAACGAATGGCGGCAGCGGGAGTGGAACCAGTACCAGCGCTCCCAAGAGGCGGCGCGCCGCGACCAGGAAGCCCGCCAGGAGGCCCGCCGGGCCAACGAGCGGCGCTACCGCGAACTGTTGCAGCGCGAGTGGCAGACCGCCGCGGGGGGCGTTTCCCCGGAGGGCGAAAGCAGTGGCCGATAGGGGCCGGGCGGCCGCGGGAGCCAGAGCCGCCGGGCGCTCCAGATGGGGAGAGCGGACATGAGGACGAGAACGCGCAAACGCGCGGGGAACGCCGGTTGGGGTGCGGCGGGCCTGCTGGCGGGCTTGCTGCTGCTGGGCTGCTCGCCGGCGCGACCTTCACTGCCCGACTTCCCGGCCTATGCGCCGGCGGAACAGTTTATCGAGCGGCAGGAGCAATTGCAGCAGCAGTACAGCGGCGCGGCGGACGCGCACGAGAGCCGCTATTGGTCCGGCCTGCGGCTGGAGGCGGAACGGTCGCGCGAGCGCTGGCGCATTTTTGAGGCGAGCGTCAATGCCCGGCTGCGCGAGCAGCAACTGCTGCAGGAGATCCGCCGCCGCAACGAGGAGCAGCTCGCCCAGGCCAATCGCGATGTCTTCCGGTCTGCCACCGGATCGCGCTAGCAGGTCCTTCCCGCCCCTCACAGGAAATGCCTCGGGCGGCGCGCCCGCCCCCAAGGCGAGTGCGCCACCGGACGGCGCTGCGCCGCCCCGACGGGGGGCGCGGCGGCCTAGGCGAACATCTTCAGCCGTTGCTTGCGCGGCTTGGCATTGAGCGTGTGGTCAATCTGCTCCGGGGTAAGACGCGCCACCCGCCGGCCGGACCGCATGTAGTTCTGCTTGGCGAGTTCGAGTTCTTCCTTCAGCTGCCGTTTGTTGGTCTCCAGGGGCATGTCCGTCTCCTCGGGGCAAAGCACCACCTACGGCCGGTGGGAGTTCCAACCGATCCGGCGGCGAGTGTAGAGAAGGAGTCCATCCGCCCCCAAGCTTCCCGACGAGGGTCCCGAGTCAAAAGGGATGACTCCCGTACGCGGGAGTGGCGTGGTCGGAGCCGGCGAGCCGGGGACTCCTTCTGGTCTTGCTTCAGCTATCGGCAGGAGCGGGAGAAACTTGAGGGGATCAGCCGCGGGGGGCTTTTTCCTGGAGCAACTGCAACATGTTGCGGGGGGCGCTGTAGTCAATGATGAAGGAGTTGACGAGGGCGACGCGCTCCTTGAGGGCGAGGATATTCTTCAGGGCGGGGCTTTCCGGAGGCAGCTTGGCGATCTCGCCCATCGGGGTGAGGATCATCTGATAGGCGTCCGGCATGCGGGCGCTCACCTTCTTCACCAGCGCCTTGAGTTCCTCGAAGTTGTCCTGGGGCTGATCGGTGATCAGCACCACGACCGAGTACGGCTCCTCCTTGTCGGATTGGAGCCGCCCCAGCAGGCGCTTGATGTTGATCTGCTCAACGGCGGAATCGGGCAGGCGGAAGTAGTTGGGCGCCACGTGCGCGAAGGAGCGCTTGAGCGTCTGGCCGACACTCGATCCGTCGTCCGCCACCGCGATGCGGCTGATCTTGCGCGTGGAGAGGTCCAGGCGCTCCGCCTGGTCAATGCGCTGCATGATTTGCTTCTGGGTGGTCTTGGAGACGAAGTCCCCCACGTCCTTCACGCCCTTGACGAACATCAGGCGCGAGAGGTCCTTGTTGATCTTGGTGAGCTCGTCCCGCAACTCCTGCGCCAGCTTGGCCTTGCTCTCGTCGTTGCCCTGGCCGCCGGCGAGGATGGTGGTGATGCGCTCCTTGAGGCCGGTGAAGCGGCCGTCGATGTCCGCCAGACGTTGCTCCAACAGGGTCAGTTCGCCCTGGTAGTGATGGTGGCGCTCCTTGTTGTGCTCCAGGCGCAGGTTCAGCTTGTCGCGCTCCTCCTTCATGCCGGCCAGCGTGGTGGTCAGGCTGCGCAGGCGGTCGCGATGGCCCTTGGCCTCCTTATTGAGCGCCTCCATCTGGGCCTTCTTTTCCTGGATGGTCTTCTCGATCTTGCCCAGGGTCTGCTTGGTCTTGGCCTTGAGGCGCTCGTTGGCGATCAGCCGCTGCTGGAAGGCCTCGTCGGCGAACTGCACCAGCTGTTTCTCGCTCAAGACGTCGGCGAAGTCCGCCACCTGGTAGCCTGGGCCATAGAACAGGATGTCCACGTCCTTGGGATGCTTGGGCAGGGTGTCGGCGGTCGCCATGCGGAAGAGGGAGTTCTCCAGCTTGTCGATGCGCAGGCAGGTGACGATGAACTGGAGCAGGATCTCGTCCTTGGTGCAGAAGACGATCTTGTAGCGCATGATGCTCTTGATCTCGTCGTCGTCGAACTTGAAGATCAGGCGCTGGGCGGCGGACTCCTCGTCGCGCTTGCCCAACCCCACCATGCGCAACAGGGACGACCCCAGACCCTGCATCTGCTTGACCTTGTCGAGCAGCAGCGGCTGGATGATCGCGAAGAACTCCTGGGACAAGTCCTTCTGGGTCTGCACGACCTTGGCGCGGTCCACGTTGGCCTGGGCTTGCAGCTTCATCATCTGCTCGGTTTCCGCCATGATGGCGGACGCCTTGGCCATGGCCTCGTCGCCCGCCTTGGTGGTCTCCGCGACGCGCTGCTCGTGTTCCGCGATGCGCTGCGCCAGTTCCGCGAACTGCTTGCCGGCCTTCTGGAGGAAGTCCGTCAGTTGCTGCACATGGGTCTTGAGTTGGCCCACCAGCCGCTGGCGCACCCCCTGGCGCGTGTCCAGCTTGCGCAGGGCCTCCTCGGTCAGCTTGCCCCCCATCGCCTGGTTGGACATCTCGTTGAGCGCCAGCATGGTCTCCAGCACGTAGACGCTCACCGGATCGTCCACCTCGCGCTCCGCCATCTTCTTGCGGATCGCCTGGATCTCCTGCTCCACGTTCTGGCTCATCTTGCGGTATTCCTCCATCGAGACCGCGCCCTTGTTGAAGAGCTTGAACAGGGAGGAATCCACCAGGTTGTCCACCAGCGTGACGGCGGCGCCCTTCAGCGGCGGCTGGTCGCGCAGCTTGGCGTAGTGGGCCTTGGTGCAGAGCAGGCTGTCGAAGCGGAACGTGAGCGTGTCCACGTTGTCCGACAGCTTCTTGTAGATGTCCTTGTAGTCCTCCCGGGCCAGCATCGCGGGGATGTTCTTCAGCCGGTGCGGCTTCCAGTCGGCCGCGGTGACCAGGGCCTTCAGCAGGGCGCCCTTGGACTCCGCGGCGTTGATCTTCTTCAGGGTCAGCAGGAGTTGGCCGGCCAACTCGCCGTTCTTGGCGGATTTCGCGTACTGAAGGAACGCGGGATTGTCGAACAGCGTCCCCAACGAGGACTCCTTGACGCCCTTGATGATCTCGATCTTGTCCAGCACGTGCAGGCTCTTGATGATGGGGTCGCGATACTCCCGCCCCACGATGATCCAGATCTGCTTGCGCACGGCCGGGTTGAGCCGGTTGTAGAATTCGGTCGGATGGCGCAGCAGCGCCTCAATCACCAGCTTTTCCAGTTCCGGCGGCTGGAGGGCGCGCGGCAGGAGGCCGGGCGGGAGCTTGGCCTGCTCCAGGCTCTTGACGATCAGGGAGAAGGTCGCCTCCTGCTCGTCCTTGCTCATGCCGGACAACTTGGAGCTGTCGTAGTTGCTGCTGAACTCGAAGGTGAGGTTGGGGAAGCGCCGCTTGAAGGCGGCGCTGTCCGACCAGTTGAGATGCCCCAGGATCAACGCCGCCTGCTTCTCGAAGATCTCCTTCTTTTCCGCCTCGCCGATGCCGCGCCAGGCCGACTGCACCTGCTCCGCCTTGCCCAGGAACTCCAGGATCAACTGGTCGCGCATCTTCATCGGCACCAGGGCCAGGAAGCGGTCGTAGGAGCGCTTCTGGATCTCCACCAGCACCATGTCCAGCACTTCCGGCGGCACGGCGTAGAGCAGGGAGTCCAGGTCGCTGCCCTCCAGCGCCGTCAGGTGGGGCTTGACGGCGCGCACCTCGCGCTCCAGGTATTCGCCCACGCGGCTGCCCAGCAGGCCGACCAGGAAGCGGTCCCGCTCCTCCGGGGCGAGCAACTCGAACACCGGGTCGTAGCCGTGCGCCTCGAAGAACTCCACGATCCCTTGGGACTTGCCGGAGCCCAGCAGCGTGAGCGCCTCCTCCAGCGTGCGGGTGCGGGAGACCTGCTGCATGCCGTCGAAGAGCAGCCGCTCGGAGACGATCTGCTCCAGGTCCGGATCCAGCACCACCAACAGGCGCTTGTTGCGCACATAGGTCAGCCGCTCGTCCTGCGTGCGCTGCTTGGTGAGCACCTCCTTCACGCCCTGCTTGATGAAGAGCTTGCGGGTGGTGTCCAGGATGGTCGCATCCTTGAGCAGGAAGCGCCCGTCCACCTCCGGCATATTGATCACGCCGTCGAAGGGAATATCCGCCACCACGATCGAATTGATCATTGGCACCGGGATCGCCTGGCCGGCCGTGCCCGTACCGTCGGCCAGCGGCGTCACCTGCTCGATGGCCGTGACGGGGATGAACGCGGAGGGCTTGGTGCGCGCCGGGTCGGTGAAGATCGTCACCTGCACCGCCATGCGCGACTTGAGGAACTGGGCGATCTTGGCGTAGAGATCCCCCACCAGCACCAGCCGCCGGTGGCGGAAGAATCCGTTGTCCACCAGCCGCTGAAACTCCGCGATCTTCGGGTAGCGCAGGTGCGGTGGCAGCTCCCCCAGCACGCCCTGCGCGCTCACCACCTGGCTCGCCCGCGCCTCCTCCGATACCTTCACGTCATAGTTGAAGGACGTGAACAGCGCGTCGGCCTCCTCGTTGATCTTGAGCACCTGATCCAGCGGGGCCTGCTCGTTGTTCAGCGTATAGATGATGCGCTTCTTCTGCTTGGACTTCTCGCTGAGGGTCTGGAAGAATTCCCCTAACTTCTCCCGCAGCATCTTCTGCCGCTCCAGCGCCACGTCCACGTTGATGACCTGGACGCTCTGGATCTGCACAGAGGCATTGGTTGTGGGAGCTACCGCCATGGCCCAGCAGTCCTATCGAGGTTCGGCGTGGGGAGCAGGCGGCGCGCACACCTTTACCGCCGCGACGGGGTCCGTCCCCCATTGGAACGACAAAACCCCAGCCCCGGTGCCCCGGGGGCACCTTTTTTTCGCGCAATCTTCCATGCATACAGACAATAGCACAACCGTGGCGACAACCTAAACCTTCAAGATGGAGCGGCTCGTGGGCAAGGCGATCATGGCATTGGATCAAGGGACCACCAGTTCGCGCACCCTCGTGCTGGGGCGGGGCGGGGAGGTGCTGGCCCAGGCCCAGCAGGAGTTTCCCCAGCACTACCCCCGCCCCGGCTGGGTAGAGCACGACCCGCTGCAGATCTGGGAGTCCCAGCGCGCCACCATGGCCGAGGCCCTGCGCCGCTCCGGCCTTCGGCCCGCCGACATCCACGCCATCGGCATCGCCAACCAGCGCGAGACCACCGTGCTGTGGGACCGCAAGACGGGCGCGCCGGTGGGGCCGGCCATCGTCTGGCAGTGCCGCCGCACCGCCCCCCGTTGCGAGGCCATCCGCCAGCGGGGCGACGAGCCCATGCTGCGCCGCAAGACCGGCCTGGTGGCCGACGCCTACTTCTCCGGCACCAAGCTCGCCTGGCTGCTGGACGAGGTGCCCGGGGCCCGCGCCCGCGCCGAGCGGGGCGAGCTCGCCTTCGGCACCGTTGACGCCTGGCTGATCTTCAAGCTCACCGGCGGCGCGCGGCACGTCAGCGATCCCTCCAACGCCAGCCGCACCCTGCTCTACAGCCTGGAGGGCCCGGACGGCGGGGAGGGCGGCTGGGACCCGGATCTGCTGCGCTACTTCAACATTCCCCCCTCCGTGCTGCCCACCCTCGTGCCCACCTCCGGCGCCCTGGGCGAGACCGCGCCGGATCTGCTGGGGGCCGCCATCCCCATCGCCTCCGCCGTGGGCGACCAGCAGGCGGCGCTCTTTGGCCAGGGGTGCTTCCGGCCCGGCATGCTCAAGAGCACCTACGGCACGGGCTGCTTCCTGCTGATGAACACCGGCGCGCCCCCGGTGCGCTCCCAGGGCGGACTGCTCACCTCGGTCGGCTGGCGGCTGGACGGCACGACCACGCACGTCCTGGAAGGCTCGATCTTCATCGGCGGCGCGGTGATCCAGTGGCTGCGCGACGGCCTGGGGCTGCTCAAGACCGCCGCGGAGAGCGAGGCCGTCGCCGCGAGCGTGCCCGATAGCGGCGGGGTCTACCTCGTGCCGGCCTTCGTCGGCCTGGGCGCGCCCCACTGGAACCCGGACGCCCGCGGCGCCGTGGTCGGCCTCACCCGCGGCAGCAGCCGCGCCCACCTGGTGCGCGCCGCGCTGGAGTCCATCGCCTTCCAGAACGCCGAGATGGTCGCGCTGATGTCCCAGGAGGTCGGCCAGGCGCCCCCGGCCCTGCGCGTGGACGGCGGCGCCACCGCCAACAACTTGCTCTGCCAGCTCCAGGCGGACCTGCTGGGCCTGCCCGTGGAGCGGCCGCGCCTGCTGGAGACCACCGCCGCCGGCGCCGCCTACCTCGCCGGACTCGCCACCGGCTTCTGGACCTCGCTGGACGAGGTCGAGGCCCTGCGGCAGGTGGACCGGGTCTTCGAGCCCGCCCGGGACGACGCCTGGCGGGCGGAGCAGATGGCCGGCTGGAAGCGCGCCGTACAGCGGGTGCTGTAGGGGGGCTCATCGCCCCGCGGACCGCGCCGCCGTGTGCAGGGGGCCGAATGAGCGGGCTCCCCTGCCTATCCGCCCTCGACCGCGGAGAGCACCAGCACCTCGTCCCCCGCGCTGACGGGCGTGGCCAATCCGCGCCCGCCGCGGATGTCCTGTCCGTTGAGGAAGACGACCACCATCGGATTGAGCGAGGCGTCATCCCGCCAGAGCAGCGTGCCCAGCGCGGGGTGGCGGGCGGCCGCGTCCCGCAACACCGCCGCCAGCGTCGCCCCCTCCAGCGCGAGCACCTCCAGCCCGCCCGCCGACTCCGCGAACTGGGCGGCGAGGCAGACCCGCACCGTCATAGCGCGGCGATCTCCGGGTCGAACACCGCCCACACCCGGCGCTTCAACTCGCTGAAGAACTCCGGGGTGATGAAGTTCGGCGTCTTCAGGTTGGGGTTGGGGTTCTCGAACACCTGTGCCGGCAGCGTGTAGTCGGAGTCCGCATAGCCTTGCTTGCGCTCCAGCGCCAGCCCGCGCAAGTACGTGCGCCGCACCGCCTTGAGCAGATCCTCCTGGGGGATCGCCAATCCCGTCACGGCCTGGATGGATTCCAGGGCGGTCTTGTGGTTGATCGTCGAGAACTTGCACAGGCCGATCAGGTCATCGCGGATCTGGTACAGGCCGCGTTCCGTGATGGCCTTCACCCAATAGTCGAGGCTGGTGTCCGGCTGCATCACCAGCAGCAGGAAGGTGGCCATGGACATGTGGCCGCCGGCAATGGCCCAGGGGAAGCCCGGGTTGGTGTCCGGCAGGTAGGCGGGCAGCTCCAGGCCCTTGACCTGCATCGCGTAGCCGGGTTCGTGCAGGCCATCGGCCAGCCGCTTGACGCCCCGGCCGATCTCCGGCAGCCGGCCGTGGCCCGCCTCGTCGATCAGGTGGCGGATCTTCTCGAACTGGCCAAACGTGGCGCCGTTGAAGAGCGGCTGGTCCGGGTGGCGCTCGTTGTAGTCCAGCACATACGCGACGGTCGTGCCGATGGAGATGGCGTCCATGCCCAGGTTGTCCACGCGCTTGATCAGCTGCCAGGCCTCGGTGGGGTTGTGGATGCCCAGGTTGGTGCCGAGCAGGTTGAGCGGCTCGTAGTCGAACTTGGCGCGGAACTCGCCCTTGCCGCCCGCCTCCCCCTGCTCGTAGATGTTCTTGTGGCAGTTGATGCCGCAGCGCAGGCAGCTCTCCGCCTTGACGACGTACTCCCGCTCCACGTTCTCCCGGAAGAGCAGCGCCGGCTTGCCGTCGGCCTTGGGGCGGAAATTGTTTTGGGGCACGACGTGGAACTTCTCCAGGGGCTCGTAATTGGACCAGGTGCCGCCCATGCCGCTCTTGTTCTTCTCGCGGAACTTGGCCGACCCGGGGCCGCCGGAGATCATGCGGTTGATGTCGCGCACCGCGGGCGTCACCTTGCCGAACCGGTCCTTGGCCTGGGCCACGATGGCCAGCAGGTTCTTGGCGCCCATCACGCTGCCCATCCCGCCCCGCCCCGCGAAGCGGCACTTGTCGTCCGCCGACTTCAACTCGTTGTCCGTGCTCATGGCCACGGCCGCCATGTAGTTGGCGCGCGGGTTCTCCCCGGCGGGGCCGATGGAGCAGAAGTGCGCACCCGGGTGTTTGGCCGCCAGGGTCATGATCTTCGCGTGGGTGTCCAACCCCAGCAGGTCCCGCGCCGGGCGGAGCTCCGCCTGGGGCCCCTCGCTCAGCAGCAGGTACACCGGCTGCTCCGCGCGGCCCACGACCACCAGCTCGTCCAGCCCCGTCCAGCGGAACTTGCTGCCGAAGTTTCCGCTCCCGGCCGACCACATCACCGCCGGCAGCCCCTGGTCCGATACCTTGAGCGGGCTGTACGCGGAGAAATACGTGCGCAGGCCCGTCATGATCTCCGTGCCCGTGAGCAGCCCCGTATTGACCACCAGCGGATTCTCGGGCGCGTAGGCGTCCCGGATGTCGAAGCCGCCCAGGAATTGCAGGGAACGGCCGATCCCGCCCAGGACGTCCTCCAGGTTCTGGCAAGGCACTTCCTCGAAGGCGATCTTCCCGGAGGTCAGGTCCAGGGTGCAACGGCTGTACAAGATGGATGCCGGATCCGGGCTTCCGCCGGGGGACAAATTCCGCATGGACAAACTCCTCCTGAAGGGAACGATTTGGGCGCTGGCTGCCGCATCCGGCGCGTCCCGCGGGCCGGGCCGCGGATAGGCCGCCGGAGGCCGCGGAAGCGCGCTGAAGGCTTGCGCACCAGGGAAACCCATCCCCGGCGAAATTGCAAATGCGCAGCGGGCTGCCGGACCGCCCCGGCGGCCCCGGGTTCGCGGCCGGGCCGCGCGGTTGATAAATGCGCTAGCGCGGCTACACTGGGCTCCGTGAGGCTTCCTGCAACCGGACCCACGGCGCCACGGCCCCGCCGCATGCGCTGCCGGTCCGCAACCCGAACCCGGAATCGCCATGCTGCCGACGATCTATCTTCCCCACGGCGGGGGACCCTGCTTCTACATGGAGTGGACGATGGGGCCGCCTCACATGTGGGAGCGCCTGGCCGCCTGGCTGCGGGGGCTGGATGCCTCCCTCCCCAGCCGGCCCAAGGCGCTGGTCGTCGTGTCCGGCCACTGGGAGGAGCCGCTGCCCAAGGTGACAGCCGGGCCGCAGCCTCCGCTGTATTTCGACTACTACGGCTTCCCTCCCCATACCTACGAGCTGACCTGGCCCGCGCCCGGCATGCCGGCCCTGGCGGCGCGGATCGCGGATCTGCTGGGCGCCGCCGGGATCCCCTGCGGCACGGACGAAGCGCGCGGCTACGACCACGGGGTGTTCGTCCCGCTCAAGCTCTCGTACCCCCTGGCGGACGTGCCGACGGTGCAACTTTCCCTCAAGGCCGGGCTGGACCCCCGCGAGCACCTGGCCATCGGGCGGGCCCTGGCGCCCCTGCGCCGCGAGGGCGTGCTGCTGCTCGGCAGCGGCATGAGCTACCACAACATGCGGGGCTTCATGCAGCCGGCCGCCCTGGCGCAGTCACGGCGCTTCGACACCTGGCTGGGCGAGACCGTTGCCGCCGAACCCCGGGAGCGCGAGCGGCGGCTCTCCGCCTGGACGCAGGCCCCCTCGGCGCGGGAGAGTCACCCGCGCGAGGAGCACCTGCTGCCGCTGATGGTGATGGCCGGGGCCGCGCCGGACGACCCGGGGGAACGGGTCTTCCAGGACGAGTTGATGGGCGCGGTGGTGTCGGCGTTCCGCTTCGGCTAAGGCCTTTTTGGAAATCCCAAACCGCACACAGGGGGAGAGAACCAAGGCCAGCGAAGAACCGCAGATGCTTCGCTACCGCTCAGCACGACACGAACGATAATGTCACCATGTGCGAAGCGAAGGGTCTGTGGTGGCTTCCCCCGTGTGGGGACCCCATTCTCAAACAGAGCCTAGGCGGGCCGCCCGGCCCGCCCCGCATCCTCCGCTTGGCCGGAGCGGAGCAAGGGAACGCGAGGCTTCTTCCAGGGGCGGCGCGCTACAGCTTGAGCACCCGGGGCGATTCGATGTTGCTCTCCCGGCGGAGCCGCTCGGCCAGGGCCTCGGCCTGCGCCTTGGAGCCCTTGCCCACGCGCACCCGGTACCAGGTCTTCCGGTCGGCGGCCTGGAATTGGTTCAGGAACGCCGGAAACCCCTTCTTCTTCAACTCCGCCATCATCTCCTGGGCGCTTTGCTGCTTCATGGAGGAGAAGACCTGCACGGTGTACTCCTCGCCCGCCGCGGCGGCGCCGGGGCCCGGTTTGGCGCGCGGCGCCGGGGCGGGCGGGACGGCAGGTTTGGCGGGCGGGTGCGCGGCCGCGGGGGTCGGCGCGGCCGACGCGGCGGTAGCGGGCGGCTGGGGAGCCACGGCGGGGGCCGGCTTCTGCGCCACCGGCGCGGGCGCGGCCGACTTCGCCGGCACTTCCTCCAGTTCGAGCTGCTGCTTGGCGCGGGCGATCAGTTGTTGGGTCTGCTCAGCGGCCTTGCTGCCGTCCTGCTTCAGCCCCTCGATCTGCGCCTGTGGCGCCGTCAGGGCCTTGCTGAAGGTCAGGGCGGTGTCCGGGGACTGCTGGGCCGGGCCGGAGGCCGCGGCGGCCGGGGGTGGCGGCTGGTTGGGGTCGCGCAAGCCCTTGCCGGTCACCAGACCCAGGTAGAACACCACCAATCCGGTCAACCCCATCAAGCCGACCAGCAGCAGCAGGGTGCGGCCCGAAAGCTCCAGGCGATACGCTCTCTGCATCCGTGGGGGGAAGATCCGGGCACGATTGGCCGCAATTGCCATGGGGTCACCTCCGTGTGATGGCATCGGGTCAAAAGGGGGCGGGCACCGTGCCGTCGTCCGGGGCGCATCCTGCGCCCCGGGTTCCACCGCCCCGCGCCGCTCCCGGCCTGGGCCCGCCCGGGCCGCCGGTCAGTAGGCATTGCGATGGAAGAACCCCCTGAATACCGTCAGCCACAGGATACGGAAATCGAAGCCAATTGACCAGTTCGAAATGTAGAACAGGTCGCATTCGATCCGCTTCTCCAGGGACGTGTTGCCTCGCCAGCCGTTGACTTGCGCCCAGCCGGTGATTCCGGACTTTACCTTGTGGCGCAGCATGTAGTAGGGCACCTGCTTGCGGAAATCGCTGATGAAGACGGGCCGCTCCGGCCGTGGACCGACCAGGCTCATGTCGCCCTTGAGCACGTTGATCAGCTGCGGCAATTCGTCCAGGCTGGTGCGGCGCAGGAGGGCGCCCAGCCGCGTGGGCCGCAAGTCGTGCTCCGTGGCCCAGACCGGGCCGGTCTCCCGCTCCGCATCCTGGGGCATGGTGCGGAATTTCAACATGCCAAACGTCTTGCCGTTCCATCCCATGCGCTCCTGGACGAAGAAGACGGGTCCGGGCGAGGTGAGCTTGATCAGGCCGGGGATCAGCACGAAGAACGGCGAAAACACCAGCAGGGCCGCGGCGCTGCCCGCCAGGTCGAACACGCGTTTGAACACCTGCGCCCAGCCCTGCAGCGGGCCTTGGGATACGGTGATGACGGGCATGCCGTCGAAGCTGCCCACCTCCGAGCGCAGCCGCAGGCCCGATCCCAGGTCGGGCACGATGTGATGGTCCACATAGTGGTCCGCGATGGCCGCATGCACCGCCTCCGCCGCCGCATGTTGTTCCAAGGTCAATGCGCTGATGACCTGCTCGACGTCCTGTTGCTCCAGGATGCGCGTCAGGTCGGCAACGGAGCCCAGGTGGGGCAGGGCCAGCAGTTGCGGGGTGCGCACGGCCGCGCCGGGGGTGACGAGTCCCACCAAATCCAGACCCAGGTCGTTGTGCCGCTGCCAGCGCTGGAGGAAATCCGCCGCCAGCGGGGAGTCCCCGACCAGCAAGGTGCGCCGCACCAAGTATCCGCGGCCCCGCAGCGTGCGCAGGGCCAAGCGGAAGGCGAAGCGCTCCGCCGCGATCAGCGCCACCATGCAGACGCCGAAGTACACCATGTGAATGCGCGAATACTCGAAGTCCCGGTAGAAGAAACTGCCCGCCATGGCGGCGAACCACAGCGCCAGACATCCCTTCAGCGCCGCCTGCAACTCCGTGCGGAAGGTACGGAACCGGGCGGACCGGTACACCCCCACGGCATAGAACAGCGCCACGGCGACCAGGAACAGGAATAGCGTGGCCTGGGCATACTTTCCGTAAGGCGGGATGGCGGCCTGGTTGACGGCCCGCTCGACGATCTCCGGCGCCAGCCGCTCCAGGCCGAGGGGCCGCAGGGCGCGCTGCACGTCCCGGCGCAGACTCCACTCCGTGGTGTGGGGGTCTCCGGCGAGCGCCAGCACTGCCCGCGCCGCCTCCGGGGTCAGGCCATGCGGCTGCACCGTGCGCAGGCTCTCCGGCCGCACCACCAGGTACTGGGCCGGCGGAAAATTGACCGCCCGGAACCGCAGCCAATACGCCAGGTTCCAGGTTCCCGCGATGACGCCCAAATCCAGCAGGATCAGCAACGTCAGGACGATCTGGTTGTGGCGTCTGAACACTTCCGGTTCCAACAAGATGTGACCAACGGCGGCCCGCGGCCCAGTGCCGCGCCCGCCGCGCATCAAAACGGACGGCTGAGCAATTATGGGTTCACGGCACCCCAGGGTCAAGGCGCCCTGGGCCGCCCGATGGCCCGCGCGCCCAGACCCTTACTGGCCAGGGCTTGTAAATATGGCTCAGCGCCTGTAGGCCGACCTGGACGCCATGCAGACGAAGGACTGGCCAGGGCTTGTAAATATGGCTCAGCGCCTGTAGAAACGAACCACGGCATCCTTTAGCGCATTTCACGCTTTCTTGGCCCTGTCCATATCCCTGTAGGAGATCTTCCATGCCTTTGGCCGTCGGCTATATGGCCCCGGACTTCACGCTGAAGTCCAGCAAGATGCAAGATGTTACCCTGAGCAAGCTGCGCGGCAAGCCCGTGTTGCTGCTGTTCTTTCCCCTGGCCTTCACCCCCACCTGAACGAAGGAATTCGGGATCGTGCAATCCCGTATTCAGGAAATCAACCAAGTGGGCACGGTGCTGGGCATCTCGGTGGACAGCCCGTTCTCCCAGGCCAAGTGGGCGGAGCAGGAGAAGTTTCCCGACGTGACCTTCCTCAGTGACCTGGGCAAGGAGGCCGTGCAAGCCTACGACACCATGTACACCGACCTGAGAGGCATGAAGGGCGTGGCCAAACGCTCCGCCTTCCTGGTGGACAAGACCGGCACCATCGTCAAGCTGGAGGTGAAGGAGGTTGCCGGAGAGTTGCCGGACCTGGATGGCTTCATCGGCGAGATGAAGAAGCTCGCATAGGGTCGTCCCCGCGCCCGCCGCTGGCCCTCGCCCACGCGGGAGAGGACCGGGGCGTGCCCGGCCTTGGTTCACTCCGGGAGCAGCTTACCCTTGGGGCGCAACTCCTTGGCCTGGATCTCCCGCACGGCGGTCTCGGCGGGTTCCAGCAGCGCCAACTCCCTGTTGGACGCAACTCCCAGTTCCGTGAACTTGCGGGCGGCCGGAAGCACGTTGCGCTCCAGCGATCCCACCGTGTCGTTGTAGGATTTGGTGGCGCGCTCCAGGTTGACCCCCACCTTGCCGAAGTGCTCGGCCATGATGGCGAGGCGGTCGTACAGGTCGGCCCCCAGGCGGCTGATGGCCTGGGCGCTCTCCGCGATGGTCTCCTGCCGCCAGCCGTAGGCCACGGCCCGCAGCAGGGCGATCAGCGTGGTGGGCGTGGCAAGGATCACCCGCTGGTTCACGCCCTCCTCGATCAGCCCCGGGTTCTGCTCCAGCGCGGCGCTGAAGAACACCTCACCGGGCAGGAACATCACGACGAACTCCGGCGTCGCGTCGAACTGGTCCCAGTACGCCTTGGCGGAAAGCTGCCGCAGGTGGGTCTGGATCTGCCGCGCGTGGTCCTGGAGGAAGCCCAGGCGCGCGGCATCGTCCGGGGCTTCCAGCGCGGACAGGTACGCCTGCAAGGGCGCCTTGGCGTCCACCACCACGACCTTGCCGCCGGGCAGGCGCACGGTGAGGTCGGGCCGCAGGCGCCCGTCCTCCGTGCCCACGCTGACTTGCTCGTCGAAGTCGCAATGGGGCAGCATCCCGGCGATCTCCACCACCCGCCGCAGTTGCATCTCGCCCCAGCGCCCCCGCACCGTCGGCGCCCGCAGCGCCTTCACCAGGTTGCCGGTCTCGGACTCCAGCTTCTGCTGGGAGAGCAGGAGCGACTTGACCTGCTCGCTCAGCCCGCCATAGGCCAGCGCCCGCGTCTTCTCCAGCTCCTGCACCTGGGTGTTCACCTTCTCCAGGCTCTCCCGGATGGGCTTGACCAGCTCCGCGACGGCCTTCTCCTTCTGCTCCAGATCGCCCTGGGCGGTGGCCTGGAACTTCTTCAGGTTCTCCTCCGCCAGCTTGAGGAACTGGTCGTTGTTGCTCTTGAGGGCGTCGGCGGAGAGGGCCTTGAAGCTGGTGGTCAGCTGCGCCTGCGCGTCGGCCAGCAGCCTGAGCTTGTCGGCCGAGGCGGCGCGCTCGTGCTGCAGCGTCGCCTCCAGCCCCGCGCGCTCCGCCAGGGCCCGGGCGGCCTCCTGCTGGCGCGCCTGGGCCTCCGCCTGGGCCGCGCCCAGGGCGGCGCGGGTCTCCGCCAGCGCCGCCTCCAGCGACTGCACCCGCCCCCGGCGCTCGAACCAGATGACCAGCATCCCCAGCAGGGCGCCCAGGAACAGCAGCAGCAGGACCAGAAAGATGTTCATGGCGCGGCCTCCAGCCGTTAGCACGGAAAAACGAACGACAAGCGGGGGAACAAGTCCCCCCGCACCCCTCGGATAGGTTTCCGCTGCGCGAGGGTGCCGGCGACTCCCGCAAGCGTCCGGCGCGGGAGCGGCGCCGTTGCCCGCCATTGCGCAAGGCCCGCCCTTCCCGCTATAAGCCTAACCAGGCTGTGGAAGCGTAAGCAATCGAATACGGAGTGGACTCCGCGGCCCGGACGATGCGCCCCCCGCGGCGCCGCACTGCACCGCCAAAATCACGGCACCGCCAAAGTCACTGCACCGCCAAAGTCACTGCACCGCCAGGATCACCGCACCCATGCCGCCTGTCTCCAACCGCACCCGCGCCCTGGGCACCGAGCACGCCTTCGTCGTGCTGGCCGAGGTCAACAAGCTGATCGCCGCGGGCCGCCCGATCATCAGCTTCGCCATCGGCCAGCCGGACTTCGTCACCCCCGCCAACATCCGCGACGCCGCCAAGCGCGCCCTGGACGCCGGGCACACCGGCTACACGCCCTCCGCCGGCATCCCGGAACTGCGCACGGCCGTGGCGGAATACCTCTCGCGCACGCGCGGCATCGCCGTGGCGGCGGACGACATCGCCGTGACCAACGGCGCCAAGCCCTTCATCGCCTACGCCATCGCCGCGGTGACCGACGCCGGGGCGGGCCACGAGGTGATCTTCCCCGCGCCCGGCTTCCCCATCTACGGCAGCCAGGTGGAGGTCAACGGCGCGGTGTCCGTCCCCCTGCCGCTGCTGGAGCGGGAGGCGTTCAACTTCGACCTGGGCGCCCTCAAGCAGCGGCTCAACAAGAACTCCCGCCTGCTGATCCTCAACTCCCCCCACAACCCCACCGGGCGCACCCTCACCCGCAAGGAACTGGAGGCCATCGCCGAGGTGGTGCGGCCCTTCCCCGACCTGTGGATCTTCTCCGACGAGATCTATTCCGCCATGGTGCACGACGGGGAGTTCGTCTCCATCGCCTCCGTGCCGGGCATGGCGGAGCGCACGATCCTGGTGGACGGGGTCTCCAAGAGCTACGCCATGACCGGCTGGCGGCTGGGCTTCGCGGCCAACCGCATCCTGGCGCCGTACTTCTCCACCTGGATCACCAACACGGACTCCTGCGCGTCGTCCCTGGCGCAGTGGGGCGCCCTGGAGGCCCTCACCGGCCCGCAGACCGAGCACCGGCGCATGATGGAGAGCTTCACCCGCCGCCGCAACCTGATCCACGAGGGGCTGAACACCCTGGAGGGCATCCACGCGCTGAAGCCCGGCGGCGCGTTCTACATCTGGCCCAACGTGAGCGAGCTGTGCGCCATGGTGGGCGCCGCGAGCGCCGAGGCCCTCCGCAAGCGCTGGCTGCACGAGGCCGAGGTCGCCGTGCTGGCGGACAGCCAGTTTGGCCCACCCGTCCAGGGCGAGGGGCACCACGTGCGCTTCTCCTACGCCACGGCCGAGGCCCAGATCGAGGCCGGGCTGCAGCGCCTGCGCGATTGGATCCGCCGCTCCAAGCGGTGAAGGGTAGCAGGAGGCCCGCGATGGGGTCTCGGCGGGGAGGCGGGAGGGGTGAGCGCAGGGACGGGGATGGAAGATCACCCCTCGGGGTACACGCACCATCTGAGGAATTTCCGGCAGCGAGTTGCCTAAATTCCATTCGGGGGATACTATTTCCGTCAAGGCGGGTTTGATGCGTTTGTAAATGCATGAACCTCTAGTCCAGGAGGACCAGATGGCAAATGAATTCAGGAATGATGGCATGCGTGTACCAGTTCCATCAGGAACGACGATCCAAAAGGGCATGCAAGTACCAAAGCCGGTGGTTCCCGACACCTACGGGATGCATGTTCCCAAGGCACCTCTTCCGGCGCAACCTACAGCGACACCAGCACCAGTTTCCCCCGCCAACCAGGGAGTGGGTAGCACCAAGAAACCGTAGTCGCAGGGATCACAATGCCCGGTTCCTGGCTTCCATTGGGGACATCACTGCCATTTCACTCCCTGGTGCTGTCAGACACCACCCCTGTGTCCCTAAAGGACCCCATCTACAAAGTGGCAATGTACGTCATGAAGGCAGTATTGGATTGTTTCCTACATGACCAATGCGGTTCCCGCACGAGGGTGGATGGACGACGAATCCGAGAAGTCCATGGGGTACCGTGATCTGCTCCAGCAGATCGAAATGGATATGCAGTCCCAATACGACAAAGCCATCATAACGTTGTCCGGCGGCGGCTTGGGAATTTCCCTGACATTTCTGAAAGATGTTGTTCTTGCCCACGGTATAAAAGGAGGATGGTTCCTGATTGCAAGTTGGGTGAGCTGGGGGTTCAGTTTAGCGTGCGTTCTGTATTCCTTTGCTTCCAGTGCGAGGGCAATGCGTCGTGCTGTGGATCAAACGGATTCAGGGGCGATCCACCGTGAGCCGCGAGGCGGCGTCTCTGATATAGTCACCGGCATTTTGAACTTGGCTTCGGGATTGTCGTTTGCATTTGGATTGGGTTCAACAATCGTGTTTGTCTGGGCCAACCTTCTGGCTGGGAATTGAAAATGATCGTAAAGACGCCCGGTCGTTGGAAAATGAAAACAGTCCCAGGTTCACAAGTGCCAAAGCCGCCGCCGAAGAAAGCGAGGGCCAAGGTGAAGGTAAGAGCGAATGCAAAAGCGAGGGCTAAGGTGAAGGTAAAAGCGAAGAAGAAATAAACCTCAGGTGTTGAGCCAACTTGCGGCTGGTGATGTCAATTGCCCCGGCGTGAGAATTCGGCCGCCGCAAGTCCCCAAGCGGTCTTTGCAAGATCCGCTAATTAGTCGGGACTCCTGATTCCGCCATCAGGCCCTCCGCAAGCGCTGGCTGCATGAGGCCGAGGTCGCCGTGCTGGCCGACAGCCAGTTTGGCCCACCCGTCCAGGGCGAGGGCCACCACGTGCGCTTCTCCTACGCCACGGCCGAGGCCCAGATCGAGGCCGGGCTGGAGCGGCTGCGCGATTGGATCCGGCGCTCCAAGCGCTGAAGGGGAGCGGAAGGCCCAGGAGACCCGCCATGACCGAGACCCCCGCCCGCTCGCCCGCCGAGGTGCTGGCCTTCTGGTTCAGCCTGGAGGCGCCCGGGAAGCAGGACGACCCGGCCGTGCGGGCGGTGCTGGGGCCGCTCTACGAGCAAGCCGCCGCCCATCGGCTGGACGGCTGGGCCGAGGCGCCCCGCGAGCGGCTGGCGCTGGTGCTGCTGCTGGACCAAGTGCCGCGCCACCTGTACCGGGAGGACGCCCGCGCCCATGCCACCGACGCCAAGGCGCAGACCGTGGCGCGGCGGTTCTTCGAGCGCGGCGACTGGGCGGACTTCCGGCCCATCGAGCGCTTCTACGCGGCCCTGCCCTATCTCCACTCCGAGGACGCGGACAAGCAGGCGCTGGCCAACCCGGTGATCCATGCCTGCGCGGTGGCCATTCCCGGGCTGGAGTTCATGGGCCGCGTGGCCGACCTGTACCTGGAGACGATCCAGCGCTGGGGGCGCTTCCCGCATCGCAGCGCCCTGCGCGGGGTGGAGAATTCGCCGGAGGAGGAGCGCTACCTGCGGGAGGTGTGGTACCCGCGCCAGCGCGCCCCCCGTTGACACGGCTCCGCATCTGGCCGGAAGATGGCAGCGCCGAAGCTCTGAAACGCCGCACGTGAGTCCGCGGGGCCGGCGCGGCCCAACCCGCCAAGGGAGACGAGCGCCATGCAAGCCATGGTCTTGCGCAAGGGCGGCCCGCCCGAAGTGCTGCAACTGGAGACCGTGGACACGCCCCGGCCCAGAGCCGGGCAGGCCCTAGTGCGCCTGAAGGCCGCCGCCCTGAACCACCGCGACGTGTGGCAACGGCTGTCGTACACCGGCCCGGCCCCGATGGTGCTGGGCTCCGACGGCGCCGGCATCGTGGAGGCCGTCGGCGCGGACGTGGACGCCGCCTGGATCGGCCAGAGCGTGGTCATCAACCCCGCGCTGCACTGGGGCGACCAGGAGGATGCCCCGGGGCCGGGCTTCCAGATCCTCGGCAACCCCACCCCCGGCACCTACGCCGAGGCCATCGCCGTGCCGGCGGAGAACCTCGCGCCCAAGCCGGAGGCCCTGTCCTGGCAGCAGGCCGCCGCGCTGCCCCTGGCGGGTCTGACCGCGTGGCGGGGACTCTTTACCCAGGGGCGGCTGCGCCCGGGGGAGACGGTGCTGCTGCCCGGCATCGGCAGCGGGGTCGCCGTGCTGGCCCTGGCCTTTGCCCAGCGCGCCGGCGCGCGGGTGATCGTCACCTCCAGCAGCGCGGACAAGCTGGCGGAGGCCCGCGCCGCCGGCTGCGACGGCGCCGTCAACTATAAGGACCCGGACTGGGAGGCGCAGGTGCAGGCCCTGGCGGGCCCCGCGGGCATCTCCCTGGTGCTGGACCACTCCGGCGCGCAGACCCTGCCCGCCGCCCTGCGCCTGGTGCGCCCCGGCGGCCGCGTGGTCTTCCTGGGCGTCACCACCGGCAACACGATGACCTTCCACATCCGGGAGGCCTTCTTCCGGCAGGTGCATCTGATCGGCACCACCATGGGCAGCCCGCGGGAGTTCCAGCAGATGCTGCGCTTCGTCGCACAGCAGCGGGTCGCGCTCGCCGTGCGGCACACCTTTCCGCTGGCGCAGGCCGCCCGGGCGCACCAAATGATGGAGAGCGGCGCCCAGTACGGCAAGATCGTGCTGGAGGCGTAGGCGCGCCGTGCGAAGGAACGCGGAACGTGCCATCCTGTCAAGGAACCGGACCGCAAACCCGTCCCGGAGACTGGCCCATGCCCTCCCCGCCGCTCCTGCATTCGGCGCCCGACCAGCCGCGCCCGGATCGCACGCAATCCCCATGGGACGCGCTCCAGGCTCACCTGTCCGGCATCAAGCGCCGGTTGCAGGATGAGATCGAGCGCTACCCGGCGCCCATCCCGGCCTGCGACGCCCAGTTCAACTTCCTGCTGGAGCAGCGGGGCGCCGTCGCGCAGGCCCTGCAACGGCTGGAGGCTATCCGCGCCGAACCCTCCGCCCCGGCCGGCCCGCTGCAGGGGCTGCTGGATTTCGCCGCGTCCTGCGAGTTGCTGACCGACGACGCCGGGCGGGCGCTTCTGACCCGGCTGCGCCACTAGCCAGGCTGCGGAAAAACGAACTGCAAGCGGGGGAACAAGTCCCCCCGAACCCCCGGGTAGGTTTTCGCGGCGCGAGGTTGTCGGCGCCTCCCGCAAGCGTCCGGCGCGGGCCGCCACGAAAACAGAAACGTCAAGGCCACACAGGGCTTTGCCGGTGATTCCCGTCTCCGCTCCTGGAGCCGATTTGCGCACTGTATGGTCGACCATGATCGTTCCATCGCAATACCCTTGTATTGGGTGCGGGGAGCCACGCTCCCTGCTGGGGGCGTGGGGGCAAAGCCCCCACCACCCGCCATCCATTCGTTTTTCCGCAACCTGCTAGCCAAGTAGTCGACCCCAGGCGCGCCCCGCGCTGGGCCGTGGAGCGATGGAGCGCCATGCTGCTGCCCCGCTGCGTCCGACAGCCATGGGTCTGCCTGGCGGCGTGCGCGGCCCTGCTGGCCCTTCCCGCCGGGGGCGTCCACGGCCAAGCCCGCACCCTGACGCTGCGCGCTCCCGTGGCCGTGGTGCATGACGGGGACACCTTCGACGCCGATCTGGACGGCGACGGAAGGGTGGAGCCGCCCCGGGAGCGCGTGCGCCTGTTGTATGTGGACACGCCGGAACTGCACGAGTCGTGGAAAGGCCAGGACCTGGCCCACGGCCTGCCGGCCAAGGCGTTCCTGGAGCGGCTGCTGGCCCGCGCGCCGGTGGTGCTGACCGTGCTGCCCGGCAACGCGGAGGACCGCTATGGCCGCACGCTGGCCCGGGTTTGGGCGGGCGGGGCGGATGTGAGCCTGGAGTTGGTGCGGGCGGGGCACAGCTACTTCGACACCCGCTTCGCCTTGCCGCCCGACTATGAGGACTTCGCGCAGGCGGAGGGCCGGGCCTTCTCCGCCCGCCTGGGCATCTGGGGCGATGCGGCCTCGCGCGGGCGCTACCTGGAGCGGCTGCGGCGCGAGCACAAGACGCCGCGCGCGGCGGACAACGCCCTGTTCCTCCCCGGCGTGTGGCCCGCGCAGGGCCTGGACGCCCGCGGCGCCCTGGGGCGCTATGTCATCGTCACCGGGACGCTGGCCGCCCGCTGGCCCTTGCGCAATGGACATTGGGCGCTGCGCCTGGAGGGCGGCGGCTCCCAGCCGCCCCTGGCCGTGTTCGTGCTGGGCCAACGGGCGGGGCTGCTGGGCGTGGAGCGCTGGCCGCTGCGGGGCGCTCTGCGCGCCGAGGGCTTCGTGCGCGAGTACCGCGGCGCGCCGGAACTGCTCCTGCACTACGGCCGGCCGGGGGAACGCTGAGCGCCCGGCGGACGCCCGGCCCTCACCAGTTGAGCAGCACCACGCCCGCCGCCACGCACACGGAGGCGAAGACCCGCCGGCCGCCCAGGGGCTCCCGCAGCACGACCGTCCCGATCAGCGCGGCGAAGATCACGCCTGTCTCCCGCAGGGCGGCCACGGACGCCAGCGCCCCCAGGCTCAGCGCCCAGACGACGATCAGGTAGCCCCCCAGGGAGATGAACCCGGCGCCGATGGGCACCAACAGGGCCGGCCCGAAGCTCTTCCGCAACTGCCTGCGGCGCAGGAACAGCGCCGTCGTGGTGAAGAACAGGCCGTCGCACAGGAACAGCCAGGCCGTGTACGCGATGGGGTGGCCGAAGCGGCGCACGCCCAGGCCGTCCATGACCGTATAGGCCGCGACGAACGCCCCGGTGGCCAGGGCGAACCCCACCGGGCGCCACTCGGCGCGGCGCGGGATGCCGCGGTCGAAGGTGAGGCTGAGGATGCCCAGGGAGATCATCCCAACGCCCACGGCGTCCAGCCCCCGCGGGGCCTCGCCGGCCAGGGCGCCGGAGGCCAGCCACACCAGCAGGGGGGCCGTGCCCCGCGCCAGGGGGTAGACGTGGCTCAGATCCCCCGCCCGGTAGGCTTGCAGCAGGCAAACCTTGAACGCCAGGTGAAACGCCACCCCCAGCGCCAGATAGCCCCAGACCGCTTGCGGCGGAACCGGCACGAACGGCACCGTGGCCAGGGCAACCGCCGTGGACAACAGGCTCAACAGGCCCAGGGTCAGGGTGCGGTCCGTGTCGGTCTTGACCAGCGCGTTCCACACGGCGTGGAGAAAAGCCGCGAGGAGCACCAGCAGGGTGATCCGGAGTTCCAGCGACATCGCGGCACGTCCCGTGGCGGGGCTACGGCGGCGCAAGCCTGGGGCCTGGCCACCCGGGTTGGGGGTGATGCTTCCGGGCAGCAGCCGGACCGGTCCCCCGGCGCGGGGGCCGTGCGCCGCCCCGCTACTACGGCTTGGCGGGGTTGACGAACAGGATGCGGTTGCCGGCGGAGGACTGGGTTTGCAGCTTCAGCCCTTTCTCCGCCAGGCCGGCCCGAATCATGCGGCGCAGCCGGGACCCGTCCTCGCCGGAGAACAACTCGACTTCCAGGTACTCGGGCGCGTTGCGGCGCTCGGACAACTGCTTGAAGCCGGGCGTCTTCTCCAGGTAGTCCAGGATCACATCCTTCTCGTCGTCGCCGAAGCCCTTGAAGATGAGGAGGTAGGCATAGCCGGCATCGCCCACCTTTTGGTAGTAATCGGCCACCTTGGAGATGGCCTCCTCCGCCGCGTCCTTGGCGGCCTTGGAGGCGGCTTCCGCCAGACCCTTCTCCCAGTCGTAGGGGCCGGCATTGGCCCGCAGCAGTTGCTTGCCCTCCACCTGGGCATCGGCGATCTGCCGGCCGGTGTTGGCGTCGTAGACGCTGACGCGGATGGTGGAGAAGGCGGCCGAGAACTGGCCCCCGGCCGCTCCGCGCTGGCCGGCGATGTTCTCGAAGCGCACGAGGATGTCGGCCTGTTGATCCAGCGCCATGGCGATCAGGTCGTCCACGGGCCGGTCCACCCGCGCCGCGCGCTCGATCTCGGTGTAGACCTTGGCCGTGGCGGCCTCGTCAAAGACCCGGAAGCCGGCGCCGTTGAGCGCGTCCCGGATCGTCTGGAGCGCCGCGGTGGTTGCGCCGTGGTTGCGCGGCAAGGCGTTGGGGTTGGCGGATTGGTAGACCACCATCACGCGCTTGTTGCCCATCCGCTTGTGCAGGATGCGCAGCGCGGCGAGCTTGTCCTCGAGCAGCTTCTGCGCCACCTCGGCCTTGATCTTCACCCGGAAGGATGCGCGGTCGGCCGTGGGGCCTTCCGCCAGCACCACGTACTTGGTGACGTACCCCTGACTGGAGGTGAGGATCTCGTCCCGGATCACCTGGAAGTTCTGGGCGGCGGTCTTGGAATCGAGCACCAGGCCCACGCCCTGTTCCACGGCGGCGCGCTGGGCGTTGAGGAGCGCCTGGTTGCGGGCGCTGGCGACGTTGCCGCCCAGCACGGCGGCCTCGCCCACGGCCTCCACCTCCACGGCCAAAGCCCGCAAGGGCGCGATGCACAGGCAAGCGAGCAGCAGGGCGGCGCAGAGTCTCATGGCGTTCTCCTGATGGTGGATCCTCGGGCGGTTGACGGGGCGCGGCGCCTGGATGGCGGCCGGGCCAGGGTTAGGGTTCGTGTGCGCTGGCGTCATCGCGCCGCGCCGGGTTGGGGGGCGCCGGCGGGCGCGGGCCGGGCCTCCCCGGCCGCTTGCACGGCCAGCGCGGGGCCCTCCGGAAACGCGGGCGGCGGCGTGACCAAGCGCTCATACAGGCCCGGCAGCACCCGCGCCGTGCGGGGCGGCGGAATGCGCTGGTAGAGCCGCATCAGCCGCTCCGCGGGCATTCCGTTGGGCGCCAGGCCCCGCGCCGTCTGGAGGCTGGACCAGGCTTGAAGCGTTTCCGGCCGCGGATCGTGGGCGTAGGCGCGGGTCAGATGGTAGGACGCCACGTCGTAGCGGTGCGTGAGCAGATGGGCGCGCGCCAGGTTCAGGTGCGTGGCCGCCAGATTGAAGTGGACGATGTCCGGGCCCATGTCCGCGTTCTGGATCGCCGCGGGTTCCAGCGGCGAATCCGGCCCCAGGCGCTTGCGCACGGCGTCCCGGAAGGGAATCAGGTTCATCCCCCGCTCTTGCAGCAGCGGCCGCAACTGCTCCACCTGCTCCGGCGTCATGCCCAGCGCCGCCAACTGGGCCAGGCCGCGTTCGGACACCCGGTAGACGTGCGGGCGGATCTCCCGGGAGTACCCGTTGAATTCCGGCTCGAAGAGCACCAGCCGCCAGGCCCCGATGGCATCGGCGGCGCGGCCCAGGCCCGCATAGTAGTTGCCCCGCACCAGCAGCGGATGGGACCAATCCTTGCGCGTGGCGCGCTCCCGGGCCCATTCCAGCTCGAACGTGGCCGGTTCCGTGGGGGCCAGGTATTCGGCGATCTGGCCCGCAAGCTCGCGCGCCGCCCGGGCGAAGTCGAAGTCCGGGGTGGGCAGCGTCTGCTCCGGGCTGTACGCGATCTGGTAGGAAATCTCCCGCGAGGCCCGCAGGGTGGGGGTCTTCTCGCCGCCCAGGGTGACCGACACGTCCGCCGTCAGATCCACCGTGCGCAGGTAGAGCCCGTCGCCCGGCTGCTCCCGCACGGCGTACTGGCTGAAGGTGGCTTCCAGGAGCGCCGAGTTGGGCTGGGTTGTCGGCGGCTGAGCGAAGGTGTGAAGGCCCGGGCGCGCCTTCAGAGCCTCCTCCAGGGCGTCCCGGAACAGGGACCGGTCCGCCGCGCCGAGGGTGACCGCGGCGGGCGGGGTGCCGGTGCGCACGGTGACGGAATCCACGCCGGCGCCCAGGGCCTCATCGGGAGGGAACACCCCGCGCTGCAGGGCGCAACCGCCGCTGAGCGCGCCGAGCAGCGCGGCCGCCACGCAAAGCGACCCGGCGCGCCGCAAACGGGGCGGAGCCGCCTTGGGAGCCGAGGACTGGGGCATGGGGCTATCCGCACGCTGCGGGCGGCACCCCCCGTTCCATGAGGGATTCCGCCCCACTGGCCATAGGCGGCCGGTTACCAGGGGTTGTAGCGGGTCAGGATCGCCAATCCCGCTTCCAGCGTCGGCGCGACCCGCGATTGGCTCAACTCGTGCCGAAACGGCGGCACATAGGCCTGCACCAGCCAGAGCACGGCCCAGCACAGGACGATTCCCTTGGCGCCGGCGAAGAGCCCGGCCAGCAGCCGGCCGCCCGTCGTCGGCGCGCCTTGCTGGTGGCGCTGATCCATGAACCCGCCCGCGAAGGCGCCCACCAGGTAGCCCAGCAGCAGGATCAGCAGGAACACCGCCAGCGCCGCAAAGTCGCGATCCGGCAGGAATCCCGCGAGCCGGTCCGCCACCGGGCGGTGATAGTGCCCGGCCAGCACGGCGCCGGCGGCCACGCCCAACAGCGAGAATAGTTCACGGCCAGGCCCCCGGACAAAGCCGAGCACGAAGAACACCAGGGGTACGGCGACGAACAGCACGTCAAATACGTTGATGCTCAATGGTTGCCGTTTCCATGCAAGGGTTTTCCGGGTTGCCGATCATACCCCCGGTCCATTCAAGATTCCGGCCACGGGGCCGGCGCTCTCCCGGGCGCTCAATCACCCTGTTTAAACGGGCGAATTCGCCGCAGGACATCGTAGACGACGATGGCCACCGCGGAAGACAGGTTCAGCGACCGGACCCGCGGCTCGGCCATCGGGATAGTATAGCATTGGCCGGGATAACGATCCAAAAATGGCCGGTCCAGCCCCGTCGTTTCCTTGCCGAAGACCAGGCAGTCCCCGGGCCTGGCCGGAATCCGCGTATACGGCCGGGTCGTGTGGCGCGTCAACAGGTGCAGGGCGCCGGAGGGCCTGGCAGCCAGGAAGGCCTCACGGTCCGGCTGGTGCTCCCAGCTGACGTACTCCCAGTAGTCCAGCCCCGCGCGCTTGAGCGTCGCGGCGGAGAGATCGAAGCCCAGGCGGCCCACCAGAATCAGGTGGCAGGCCGCCGCCGCGCACAGCCGGGCAATGTTTCCCGTGTTGGGCGGAATCTGCGGCTCGATCAGCACCACGTTGAGGGTGGGCTGGTCCAACTTGCGGAAGCTGCGCGGCTCGGTGGAAGGGTTCAAGGGCGGTCCGGCTGCGGCCAAGGCGGGGTCGGACGGCGGTTCTGCTCCGCGCGTCAGTTGCGGCCCGTCGTATAGGTCATCACCACGTTGATGCGGATCTCATCTCGCACCTCGTTGACCGATCGGATTTCATACATGCGACCCTGGTACTGGAACTCCTGGCCCGCCTCCAACTGCTCCAGATCCAAGGACTCCAGGGGGAGATCCACCCGGCCCGCATGTCCGACAATTCCGTATACCGTCACATTCATCGTTGCTCCTTTGGTCCTGCTTGCGCCCAAGATTGGGCGCGGCCGAATGGCGACCCCCAGTGTAACGGGTGTGGACCCTGCCGTCGAGCCGCCCGACCGTTGCGCGGGCGAAGCGCTTGGCATTCGCCCAGAAAATGCGATAAGGGTGCCACACGACGGAAGCGCAGGGGCCGCCGCGAGGTCGCGGCGCGGAGCCCGGCACGCAGCGTCCACCCTTTCTCGTGATCCCATGGACAACACGCCCGCGCCCACGCCCGCTACCCAACAGCCGGCCCCCGGGGCGGCTTCTACCGTCACGCCCCCGGAGCGCGGAAGCGCCCCGCCCCTGGACCTTTCCGGCCTGGAGCCGCCCGGCGATCTACTGGCCGTGCGCCTGGAGGAGTTCACCATTGACGGCATCTGCGGCGTCTATTAGCGGGCGGGCCGCCCCTGCGCGGTCGGTCCGTCCGTGCGGGCGGGCCGCCCCCACCTTTCGATCCAGGCG